>JAABUX010005519.1_pt1 | contig 15493 bp, 14 predicted proteins | sample 5561851 | NCBI WGS metagenome assembly JAABUX01 (sample SAMN10711883, study PRJNA513361) | rock metagenome | isolation source: Antarctica rocks | place: Antarctica: Victoria Land, Richard Nunatak red sandstone | collected 2016-01-03 | reverse complement strand
GGGAACGACGCGCAAGCCCAGCGCACGCCCGCAACAAGGGTGTTCAGAAGCTCCATCCGGAGCTTGAATCACACCGCACGGCACAGCGGAACCCACAACCGTCAACAGCCACTTAGAATTGCTGGCCCGCCTAGCAGACCCTTGAGATTCTGCGCCGGCCCCGTCAACCTGAAACTGCTGGGAACGCAGCGCCGTCCATACCGTGCAACGGGAACCCATAAGGCGGGCCGTCTTGCCCTTCGCATTCAACCTCACCCTGGACCCGGATACCTCGCTCGCCATCGAGCGCGTTTATGCCGGGCTCGCCACGCTCGATGTCCCCGAACAGGACCTGGTCACCCAGTATGGTCCCTGCGTCACCATCCTGGTCGTCGGGGACCATGTCCGCCCGGACCTGCTGATCGAGGTGCTGAAGTGGAAGCTGCCCGGCATGGGCGCGCTGCCCGTCGCCTTCACCGAGCCGTGCATCATCGCCGGCACGCCGCCGACGCTCAGCCTGCGGGTGCGGCCGACCGAGGCGCTGCTCGCCCTGCACCATGCCGTGTTCATGGAGCTGCCGGAGGAGGAGGTCGGCCTGCACTACCGCCCGGCGTACTGGCAGCCGCACCTGAAGCTGTCGAACTTCCGCGGCGACCGGGCCGCGGCGACGGCGCTGGTGGCGCAGGTGGCGGCGCGGTGGCGGAAGCTGCATGGGATGCTGACCCACCTGGAGTTGGTGCAGTACCCGCCGGTGCAGGCGATCTGGCAGGCGCCGCTGCGGGCCGGGGCGCCGGATTCCGGTTGAACCGCGGCGGCGGCTGGGGCTGAATGCCGGCTTGCCCGGAGGAGCCTGCGGTGGACCTGACCCCCTACCAGATCACGGCCGCCCCGTTCTACCATCCCTCCGCCAACGAGCAGCAGGTGTTCGCCGCCGCCGCGGCCAGCCGGCTGCCGATCATGCTCAAGGGACCCACCGGCTGCGGTAAGACGCGCTTCATTGAGCACATGGCCTGGCGGATGGGGCGCCCGCTGATCACCGTGGCCTGCCATGAGGACATGACCGCCGCCGACCTGTCGGGCCGCTACCTGCTGACCGCCGAGGGCACGGTGTGGCAGGACGGGCCGCTGACGACGGCGGTGCGGCACGGGGCGATCTGCTACCTCGATGAGGTCGTCGAGGCCCGGCAGGACACCACCGTCGTCATCCACCCGCTGGCCGACAACCGCCGGGTGCTGCCGCTGGACCGCAAGGGGGAGCTGGTGGCGGCGCACCCGGACTTCCTGCTCGTGGTGTCGTATAATCCGGGCTACCAGAGCGCGGTGAAGGACCTGAAGGAGTCCACGAAGCAGCGCTTCGTCGCCATCGACTTCAGCTACCCGGCGCAGGAGGCCGAGGCCGCCATCGTCGTCCGCGAGGCCGCGGTGGACGCCCGCACTGCCGCGAGCCTGGTCGGCGTTGCCACCGGCACGCGCAACCTGCGCGGGCGCGGGCTGAGCGAGGGGGCGTCCACGCGCATGATCGTCCATGCCGGGCGGTTGATCGCGGCGGGCATCCCGGCGGAGGCGGCGCTGCGGGCCAGCGTGGTGCTGCCGCTGACCGACGACGCCGACATGCGCGACGCCCTGGAGGCGGTGATCGCAGCCCATGCCGCTTGACCACGCTGCCCGCTGCTCCCTCCTCCGGGAGCGGGCCGGGGCAAGGCGGGCGGGGTGAGCGCCTCGGTCCTGCACCTTGGCGACGCCACGGCCCTGGACCAGGTGCGCCGCCTGGTGCGCGACCGGGAGGTGCTGCGGCCCGGCTTCGTGCAGGCATGGCCGCGCCTGGCGCACGCCCACCCGGCGCTGGTCGAGGAATGGGCCGAAACGACGCTTGAGCTGTCGCAGGTCAACGCCGGGCCATCCTGCATCGCCGCGTTCTGGCAGGCGGGCGCGGCGGCCGGGCCGGGGCGGTTGCAGCCGGTGCTGGCGGGCGGGCGGGCGGCAGCGGGGGTCTGCCGCCATGCGGGGATGCGGGCGTCGCTTGCGTGCCTGGAGGCGCTGCCGGCTGCGATCCGGTTGACCGTGGGCAATCCCGCCGGGCTGGCCGCCTGGTGGCGCGGCCTGGACCGCCTGGCACGGGAGGCGCCGGACGTGGTGCAGGGCGCGGCGCGGCGGGTGGAGGCGCTGCTGGCCGGCGGCGACGGGCTGGGCTTCGTTGACTTCGTCGCGGCGGGGCTGAAGGCGACGGTCGGCGACAGGGCGCGGCGGGCGGCGTTCTTCTCGCTCGACGACCCGCTGGCCAAGGCGCTGCTGCTGCGCCGGTCGGGCACGCCGGGCTTTGCCGAGTGCGAGCGGATGCTGGGCGCCTTCGTCACGGGCCTGTGGGGCGGCGAGCCGCGGTTGAAGGCGGGACTGCCGGGCGTCGATGGGCCGCCGCGGCGCACGGTCATTGCGTCGGGCTTGGCGCTGCTGCCGCCGGTGTTCGCAGGGATGCCGGCGTCCAGGGTGCGCGAGCTTTACCGGGCGGCGGCGGCGCATGCCTACGCGCACCTTGTGGTGCCGGTGGTGCGCCATCCCCTTGGCCAGCTCAAGCCGTTGCAGGTCGCGCTGGTCGGCCTGGTCGAGGATGCGCGGGTGGAGGCGCTGGCGGTCCGCCGCTTCACCGGGCTGCGCCGCCTTTGGGCTGGTTTCCATGTCGCTCAACCCGGCGGGGGCGTGACGACGACGGCCCTGATGGCCCGCTTGGCCCGCGGCTTGCTGGACCCCGGCTACTGCGACCCCGACGGCTTCGTGGCGAAGGGGCGCGCCCTGTTCGACGCCGCCGACCTGGACGACCCGGTTATCAGCCGCGCCATCGGCGGGCTGCTCGGCAACGACCTCGGCCAGATGCGGGTGCAGTTCAACGCCAAGACCTATGCCGTGGAGCCGGCGTATCGCGATGACAACATGCACCTTTGGGACTTGCCGGACACCCCCGACGACGCGCTGAGCATGACCGTCGATGCCGCGCGCGGCACCGATGGCGACGACGGCGGCGAGCAGCGGCCCGGCGACGGCGAACCTGCCCCGCGGGCGCGCGATGCCGGGCGGGACGAGCGCGGCGCGGTGCTGGCGACCTATCCCGAGTGGGATGCCGCCGCCGGGGTGGAGCGCCCGGACTGGACCACCCTGCGCGATACCCTTCCGGTGCTGCGCCAGGCTGGGGCGGAATGGGCCGGGGAGGCCGAGCTGCGCGCGCAGGTGGCCCGCCTGGTCCGTAGCAGCGTCGTGGGGCAGAGCGTGCGGCAGAGCCGGCAGGAGGATGGCGAGGAGCTAGACCTCGACGCTGCGGTCAGCGCCGTCATCGCACGGCGGGGCGGGATGCAGCCGGATGCGCGGCTGTACCGCGACCGCCGGCCGCGCGGGCGGGACTTGGCGACCCTGGTTATTCTCGACGTGTCGCAATCGACGGCGGCGATCGGTCCCGGCGGGCAGTCGGTGCTGGCGGCAGAGCGGCTGGCCGTGGCGGCGTTGGCGGCGGCGCTGCAGGCCCGGGGCGACGTGTTCGCGCTGCGCGCCTTTGCGTCCGCCGGGCGCGACGACGTGCGGCTGACCCGGCTGAAGGACTTCGACGAGCCGATGACTCCGGCCGTCGCCGCGCGGCTGGCCGGGTTGTCGCCGGGCCTGTCAACCCGGCTGGGCGCGGCGTTGCGGCATGCCGGGGCGGAGCTGGGGCCGCAGCGCACGACGCGCAAGCTGGTGCTGGTGCTGACCGACGGGGAGCCGTCCGATATCGACGTCGCGCACCCGCAGGAGCTGGTGGAGGACGCGCGCCGGGCGGTGCTGGGGCTGCGGCTGCGCGGGATCGATGTGTTCGGCATCGTCATGGACCCGGACGGGGCCGGGTCGGGCGCGGCGATCTTCGGGCGGCACAACACGATGGCGGTGCGGCGGCTGGAGGAGCTGCCGGCGCGGCTGGCGGGCGTTTATTTCCGGCTGGCGCAGCGGTGAGCGCGGGCTGCCGCGCCGGGAGCCGCCAGCGCCGCAGCAACGGGGCTGGCTGCAGCGCCGTAGGGGGCCGCGCCGCAAGCCCACTCACCCCGGCATCCCCCGAAAGAGGGTCAGGACGGCTATTGCGGCCTATGCAATCGTCCCGCACGGCACGGCGCGTGCATGTCGGATAGAGCGCCAACCTGAGGAGTGACCATGCCGGACCCCTTCCGCTGGACCCCGACGCGTCGTGCCCTGCTGGCGTCCACCGCGCTGCTCGCTGCGCCGCCGGCATGGGCCGAGGCGCCCGACAAGGCCGGCGACAAGATCCGTCCCATCGTGCTGCTGTCCAAGCCGCAGGCCAACGACCCCTCGCTGTTCCAGGCGGCCCAACTGGCGGTGCAGCAGTGGAAGCGCCTGGGCCTCAACGTCCAGGTCCAGGTCGTCAGCAACGCCCAGCAGAACGCCGTCGTCTGGAACGAGCGGCAGAAATGGGACGCCTCTACCTGGGAGATGGTCGGCCGCCCCGAGCGCAGCGACCCCGACGAGCTGGTGTTCAGCCTGTTCAACTCGGCGCTGGCCGACAGCGGCTACGACTTCGTCGGCTACGTGAACCCCGAGTACGACCGCCTGGCCCAGGCGCAGCGCCAAGAGCTGGACCGCACCAAGCGGCAGGCCCTGGTGAAGCAGGCGCAGGACCTCATCGCGCAGGACCAGCCCTACATCTACCTGGTGTATCCCCGCCGCTCCGCCGCGTTCAACACGGCGGTCTGGGACCCCGAGACGGTCAAGGTCGAGGCCGGCATCGGCATCCGCAACTTCTGGACCTTCCTGGGCGCGGCGCCGCTCACCGCGCAGAAGGACATGGTGCTGAACTGCCATGTCGAGATCGACTTCATCAACCCGGTCCGCATGGACGTCATCGGCAGTTGGGTGACCGACCTGGTGTGGGACAAGCTGGCCCGCGTCGGCCTGGATGGCGAGGTGGTGCCCTGGGCGGCGGAGTCGTTCGCGTGGAAATCCGACACCACCATGGAGGTCGTGGTCCGTGACGGCATGCGCTTCCACGACGACACCCCGGTGACGATGGAGGACGTGCTGTGGTCCTTCGAGATGCCGTCACACAAGGACAAGACGCCGCAGTTCTTCCCCTTCGTCAGCAACATCGCCAAGGTCGAGCAGACGGGTCCGCGCACCCTGCTGTTCACCCTGCACGCCCCGCAGGCATCGTTCCCCACGACGACGCTGTCCAAGATCAACCTGGTGCCCAAGCACGTCTGGCAGCCGCTGATGGACGGCATGGCGGGCACGCCGGACCTGCTGGAGAACCTCAACGAGGCGCAGCACGTCGGCTCCGGACCCTTCAAGTTCGCGCACTGGCGCAACAGCGAGGAGGTGATGCTGGAGCGCTTCGGCGCGCACTGGTCGCCGCCGAAGCTGGAGCGGTGGATCATGCGCATCGTGCCGAACCAGGAGGCGGCGCTGGGGATGCTGCGCACGGGGGAGCTGAACTTCCTGGCGATCTTCACCGGGGATCCGCGCGTGCTGGCGGACCTGCCGAAGCAGGCGCCTTCGGTGAAGGTTGTGACGGAGACCGACCTTGGATTCCAGTTCCTGGCGCTGAACAACCGCCGGCCGCCGTTCGACGACCCGGCGTTCCGGCGGGCGCTGTCCACCGCCGTCAGCCGGCCGCTGCTGGTGACGGCGGCATATAATGGGTTCGCGGAGGCGGCCGGGTCCTGCGTCTCGACGGCGCTGCCGTTCTGGCACGCCAAGGAGAGCGTGCTGGTGGGCGGCGACCTGACGAAAGCGAAGAAGATGCTGGAGGACGCCGGATATACCCTGGACGGCGGCCAGCTCCGCTATCCCGCCGGCAAGCGGGAGACCCTGGCGAGCAGCCAATGACCGAGCCAGCTTCTGCTCCCTCTCCCGGAGGGAGAGGGAGCAGATAGCGCCAGCACAACCGCATGACCTTCTACGCCAAGCGCCTCGCCCACATGCTGTTCGTGCTGTGGGCCATCGCGTCCATCCTGTTCCTGATGTTCCGCCTGCTGCCGGGCGATCCCACCCTCGCCTACATCGACCCCAGCTTCACCCAAGAGCAGCGGGCCATGATCCAGCACCAGTTCGGCCTGGACCTGCCGCTGTCCCGCCAGTACGTCATCTTCCTTGGCAACATCCTGCACGGCGAGTTCGGCCTGTCGTTTCGCCAGCGCCTTCCGGTGACGGACCTGGTGCTGTCCACCCTGCCCAACACCCTGCTGCTGACCCTGACCGCCCTGGTCGCCGCCTACGGCTTCGGCGGCCTGTTCGGCGCCGTGCTGGCCTGGACCCGCGGCAGCCGGTTCGAGGCCGCCAGCATCCCCCTCGTGCTCGCCACCCGCGCCGCCCCCGAGTTCTGGGTGGGGATGCTGCTGCTGGCGGTGTTCGCCTTCGGCCTCGGCTGGTTTCCGTCCGGCGGCGCCACCTCGCCGGGCGCGGTGTTTCCGTCGGGGTGGGCGCGCGTCACCTCCGCCGACTTCGCGCGCCACCTGGTGCTGCCGGCGCTGACGCTGGCGATCTACCTGCAGGGCTTGCCGGTGCTGCTGATGCGCTCGAACATGCTGGAAGTGATGGGCGAGGAGTTCGTCACCATGGCCCGCATGAAGGGCCTGCCGGAGCGCGACATCATGCTGCGACACGCCGCCCGCAACGCGCTGCTGCCGCTGGTGACCGCCTTTGCGCTGGGCTTCGGCGCCTCGGTCGGCGGCAACGTGGTGATTGAGACCGTGTTCAGTTGGCCCGGCCTCGGCCGCATGCTGGTCGATGCCGTCGGCAGCAGCGACTACCCCTTGGCGCAGGGTGCGTTCCTGCTGATCGCGGCGGTGCTGGTGGGGATGAACTTCGTCGCCGACATGCTGTACGGCCTGCTGGACCCCAGGGTGGCGCATGGACGTCGGTAGCCCCGCCGTCCTGGCGCAACCCGCCCGACGCCGGCCCGGGCCGCTGCGGCGGGTGCTGTCGGACCCGTTCACCGCGACGGGTGCGGTGATCTACCTGCTGTTCCTGCTGGCGGGGCTGCTGGCCGGGCAGCTCGCCCAGTACGACCCGACCGAGATCCTGATGACCGATGACGGCCAGCTTGCGTCGGGCCTGCATCCCAGCGCGGCGCACTGGCTGGGTACGACCAGCATGGGGCGGGACATCTTCTCGCAGTTGATCCTGGGGGTGCGGCCGTCGCTGTTCGTCGGCATCACGGCGGCGTTGGCGGTGACGGGGATCGGCACCCTGGTCGGGCTGCTGGCGGGCTACTTCGGCGGCTGGGTGGACCAGGTGCTGATGCGGCTGTCGGACATCGTGCTGGGCCTGCCGTTCCTGCCGTTCGTGATCGTCATGGCGTCCCTGCTGGGGCCGAGCATGGGCAATATCGTCCTGGCCGTCGCGGTGCTGCTGTGGCCCAACGCGGCGCGGGTGGTGCGGGCGCAGGTGATGACCTTGATGCAGCGGGGATTTATCGAGGCGGCGCGGGTGACGGGGGCTGGGCACGCGCGGATCATCCTGGTGCATGTGGCGCCGAACGTGCTGCCGCTGTCGTTCCTGTACGGCTCCATCGCCGTGGGCTGGGCGATCCTGACGCAGGCGAGCGTGGCGTTCCTGGGGTTCGGCGACAGCGACGTGATCTCGTGGGGATATATGCTGCAGGACGCCTATGCGTCGCAGGCGCTGAGCAGCGGACAGTGGTTCTGGTTCGTGCCGCCGGGGGTGTGCATCGTGCTGGTGGTGCTGGCCGGGTTCTTTCTCAGCCGCGGCTACGAGAACCTGCTGTTCCCGAAGCTGCAGGCCTGATGGCTGCGCTGCTTGAGGTGTCGGACCTCGTTGTCACCTACCGCACCGCGCGTGGATTGGCGCACGCGGTCGATGGGGTGGACCTGGAGGTGCCGCACGGCGCGATGCTGGGACTGGTGGGCGAGTCCGGCTGCGGCAAGACGACGCTGGCCCGCGCGCTGATGGGCGTGCTGCCGGGCAATGCCCGGGTGGCGCGCGGGCGCATCGGGTTGGATGGCGCCGACCTGCTGGCGCTGTCGGCCGGGGAGCGGCGGGCGCTGCTGTGGCGGCAGGTCAGCTTCGTGCCGCAGAGCGCGATGAACTCGCTCGATCCGGTGTACCGGCTGCGGGCGCAGATGCGGGAGGTGCTGTGCCGCCGCGGCGGGCTGTCACGGCGCGACGCCGATGCACGGGCCGAGGCGCTGTTCCGCGACGTCGGCCTGAACCCGGCGCGGCTGGCCGACTACCCGCACCAGTTCAGCGGCGGCATGCGGCAGCGGGCGGCCATCGCGCTGGCGCTGGCGCTGCGACCGAAGCTGGTGATCGCCGACGAGCCGGTGACGGCGCTGGACGTGATCGTGCAGCGCCAGGTGCTGGATACCTTCCGCACCCTCGGCGCCGGGATGGGCGTGGCGGCGATCTTCGTCACGCACGACATCTCGGTGGTGGCATACTTGTGCAGCGTCACCGCGGTCATGTACGCCGGGCGCGTGGTGGAGCATGGCCCCACGGCGGAGGTGCTGGCCCGGCCGGCGCACCCCTACACGATGGGGCTGATGAACGCCTTTCCCGACCTGGATGGGCCGGAGGCTGCCTTGGCGCCGATCCGCGGCAGCCCACCCGACCTGCACGACCCGCCGCCGGGCTGCCGCTTTGCCGAGCGGTGCCCGTTTGCGATGGCGGTGTGCCTGGATGAGTATCCTACCAGCGCGGCCGTCGCGCCGGGCCACCTGGCGGCGTGCCATCGGGCGGGGGAGGCCGAGGGGTTGCGCGCCGCCGCGGTTGAGCCGGAGACGTGGGCGTGACGCCCCTGGTCGAGGCCAGTGCGCTGGAGAAGCGGTTCCCCCTTGGCCGCACCCTGGCGCAGGCCTTGCGCGGCCAGCGACCCGCCGTGGCAGCCGTGGACGGCATCGACCTGCGGCTGCACCGGGGCGAGAGCGTCGGCCTGGTCGGCGAGTCCGGCAGTGGCAAGACCACCGTGGGCCGCCTGCTGCTGAAGCTGACCGAACCCACCGGCGGGGCGGTCATGTTCGCCGGGGAGCGCATGGCAACCCTGGGCGGCGCCCGGCTGCGCGGCTTTCGTCAGCAGGCGCAACTGGTGTTCCAGAACCCGTTCGATGCCATCAACCCCAGGTTCACCGTCCGCCGCGCCCTGACCGAGCCGCTGGTCAACACCGGCGTCCCCCGGGGGGAGCACGAGGCGCGGATCATCGAGAGCCTGCGCCTGGTCCACCTGGGCGAGCCGTCCCGTTGGCTGGACAAGCGCCCGGCCGAGCTGTCCGGCGGCCAGTTGCAGCGCGTGGTGCTGGCCCGCGCCCTGGTGGTGCGCCCGCTGTTCCTGGTCGCCGACGAGCCGGTGTCGATGCTGGACGTGAGCGTGCGCGCCGGCATCCTGAACCTGATGCGCGAGCTACGGGACCGGCTGGGCCTGACGGCGCTGTACATCTCGCACGACCTGACCTTGGTGCGCTACGTGTGCGAGCGGACGCTGGTGATGTACCTCGGCCGCATCGTCGAGGACGGGCCGACCGCCGCCGTGATCGCCCGGCCGGCCCACCCCTACACCCAGGCGCTGATCCAGGCCGTGCCCCGGCCGCACACCGACCAGCCGCGCGACGCCCTGCCGATCCGCGGCGGCCTGGGCGACCCGGCCCACCCGCCCTCGGGCTGCCGGCTGCGCGACCGCTGCCCCTATGCCTTCGACCGCTGCGCCGCGGAGACGCCGCGGCTGGCCGAGGTTGCGCCGGGGCATCGGGCGGCGTGCCATTTGGTGGCTGGTTAGGGGATGCCTTCCTTGGCGGCGCGGCCTGCCTCGGCAACACGTCCCGGCCGTCAGGGGCGGCGCAGGATGCCTCCCAGGTATGCGGCGTGCCAGCTTGCATAGCCGTCCTGGATCACGCCAAGCCGGCCCCGCACCGCCGCATGCGCCGCCGGCAGGCGGTGGAACGGGATGGAGGGGTATAGATGGTGCTCGGCATGGTAGCTCATGTTCCACATCGCCAACCGCATCGCGCCGTTGGTCAGTGTCGTCCGCGTGTTGACCAGGCCGTTCGGGCTTTCCTCGCAGCCGGTGTGCTCGGTCAGCAGGTATAGGCGCAGGAACACCTGGCCGATGGCCTGCGGCATGATCCAGAACACCAGCGGCGCCCACCACCCCACCAGCAGCGCCGATGCGATGGCCAGCGACCCCATCAGCACGCACATGCCGCGCACGCTGGCGATGATCCGACCGCGCTGCGCCACGGGAATGTAGGGGTAGCCCGACAGGTCCCCGCGCCAGCAATCCGCCGCCACCTTGGCCCGCGCCCGCCAGTAGTTCACCGCAAGCACCCGCATCAGGTAGCCGTCGAGCGCCTGGGGCGGCGGTGGGGTCAGCTCGGGATCGCGCGCCGGGTCCTGGGTGAAGCGATGGTGGGCCAGGTGGAAGGCGGTGTAGAAGTGCCAGTTCAGCAGCGACGGGCACGCGGCCAGCCAGCCCACCACGGCGTTGGCCCGGCGGTTGGCGAACGCCGTCAGGTGCATGGTTTCATGGATTGGCGCGAACAGCGCCGACTGCGTGATCCCGAGCAGCACGATCCCCGGCAGCCTCGCCCACACCGGCCCGGCCGCAACCAGCCAGCCTGCCGCCATGAGGGCCGCCAGGTGCAGGCCGACCTGCATGGCGCCGCGCCAGTCGGAGCGGGTGGACAGGGCACGGACCTCGGAGCCGGACAGGATGCGGGGGGTTGCCGTGTTCATGCTGCGTCCTCAGAAGACCCAGGGATGTCATAGCAAACCCGACAGCAAGCCTGCACCATCCTTCTGCTGCTCCCTCTCCGGGTGGCATGCATCAGGGACACATGGCAGGACAAAGGAACAGCGTCGCTTTTATATTAACCGCCCAAAGTTCTGACCGGTGCTGGCTGGGGTGACAGGTCGGAACTTCCGGCGGCTGGTATCAGACCATGCGGGGCGGTGTCCGCCAATCATTGCGTCGGTCGCGGCATAGCCCACGTCAGGGACGCCTAACGAGCGACGAATTCTTCTCGCTTCCTACTATTGGCAGGTAGTGTGAGCACGACACCCTGATTGCGAGCAGTGGCAGATAATGGCGAGCACATCGGCAAAGAGCGTGAGCATGGCGCCTCGCCCACTGTCACCTGATCCGAGCAGGAAGCGGCTCCGTTTGCGAGCACGGCCGTGGATGGTTGCGAGCGGCTGTAGCTACGCCTCGGAGTTCTTCGTCCCGCGCATCCTGCGAGGGGGGGATGGCTACCCGATGGCGCACGCCTACAAGGACCTGGTGGGGGCGGCCGGGCTGTCGGCCGAGCGGTGCATCCCGGTGCTGGCCGCCGCGACCGCAACCTACCAGGCGGCGCTGCTCGGCGTGCAGGTCCGCAGCCGGCCCGCGCCGGCCGCGGGAGCCGCCGCATGACCGGTCCGCACGGCCTGGACCGCGGCCTGACCAACTATGGCGACCGCGACTTCGCCCGCTTCCTGCGGCGGTCGTTCGCGCGCTCCATGGGCCTGTCCACGGCGCTGCTGAGCCAGCCGGTGATCGGCATCGCCAGCACGCCCTCCGACTTCAACAACTGCCACCGCGGCGTGGACGAGCTGGTCGAAGCCGTGTCCCGTGGCGTGCTGGCCGCGGGCGCGCTGCCGCGGGTGTTCCCGACGATCTCGCTCGGCGAGGTGTTCCTGAACCCGACCAGCATGATGTACCGCAACCTCATGGCCATGGACACCGAGGAGATGATCGGCGCCCAGCCGATGGATGCCGTCGTGCTGGTCGGCGGCTGCGACAAGACCGTGCCGGCGCAGCTCATGGGCGCGGCGTCGGCCAACCTGCCGGCGATCCAGCTTGTCACGGGACCCATGAGCACCGGGCGGCACCGCGGCCAGCGGCTGGGCGCCTGCACGGACTGCCGGGGCTTCTGGGGCAAGTACCGCGCGGGCAGCGTGGGCAGCGACGAGATCGAGGCCGTCGAGGGCCGCCTGTCGGTGACCGCCGGCACCTGCGCCGTCATGGGCACCGCCAGCACCATGGCCTGCCTCGCCGAGGCGCTTGGCATGTCGCTGCCCGGCACCGCCGCCATCCCCGCCGTGCACGCCGACCGCCTGCGCGCCGGGGAGGAGGCCGGCCGCGCCGCCGTGCGCCTGCTGCAGACCGGGATCACGCCCGCCCAGGTGATCACGCCGCACTCGGTCGAGAACGCGATGCGGGTGCTGATGGCCATCGGCGGCTCGACCAACGCCGTCGTGCACCTGGCCGCCATCGCCGGGCGGCTGGGCATCCGGGTCGGCTGGGACCGCATGAACGCCATCTCGGACGAGACGCCGGTGCTGGTGGACCTGAAGCCGGTGGGTGAGGGCTACATGGAGGACTTCCACACCGCCGGCGGCATGGGCGCGGTGTTGCGCGAGTTGCGCCCGCTGCTGCACCTGGACACCGTGGACGTGGAGGGCCGCACGCTCGCCGAACGCCTGGACGAGCCGCTGGAGTGGGTGGACCGCGCCGTGATCCGCCCGTTTGCCGACCCGGTGTCGCCCGTCGGCGGCCTGATCGGCCTGACCGGCACGCTGGCCCCCGATGGCGCGGTCTTCAAGCGCGCCGCCGCGACGCCGGCGCTGTTCGAGACCGAGGGGCGCGCGGTGGTGTTCACCGGCCTGGAGGACCTGGCGGCGCGCATCGACGACCCGGACCTGGACGTGGTGCCGGGCGACGTGCTGGTGCTGCAGAATGCCGGGCCGCACGCGGCGGGGATGCCCGAGGCGGGCTACCTGCCGATCCCGAAGAAGCTGGCGCAGGCCGGCGTGCGCGACATGGTGCGCATCTCCGACGCCCGCATGAGTGGCACCGCGTTTGGCTCTATCGTGCTGCATGTCGCGCCCGAGGCGGCCATCGGCGGGCCGCTGGCGGCGGTGCGCAACGGCGACCGCATCCGGCTGTCGGTGGCGAGCAAGCGCATCGACCTGCTGGTGGACCCGGCCGAGATCAGCCGCCGCCTGGCCGGCCACACGCCGCCGCCCGCGCCGGCCCGCGGCTACAAGGCGCTGTACCGCCGCACCGTGACGCAGGCGCCGGAGGGCTGCGACTTCGATTTCCTGGCCGGGGAGCCGCGGTGACGGAGGGGCAGCACGCCTGCGATATGGTCGTGTCTGGCCGTCCGGTGCTGATGCCGCTGCCCATCGGATTGGACAGCGTCGTGACGGCGGAGAACGAGGTGCAGCCCTGGCCTGGCCCCGCCGGGTCGCGGAAGCGGCGGCCAGGCAGGGCGACCGCGCGGACCAGGCTGCCGGGGCAGCGGGCCCGACGGCGGCGCAGCCTATTCCAGACCCTCCGTCGCGCGCGTGGAGTCCTTCTCCTCAAGGAAGCCCGCCAGCTCGTGGAAGAACTGCATGCGGTTCTTCTCCAGCATCACCGTATGCGTCCCCTCGCCGATCTCGACCCAGCGCTTGTACGGCGCATGGGTGAGCTGCCGGAAGTAGGCCTGAGTCTGATAGGTCGGCAGGTCCGCATCCCACTCGGCATGCAGCAGCAGCGTCGGCATGCGGATGTCCGAGGGCTGGTATAGCGGCTTGCCGGCCAGCCAGTAGTCGCGGCTGTCCTGCGCCACGCCGTTCGGCGCGCGCAGCACGGGCGGGGCCTGCTGCGCGCCGGCCGGGTCGGTGGCGAAGGTCGCGTCCGCCCACTGGTCGAACCAGCCCGGCGGGATCAGGTCGGCCTGCTTGTCGGCCGGCACCCCCTTCAGCCAGCGCGCCAGCGTCGCATCCCGCGTCACCGTGCGGTACGCCCCGAGCGGCGGCGCGTCGGCCGCAACCTTGTCGGTGCTCAGCCACTGCGGCGCATACAGCACGAGGCGCTCGACCTTGTCGTTATGCGTCGAGGCATACAGGCCCATGATCGACGTGCCCCAGGACCAGCCCATCAGGTTGATCTTCGCCACGCCCCGGCGCTGCTGGATGAAATCGACCGCGGCGGCCACGTCGCGCGCGGCCTCGGCGGTCGAGGTGACCGGCTTGCCCTCCCCGGGCGGCTGGTCCATCGCCGCCGGGCGGGTGGAGCGGCTGTAGCCGCGCACGTCCACCAGCCACACGTCCCAGCCGCGGGCGGCCAGCAGGTCCATCATCGACGCGCCGCCGACGGGCAGGTCGAACGAGGTCTCCGCCGGGTAGGTCGCGCCGTGCACGAACAGCAGGATGCGCTCGGCGCCGAAGCGCTGCGCCCCGGCGGGGTGCTTCTCGCGCACATAGAGCTGGATGCCGGGGTCGGACGGGACGGTGTACTCCGCCATCTCGATCCCGGCCGCCATCGCCGGGGCACCCCAGGCCAGTCCTGTGACGGCTACTCCTGTGACGGCCAGTCCTTTGACAGCCAGTCCTGCCGCGGCCAGGCCGGTACGCAACCAATGCGACACATGGACCATACTTTCCCCCCTTTGCGCACCCTGTTGATCCCGGTGCTCGCTGCCAGCAAGCTTGTGCGCGCAACGCCGAAAAGCCAACCGGCTTTTGCGCCGGCGAGCAGGTGCATGATGCTGGCAAACCAGCGGGCAACCTGCTATCTAGTCAGATAGTCAGGTGGAGTGCAGGCCATGTCGCATCCCGCAAAACAACCCGCAGCGCCGCCGGTGCCGGCTGGTGCAGCGTGGCGGCTGGAGGAGGCGAAGGCCCGGTTCAGCGAGGTTGTGCGGCGCGCCCGCACCGAAGGTCCGCAGCACGTCACGGTGCGCGGCCGGGATGCCGTCGTGGTGATCGCCGTCGAGGAGTTGGCACGCTTGCTGCCGCCCGTGGCGCCGCAGCAGCCGCTGGCCGCGTTCCTGCAAGGGCTGGAGCTTGGGGATGTGAACCTCGAACGCGAGCGTGACCTCGGCCGCGACATCGCCGTGTGATCGGCTGGTTGCTGGACACCGACGTAGTGGCCGAACTGGCCAACCCGCATGGCGCGGCACGTGTGCACGCCTGGGCTGCGGCACAGGATGAGCGATGGTTCCACCTCAGCATCCTGACCTTCGGCGAGTATGAGAAGGGCCTCCACAACCTGCCCGAGGGCAGCGCCATCCGGCCCCGGATCGAGGCGGCGCTTGCCGCATTGGAGGCCCGGTTCGCCGGACGGCTGCTGCCGGTCAGCGACGCCGTGGTCCGCCGCTGGGGCGCGATCAGCGGCGCCGTCAAGCGGGTGACGGGACAGACGCCGCCGGTGATTGACACCATGCTTGCCGCCACCGCATTGGAGCACGATCTATACTTGGTCACGCGAAACGTCCGCGATGTGCAGCATAGCGCCGCCGTTGTGTTCAATCCCTGGACCGATGATCCCGCGTCATGCCGTCCTCAAGCGCGCACCGGAACGGGTCGCATTGCCCGGAGGCGCGGGTAGGGCGCCGCGGTTGGCAGGCAGCCCGGCCGCCATCGCAAGAGGGCTCCGGAATAGCATGCCAGGACGCTACGGCACAGGCTGGCTGCCCAACTTGGTCAGGCCATCCAGCCCTGCCGCATGGCCCAGCACTGCCGCCATCTCCGCCCGGGACAGCGACGCCACGGCCTGCTCGACCGTATCGGC
>JAABUX010005518.1_pt1 | contig 15495 bp, 12 predicted proteins | sample 5561851 | NCBI WGS metagenome assembly JAABUX01 (sample SAMN10711883, study PRJNA513361) | rock metagenome | isolation source: Antarctica rocks | place: Antarctica: Victoria Land, Richard Nunatak red sandstone | collected 2016-01-03 | reverse complement strand
CAGTTTTCCTTGCGAGGGTTGACCAAAGCAGCGGGCGAGTGGTGTCTCGTCTGTCTAGCCTTCAACTTGAGGCGCTTAAATGTCCTCATGGCGACAGCTTAAACTTTTCTCCGACAGGCTGCTAGGAGCAATATAGATGATCCGTCCCATTACTACTTCAGATTCAGATAAAAAATCTCGCGCCTAGCCTAAAAAAAGCATAGTGGTACGGAAATCCCTGTACGTTTTGGGTGATCCAACCCCTACTCAGAACCCAAAGCAATCACTCAAAATCAATATTGAAGATATTCTAAGCAAGGGAGGTAAGAGCCATGACCATGCTGGAACAAGGCACGATCAGCATTCACACTGAAAATATTTTCCCGATTATCAAAAAGTCCCTCTACTCAGACCACGATATTTTCTTGCGGGAACTGATATCCAACGCCGTGGACGCCATCCAGAAACTGAAAATGGTATCTCGCGCTGGCGAATATACGGGCGAAATCGGCGAACCGGAAATTCAGATTGAGCTGGACAAGGATAAAAAGACCCTCTCAATCACTGACAACGGCATCGGGCTGACCGCAGAGGAGGTAAAGAAATACATCAACCAGGTGGCCTTCTCCAGTGCTGAGGAATTCATTCAGAAGTACCAAGGAAAATCAGACCAGCCGATAATTGGTCACTTTGGCCTCGGATTTTACTCCTCTTTCATGGTAGCGCAAAAGGTTGAAATTGATACCCTTTCCTACAAAGAGGGGGCTCAAGCCGTTCACTGGTCTTGCGATGGTTCCCCGGAGTTCTCCTTAGAAGATTCAAACCGCCAGGGAGTGGGCACTACAGTTACCCTCACTCTCCAGGAAGAGGAGCTGGAATATCTAGAACCGGCGCGGATTAAGCAGCTGGTGAAGACTTACTGCGACTTTCTGCCAGTGCCAATCAAACTCGACGGGGAGGTGATTAATCGGCAAAAGGCACCGTGGCGGGAATCTCCCAGCAGCCTGAGCAAGGAAGATTATCTGGAGTTCTACCGCTACCTCTATCCTTTCCAGGAAGAGCCGCTGCTGTGGGTGCATCTCAATACCGACTATCCTTTCATCCTGAATGGAATTCTCTACTTTCCGAAGCTGAGACCGGATGTGGATGTTACCCAAGGACAGATCAAGCTGTTCTGCAATCAAGTCTTTGTTAGTGACCACTGCGAAGAAATCGTCCCGAAATTCCTGTTGCCGATGCGGGGTGTGATTGATAGCAGCGATATTCCGCTGAATGTCTCCCGCAGTGCCTTGCAAACTGATCGCACCGTTCGCAAAATTGCGGATTACATTACCCGGAAAGTGGGCGATCGCCTGAATGAACTCTACCGCAACAACCGCGAAGAATACCTCAGATGTTGGCAAGACATCGCCACCTTCGTTAAATTCGGCTGCCTCAACGACGACAAGTTCAAAAAACAAGTCGAAGACATCATCCTCTATCGCACCACCTATGAGGTAGGAGAGCAGGGGAACAACCCTGCCGCCGATACCCCAAGTGTGCAGGTGCAATCTCAAGAAGGTGACGCATGGCAAGACGTCACTCCTCCCCCCCTCACCCCCTCACCCTCTCTCCCCCTTGCCCCCTACACAAATCTCAAAGAGTACCTAGAACGCAACAAAGACAGCCACGAAAACCGGGTTTTCTACTGCACCGATCCAGTGGCACAGGCGACATATGTGGAACTGCACAAAAACCAGGGTCTAGAAGTCCTGTTTATGGACTCCTTCATCGACACCCACTTCATTTCGTTCTTGGAGCGGGAATATCCCGATGTCAAGTTCTCGCGGGTGGATTCCGATCTTGACAAAACCCTGTTCGATCAGGACAAAGCTGGGGAAATCGTTGATCCCAAGACCAACAAAACCCGTAGCGAACTGATCAAAGAGCTGTTCGAGAAAGCCCTAAATAAGCCTAAAGTGAACATCCGCACCGAAGCACTGAAGTCGGATGATGCCCAAGGGACGCCACCGGCAATGGTGCTCTTGCCAGAGATTATGCGCCGTCTACAGGAGATGAATGCCTTGATGCAGCAGCAAGCAGCCCAGTTCCCTGAGGACCATATTCTGCTCGTCAACACAGCTCACCCGCTAATCCAGAATTTGGTTAATCTGAGCCAGGGCACTATTCTTCAAGCTGATAGCCAATCTCCTTCAGGAGAACTAGCAAACTTGATTTGTCACCACGTCTACGATCTGGCGCTTATGGCTCAAAAGGGATTTGATCCCGAGGGGATGAAATCCTTTGTGGAGCGTTCCAATCAAGTCTTAACTCGTCTTACTGAACGCGCCGCGACTTCGTAGTACAGCTGATCGGTAGGGGTGATTCGCCAGCAGCCTTGTGCTTACCTCAATGGTGTACTCGCTGTTTGATATTTTTCCAACAGTGGGATGCACCCCTGCCGGTTCGCTTTAGTCAGCTCCTGATAAAAACTTGGCAGTCGTTGAGAAAACCATTCCGTAGAAAAAGATTGAGCCGTTTCTAATGCTGAAGCAGCAGCTTTACTTCTCACCACCTCATCAGACAAAGCCACTTGAATGGTGCTTGCCAGGGCGCTTGCATCCCTCGGTTGTACCAACCAACCGTTCTCGCCATGTCTAATCATCTCCGGGATGCCCCCAACATCACTCCCAATTACTGGGACACCACACGCCATTGCTTCGAGAACCACAACTCCTTGCGGTTCGGACAACGAAGGCACCACGAACAGTTTGGCGCGTTCGAGATATTTAGGAAGTAATTGGTTGTCGATCCATCCCTTGAACTCTATGTTACAGGCGCTCCCCTGCGCCTGAGTTTCTAGCGGATTACGTAAACGTCCCTTGCCGATAATTACCATCCTCGTTTTTTCCGGCAGGTACTGCGACGCCTCAATCAGAGTTTCTAACCCTTTCTCCGGAGACAAGCGTCCAACAAAAAGCACATCGATGTCCTTCGGGAAAGTGCCTGAATCTGTGCTGAATGTTTTGATGTCAATAGGATTGTAGAATACGAACGCCTTCTCGGGGTTGGCTCCTTTGGCGATCGCCAACTTCCGAATGTAATCGGAAACACTAATAGAGTAATCCATCTCCACGAGGGCGTAGCCGTCGGCGTGTTTATAGATTTGGGTATCGATCCAGCTGTGGGGGTTAGCTGCAGCGTTGATCCGATCCCAGATCAGCGCCTGGATAATATATAATGTAGGAATTTGCCGCCTCCTGTTGAATCGAGCTATAGCATAGCAGGGAGTCGCGGCGTGACTGACGATGAGGTCAATAGACTCTTTACTGCTCAAGCGGGTCAGGGCATCATAGCATCGAGCAGCAAACAAGACTTCTGGTAATGCACCAAGAAACTTTCGAGCACGCATTTCCAAGGCGGTGGAAAGATAAATTAGCTGAATCCTTCCTGCACTAAGCTTTTCAAGGAACGACCTCTCCAAGTTAATATTTGACGGCTTGGCCGTGATCACAGCAACATCATAGCCAGCAGCCACTAAGGCGCTTACCTCCTGCCTAGCACGGATACTTATAGCACCTGGGCCAAAGAAGTCTACTACGATTTGCACGATCATGGCCGCTACCTCAGGATATTATTAAAATTTGCTCTTGCGCTTCGGCTCTGATAGTGTATCGTACATTTTTTAACTTGATTTGGCAGATGAAATAGCTGGGTTTGACGAAATCAAAATTCTGTCACCAAAAAACTCCTTCAGCGGCGTTGAAGGAGTTTTTTGGTTTACAAAATCAATCGATTTTAAATTTAAACCATGCCCCCAGCAGCTTGAAAGCGAGCGCGGGCACGCTTGAGTGCTTGGGTTGCCTGAATTTGTTCTTGACGAGTGGCGTTAGTCGCTTGATTCACTCTGGCTTGTGCTTGGGTGTAAGCAGTGCGAGCTGATTCGAGATCAATTTTGTCGCCGCGCTCAGCGCCGTTGACGAGAATTGTGACTTCGTCGTTTTCCACTTCCGCAAACCCACCCATCAGGGCGATCGCGACCCAATCCTGATTTTGACTGGCACGGACTCGCATCACAGCAGTATCTAGGGCGGTCAATAGCGGCGCGTGTCCAGTGAGAATACCAAGCTGACCCGTTGTGCTGGGTAGGATCACTTCTTCAGCTGTGGCGTCCCAAACGGTTTTGTCTGGCGAAACTACACGAACAGTTAAGGTCATAGGTGTTAGGAATTAAGACTTGAGCTTTTCAGCTTTAGCGATCGCCTCGTCAATATTGCCGACCATGTAGAAAGCCTGCTCCGGCATAGCATCCAGCTGACCAGACAAAATCATCTTGAAGCCCTTGAGCGTATCTTCCAGCTTCACATACTTACCAGGAGAACCCGTGAACACTTCCGCCACAAAGAATGGTTGCGACAAGAACCGCTCAAGCTTACGGGCACGAGCCACCGTTACCCGGTCATCCTCCGACAACTCATCCAGACCCAAAATGGCGATAATGTCCTGAAGCTCTTTGTACCGCTGTAGCGTTGACTGGACTTGACGGGCAGTGTTGTAGTGGTCATCACCCACCACACTCGGCTGCAACATTGTGGAAGTTGAGCCCAGGGGGTCAACCGCCGGGTAGATTCCCTTTGATGCCAAGCCGCGTGACAGCACCGTTGTGGCATCTAGGTGAGCAAAGGTCGTTGCTGGGGCTGGGTCGGTCAAGTCGTCTGCTGGAACGTAAACGGCTTGAATCGAGGTAATTGACCCTTCGGTTGTGGAGGTAATCCGCTCTTGCAGTTGACCCATTTCCGTCGCCAGAGTCGGTTGATATCCCACAGCCGAGGGCATCCGTCCCAGTAGCGCCGATACCTCAGAACCCGCTTGCACAAACCGGAAAATATTGTCGATAAACAGCAGCACGTCCTGCTTGCTCACATCCCGGAAGTACTCAGCCATCGTCAAGGCTGCCAGTCCAACTCGCATTCTGGCTCCTGGTGGTTCATTCATCTGACCATAAACCAGCGCCACCTTCGACTCACTGATGTTTTCTTCGTTAATGACCTTCGACTCTTTCATTTCGTTGTAAAGGTCATTGCCCTCGCGGGTGCGTTCGCCCACACCGCCAAATACGGAGACACCCCCATGAGCCTTGGCGATGTTATTGATCAGCTCCATGATGATGACGGTTTTACCCACACCAGCACCGCCAAATAAACCAATCTTGCCGCCGCGACGATAAGGAGCCAACAGATCTACCACCTTGATGCCGGTTTCAAACACCGAGGGTTTGGTTTCTAAGTCGGTTAGCTTCGGGGCATCGCGGTGAATCGGGAAAGTGTCATCAGCATTGACCGGCCCGAGGTTGTCTATAGGTTCACCCAGTACGTTAAAAATCCGACCCAGGGTGGCGGGACCAACCGGCACACTGATAGGAGCGCCGGTGTCAGTCACTTCCATGCCGCGAATCAAGCCATCGGTGGTACTCATGGAAACAGCCCGAACCTGAGTGTCGCCCAGCAGTTGCTGCACTTCGCAAGTAACTGAAACTTCCTCTCCAGATTCCTTGGTGCCTTTAACGATCAATGCGTTGTAGATCTTCGGCATCTTGCCTTGAGGAAACTTAACGTCTACAACGGGACCGATGATTTGGGTAATGTAGCCTACGTTTGCTTTTTCTGCAGTTGTGACCATGCTCTCGCCTAGTTTGTAATTAACGTATGAAGAATAAAGGCTTTAATCGCCAGAAGCCAGAATCAGCCTATAATACTAGCGGATCAATCATTCGTACTTAAAGTCGCCGTTTTCTAGATTACCACCATCGTCGTACAACTAAGACTCAACCTGTTTGACCCGTCGGATTGGTAAGTTGGCTATCAGTGACGTTACCCGTTGACTATTTTCCAGGGAAAACTCCAACCCCTCAGTGTCAATCTCCACATAGCGAGAGACGACTTCCAGAATTTCCTGCCGCATTTTCTCAAGCATCTGAGGGCTGAGATCAGCCCGATCATGGGAAATCACTAATTGCAGGCGACGCTTGACTTGGGCGCGACTGCTGTCATCACCAGTGCGAGGAAAAATTCGTTCTAGAAGGTCGCTAATCATGGCATTGGATACAGGGGTGGTTTAGAGCAAATGAGCAATGTACGCAAACGTGTGTCTGATAAAATCAGGCGGGAGGCTTTAGCGCACCGCCTCCTAACTGCTTGTTTAACCAAATAGCCAGGTGCGAATCCGCGAGAATATGCCGTCGTGGGTAGCATTGAGATCCATAAAATCTACCGTCTCTCCCTCCAACCTGCGAGCAATGTGCTCAAAAGCTGTTCCAGCTAAAGATGGATTTTCGGCTAATACCAACGGTTCGCCGCGATTTGTAGAGATGATGACGCGCTCATCCTCAGGAATCACCCCAATCAGAGGAATCGCCAGAATTTCCTGAACGTCCTGCACCGACATCATATTATTTTCTTCCACCATCGCCGGTCTAAGCCGGTTAATAATCAGATGAATGCGCTTGATCCCCTGCGCTTCCAGCAACCCAATCACTCGGTCAGCATCACGCACCGCTGCAATTTCTGGCGTTGTGACAATTATGGCTTCAAGAGCCGCCGCGATCGCATTTTGGAATCCCTGCTCAATCCCAGCTGGGCTGTCCACAATTACATAATTGTACACTTTTGTCAAGGCGCTAACCAGCTGTTGCATCTGTTCTGGACTCACCGCCTCTTTGGTGCGATTTTGGGCGGCTGGGAGGAGTACCAGTCCCGGCTCCCGCTTATCTTTCACCAATGCTTGTTCTAACCGACACTCTCCAGAGAAAACTTCGAGTGCGGTGTAGACTATCCGGTTTTCCAGCCCTAGCAGCAGATCCAAATTTCTGAGGCCAAAATCCGCATCTACTAAAGCAACTTGACGCCCCAAGCGGGCTAAAGCCATGCCCAAATTAGCCGTAACGGTGGTTTTACCCACCCCTCCTTTGCCGGACGTAGTGACAATAATGCGACTCATGACTTTGATAAAAACTGGGACTTGGAAAAATCAGCAGCTTTGGTGATGCGAATGCCTTCTGGCGTAACGTAGGCAATCTCAGGGTAAACCTGATCTGGCTGCATATGTGGTGCCCTTGCTACAGAATCCGCAATCCGAAGCTGGGTAGGTTCCATCTGCAAGGCCATGATCAGGCACTTGGAATTGCCCGCAGCACCGGCATGGGCAATCCCACGTACACGACCCCAAACTAAAATATCTCCATCTGACACAATCATACCGCCGGGATTGACATCTCCGATCAGGACAACCGTGCCACAATGGCGAATTTCAACCCCTGAACGCACTGTCATTTGAAGATAAAGCGGTTCTGCAAAAGGCTGCGGCTCCGGTGTTGGCGTTTGATTAAGGGAAGAATTAGGCGATTGTTGCTCGACCGAGTAGCCAGAGGTGGCAGCGGCAACAGCGGTTTGGCGACGGCTAGTGTAAACGCACTTCAGCTGGAGTTGGACTTGACTCAGAGCATCTGCGATCGCTTGCAATTGTCGTGCATCCAACAACCGATCCGAAGCCATGAGATGCACTGTTGTATTCGGTTGCCAAAAGCGATCGCCACCATTGAGGCGTTGCTTCATTTGGTGCCACAGGTCATTCCATGTGGCTACCATCGGCGTTTTTGCTTCTGCTGGCAAGATTAATAGCAGCCGCCCCGACTCACTTTTAAAACGAACTTGTAGCTTGGCATTAACCGTTTCAGCTGAAGGCGGTGAAACCGTTGACACTAGATCGGGCAGGGCAGAATCAGAAGTCATGCGGGACGAGCGTGAGACGCGACCGACTAACTCTAATCTTAGATGAGTTCTGGCATTGGGGGATGGGGATCTCTTTTTTGACTCAGCCTGTTGTAAATCGTGACTAAGGCATCTGCATCCCCGACATTGCCGGGAAACAGCACCACCGGCAAATTGGGAAACTGGGGATGGCTGTCTGGGGTAAGGACGATTGAGCATCCAGGTAAAATCTGGCCCAGTAGCCGTGCACAAGTCAAGGCAAGACCATTACTCAAGACATCGTTAGAGGTAATACCTCCCTTGCTGATCAGAAACCCGATATCAGCTGGTAAACCCCGCACAATATCCATCAACAAGGATGAAACATCTGCCCCAAACTGCAACCGCGTCTGCACATCTGCAAAGACTAATTCCTCACGGCTGGTATAAACGACTGGTGTTTTACCAGAGTCGTGCGCGGCATGAACTTTTTCGATGGTCTGGGTTAGAAGCAAGGCATGTTGCTTTAGGGAATCGTCCAGCAATTGAACCACCTCAACTTCGATACTGACTACACCCGCTTGCAACAGCTGTTCCAGCTGCTGGGTGGTCTTTTTCACATGAGAACCCACGATCACCGCGCCGGGTTTGCCACCCCGTACATATTGCCACATCTCCTCAGCTGGGACACTTTGAGGTGGGAGTGCGGCTAAGGCAGTTAAAATACTGGCGGCACTGCGAAACAAAAAGCGTTTACCCTGACTAGCTGCGGTGAGGACATCCTTTGCAAAGCGGTTGAGGTCAGCTTGGGTTTCGGCATCCACAACGGCACACTGGTTGTTTGTGAGATGCAGTAATCGTTCCAGGCTACCAGTACGAACGTTTTCTAGCAAAAACCGTTCCACAGCCTCAGCGCTGATTCGACCTTGGGTCTTCTCCTCAACGTAATTAGGCAAGTAACTATGCTGGTAGCTAAAGACCGAATCACGGGCAAACTCAGTTTCATGGACTGGGGTTGGGACGCCGTCGATTATCAGGTAATGCACACTATCGCGGGTGATTCGTCCTCCTTCAAAGAAAGCTGGGACGAGAAAATGAGCATCAAAGGGGCCAAGTTCTTCAGTAATAACGTCCGTCTCGATTGGGTAGTGCCCGCGCAGGGTGGAGTCGGAACGACTGACAATGAGGAAATCTTGGATGCCTGAAGCAGCGATCGCGGTTTTGAGGTTGTGGCAGACTTCTCTAGTCACAGCGGCGGCTTGGTCGGCCGGCAGCGCCCTTGTATTCGTCAACACAAAGAAAATCGGCGAGTCATCCGCCAACCCCAGCAGTAAGGTGTCTACATCCCAGCGTGTCAGCAGCAAGCAGCTGTGGACGGTCTGAGAACCAGTAGGATCATCATCCAGGACAATAATTTTTGGTTTACTAGTCATATTTAACATTTTGAATGTAACTATTTTTTTTTTGTACTCATCTTGTCATGATTGATGTAAAGTATTATCACCACAATCAATATTCTCTGATAAAATAAATACATTAGTGGTAGAATATTTTTACATTATCTATCACACACTACCACGAATAAAGACCGGCTTATACTGAGCCGCTCCAAGGAATCAGAGTTGTTGCTGGTGCTACATCTAGATATTTGTGAGATGGAGATGAGAAAAAGAGTTCTTGCTACTGCTAGTTATATTCTACTTGCAGCTATTGCTTACTACTTCATTTTTGAGCTTCCATTTCTTTTTCCACCGACTAGACGGGTGGAATCTGACTCCTATATTTTTGGTTTTAATAACTCTGTTGGTATCATTAGTACTGTATTTTTCATCAGCGTGTTTTCTGCCCAGATTTTTATCTTTATTCGAAGAGGCATCCTGAGTGCTCAAACATTAAAGTTGATTCTGCCTTCATTTTTGACCAAAGAGGACTCTAAAGAATTGCCTACGGTTAAAGCTGTAAGCAAAAAAACATACATCATTTTTGCACTACTATATTCCATTACTACAATTATTTTTTTCCTGATAGTACAGAATTCTCGCTATGGGGATGCGACCTATTTCTTTTCTAGAATTGACTTAATATTGAGTGGGAGAGAACCTTACAGAGACTTCGAGTTCACCTATGGACCAGCACTAATCTACTTGCCAGCGTACTTTGCTAAGATATTGGAAACGTTTGGCTTGTCGGTTGAATTATCTATAACTGGTGGCTATTACATAGTTTATGGATTGGTAAATTTGCTTGATCTTTATTTATTATTCTACTTAGTTAATAAAGCTAATATTGAAAAATATATAACCTTAATTTTTTCTGTACTGGCATTAGCTAACTTTGGTCTATGTATGTGTCTACAAGGTACTTTAATAAGATTCTTACTACCGTATGCAAGCATTGTTTTCATTCACAATTTTATTACGCCTACAATCAGTTCCAACATCAAGAAAGGAATTATTGATCTACTTTTAATTTCAATCACCTCATCCATAATTGTTCTAGCCATTTCTCCAGAAATAGGAACAGCATATTATCTTTGTTTGGCTCTATACACGGCTTATATTTGTTTTGCTTCTAACCGAAAATTTATCCTAAATTTAGTGCTTTACTGCATTTAAGTACCAGCTTTATTACTTATTTTCTTTCAAAATTATGTAAAATATTCAACTCTATACTCTGTCGGCAGTGGCGGATATAATTTCCCTGTAGTTCCTGCTCCTCACATTCTCATATATCTTTTTAGTATTTTCTTCATAGTCCCAGTTCAGGTAAATTGATTGCTGATCGAAAAAAATAAAACTAGTCCTCTAATTTGTGGGATTGCTATACTCAATGTGTTGCTAATACCCGGTGCATTAGGTCGTTGTGATCCAGGTCATGTTTTGACCTATGGTTTTGGGCTTTTCCTATTAACTCTAGTGAGCCTTTCAAAACTTCCAGCAATATACTTTCGGGGCTATGCCATTGTCTTTAGTATTCTCTTCATTGCCGTTTCTCAATTAAGCACCGTTAATTTTATCGCTGATAAGCTTCCTAAAATTGAGCTAATAGCAGTACGTCATGCCTCTGCTGTCTTAGGAGAAAAAGGTACTATTGAAGTTGCATCAGGATTGGGGCTTGAGCCTAATCAGTTTAAGCCAAAAGTTGAGAATCTACCTGATAAAACAGTTAATTCATCCAACTTTTCTAGGCTTGACAAGTATTCGAAAATATCAATTCCCCTCGGAATCCATTCCATATCTCCAGAAATGGAAAAATATCTCAACTCTAAGGGAAAGTTTGTACCAGATTATTATCCTGACAACATAAATATTATTACTGAAGAGCGACTTGTGAGGAAAATACGTGATTTAAAAAATACCCCTTTAATATTAATACTAAAAGGGGCTTTCGCTAAGTTAAACTCAAATCAGAATCTCGATGATGATAATAAAAGAAAAGCGCTTAGTAGGCTTTTCTTTTATCCCTTTAATTATGAGCGTAAGCAAGATGAATTTAACCCAAGCAAAGAGCTATTAAAATACCTATCTGCAAACTATCGAAAGATAGATCAAGTAAAAAGCTATGAATTGATGCAGCGAGTGAATTAACTAGAGAGGATTTCAGGGCCTCTTTAGTCGCCGAGGCTTTAGACTTACGCTTTCTATGAAGCCAAATCAAATTTAGATGCGTTGAGTTGTACTACATCTCGCAGCCTAGCAATAACAAAGGATTTGTCTAAATAAGACAATAATGCTCCAGCTTTGGGACCACGTTCTTTACCCAGAAAAGACAAGTATACAGCCTGGAATGCGATCGCCTGTTGAAGAAGCAACTCTTTTGATGTGGCAAACAAGGTAGTTTGCAGCACCTCACTTTCCCAAGCTGCAACATTATCCAAATTTTCTCCCAACTTTTCCAGGTAAGCAACCTGCTCTTGAGTCAAATCCCCAGCTTTCTCAGGAACTCGATCAAGGTAAAGAACCAGCTTTTCTTCTTCATCCGCGTAATCTCGAAGCCACTTCTGAGCAACCGCAATTCTTTGGTTCACAACTTGCCAGTCAAAGTCACTCAAAGGCTTGGACGCACGTTTTACTACTTCTTTCTTAATATCAAGGTGTGGAACTTGAAGTAGCGAAATTAGTGTACTGAAGTCAAAGGGATGGTAGGTTTTGATATACCCATCCAACTGCGAGTAAAACAGAGGCATCAAATCTTGAGTCAGTTCTGGGTTCTCACCGTTGGCTTCCTGGGATTGATACTTTTCTATCAAAGCATCATAGTCTCTAAACAGACGGGTGATTGTTTCGTAGTTGGGAGCAAAGTTAATAACTATTCTGGGCTGAGTCCGCAGCATCAAAAAGCGTAGCAGTTCAGGAGGAAGTAACTCCGCAATTTCTTTGGCACTGGAGCCAACCCCTTTCGATGAACTCATCTTAGTGCCATTCACCAAGATAAATTCATAGGCAGAATGGAATGGAGGTTGTTTTTGTAAAACCTTACGGCAGACAGCGTTTGCCACATCTCTGGAGCCACCTTTTTGAGAGTGATCTTTACCTGCCATCTCAATCGTCACACCGAACAGATCCCACTTGGCAACCCATTCGACTTTCCAAGGCAGCTTGCCTTGTCCATCAAACGGAGAAACCCAACCTGAGTGTCCACAGCCTTGCACCCAGTTGGTTGCATCCGGCTTACAAGTGTAAAAAACCTCTGAGCCGTTGTAGTCGGTAACCACGCTACTGGCGATTTTGCCGCAGTTCTCACAAATAACTTGAAATGGATACCAGTTATTGGCGCGATCTGCCTTACTCGCCTCTTTATAGGCTTCTCTTACGAGGTGAGCATTTTTGAGAAAAGTACCTATATAACGATTCATCTTACCAGAGCGATAAAAATCGCGCAAGTAGTAAACCTCTGGTCTGATTCCCAGATACTCAAAGACTTGCAAGAATTCAGCTATAAAATACTTGGCGTAATCACTAGCTGTATTTTCTGGAGAAGGCACGTTACACAGTGGAAAACCCAGATAGGGCAAAAACCTTTCCTGTGAAAGATACTTGGGGACTGTATCTAGCGCATCGTAGTCATCTACGCCGTACAAGAATTTTACGGGCTTACCTGCGTGTTTCAAGGCTCGGTAAATAACGTCATGGATGATCACACCCCGCAAAGACCCCACATGCACCCTGCCAGAAGGAGTCTTTGAATCGTTAACTACTTGGTCGCCTTCTGCATCCGCAGTTATTTTGTCAGCCCAAAACATTTTTGATTTGTATTTCTTTACAGTGTTTACATTTTAGCCCCACAGCAAACACATTGGTCGTCAGCCCCCACCTAGCTGCAAACCAGGTAGGGGCATAACCAAAGCTTAACCAACCAACTCTAGAGCGCGTTTAACCAAACCCTCAGCTGTCAACCCATTGAGCGCCATCAACTCAGCTGGACTAGCTGTGGTTTCCCCGCGCTTCCAGGCAAATGTATCACGTTTGGCGGTACTCCGCAGCATGATCGGTTCGAGCATCCCACTTGCACCGGCAGTTACCCCAATTAAGGCATCGCCGCCAAACAGCGCCTCAAACCCAGCATCATCTAAGAAGCCGCCATCAGCTTCGGAACAACTGTCCCACGCCACATCGGTGGGACGGTATAGGCGACGGGGACTGATTACCGACACAATCCGCACACCCACTTCTTGGGCTTCCAGATAAGTAGCGGCTTCAAACACTGGCAGCAACACCATATCTCCCACGACGGCAAACACAACCGTCTTGCTACCAGCTGCTTCATGCAAGGCGATCGCACCATCCTTGAGCGCCTGACGATTTTGCTCAAACGTAGTCCGAATCGGCAGAGGAGATTTACTCGCCGTAATTACAATCCCCTTATTCTTGGTAGTTAGAGCCCATTCATACGCCACCTGAATGCTATTGGCATCAGGGGGGAAGAGGGGAAACACATTTCCATTCCGCATCATGGCGGCAAAATACGCTTCGATTTCTGGACGCTGGTGTGTCCAACCGTTACGCCCTTGCTCTAATGCCCCAGCTGTGAACAGGGTAATGGTGGAGGGAGTGGGGCGGCGCAGTTCTGCCATTGCTTGCGTCACCGTCTGCATAATCGGTAAGCCGTTGATCGCAAACGATTCGTAAGAACACCACAGGGTACGGCTACCCATCAAAGCCGAGCCAGCTGCCAATCCCGCACAGGCATCTTCACTCAGAGGCTCGTAAACCTGCCCAGCTGGGTTTTGATTATAGAGGGGATCATCTGTAGGGTGGATGATTTTCAGCGCCTGGTTAATGTTGGCAATTCCAGAAGCTTCATTGCCGTCAGCGTTGGATACCAGGTAATTGCGATCGCACTCTCCCACCTTGCCAACCAAACGCCCCATTGCTGTCGTCGATACCTTCGGGTCGCCAGCCACGGTATATTCTTCTAGTGGCAATTCTCCCAATTCTGGTAATGGCAATACCGATTCTGTCACATTAGTGCGACTAGCTGGGCCACCCCCAGATCGTTCAAAGTTAGCACGCACCAATGCCCAGGCATCTGGAGATAAGGCACGGGTTTTGAGCGCATCTACGATCTGAGGGCTATCTAGGGTGTCTTTGGCATAGAGGTTGTGAGATTTGGCTCCGAGTGCGTGGACGCCTGCTCCCTTTAGCTGTTTAATGATTAGTACGGTGAGCTTGCCGCCGAGGGCAAACCGAGCGGCTTGATCAGCTCCGATTAACACGGCTTTGGTGAAGGCCAACCGCTGCTCAAATGAGAAGGCTGTGCTATCCACATAATCACCGGGCTGGTTTTGGTCGTCGAAGTCTTTGGCATCTACCAGTACAACTTCTTCAAACCCATTGCCGTGCCAATAACTGATCATCTGTCGATTGGACTTCGTGGACACCATGCTGTGATGTTCCTGGCTGTAGCCGTTCCACACCAACACGGGCAAGAAGTTCGTCGCTTTGGGATAGGCGGTGTTGAAGTGAGCCATGCTGCTCGTTATATAAGGTTCGCCTAGTCCACCGTCGCCAACCGTAAACGGAAAGAGCTTCCCAGGGTGGAGTCGCGCAGCTGCCATGGCAAAGTGTTGCCCTTGTCCCAGGGGGCCAGCTGGAGCGAGAATGCCTGGAATATAGCCGGATAAGTGACCTAAGAGGCCATGTTTTTCCCGGTAGCGATCGCGCAACTGTTGCACTTTCTCAATCCCCATGTCCTCGAGTGACCGATCAAGGAACATAGCGCTATAAAATCCAGGCGCGTGATGCCCCACTTCCGTCAGGATGTTCTTGTAACCCAGCATGACGAAGGCAGCATAGGCTTCGACTTGGCTCGCAAATCCGCCTGGGTGTCCAGAAGCTTTGCTAGCAGTAATTTGCAGGGTGAGGTAGCGCAGGGCATCGGCAGCGAGTAGGGTTTGGAACACAGCAGCTGGGTCAGATGGGTCGGTTATGGCTACCTGGTCTTCTGCGATCGCGGGCGCTTTCCCATACATTTCAAATCCGGGCAGCTTTTCGCCAAAATATTGAATCCCTTCGCAAAAATCCGGAGCTGCTAACCTTGCCTCTTGGGTTGATACACTCATGCTGAGTTTCCTCTCCAATCGAAGTTACTATACTGTTCGAGTCATTTCACACTTATCTTACATTGATCCCATTCCTCAAATTGATTACTTCTGCTTTTTGCCTATATTATAGCGTTTCCCGACCGAGTGAGGTACAATAAAAGCAGATAAACATCGTATTTACGGCAAAATAAATGAAAGCATACTCGCTTGACCTACGCCAAAAAATTTTCGATGCCTACGCTGAAGGTA
>JAABUX010005515.1_pt1 | contig 15504 bp, 17 predicted proteins | sample 5561851 | NCBI WGS metagenome assembly JAABUX01 (sample SAMN10711883, study PRJNA513361) | rock metagenome | isolation source: Antarctica rocks | place: Antarctica: Victoria Land, Richard Nunatak red sandstone | collected 2016-01-03 | reverse complement strand
CCGGCATACGATGTCCATGCGGCCGGGGATGACGATGGGACCTTCTATCTGTGGGGTGCCATGGGCGGCGCGGCGCTGATGGGCCTAGGCCTGGCGCAGGCGAGGCCAGACCGGAGCGTCGTGGTCGTCACCGGCGACGGCGAGCAGATGATGGGTCTCGGCGGTCTGGCTACGATCGGGGTCGCAGCACCACGCAACCTGGTCGTCATCGTGCTGGATAACCAGCATTTCGGCGAGACTGGGATGCAGCGCAGCCACACAGGCTTCGGCGTCGATCTCGCCGCGATCGCCGTGTCCTCCGGTTTTGCGGAGGGCCGGACGGTGGCCGACGAGGCGGGGGTGGAGGAACTCGTCAGTGCGATGGAAACGCCAGCGTCCGGGCCTCGGCTCTATGTCATAAAAGTGCGGGCCGAGAACGTGCCCCGTTCGCTGCCGGCACGCGACGCCGTGTACCTCAAAAACCGCGTGCGCGCACATTTGGGCCTGGGAGTGAACTGACGCCGCTTGACGATGGCGGACTGCGCTACTCCGGCCCAGCCGCCAGCAACGGCGGTTCAGGCGGGCTGCCCTGACGGCTCCAGGACGAAAAGCGTCGCACCGGGCTCGACCGTGGCGCCGTCCTCCGCCGGGATTTCCACGACGCGTCCCGCCATGTCCGCCTGGATCCGGTTGAACAGCTTCATGGCTTCCAGCATGCCCAGGGTCTGTCCCTCCTCCACCATGTCGCCGATCGAGACGAGGGACGGCTGGCCGGGTGCGGTCCTTCGGTAGAACACGCCTGGGAAGCTGGCCTGCACCAAATGCCGGGATGGCCCGGCCGGGCGGGCGCCGGCCTGGGGCGGCGGCGGTTCCGTCGCGGCAGCAGGCGCGTCCGGCGATCCGGCCTGTCCACGCGCCAGGCGCACCCGACCGGAGGCTTCGCCATACTCCAGCTCCGCAAGCGACGAGCGCTCAAACATCTGCATGAGCCGCTCGATGAAGGCGAGGTCCACCGCGTTCGTGCCCTTCACATCCGTCCAAGGCGGATATAGTATCCATCTGCCGCCCAGACGCAACCTGGTCGGGCTAGCATCAGGAACCAGCGTCGCCCAGCCCGGCACTTGGCAGCACGTCACACGTCCCCATCCCAAAGAGGAGCTTTCGCGCGATGACCGCTTCCATCGACCTGAACTCGGACATGGGAGAAGCCTTCGGCGCCTACCGGATGGGTGACGACGCGGCCATCCTGCAGGTCGTCACGTCGGCTAACGTGGCGTGCGGTTTCCACGGTGGCGACCCCGAGGTCATGGCAGCGACCTTCGCGCAGGCCAAGCAGAACGGCGTCGCGGTTGGCGCCCATCCCGGCTTCCCCGACCTGTGGGGCTTCGGCCGGCGCAATATCCCGTTCACGGCGGGAGAGATCGAACGGCTGGTCGCCTACCAGGTCGGCGCGGCGCAGGCCTTGTCCGCCTATGCCGGGCACCCGATCACCTACATGAAGACGCACGGCGCGCTGGGCAATTTGTCAGAGGTCGATGTGGAGGTGGCCCGCGCCATCGCGCGCGCGTTGAAAGCCGTCGATTCAACACTCGTCTGCCTCGCCATCGCGCTCAGCGCGCAGGAGCGGGCCGCGCGCGACGCCGGGCTGACGGTCCGGAGCGAGATCTTCGCCGACCGCGCTTACACGGATGAGGGCGTGCTGGTGTCGCGCAAGCTCCCCGGCGCCGTCCTGCACGATGCGGACGAGGCTGCCGCGCGTGTCGTGCGGATGGTGCGGGCCGGCGCGATCGAGACCCTGTCGGGCAAAAGCCTGCCGACCGCGATCGACTCGATCTGCGTGCACAGCGACAGCCCGGGCGCGGTGACAATCGCCAGGGCCGTGCGCGGCGCGCTCGAAGCCGACGGCGTGCGGCTACAGGCATTCGCGCCGGGACCGGCTGGCGCCTGACCAGGATAGCCGCCCGATGAACGCCAACGCCGACGATCCCCGCTCGCTGCGCCGGCGAGAGGACCAGCGCTTCCTGCGCGGCAGCGGGCGGTATGTGGACGACGCCGCGTCCGACGGCCACCTGCACGCGGTCTTCGTCCGTTCGCCCCACGCCCATGCGGCCATCCGGCACATCGACATCGCGGCAGCGACGGCCATGCCCGGCGTGCTCGGCGTCTTCACGGCCGACAATCTGCTCGGCGATGGGATCCACCCGATTCCATGCGCCATGACGCTGCCGTCCATCGAGCCGCTGATCGTGCCGCCGCGCCATGCGCTCGCGTCGGGCCACGTCCGCCATGTTGGTGAACCGGTGGCGCTGGTGGTGGCCGAACGCGCGCCCGCCGCTCGCGACGCTGCGGAGCAGGTGTTGGTTGACTACGACGACCTCCCGTCGGTCACCTCGCTGCATACGGCGTTGACGGAGGGTGCGCCGCAGGTCTGGCCTGAGGCGCCAGGCAACCTGGCCTACCGCTTCCAGCGCGGCGACCGGGCCGCGGTCGAGGCGGCGTTCGCAACGGCCGCGCACGCCATCCAACTTGATCTGGTCAACAACCGCGTGGTCGCGGCTCCGCTCGAGACGCGCACCGCACGCGCCGAGTACGACGCCGCAACCCGTCGCCTGCATCTGGTCTTGAGCGGCCAGGGTGTCCACGGCATCCGCCGCGACCTCGCCGCCTGCTTTGGCGTTCCCCCAGAGATGGTCCAAATCGTCTGCCCGGACGTCGGCGGCGGGTTCGGCATGAAGAACGTCGTGCATCCGGAGTATGTCGCCCTGCTGTGGGCGGCGCGTCGCCTGGGCCGACCGGTGCGCTGGGTGGCGGACCGGACGGAGGATTTCCTCGGCGGCGTGCACGGCCGCGACAACCTGACGTCGGCGCGGTTGGCGCTGAACGCGGAGGGACGCTTCCTCGCGCTCGAGGTGGCGACGATCGGCAATCTGGGCGCCTACGTCTCCGCCCTGGGGCCTAGTGCGCAAACCGTGGCGCCCTCGACCGCGATGGGTGGCGTGTATGCCATCCCGGCGATTTTCATGGACGTGCGCGGCGCGTTCACCAACACAGTGCCGGTGGACGCCTATCGCGGGGCCGGCAAGCCGGAGGCGAACTACATCGTCGAGCGGCTGGTCGATGTCGCCGCGCACCAGCTCGGCCGGGACCGCGTGGCGCTGCGGCGCGCCAACCTCATCAGCGAATTCCCGTATCGTTCTGCACTGGGGATGGATATCGACACCGGCCGCTTTCACGCCAACTTGGAAGCCGCGCTGCGGGCCGCGGACCATGCCGGACTGGCGCAGCGCCGGGCCGAGGCGGCAGGCCGCGGGCGCCTGCTGGGGCAGGGCATCGCGTGCTTCCTCGAGACCTCCCGGGGGGCGCCGACGGAGGAGGGCGCAGTCCGCTTCCACCGCGACGGCACGGTCGATCTGCTATCGGGTACGCAGTCGAACGGCCAGGGGCACGAGACGAGCTTCGTGCAGGTCGCCGCAAGCCGGCTGGGCCTGCCGCACGAGCGGTTCCGGCTGGTGCAGGCGGACACGGACCAGATCGCCAGGAGCGGCGGGCACGGCGGCGCCCGGTCGCTGCCGATGGCCGGCGGCGCGCTGGCGATGGCGCTCGACGCCGTGCTCGCCAAGGCCCACGTGGCGGCGGCACGGCTGATGCAGGCCGATCCGGCGCACGTCACCTTCGCCGCGGGCGAGTTCCGCACCGAGGACGGCGCGAGCCTGTCGCTGTCCGACATGGTCGGCACGCTGCCGGACGGTACGCTCGACGCCGACGCCCATAACCCGAACGAGCAGTTCGTCTACCCGAACGGCTGCCATCTGGCCGAGGTGGAGGTCGATCCCGAGATCGGGACTGTCGCGCTGCTGCGCTACGTCGCCGCCGACGATTACGGGGTGCTGGTCAACCCGCTGCTGACGGAGGGTCAGGTGCAGGGCGGGCTGGCGCAGGGGATCGGGCAGGCCTTGATGGAGTCGGTGCATTACGACCCGGAGCATGGGCAGTTGCTGACCGCCTCCCTGTCGGACTACGCCGTGCCGCGGGCCGCGGACCTGCCGTGGCTTGAGGTCGGGTTCGACGAGAATCCGACGACGCGCAATCCGCTCGGCGCCAAGGGCTCGGGCCAGGCAGGGGCGATCGGCGCGCCGCAGACCGTCATGAGCGCGGTCGCGGACGCGCTGGGCATCGCGCACCTGGACATGCCGGCGACGCCCGAGCTCGTATGGCGGGCGTGCCGGGCACGGTCGGGCGGCTGAACCGCGGCTGGCGCGGGATTGCCGCTTCATGAGCATTGGCCGGCGGTGGATAAATCGCCCGCCCCTTCAGGATGCGGCGGCGCGCAGCAGGGACGCTGTCGCGCGCAGCTCAACTAGGAACGCCGCCCGTTGCCGCAGCGCCTCGCGCGCGGCAGCCCAATCGGTCCAGGCAAACCGGAACCGGGTGCCGAGCGGCGCCTGCGCCAAGGTGCCAAGGTCGGCCTCGATCACGGTGGCGATCTTGGGATATCCGCCGCACGTGTTGGCGTCGGCCATCTGGATGATGGGCTGGCCGGCAGGCGGAACCTGCACCGTGCCGGGTACGATGCCGTGCGACAGCAGTTCCGTCGCCTGGCCCCGCTCCAGCCTGCTGCCCTGCAGCCGGAAACCCATGCGGTTCGCCTCCGCCGTCAGCAGCCAGCCCTCGTCCAGGAAACGTTGCCGCGAGCCGGCGGTGAAGGCGGAGGTCTCGGCCGCCTCCAGCACGCGCAACATCACTTCCTCCCCCGGTCGCGGGAGGCGCGTCACCGGGGCGGCGCCGAGTCCGGGACCGGCGATCGCCGCCCGCTCGCCCTCAAACAGCGCAAGCCGGTCGCCGCGCGACAGGCCGCGTCCCTCGAGCCCACCGAAGCCGCATTTCTGGTCGGTGGAGCGCGATCCGATGACGACCGGCACGTCGATGCCGCCGGCGAATGTAACGTAGGCGCGCGCGCCTGCCCGCGGCAGCCCGAGCGCCAGGACCTGGCCGGCCTTCGCGGCGTGGGCCCAGTATGGCGGCAAAGGCGGCCCGCCATCCAGGGCCGGGGCACAGGCTGCGCCGGTCACGCTGAACGATGTGCCGGCGTGGAAGCGCAGCCGGAACGGGAAGTGGACCACCTCGATGCCTGCCGCCCCCGGCTCGTTGCCCAGCAGCGCATTTCCGGCCTCCAATGCGAAGCGGTCCATCGCGCCACCTCGGCCGACACCGATGGCGAGGTGGCCGGGCCGTCCGGAATCCTGGACAGAGTTCAGCAGCCCAGTGGACAGGATCTCGATCACGCGAGGATGCCGCCCACGGAAAAGCGGACGATGTCGCCGGGCCGCAGAAGGGACGGCGTAGCCGATTTGGGGTCGAACAGGCAGGTTTCCGTGCGGCCGATCATGTGCCACCCGGACGGTGCGTCGACCGGCATGATGCCCGCCTGCACGCCGCCGATGGTGACGGCGCCGGCCCGCAATCTCGGCCTCGGACTCGACCGGCGGTCCCACGCAAGCGCCGGATCGAGCCCGAACATGTAAGGATAGCCCGGCATCGCCCCTACCGCGCCGACCCAATAGGTGGCTGCCGCATGCCGCCGGACGACCTCGTCGATCGCCAGACCTGAATGCGCGGCGAGGCCCGCGAGGTCGGCGCCGTCCGGCCCGCCATAGACGACCTCCATGTGGATTTCGGCGCCGACCACCTCCGAGGGTTCCGCTGCGAACCACAAGTCGCGCAAGCCCTGCCGCGCTACGCTGACATCCACCTCCAGCGGGTCGAAGGTGACGAGCAGGTTGTTCATGCCCGGCGTTGCCTCCTGCACCCAAGCCTGTCGCATAGCCAGGCGCGCGGCGGCCCAGACCCGGCGCTGCGTGCCGTGCTCGAACCGTTCGCTGCCGGCATTGAGCAGCAGCGCAGAGGTTCCCGCCAGGCTGATCTTGGGTTCGGACGGTGTTGCCGCCCTGCCGGTATGCTTGATCGCGGATGCCCGGACGATCTGCGGGACGGCGTCACTCATCCCGGGATTGCAACCCAGGCCGGAACTCGAAGAGGTCGGCGCCGAACCCGACCAACGCTCCGTCCGCCACCAGCGATGCGCCGAGCACGCCCGCATCAACCGCCGCGACCGGGCGCAAGCAGGGGCCGACCTGCAGGAAAGCGACGATCTCTCCGGGCTGGACCGCCTGCGTCCCGGCGGCCCACCGCTCGCCATCCGCCGGGTGCGCCGCCCGGAACACGCCAACGGCCGGGGCCTGGATGGTCGCGGACGCGCTGCGTGCCAGCGTCGCAGCGGGACGAGGCGGGGGGGCGGCCGACTGACGCAACGTCAGCATCTCGCCATCGCGGGAGAGGCTGAACTCCGACACCCCGTGCCGCTCGATAAGACGGATGCAGGCCTCGATCTCCTCCAGCGTCATGCTGCCCCGGCAGCCATCAGCCCGTCCGCCAGGCGCCGCTCCAAACGATGGATGTCGAAGCCGCCGGCCAGGAACCCCGCGTCCTGCATCAGCACTTGATGCACTGCGATCTCGCCACGATTGGCGATCAACACGCTTCCGAACATCGTGGGCGGCCTGCAATGGATAGAGTATCCCAATACTCGCACTAGCGGATGAGCGCGCGCAATGCCAGGCCGCGCGGCGTTCACGAGCAGTCCTGGATTGGACAATTTATCCAAGAGGCCATATCTAGCAGCGTGGAATAGCTTGCGGCCGCGGTCGGGCAAGCCATGTCCATTAGGCTTCGGACGGAAGGCAAGCATGCGATCCAGCTACGACATCGTTATCATCGGCGGCGGTGTCATCGGCAGCTCGGTCGCCTACCACCTGACTGCCAACCCCGACTTCAAGGGGCGGGTCGCCGTCATCGAACGGGATCCGAACTACGCCGCGTCCTCGTCCTCGCTATCCACCAGCGCCATCCGGCAGCAGTTCGGGACGGAGCCGAACATCCGCATGTCCGCCTACAGCATCGAGTTCCTGCGCGACGTGAGGGCGCTGCTGAGTGTCGAGGGGTTCGACGCCGACATCGGCCTGCGCGAGCCCGGCTATCTCATCCTTGGGACGCCGGAGCAGATTCCAGAGTTCGAGGCCAAGAACGCCGCCCAGCGGGCCTGCGGCATCCGCACGGAGCTGCTCGAGCCCGCCGAGATGCGGCGCCGCCATCCGTGGCTCAACGTGGACGACCTCGGCATCGGCTCCTACGGACCCGAGAAGGAGGGCTGGTTCGACGGTCCGGCGCTGCTGCAGGCGTTCAAGCGCAAAGCGCGCGCGCAGGGCGCCGAGTACATCGCCGACACCGTCACCGGGATCGAGATGGCCGGGCCGGCGCGAGTGGACGCGGTCGTGCTGGCAAACGGCGGCAGGGTAGCAGCGGGGGCGGTCGTCAACGCGGCCGGCCCATGGAGCGGCCGGATCGCAAGGATGGCCGGGCTCGATCTCCCGGTCGAGCCTCGCAAGCGCTGTGTGTTCGTGATCGACAGCCCGCACCGCGCACCGGATGGCCCGCTCATTTTCGACACGTCCGGGCTGTTCATGCGGCCGGAGGGGCACCTCTATATTTGCGGCGTGACGCCGCCGACGGAGAGCGGCGCCGACGATTTCGGCCTCGATGTCGATTACGCGCTGTTCGACGAGCTGGTCTGGCCGGCGCTCGCCCACCGCATCCCGGGCTTCGAGCAGCTCAAGATGCTCCGAGCGTGGGCCGGGCTGTACGAATACAACCTCTTCGATCATAGCGCCGTGATCGGCTGGCATCCCGAAGTGTGCAACCTCATGTTCGCCTGTGGTTTCAGTGGCCACGGCATGATGCACTCGCCCGCCGCCGGCGCCGGGACGAGCGAGCTGATCCTATATGGCGAGAGCCGCTCGATCGACGTTAGGCCGTTCCGCTACGAGCGGATCGCGGCCAACATGCCGATCGAGGAGCACGTGTATTGACCCGCGTGTCCGCCGAACGAGCCAACTGACCGCCGAGCAGGGCGCCTGCCGCCAGAGATTGCTCGTCCGCCGGGCCGACAGTGTCCAGACCGAACCCGGCGGGAGCGCAAATGGCCGATGGCATGATCCAGAAGAAGACGCTCACGGAGCAGGTCGCGGACGCGATCCGGCGGCGGATCCTGGCCGGGATCTACCGGACGGGCGAACAGTTGCCCCAGGAACGGATCGCATCCGAAATGGGCGTCAGCCGCATCCCGGTGCGCGAGGCGCTGCACCAGTTGCACTCGGAGGGCTTCGTCACCCTCATCTCGCACAAGGGCGCCATCGTCTCGGAGGTGTTGCTCGAGGAGATACTGGAGCTTTACGAGCTGCGCGCACGCATCGAGACCTGGCTTCTCGGGCTCGCCATCCCCCAAATGACCGAAGCCGATTACACGCTCATCCAGACAGCAACGGACCAGTTCGGCGAGGCCGTGCAGCAGGTCGAGCGTTCCTACGAGGCCAACTGGAACGTCCATCTCGCGCTGTATCGGCCCTCGGCGCGCCGGGCCACCATCGAGATCGACGCGCGTCTGCATCAGCAGATCGAACGATACAACCGCATGATGGTCTCGTTGACCGATGCCGACGTGGACTCGCATCGCGAGCACCAGGAATTGCTGGAGCTATGCCGCAGGCGCAAGGTCGCACCAGCGGTCAAGCTGCTCGACTTTCACATCAAGTCGGGGAGCCGGCGTCTCGTGGAACGGCTGCGCGACCTGCGCGATGGACATTCGCCGCCAACCGCGCCGCACCTCGCCAGTGCGCCGCCAGCCCGGCCGCGCATCCGGTCATGATTTGGGCGCCTTGGCGTAAGTCCCTTTGTAGTGGCCGGCTTTGATGTCCTCGAGCGTCTGCGCCTCGCGCGCCTCCTGCTGCCGCACGGCGCGGAGCAGTTCGGCGGCGTCGGATTGCGGGAAGGCGACGATGCCGTCTTCGTCGCCGACTACGATGTCGCCGGGCTCGACGACGAGGCCGCCGACGCTGACGGGCACGTTGATCTCGCCGGGGCCGTTCTTGTAGGGGCCCCGGTGGATCGCAGCCCGGGCGAAGCAGGGAAAGCTGGACTTGCCAATCGCGCCGGCATCGCGGATGGCGCCGTCGACCACGAATCCCGCGGCTCCGCGGGTCCTGGCGATGGTGGTCATGATCTCGCCGACGAGCGCACGGGTGATATCGCCGCCGCCATCGACCACGATCACGTCGCCCGGCTGGACGAGTTCGAGTGCCTGATGGATGAAGAGGTTGTCGCCGGCGCAGGTGCGGACGGTCAGCGCGGTCCCGGCCATGGCGCCGCCGGCGTGGAACGGGCGCAGGCCGGTCGCACCCTGGAGCCGGGCCAGGTTGTCGCTGATGATGGCTGTCGCCACCGTCCTGAACTCGGCGACGAGCGCGGGGTCCGCCGGTTCGACATGGCCTTGGTTGCGCTGCCCGATCATGCTGCTGGTCCTCCTGCAATCGACGCGGCGGACCCGGGCGGCGTTTGGGCGCCGCCGAGATAGGCGCGCGCCACCTGGTCACTGCCCGCAAGGTCCGCGGCGGCGCCCTGGGACGCGATCTTCCCGGTCTCCAGCACGTAGCCGTAATGCGCAAGCTTGAGCGCCGCTTTGCTGTTCTGCTCGACCAGCAGGATCGTCACGCCATCCTCGTTGAGCGTTCGGATGATGCGCATGATTTCCTTGACCATCAGTGGCGCCAATCCCATCGACGGCTCATCGAGCAGGAGCAGCTTCGGAGCGGCCATTAGCGCCCGCCCCATCGCGAGCATCTGCTGCTCGCCTCCCGAGAGGTAGACCGCGTCCTTATCGCGCCGCTCCGCCAGCACGGGGAACAGGCCGAACACGTGGTCCATACGTCTGCGGCGTTCGGCCTCGTCGGGAAGCGTGAAAGATCCTAAAATTAAGTTGTCCCTGATGCTCATGCTGCCGAAGATGCGCCGACCTTCCGGAACGTGGACAAGGCCGAGATACGGGAGCTTGTGGGCGGGAATGCCGGTAATCGTCTGGCCCAGGAACTGCACCGTCCCGGCAGAGGGAGCGATCATGCCCGACAGCACGCGCAGCGTCGTGCTCTTGCCCGCCCCGTTCGCGCCGAGCAGGGTGACGATCTGGCGCTGCCTGACGTCCAGACTGATCCCGTGCAATGCCTGCACGCCGGAGTAGTGGGCATCGACGCCGCGGACGGAAAGGACGACGTCCGGCATCGCTACTCCTCTACGCCGAGATAGGCCTCGATGACCTTCGGGTCAGACTGCACGGAGGCTGGCGAGCCATGGGCGATTTTCTGTCCGTGGTCCAGGACCGTGACCACCTCCGAAACCTCCATCACCAGTCCCATGTCATGCTCGATCAGCAGGACGGTGACCCCGGCTTCGTCGCGTACTCGGCGGATAAGGTCGATCAGCCTGGCCTTCTCCGTGTGGTTGAGCCCGGCGGCGGGTTCGTCCAGCAGCATCAGGGCCGGTGAGGACGCCAACGCGCGAGCCCACTCGGTCCGCCGCTGGTCGCCGTACGAGAGGTCGCCGGCCAGGCGGCCCGCATGCTGCTCGATGCCGACGAAACGGAGCCACCTGAGGGCAATTTCCCGGATCGACTGCTCCTCCCGGCGTTGTGCCGGCAAGTGCAGGATGGCGGCGAGCAGGCCGTGCCGGGTCCGGCAGTGCGGCCCAGACATCACGTTGTCCAGCACGGTCATTTCCCGGAACAGCCTAATGTTCTGGAATGTGCGGGCAAGGCCGAGGGTGGTGATCCGGTGGGGTGGACGGCCCTGGATCGCCTGGCCGCCTAGCGTGATCGTTCCCCCTGACGGCCGGTAGAAGCCGGTCAGGCAGTTGAAAAGCGACGTCTTGCCAGCGCCATTAGGCCCGATAAGGCTATTGATTGCGCCCTTCTCCACCGTAAACGACACATCCGAAATAACTTTCAACCCGCCAAACCGCAAATGGAGGCCCGCCACCTCAAGCAGCGCCATGGCTCATCCCCGCCTCTCGGGCCAAAGGCCGGCCGGCCTGAACAGCATCAAAGCCAGCAGGGCGAGGGCTGTGACCAACGGCCGGAAGGTTCCAGCGCCACGGAGGACCTCGGGGATCAGCGTCATTACGACTGCGCCGAGAAGCACCCCAGGGATTTTACCCATGCCGCCGAGCACGACGCCTAGGAGGATTAGGGTGGACTGTGTGAAAGTGAAGCTTTCCGGCGAGATGGCAGTCATCTTCGCCGCATAGAGGGTTCCCGCCACGGAGGCGATCATCGCCCCGGTCATGTAGGCATACAGCTTGACGGCGACGCGGCTGATGCCGATGCCGGCGGCTGCGTCCTCATCATACCGGACGTAGCGCCAAGCACGGCCGATGCGGGAACGCTCCATGCTGGCGCAGACGAAGACCGTGACCACGACGGCCGCGAGGAAGACGTAGTAGAAAGCCCGGATGCTATTGAGTTGCCAACCGAAGAGGTAGGGCCGATTGATGCCCTGCAGGCCGCTGGCGCCGCCGGTAATGTCGAGGTTGCGCGCGATGATGCGGACGATCTCGCCAAACCCGAGGGTGACGATGGCCAGGTAGTCGCTCCGCAGCCGCAGGGTTGGGGCGCCGATGACCACGCCGGCGACGCATGTCACGCCCATCGCGATCGGCAAGGTCAGCCAGAAGTTGACGCCGAATCGTGTTGTAAGAACCCCCGTCGTGTAGGCGCCGATCGCGAAGAACGCCGCATAGCCGAGGTCGAGCAGCCCGGCATAGCCGACTACGACGTTCAAGCCCAGGCAAAGCACGCAGTAAAGCAGCATCGTCGTCCCTACCTCGACGACGTAGTTGCCGACGAATAGCGGCAGCAAGATAACAGTTGCAAGGATGACAGGCGAGATGGTGAGCGCGTTCAGGGTCCACCGGCGGGACGGCGCCCTGCCGGCGACCACGCGCATCACACTCGCTCCACGACGGAACGGCCAAGGATACCCGTTGGCTTCAGGACCAGGAAGGCGATTAGCGTCCCAAACACGAACACGTCGCGCCATGCGGAGCTGACGAACGGCAGGGAAGAGCCAAACGCCTCTAGCAGCCCCAGCATCAGTCCTCCCAGCATAGCGCCCGGGACGCTGCCGATGCCGCCGATTACCGCGGCCGTGAACGCCTTCAGGCCCATGATGAAACCCATGAAGAAATGGACGCTGCCGTAATATGCGCCGGCCATCACGCCGCCCGTCGCCGCCAGCCCGGAGCCGATGAAGAAGGTCAGGCTGATGACGCGGTCCACATCGATCCCCATGAGGCGGCTGGCGCCGGCGTCGATGGCGACCGCCCGCATGGCGCGGCCATAGAGGGTGCGCGTGATGAACAGTTCCAGCGCCAGCATGAGCACGAGCGCCAGGGCGACGAGGACCATCTGCGTGTAGGTGATCGCGACCGTGCCGACGTCGATGCCGTCATAGCCCAGGTCGGTGCTGAATGCCTCGAAGCGCCCGTCCGTGATCGCCAGCACCGCGCCGTTCAGCACCATGGCGACGGCAAGCGCCGTGATAAGAATGGACAGCCGCGGGGCGTTGCGCATCGGCCGGTACGCCGCTCGCTCGATCAGCACGCCGAGGAAACCGACCGTGACCGTGCTGACCAGCAACGCGCACAGCACGCCCAGCCAGCCGGTCCCGAGCCAATTCCCGACGAAGCTCAGAACCGCGAGCCCGACGAAGGCGCCGGTCATGTAGATATCGCCATGGGCGAAGTTGATGAGCTTAATGACGCCGAACACCATCGTGTAGCCGAGGGCGACCAGGGCGTAAAACGACCCGGTGATGAGGCCGTTGACAATCTGTTGGATGACGGCGTCCATGATGCGGCAGCCTCCAGCCTGTGAAGCGAAGAGCGGCAAGGGTGTGCGGCAGGATCATCTGCACCTTAGCAATAAGCGATCGCGGCGACCCCGCTCCGCGCCCTTGGCGGCTTGCCTACTCGGCCAGCGTCCACTTGCCATCCTTGTCGACGAGAGTGATGAAATTGGACCCGACGAGCGTGTTCTTCGGCGTGAACGTCACCTTACCCGCAAGCCCATCGTAGCTGCTCGTCTTCAACGCGGCGATGATCGCCTTCGGATCGGTCGAGTTCGCCCGCTTGATCGCATCCGCAACGAGCATTGTGGCATCGTACGACAGCGCCGCATAAGCCGCCGGCTCGCGGCCACTCGCCTTCACGTAGTCCTGCTTGAACGACGCCGTAGTAGGCAGGAAGTCAACCGCAGGAGGCGACAGAAGCATGACCCCGTTCGCGGCCGACCCGGCGATCTTGAGGTAGTCCGGTGAGTTGTTGCCATCGCCCAGGACGATCGGCGTCTTTATCCCAGCTTGGCGAATTTGTTTGGTGAGCAGCGCGCCGCCGCTATAGTAGGCGGTCCAGAAGATCGCGTCCGGCTTGTCCGCCTTAAGCCGGGAGACCAGCGACGAGAAGTCCTGCTCGCCGGCCGTGACGGTCTCCTGCGCGACGACCTTGCCGCCGGCCTTGGTGAACGCGGCCGCCGTGAGCTTCGCGAGGTCGGACGAGTAGGCGTCCCCCTCGTCCACGATGGCGATCGTCTTGAACCCCCGCTTCTGGAACAGTTTCAACGCGGTTTCGGCTTGCGCGTCCCCGGTCGAGTTGATGAGGAAGGCGTCACCCTGGTTGGCATCGACGAGCTTGGTCGAGTTCGCAGCCACGATCACGAAGGGGATGCCGGCGTCGCCGTAGATCTTGAGCGTCGGCAGGACCGCGCCCGAGCAGTAGCCGCCCACGATGGCGACCACGTCAGAGGAGGCGAGCTTGCTGGCCGCGATGGCACCTTGCTGTGGGTCGCAAGCATCGTCCGCAGTGATCGTCGTGACCGTGTTGCCGAGCACCCCACCGCGGGCGTTCACCGCCTTGACCGCCAGTTGGATGGCGTTCTCCATGTCCTTGCCCTCGCCGGCCAGCGAGCCGGTCATAGGTGCTATGATGCCAAGCTTGAGCTCGGCGGCATGGACCGGGGCGATGGCGAACGCACCGGCAACAGCAACCGCGTGCGTCAGGACTTTGAATGTGTTGGTCATCGACAACCTCCTCCTTGTTAGGCTGGGATGAGCAGTCCCACGCGCATGGCAGACATGCACATTGTATATCCTATCCGTAAGCGTCAAGCGGCTGCGCGGCGCGTATGCGTCAGTCGAGACCGCCGATTGCGCAGTCCAGGGAGGGTTGCCGGAAGCCGGTCACGATCCAGCCGTCCCGCCGCGGGTCCCACGCCGCGAGAAACGTGTAGAGGCAGTTGGTGACAGTCTGGGTGCCTCCGACGAACTGCGTCTGCGTGATCCGGCGCCCTTTCCTATCCTTGTCCGTCGTCGTCACCGCCGAGGCCGGGGTGGTGTCGACGGAGACCTTGCTCCACTGGAACGCACGGGTGCTGCCGCCGAGATCGATCTCGTTCGCAGGGGGACCATACGCCAGCATCACGGCGCGGATGTCCTGCCCGACATAGCCGCGCATCGTATCCGCCACGCACCCGGCCACCAGGACCACGAGGGCGCAGATTGCGAGAGAAGCCTTCATCGATCCCCCGTGCCGGGGCCAGTTCAGTCCGTTCCAGTTCACGGTGGAGCAGAACGTCACCGGGGTCCGTCCAACCACCATCTGCCCGACGAAGCTCTTTGGATTGGACCCATGGGACGGAGGCTCCTGTAATAGGCTGTTGGTCGTCAAGTCCCAGAGTGGATACGGCGCTGATGGTGGTCGCGTTCCTGTTGCCGATAGCGTGGCTGGCTCGGCTGTCGCTCGACCGGGCGGAGGATGGGGGCGTCCTGATCCCCGATGTCAGCGCCGCAACCTATGGGCAATTCTTCGGCGATCCGTATTATCACGCGATCCTCTGGCGCACCCTGGGCCTCGCGGCGACGGTGACGGTTCTCGCCCTCGTCTGTTCGTACCCGATCGCGCTGTTCCTGCTCCGGACGCGGTCCCGCTGAAAACAGTCAAGCTGGAACCGCTCTAGCGTGCCGGATCAGAAGTTCGTCGGCGCTTGCCGACGCATTGCTGATCGGTCGGCACGCTGCAACAAAGACTCTAGGGGCCCGAAGCGGATGTTCGCTGCTCATGCGAACTTCTGGTTCGGGACACTAGCAAATCGGCAACCGAGTTGGAGGATTGCCCCCAAAGCTCAGCCCCTCGCCACCGCGTCCAGCATGGGCGTCGCCGGCCCATCCATTCCGCGTACGCCAAGCCGGCCGAGCCCCGGCAGCCTCACGGCCGGACGCCGGAGATCAAGGCCGGCGACGGCGCCCAGGATGTTGACCTCGATCCCCTCCACCCAGGCGACAGTTAAGCCAACATAGCCGCCGAGTGTTATTCTCAGTCCAGTGCCGGAAGGCGTGCGGCGCAGCCAGCGTCCGTCATAGGGATAATCCTTGCCGATCGCCGTCGGCGGCAGGGACGCCCGGATTTCCGGCACCGCGTCCATGACGGCCGCGACGAACGTGTTGGAGTTCGGTCCCGGCCACGCGCGATAGTCGCCCTGGTTGCGCCAGGCATACCCCCGGATAGCTGCTTCCACCCGCGGGATCATCGCCGCCG
>JAABUX010005514.1_pt1 | contig 15505 bp, 8 predicted proteins | sample 5561851 | NCBI WGS metagenome assembly JAABUX01 (sample SAMN10711883, study PRJNA513361) | rock metagenome | isolation source: Antarctica rocks | place: Antarctica: Victoria Land, Richard Nunatak red sandstone | collected 2016-01-03 | reverse complement strand
AGACGGGAGTTTCCAGGCGTGGCACATGGTAGGTGTAGAGCGACAAGCCCCACGCCACGAAGCTGCCGTAGTACAGGAGAGTGTGACGGCGGCGCAGCGCGGCCAGGAACAGATAGGGCGCCAGCACATAGAAGAACGGCATGCTGATGGCCTCGAAGGCCACGTGGCTATACAGGATGTGCCACGACGAGATAGCCAGGACCGCCGTCGAGAGCAGCGCGGCGTCGCGCCGCCGGAAGAGTTCCATGGCCAGGGGATAGAGCAGCGCCACGGCGCCGATGCCGAAGAGGGCAGCCTCCAGCCGGTCGGCGATAGGATTGAGCCCCAATAAGGCCACAAAGGGCATCGAGACATAGATAAAGAGCGGGCTCTCGTAGTCGCCGAAAGACTTGAAGTAGAAGGGCAGATGCACACCCCAACGGTCGGCGCCCGTGTGCAACACCAGATAGGCGTCGTATTGGATAGAAGCCTCATCGCAGAAGATGCCGGGAGGATTATCGCCCAGTTGGTATAGCCGCAACACGGCGGCGACCAGGACGATCGCCCCGAACGCGGTCAACGCCCACCGACGGTGTCGGTCTGGAGACGGGAGGTATGATCCTGCAATCATGTGTGCTCTTTCGCCTCGAATGTGCGACGGGCTACGATGGAACAAATCGGCGCCGGCGGCGTGGACCTACACGCGATCCGGCTCCCCTTGACCTTGACCAATCGTAACCAGTATGCGACGCGACATGGTGTACCTGTCATGTTGTGGACGGGAGAGGTGAGGGCAACGCACCCTTCTCCTGCTCCTGCCATCCGAGTACAGTATATGATACGCGTGCTGTAGAATGGAACCGGAAAAGGCAGCGCCGATCATGCCGGGCGCGCGGATGGGCTACGGACATTCAGGGAAGGTCGGGGCAACTCACATACAAGATCAACGGCATATTGCGCTGTCCGTCTATAATAACGATGCAGCCGCCCCGCTGTGACTCCGCGCGTCGCCGCGCCGCCCCTAGAATCGTGGAAATCGTAGCAAGCGACGATGGCCTGCCATCAGGCAGCGTCGGCCCGATGGCCTTTCTGCAACGATTGAGGCTTGAAAACGTTGAAACCAGAGATCCCGGCACAACAGCCGGCGGTGACAGGCGCTGGAGCCTCTCCATCGGCGCAGGATGTCCAAGACGTCGGAACAACGGAAAACGTCGCTCGTCCGGACACGATTGGCTCCCTTTCTCACACCAGCGATCCTGGGGGTGTATCGCCAGGACCAGTCCTCGCGCGCCCGTCCCGGACGTCCAGGACGAGGTTCTGGCAGAATCGACGGACACGAGGCCTCATCGCCGGCGCGGCGTCCCTCGTCCTGTTCGCGATCGCGATATGGAGCGCCGTCAATCAATCGCCGACACCATCGCCTTCCGGCGCCACTACCCCAACCGTCGGCGCGACGCCCCAGGGCTTCACCCCAGCGCCCGGGTCGGCTCTGAGTGTCCTGCGCGTCATCGGCGCCGACGCGGGCCTCGCCGCGCCGCAAGGGGCGGTTGTGCTGCCCAACCGACGCATCGCAGTGGCCGATACGGGACATGGGCGCCTGGTCATCCTGGACCGAGAAGGCCGCATCGTGCGTGCGACCCAGGCTGGCGGTCTGGCGCAGCCGTTCGCCCTGGCCTCGGACGGGAGATCCATCTACGTACTCGACGCACGGCAGGGCACGATCGAACGATATAACACCCAGGGACACTATAGCGGGGAATTGCTCCACAATCCGAACCTGCTCGGCGATGGACGCAGCCTCGCCATCGCCTCGGGCGCTCTCTACGTTGCCAATCCACGCGCGAACAGCATTGCCCAATTTGCGCTGCCCGGCGGTAGATTGATACGAACATTCACCAGCTCTAGCAGTGCGGCGGACGGCGACCAATACGCGCAACCGTCCGCTGTCGCCGTCGATCCCGAGGGCGACGTGTATTCCGCCGAGGTGGACGGCTACATCAAGATGCGGCAACGCACCGGCGCGTTTATCCAACGCTGGCCCATTCCGGGCTTCGTCACCATCGACCCGGTCCGCGTCCTGCCGCTTGGCCCCGGACGGCTGCTGGCAACCGACCCATCGGGCGCCTTGCTCTCCTACATCGGTACCAACGCGCCGATTCGATACCCGCTGCTGTTACATGGGAAGACCCTGACAAATGTCGAACCGCTAGGACTCGACCGCATGCCCGACGGCAACTTACTGGTCGTCGATACTCTCGGCAATAGACTTCTCGTCGTCCATCCTCCCCAATGATGACCGCCTGCCGCCCCGTTTAGGCACGATCGCGAGGAAGAACAGGCCATGGCGCCGCTGATTTTGCTTGTCGTTGCCACCCTCCTGATGCTCTACACGGCGTACGAACTGGCGCCTCGGCCGCCCCAGGCAGACCTTGACGCGAGGGCGGCGCGCCGCGAGTCGCCGGTCCTACCGGCCCCATTGTCCCGCGACCCCGGGATACTCGTGGGCAGGGGCCGCCGCCAGGGGGCGGGCAATACAAGCTCCCTCACTGCGGACGACGGAGATGGCCTTGGCGCGGCGTCAACCCGCCCATCGGCCCTCCCACTAGTCTCGCCGTGGCTCGCCCACTTTCGGCAGTCATGGCGTGCCAACAGACTCTGGTTTTGCGGGCTGGCGCTCGGTTTGGCGTTGGTAGGGCAGTATCGCCTGTCACCGTTCTGGGGTCCGCCCAGTACCGGGGATACGACGGCAGGGCTGCGCTGGTACGGGCTGGCCATCCTTGTGTTGTTACCGGCCTTGCATGGCAGCTACGTGAACCGTTCTCTTGTGCGGCGGGGGGGCCGTCGCATGGCCAATCCGACCCTCTGGGCGCGCACGGCCGGTCTCGCCGCCCTGGCAGTAGGCCTGAACGTCTGGAGCATTATCGTGCTGCGCGCGGACTGGCTGTCCCTTCCTGGACTGGCGCTGTGGGTGGGAAGCGTGGGGGCGCTAGTGTTCGCATTTTCCGTGACGCCCCACGACCAGATGTCGGGGCGCGAAGCCAGGACCGATGAGCAACAAGTCTTCGCGAGGCTGCCTCGCGCCGTCGAGGTCGGTGCGGTCCTGGCCATCATGGTCGTCGCCGCGGCCATGCGCCTGTGGCGTCTCGACGATTTCGCTACCGGGATGCACGGCGACGAAGGTGAGGCCGGCGTTGACGCGCTGAAGATTCTGAACGGGCGCCTGGTCTCGCCGTTCACGGTCGGCTGGTTCAACCAAGCGAACATGTATTACTGGTCGATCAGCCTGTGCATGAAACTATTAGGCACTGGGCTGTTTGGACTGCGCTCGTTCGCTGTCTTGTGCGGCCTCGTCACCGTCCTCTGCGTCTACCTGATCGCCCGCGAGATGTTCGGCCAGCGCGCCGCGATCCTTGCCAGCTGTTTCATCGCCTTCCAAAGCGCCGATGTGATCTTCAGCCGTCAGGAATACAGCAACGTGACCACCCCAACCTTCATGACGGTGGCGTTCTACTTCCTGCTCCGCGGACTGCGCACCAGACGGCAGCTCCATTTTGTGCTTGGTGGTTTCGCCGCCGGCCTCAGCCTCTACTTCTTTGCCGGAGGCCGATTGGTCGCGCCGGTGGCGGTCGCGTTGTTCGTCTATCTGGCCGTGCGCCATCGCGCGTTCCTGCCCCACTACTGGACCCACGTCGCCGCGTTTCTCCTGGCGCTGTTCATCGTCAGTTCGCCCTTCGTGGCCTATTTCCTGATCGACCATCCCATCCCGTCGAACGTCTACCCCAACGACCGGTTCATCTGGTTGCACTACTCGGATCTTGCCCAGCAATACAACGCGACGGGCTGGCCAGCCATCTTGTGGGGCCAACTCACACGGACGCTCGCCGTTCTCACCCATACGGTCGATACCAGTGCGATAACAACCATCGACTATCCGATCGCACGACCCCTGGAGGCCGTTCTGATTGTGCTGGGCCTCGCCTGGGCGGTCTGGCGCTGGAGCGACACTCGCTTTGCTCTCCTCAGCATCTGGTTCTGGGCGTCGATCATCGGCGGCGGGGTGCTGACGATGGGGCCGCCGAACCTACCACGTATCCTTGGCATGCTGCCAGCGTTGGCGCTCATTATCGCCTGCCTGCTGGACCACCTCGTCGCACAGGTGACGATTGCCGTCCCGAAGGCCGGGCGTCTGCTGGGATACGGCGCCCTGGGCGCGCGGCTGGGCCGCTGGCTTGGTCCAAGCATCGCCGCGGCGGTCGTGCTCGTGTCCGGCCTGCAAAACTGGCAGATGCTGACCAGTCGTGCCCTGGATTCGTACCAAAACGTGTACGTGACCGCGCAGGCCGCCTATGTCCACGAGAGAGGCCTGGGATACCGCTATTATGATATGGCCAGCCCTGTGTTCTATTGGATCCACGGCGACAACCATTTCATCAATCCAAACGCGGACGGTATCGATGTGGCCAGCGTGACCGACTACCTACCGATCATCGACAATGGGCCGCGAGGCGAGAAAGATACCGTTTTCCTCGTGTGGTGGCCTATGTATGGCTCACTCCCCGTGCTGCAAGCGTACTACCCGGAGGGGACTAAAGAAACGGTTCCGTTGGCCGATGCGGCGCATCCGGCCCAGCCGCTGATCGTCTATACAATCACCCACCAGCAGATCGACCGACGGCGGGTCGTGCGCGTCCACTATGTGCCGGCAAGCGGGATGGCTGTCGATCACCCATCGCTGGCCATCGGCCTGACCGACGCCGTCGGATTACCACCGGGGCTCCGCTACCCTGTACGCGCCACCTGGGACGGAGCTGTGGTCGCCCCGGGGACCGGCGCCTACCGCTTCGAACTGAGCGCGCCGACTGGCGCGCATCTGATGATCGACGGTCGGGAGGTGTTTCCTGGCGGTATACCAGGAGTCGGGCCGGGCATAGCGCCCATGGTGTTGACGCGTGGACCGCATACCATCCATCTCGCCGCCACCCTGTCCGATCCGCGCGCCCGCGTGCGGCTGCGATGGGCAACGGGCGCCGATTCCCTCGCGCCCATCGCTCCACGGTACCTGTGGGACAACCACGTCAGCAGTCCCAGTGTCGCCGGACCCGGCGCAGCCGCACCCGGTTCATGACGTGACGGTGACGGATCCCAGGCAGCATAGGCAGCACGCGCGCCCTGCAAGGACACGGTGTGAAGCGGTAACAGGCGGCAATAGTCGAGGAGAAGCGAAAGGGATGGCGGCCGTTAGCACGCGGCGTTGACCAGTCGGTGAGCGACGCTGTGTTATTCTTGAGCTAGGGCCGGGCTGGAGACAGCCACAGGGCGCCCTTGCCGATCCCTTCCCGATAGAGATACGCTCACGGTCGATCACGTACCCCGGCGCTCGAGCTAGCGCCTCATCGAGAACAGGAGCACGTCGCGATGTCGGACCAGAGTCAGCCGCATAAACCCAAGGTCATCGTCGTTATGCCCGCCTACAATGCTGCTCAGACGCTCGAACGCACGTACCGCGATATTCCCACCGGCACCGTCGACCACATCATCCTGGTAGATGACGTCAGCCGGGATGACACGGTGGCCATCTCGCGCAAATTAGGACTAAACACCGTCCTCCACATCCAAAACCGAGGCTACGGCGGCAATCAGAAGACGTGCTACTTCGAGGCATTGAAGGAGGGCGCTGATGTGGTCGTGATGCTGCACCCGGACTACCAGTACGACGCCACCAAAATCCCCCAATTGATCGCGCCGATCATCAACGGCGACGCGGATATGGTCCTTGGGTCGCGCCTGCTGCAAGACGGGGCGCTTAAGGGCGGCATGCCCATCTGGAAATATGCGGCCAACCGCGGGCTGACCACCCTAGAGAATTGGGCTTTCGGGCGCCATCTCTCGGAGTATCATACCGGCTTGCGGGCCTACAGCCGACGCCTGCTGCAAACAATACCCTTCCTGCTCAACTCGGACGACTTCGTCTTCGACACGCAGGTCATCGCCCAGGCCGTCGCATACGGCTTCCGCATCAGTGAGATACCGGTCGAGACGCGCTACTTCAAGGAAGCCTCGTCGGTCAATTTCCGCCGCAGTGTCACCTACGGGCTGGAGACGGTCGCTACAGTCATCGAATTCCTGCTTGATCGCCGGGGTCTTCGGCACTCACGACGACTGCGCCTGCCGCTACGGAGCGTCGTGAGCCAACACTACCACCAGGACCTCTTCCGTAGCGGAGAATCGTAGCTCTAACCAGGACCCACGGCCAGGACCCGCGTAACGAATCGAGACAATCACCCCGGGTCGACGGGCATGGGCCGCGGCTCCGACGGCCGGTACATCCGCCGCGCGGCGGCCGCGGACAGACGCCAGAAGCCGGTACCCCCCCATACGATCACGACGGCATAGTTGACCGCTTGCAGGGCGATAATGAAGACAAGCGCCTGGCTTCGCGAGAAGCCGAACGGCGTCAGCACCGTCGCCGCGACGAACTGATAGACGCCGACGAAGCCCGGTGTCGAAGGCACGGCGCTGGCGAGCCCCAACGCGGCGAGTAAGAGCAGCGCCTGCGGCACTGCCAGGGCCAGATGGAACGCCGTTGCCACCTCGATGGCCACCACCGAGTCGATCAGCCACACCACAGCGGTTAAGCTGGCGAAGCTGAGCGCCCGTCGAGCATCTTGTAGGGCGCGCATACCCAACAGGAACTGTGCGAGCAACGATACCAGGCGCGCGCGCACCGCGCTCGGCAGCGGCAGCCGTGTCAGAAGGCCGCTCAGGACGCGCTCGTAGCGCGGCGCCAGGAACAGGACAACCAGCCCCCCCAGCCCGACAACGGCCGTGACCTTGGACGCGGCAAGCAACCAGCCAGGCATCGACGCCACCGCCGTCAGGGTAAGCAGGCTGATCAGTACCAGCGCAACGGCATCCACGATGCGCTCGGTGAGCGCGGTCGCCAGGACGTAGCTTGTGCTCAAGGCGGTCGCGCGGGCAATCATGGCCGAGCGGATCAACTCCCCCGCGCGGGCGGGCAGGAAGAAGTTGCCCAGATACCCGACCGCAATACCCCAGATGCCGGTCAGGGGTGTAACCGGTTTCTCCGCATTCAGCAGGACGCTCCAGCGCAATCCACGAAGGCAGAAAGACACGCTGAGCGTTGCGAAGGCCAGAGCCAGGTAGAGCAGTTGACCATGCTGAATGGTTGCCCTCATCGCGCTCCAACTCACGCCGCGAACCGCAAGTACAAGGAGGACACCCCCTAATAAGAGGACAGCCACGATAGCGATGAGGCGCGAGAGACGCGCGCGTCGCGCATGACCGGGCGCGGATTGCTCCACTCAAGCCCGCCTTCCACTACTCATGTTATGTTAAGCCGTTTCTATCGCTGCGTCGTGGTCGCCTAGCCGCGCGACGCGACTCGATTGCCGCGTGGCGCGCCTGACGTAGAGCGTTAGTTCAACCAGGAACAAGCCTAGAACGGGCGCGGCCAGGAGCAACCCCTGGAACAGATGGACCTGAAAGGGTATCCACCCGGAGTTAAACCAGGCCCACACCGAGAGCGTGTTAAAAACTAACCCCAGTGTCGACGCGATCAAAAGATACCCCAACTCGGCTTTGTTGCGCTTGAGCGCGATCAACGCGAGGGCCGGGATGAGGTACCACGGCGTCAGCAAGCTGACCAGCACGGCGAACAACAGAAAGGTGTCGATCAACCCCGACTCCAGGGGCCGGCCGCGTCGCCACACCATCCACATAATGGCGAGAATGGACGCGGCGAAGATAGCCAGAAAGATGTCCTGCACCAGCCCCTCGCCCTGGGGCGTGATCGATCCCTGGCGCAAATACTCGCGGGTCAGCGAGAACAGAGAGGCGGAATTCAAGCTCTGCGCGACGGTCGTCCCCGCGGATAGTCCGCTCACCATCTTGCCGTTGTCCCAGAATGGCAGGATTGCCGCGACCAGCAGGCCCAACGAGATGAGCGCGCTTGCAATGATCCAGCGCGGACGCCAGCGGTGCAGCACCATCCCGAGTAGGAGCAGCGGGGCCAGCGAGGCCGAGAAGAACTTGACCAGCACCGATAGCATCAGCAGCGGCCCTGCCAACAAGGAGCGGCCCTTGAAAGCCAGGACGGCCAAGACAATGAACATAGTCATCATGATGTCGTTGTGCGCCCCACCCACGCTCTCGAACAGAATCATGGGATTGGCCAGGAACAGGAAGACGCCGATCCAGCCTCGCTTGTCATCCTCCTGGTATTTGTAGATGGCCACAGCGGTCACGGCGAGCAGCACGATGTTGAGCGTCTTAAGGCCAAGAAGCACATGCTGCGTATCGTTAAAGCCGGTGATCGAGATCGGCAGCCGACTGAGGAGCAACCAAACTGGTCCGTAGAAAAGCTGCACATTGAGAAAAAAGGCGAACCCGGCGGCGGGATCGGCCGTGTAGTTCTGGAAGGTGGTGGTATATGGATTCTGATGGTAGAAAAACGTCAGCTTCAGCTCGATGATGTAGTTGTACACGTCGAGGGCGCCGACCGGGTACAGTAGCAGGTTCACGATGACGACGCCGGCCACACCCAGCACGATAGCCTGCTTGACGCCGCGCGGGATCGACGGCAGCCGCTGCAACAACCAATACGTCAGCGCATAGCACAGCGAGATGACCAGGAAAAGCAGCGTTGTGACGCGCAGGATCGCCGAGTCGAAATGGTCCGGGATTTTATCGAAGGCGAAATCATGCGCGTCATAGTGACCAGGCAAGGAATACCAGCCGTAGAGGACGACCCAACAGACAACTCCCAGGACGCTCATCGCAACGATCAGCATCGTCGCCTTGGAGGCGGACAGCGCGGTTGGCGCCGCGACAGGAGCAGACGGTCGGGTTGGGGGACGTAGCCCCAGCCCCATCACCGCGCCTCGCCACCCACCCTGTGGGGGTGCGGACGGACGGATCACGAGGGTATAGGCCCCATACACGATAAGCATGATCCCGATGATCAGCAGCGCCCACATCCCCATGTACGTCGGCTCCCGCATCTAGCGCGGCGCTTACTGCCGCGCTACCCTATACACCATACAATACGTCGCCAAGGTACAGGCCACTATGTCGACAATAGGGCGCCTGGCCGCATACTCGACCACAGTATCACCACCTCGATTATAAGGGAGTTGTGTGTTACATTTCGTCGACAGGACAAATTCGCCAGGGGCATCGCGGCATGCAAAGGGCACGGATACGTTGGGTTAGGGTGCGGACGCGGGAGCAGGCACGGCCAGGACCCTGTTGCCGTGGCCGTCGGCGACGAGTAGGGCCCCGTTCTTTTGCGCAAACAGGCCGAGCGGCTCAACCGCGTCAGCCGGTTGGCCCATTATCTGTAGCGGCAAGCGCGTGGCCTGGCCGCCTGGCAGCGCGTAGACGAGCAGGGCATGGTCGAGTGGGTCGGAGACCACGAGCCGCTCTTGGGCGCCGGGGAGGACCACCAGGTGGGCGGAGTGCAGCGTGTCCGTGGAGGGAGTCGGCCACTGCGCCATGAATTGCCCCGAGGGACCAAGTTCCTGGATGCGACCGTTCAGGTTGTCCATCACGTAGATGTTGCCCTGAGCATCGACGGCCACGTCCGACGGCTGGTTGAACTGGCCTGGACCGGCGCCAAGCGGGGTGATTGTTTTGCTCACAATCCGTCCGTCCGACGCCGAAACGACGATGATGCCGTTGTTCATGGGGCTGGCGATGTACAGGCGCCCGTGCGCATCCAGCGCCATACCTCGAGCATTGACGAGCAATGGGCCATGGACTAACTCACCCCTGAATTGGCCACCGGAGGAGTAACGTTCAATCGCGCCGCGCTGTGAATCGAGCACAAATAGCGTGTGCGCCGTCGCGGCCAGCGCGTACGGGGCCTGCAAAGCGTCGGATCCGGCCGTGCTGACGCTCTTGAGCACGGAGCCGCCGACCATCAGCAAGACGACGCGCTTGTTGTCAGGGTCGGCCACGGCGATATGACCGTCGGGGAAGCTCAGGGCCTCGCGCGGCGTCTGCAACCCGGCGCTGCCCGCCAATATCTGTCGCACGGTCAGCGCGGCGCCGGCGAGTGGCGCAAACGGCGGCGGCGCTGGCGTCGGGAGAACAACGGGGGTCGGGGCCGCGGCCGGACCAGACGACGTCGGGGTGGTCAGACGGGTGACCGCGTACGTCAACAGGGCGACGCCCACGACGAGCGCGACCAGGCCGCCGATGCGACGGCCCTGACTCTGCTCCTGAATCGCTTGGCCCCGCGGCACAGGGCTGACCGCGGGCGAGAAGCCCGATTCCTGGACTCGAACCCGGTCCCTGAACTTGGGCCGACGCGGCGCCTCCCGCAACACAGGCACGGCGGGCGCGTCAGGCAAGGCCGCTTCTATCGTTGGGGTGGACGACCCCTGCTCCTCGCTGTGAACGCGACTACCCTCCGGCACATCGCTATCGACGACTGGCTGTTGCGGGTGCTCGACCACTTCCTCTGCCTCCGGTCCGTCCGTTTGCGACCCGTCGTCTGGACCAAACACGACACATGGCGCGCACGACACTATCCGGGCCTTGTCTACCGTTCAGATCAACTCGCCGTGTAGGCGACGTTCGGCGACCCGATGACGATCGTGGCTATTGTCCGCGACGCGATTCCGGCTTGATTATACACAAAAACGTCATGTCATCCGCCTTGTAACGCCGTGCCGATTTGCCCGGAGTGATAGGCCGTCGTACAATCACAGGCATAGACGTAGCGAATCGAGGCCGTTGATGTCCGCGTTGCATCCGGCCGCCAGCGGGCTCGTGTCCCATCCCAAGTGAGGCAATTGTCGATCCACCATCGTCGTGAGGACGTCGTGATCTCCAGGGCCATGCGGTAACCCCCTATGACAGAGTTCGTGCTCTGGTACGTCGCCGTCGAGTTGCTGGGTCTGGCCGCGCTGCCACTGGCCATGGCCGCGCTGCCGCGCCTAGCGGATCGCGGCTACGGCCTCGCCAAGATCCTCGGCGTGCTGCTGGTGACGTTCTGCAACTACCTGCTGGGCAGCATCCTCAAGCTAGGCAACAGCACGCCGCTGCTGGTCCTCTGCATGCTGCTGCTGTGCGCCATTGGACTGTTCGCGCTGCGCGCCGAGCGCGCCGGCCTGCGAGATTGGCTGCGCGCGCACCGCACCGTGATCCTGATGCAGGAAACCCTCTTCCTGGCGCTCTTCGCCGTCTGGGCCATGGTACGCGCCGCGCACCCCGGCGTGCTTTCCACCGAGAAGCCAATGGACCTGGCGCTGATGACCGCTACCCATAAGGCCACGGCCTTCCCGCCCTACGATCCCTGGCTCTCCGGCACATCGATCAACTACTACTACGGCGGCTACCTCGCCGTGGGCACGATGGTCACGCTGACCGGAGTGGCCCCGACCGTCGGCTACAACCTCGGCGTGGCGCTGGTCTTCGCCCTGGTGGGGGTCTCCGCCTACGCGGTCATCTACAGCCTGACCAGGAGCGTGCTGTGGTCGCTGCTGGCCCCCGTCTTCGTGCTGCTGGTGGGCAACCTCGACGGGCTGTCCCAGTTCTTGAATCCCGCTGTCCGGGCGGATAACTTCGCTGGCTTCAGCTTCTTTAACTCGTCGCGTATTGTCGAGCCGCCTAACAACACTATTACCGAGTTTCCGGCCTTCAGCTTCCTACTGGGTGATTTGCACCCGCACGTGATCGGCCTACCGTTCACTATCCTGGCCATTGGCCTGGCGCTGAATCTGGCGCTGGCCGCGCAAGCGGGCTGGCGCGCCCTGGCGCCCGATGATCTGCAACGCGCCATCACCCTGCTGCTGGCGGGGCTCGTCGTGGGCGCACTCTACTTCATCAACTCGTGGGACTGGCCCAGCTACCTTTTGCTGACCGTCGCCGCGCTGCTTTTGCCGGGTCTGACCCGTCTGACCGGCCGTTTACTTGGTGAGGGCCTGGGGTTGGGGCTGGCCGTCGTCGCGCTCAGCTACCTGCTCTACCTGGAGTACCGGCACGACTTCCAACCGCAGTACAGCTCCGTCGGGATGCGCTTCCACGGCTCGCCCACCGACCAGGTGCTGACCATGTTCGGGCTTTTCCTGGTCCCCGTCGCCGTCTTCATCTTCGCCATGTTCTGGCAGCGGGTCACGGCGGGCGCGCCCGCGGATGACCTCGCGCCTTATGACCGAGCACACGGATTGAACGCAGCCATGGCCACGGCTGGCGGCGAGACAGGGCGGTCAGCGGCATCCACCACGCTGTCAGTGCGACGCGCCTCGCGCTCAGGCGCCGCAACGGTGCTCCTGGACCGCGAACCGGCCCTGCCCACCACGCCCTCGGGCCGGGACGATGACCTCTACGATCAAGACGACGATGGCGCGGACGAGGACGACGAGCAACTGGAGGACGAGGTCCCCTGGGACCCCGATCTGCCGCGCTTGCCGATGCCGTCGCTCCGTTCGCGCAGGCGACGCAACGGTAAGGGCAAAGGTCAAACCCAAAAGACACGGCGCGGCCGTGCCTCGATCTCGGCGTCCGCGGTCGATACAGTCTCTTCGCGACCCATAAATGGCATCGTGCAGGGACGAGATGACGACAGTGCACGGGCGGGCGAGGACGCCGACAGTTACGACGCGGCCGGCATTGGCGATGACGAGGACACCGATTTACCACGGTTGCCGGTGCCGTCCTTTATGGCCAGGAACAAGCGTCGTGGCGCCGCGAACGGCGCACGACTGGATGACAGTGTCGGCGCAAGACGACATGTAGGCTGGAACTGGGGTCCTATCGTCCTCGCCGCCTCCGCTCTGCTACTGTGGGGATTGCTCGGCTTGACAGGTACGTTCGGCACGATAGGGTTACTCCTCCCGTTTACGGTAGCGGCGCTTTATCTGGCCTGGCGCGAGGGGCGGTCGGCCCGTCCCATCAACGCCTTCGTCCTGCTGCTCTGCGCTGGCGGGATCGCACTGATCATTGCCTGCGATACCATCTACCTGCGGGACAACTTCTGCGTTCCCGACGCTTCGGGCAATTGCACCAACGCGCTCTACCGTATGAACACGGTCTTCAAGCTGTACTACCAGGCCTGGACGCTGTTGGCGCTGGGCGCGGTCTATGGCCTCTGGATGCTTTGGACGCGTCTAAGGGGCAGTATTGCGCGCTTCCTGGCGCCAGGAGGAGCAATGGCGGTCATCGCGGCAGGCGGGGTCTACACGGTCCTGGGACTGTTTACGCCGACGACCAATGTCTACACCAACCCCGCCGCCTTCACCGATCCCACCGCCGCCGCCACGCTCGACGGCGCCGCCTATCTGCGGCACTACGCTCATCAGCCTCTCACTGCGGCGGATGCCGCGTCACCCTCCGCCGCCGAAATCGCCGCGGCCAACCGCGTGGTGAACGCCATCCCTGCTGACGCCACGGCAATCGATTGGATCAACCACAATGTGCAGGGTCATCCCACGCTGCTGGAAGCGGACGTGGCTATCGGCGCCCCAGGCGTGGGCGCCGACCCCTTGGCGATCCAGAGCGGTCCCGAGGACTACTGGCCCTTCCCGGGCAGCGCCAACGAGGTGTTGCTGATGTATCGCATCTCCACGTTCACGGGGCTGGCTGATGTGCTCGGATCGGGCGGTTCGCACGAAGGTTTGTGGCACGGCGGCCAGGCGGCTACAAACCCGTACTACGACGTCACGACCCGCTTCAACGACGTGCGCACGATGTACACGAGCGGCGACACGACCGTGGTCGGGGACCTGCTGCGCCACTACGGGGTCGATTATATCTACCTGGGCGGCGCCGAACTGTACGCCTACTACAACGGCCGCACGGAGGCGGAGCAGACGGCCCTGGCACGATTCCAGCGATTAGGCTACGGCGTCCGCTATAGCGCAGGCGGCGTCACCATCCTGTCCACCGCCCACCCCACCGGGTGACCCAGCCCGTGCCGTCTCAAACAGTACCCTCCTATTCCGTACGAGAAAACAAACAAGGATCGCAACCGCACGAAGAACTGAGCAGTAACAGTATGTAGCAGTATAAGGAGTGCACCCCCTGTCTAGAGTGCTGTCTGACACCCCGGGCCGTGACGGCCCCTACCCCACTGCCCCCGCTGCCGAGCGCGCCGTCTTGATCGGTATAGAGGCGGCCTCGCCGCGAGCCACCTGGTCGATTGAGGACTCCCTGTCCGAGTTGGCGCAACTGGCCACCACGGCCGGCGCCACCGTTGTCGGCAACACCTGGCAGCGCCTGCGTGAGCCGGTCTCGACCAGCTACCTCGGCAAGGGTAAGCTGGCCGAGGTGCGCGAGCAGGTCGCCGCGCTGGATGCCAACCTGGTCATCGCCGACGACGAGTTGACCCCGTCGCAGCAGCGTCACGTCGAGGAGGCGCTGAACGTCCCGGTGCTGGACCGTACCGCTGTCATCCTCGACATCTTCGCCCAGCATGCCCGCACACGCGAGGGCGCGCTGCAGGTCGAGCTGGCCCAACTGGAGTATCGCCTGCCCCGCCTCAGCGGCCGCGGGCAGGGTCTCTCACGCCTGGGAGGCGGCATCGGCACGCGCGGACCCGGCGAGACCAAGCTGGAGAGCGACCGGCGACGGCTGCGCGGGCGGATCAGCGAACTGCGACAGGCATTGGCCACGGTGCGGCATGGGCGGCAAGTGCAGCGGCGCTGGCGACGCCGCCAGGGCGTGCCGGTGGTGGCCATCGTCGGCTACACCAACGCCGGTAAGTCGACCTTGCTCAACCGGTTGACCGACGCCAATGCGCTGGCCGAGGACAAGGTCTTCGCCACGCTCGACCCGACCACGCGCACCCTGCTGCTGCCGCACCGCCAGCAGGCGCTGGTCACCGACACGGTCGGCTTCGTGCAGAAGCTGCCCACGGACCTCGTGGCGGCGTTCAAGGCCACACTCGAAGAGGTGGCCGAGGCCGATGTGCTGCTGCACGTCGTGGACGTCTCCAACCCGCACGTCCTGGCGCAGGCCATCACCGTCTACAACGTCCTGGAGGACATCGGGGCGGGCGACAAGCGCATGGTCACGGCGCTGAACAAGGTCGACCTCGCGCCCGACAGCTTCGCCCTGGATAACGTCGAGGATTACCCCAATCCGGTCGTCATCTCGGCCGTGACCGGCGCCAATATCGACGCGTTGCTGCAGCGCATCGCTGACGTGCTGGCGTCGGACTTCCGGCCCATCGAGGTTGTGCTGCCTCACGACGCGCGAGAACTCGTCGACCTGTTCCACCTGCGCGGCGCCATCGACGAGGAGGACTATACCCCGGACGGCGCGCACATCCGCGGCCGTATCCCGCCCCAGTTGTTCCGTGCCTTCGACGCGTGGTCGGTGGCTAGTGGTTAGGTGGTTGAGGTGGTTAGGTGGTTAGGGGTGCGTCCTGAGATTGATACTGTTGGCAAATGAGGCGTCGAAAAACGGGTCATGCGGCCATCTGAAGGCGTGCGAAAGGGGAGCAACGGGTAGCGGCAAGGGGCGTCTCGTTGGCCCAGGCGACCAGGCGCGTCACGTTGAT
>JAABUX010005513.1_pt1 | contig 15510 bp, 15 predicted proteins | sample 5561851 | NCBI WGS metagenome assembly JAABUX01 (sample SAMN10711883, study PRJNA513361) | rock metagenome | isolation source: Antarctica rocks | place: Antarctica: Victoria Land, Richard Nunatak red sandstone | collected 2016-01-03 | reverse complement strand
GGTCGCGCTCTCCGGCCAACGCTCTTGGCTACCTAAAGGATCCGGAAACAACCGCGGAGCGTTTTACCGCCGACGGATGGCTTCGTACCGGTGATCTGATGCGCCGGGATGAACAGGGATACTGCTACTTCTGTGGCCGTACCGACGACATGATCAGCGTCGGCGGCGAGAATGTCTACCCGAAGGAGGTGGAAACGATCATCCTCCGCCACCCGGCCGTTGCTGATGTTTGCGTGGTTCCCGCCGCCCACCAAGTCAAGGGAGCAGCCCCGGTTGCTTTCGTGGTGCTGAAGCCCGGTGACAAGGCGAGCGAGCAGGAGATTCGATCTCACTGTCTCGCACATGGCCCCGCCTACGCTCATCCGCGGCGCGTCTTTTTCCTGGATCGTCTCCCCCTGTCGAGCACGAACAAATTGGACCGCGGCTCGTTGAAACGGCAAGCCGCTCAGCTGCTGCCCGACGGGCTGCTCTCCTCCGTGCGATGAGCGAATCCACGTCCACGCCGCAAGGGACAATATCGCGGGAGGAGGCGGAGCGCTTGGTGGCCGCGTCCGAGTTGCATCGCTTTATCGGCCTCGAACTCGCACACTGGGAGCCCGGCAGGGTTCACTTCCGCTTGAACCCGCCCGCAGCGGTGCAATCCGGAGCCGGCGGTATCGTGCACGGGGGGGCACTCATGACGGCTCTCGACGTGGCGGCCTGTTTCGCGGTCATGGCGGTTACCGGACACGACTGTTCCACGGTCGATCTCCGCGCCGATTTCGTGCGCCCGGCGACGGGCGGCGAATTGGCCGTGACCGGGCAGGTCCTGAAGGTGGGGCGTCGCTTTGGACGCGCGGACGCCTCCATCACGGATGGGGAGGGGCGAATGGTGGCGCTTGCCCGAGGGACCTTCGCATGGTGAGATCACGACCTGTCGTTCAATATATGAGGAGGTATGTACATGGTGCCCCATATCGACCTGCAACAACTCGCCGAAACGCTCAGGAGTGATGGCCATCCGGCCATCGACGTCGAAGGCCAGGCGATTCCGTGCGTTACAGCCTTTAAGACCATCCAGTCGCAGGCGGCCCTCTTTCTGCTGCGACCAGGCCAGCACATTCCGGCCCACACCCACACCTCGATCGACGATATCTTCTTTGGCGTGGAAGGAAGGGGACGGATTCGAACCTGGAATGCCGGGGGCCAGCCGGAAGATCGCCACGTCGAGCCAGGAACGCTGCTCGCTATCCCTCCGGAGACGCCGCACGAGGTCTCCTGTGCCGACGACGAGTTCTGCTATCTGCTCCTCCAAGCGCCAAGAGAGCAGTATGACAATATTTCGTACGACGTGCAGGGCGGGTTCGCGTTGGAGCATTGATGGCCACAGAAGGTTTCATCCCGTTCCGCGGACACCGCGTGTGGTATCAGATCGTTGGCTCTGGTGAGGTGGACAGCAAGGATCCAATCCTTACCCTCCACGGAGGGCCTGGCGCGGCCCATGATTGCCTTGAGCCATTGGCGGTACTCGCGAGGACAGGGCGCCGTGTCATCTTTTACGACGAGTTGGGCTGCGGGCGGTCCGACCGGCCTCATGATCCCAGCCTTTGGACCGTACAGCTGTTCTTGGAAGAAATAGATTCGATTAGGGAGGCGCTGGACCTGCCGAATGTGCATGTCTTCGGCCTGTCCTGGGGCGGGATGCTGGGGTTGGAGTACGCCCTCAGACAGCCACCAGGACTGACTAGCCTGACGGTGGCCAGCGCGCCAGCCAGCATGACACAGTGGGTGGCGGAGGCAAACCGTCTCCGACGGGAATTGCCGGAAGAGGTCCAACGCATTCTGGCGGAACATGAGGCGGCGGGCACCACCGACGATGACGAGTATCAACGCGCCATGCTCATTTTCTACGAGCGACATGTGTGCCGGCGCCAGCCCTGGCCCGACTGCGTGCAGCGCTCGATCGAGCACCTCATGAACAATCCGGAAGTGTACCTGACCATGAACGGTCCCAGCGAGTTCCACGTGACCGGCACCCTTCGTGACTGGAGTGTGGAGGAGCGACTGGGGGAGATCAAGATTCCAGTTCTCATCACGAGCGGCCGGTACGATGAGTGTACCCCCTCCATAGCGGAGACGTTGGCGCGGGGGATTCCCGGTGCCGCGTCCGTCATCTTTGAAAAGAGCGCCCACTTCTCGCACGCGGAAGAGCCAGAGAAGTACACATTCGTTCTGGCGGATTTCCTGGACCGGGTAGAGCGGAATCGGGCCGCGACAGCCACATGAGCGAGCCGGCGTTGATAGCTTCGCAAGATGTGAGCTGGAGTTAGAAGGTCATCACGTCTCGCCATGCCACCACGGACGGCCGTCCTCGTCTCGCCATCTCAGGTCCCTCCTGTCTGACCCGATTTTACGGCGTCAACACAACGGATTGGTATTACATGGCGATCTATGCGCTCAATATCTTCGCCCTGATCGTGGGACTCATTATTAGCGCTTGGATCGGACCCGGAGCAACCGGGACCTACGGGTTCACTGGATCTGCTGGTGATTGACGAACTGGGGTACCTGCCGATGGATAGCCATCGTGCTACCTTCTTCTTCCAGCTCATCAACCATCTCTACACCCGGACCGCAGTGATCGTGACCAGCAACGTCCCCGTCGATGCTTGGGGGCAGGTCTTCGGCGGCGATGACATGATCGCCTCTGCCATCCTCGATCGCTTGCTGCATTTCAGCTATGCCTTCCTCATCACCGGACGCAGCTACCGGATGAAAGGCAAGCTCCCCGAGCGGCCCACCGCGCCGGCGGACTATCATGATTCGAGTTGACCCACCCCTAGGTGGGTCAGTATTCACGCGGAAAGTAGGGTCAACCTTCACGCGGAATCAACAACACTGCGAATACGGGCGCCAGGTAGAATCGCGACTCGGGCGACAAAGGAAAAGGCATGAAACAAGTCATTGTTACGGGCGGCAGCGGCAAAATCGGCAGTTGGTGTATTCGTGCAAGTAAAAGTGGCTCTGGCACAGAGTTGATGCGGCCATTGGAGCCGTAGACTGGGGGATTCCCGGTCTGCCACGTGGATGGCGGGGGATGCCACGAACCAGGAGCCGTCAGTATGCCTCCCCTCACCTTTCTTCCCCAACTCCATGGCCTGCACCTCGACTCCATCGCCGTTACCGGTGATCGGATCGCTCTGACGGTCACCACAGTGCGTCGCACGGCACGGTGCCCGCTCTGTCAGAGCCGTTCCCGCCGCATGCAGAGCCGGTACACGCGTACCCTGATGGACCTACCGTGGAGTGGTCACAGTGTCTTCCTCCAGATACGTTGTAAGCGCCGGTTTGCAAATGGACAGTCTGCCGGGATAAAAGTGGTACGCGTTCGGCGGCTGCCTCAACTGGTACCGGTACTGGCACGAACGGCTCTGACGGCCATCGTGGTAGGCTGATCCTGTCGGTCGGTGGTTTCTCGCAGGTTCCATCGATGGATCGACGGGGGGCCGCCACACGGCGGCTCTCCTGTTTCAAGGACACACCAACAGACGGACACATTCGCAGGTTTTTAGGGGCGACGGGGGGCCAACCACTGGCAGCCTCCTGTATGCTGCTGCTGGGTGCACGGATCATGGCGTCGCCTCCGCTCATAGGAGGATCTCACTCGCCACGTCGACCTGCACCCAGGCCTCGTAGATCCCGAGGGCACGATCAACCTCCTCCTGAGAAGGGACGCCGGGAAGCACCAGAGGCAGCAGGGAGGGCGGAGGTGTCAGAAGCAGGGCGAGGGCATCGGCCCCAGAGGTGCCCGCTGCCACAGCGAGGGTCATCGCTGCCCGAAGGGCATCCGCACCGTACTGCTCGTAGAGGGCGTAGACAGCCAGAATCTCTTCACGCAGCCGAGCACGATGCCGCTGTGAGAGCATCGAGAGGAAGGTGAGAGCCGGGCCGCCCAGCCGCAAGAGCACATCGCGGTAGAGCATTGCTTGGGCGCGGGGCTTGCGGTCGAAGAGCGGGGCGAAGTGGGCCGGATTGATGATGCGCTCTCGCCCGCCATCGGCGGCTCGCGCATGATCGGCGAGCAACGCGGTATCGCGGAAGATACGGACTCGGTCTCGATGGAGCCGGACGACGACCGGGGCGGAGACCTGAGCCACGGGGACCGAGTAGCGGTTGCCGAGGGCAGCAACCGTCGCATCGGCGGCAACCTGACCTGGAACCAGGAGCCCGTAATCGGCGGCGGTCGGGGGCAGGATACCTCCCGTGCTCACTTCCTCGCCCACGCGATCGCGTGGTGGGAGGCCGGTGGCGGATGACACGCGGGTGTTGGCCATCGTCAGCCACTCGCGGGTGTGTGCTGCGAGATCCGCATCGTCGGTGACGATGCGACCGGGGAGGAAGTTTCCTTTCACCCATTTGACCAACGACTCCACGCTGCCCTTCTGGTTCCCGGCTCTCGGATCACAGGCCTGGGGATGGAAGCTGAACTCGGCGGCGAGCTGGAGCAACGCCGGCGTCCAGAGGGGCTGATTGCTGGTATCTCGGCCGCTGGTGACGGTCTTCATGTTGTCGAAGACCAGCACCCAAGGGATGAAGCCCAACGCCAGGAAGCAGTCAACAAGACCCCGGATGAGCGTCTCCTGCCGCATGTCATGCGTCCAGATAACCCAGCTCCAGCGACTATACTTCAGGCGACAGGCCAGGAAGTAGCGGGTCCCTGGTGGCTGCTGGGTAAACGGGAAGCGTCGGATCTCTCCCCAATCCACTTGCAGGTACTCCCCTGGCAACCCCTCAAAGCGGATCGGCACCACGCGTGCTGCCTGCTCCTGGTCGCGTTCCTGCCGGATCCGTCGGACCATCTCGCCAAACTGGCTCCGGCTCCCGGTATAGGGCTGCTCGGATTCACGTCGTACCAACTCCAGCATCCGTACCACCGGGAGTCCCTCCTCCAACCATCGCTCGATCTGCTCCCGATAGGGATCCACCTGGGAGTGGCGCTCCCGTTTCTTCGGTTCCCGGTCCATCGGCTCCCGTAACACCCGGCTGACCGTCGTTGGGCTGTGTCCGAGCTCCTCGGCGATCTCCCGGATACCCGCTTGCGGGTGAGTCTTGCCTCGTTTGGCCATCAAGTGAATTGCGCTGCGTTCCATCTACGTTCGTCGAGGGCCATCATTTGGACGGCCCAGAGCGACTGTCTCAGTAAATCGTCTACCGGCTACGGGAGAACGACCGCTGGTTCTTGCCGCAGGGAAACGAGGCTTGCGGAAAAACGCGTTTGGCCTTCACGTGCTTGAAGGGCGCGAAGTGTTTTCTAGGCCCCGCAAAGGTAATGTGAACGGTGCCCTTTCGTTTCGTATGGCTCAGTTATGCATTCGCGGATCGAGTGCGTCTCTGACGCCATTTCCCAGCAACGTGAAACCCAGAATGACGGCCGTGAGTGCAATGGACGGGAAAGCTACGTCAGCGTAACCGAGGCCCAGGTGCTGAACCCCGTCGTAGAGCATCTGCCCAAGATCGGGATTTGGAGGCTGGACTCCAAGCCCGAAAATACTCAGCGTCGTTTCTGTGCTGATTACACTGACGGCGATAAAGCTTGCCTGAACAAAGACCAGCCCCCAGATGTTCGGCAGGAGGTGACGGGCGATAATCTTCCACCCAGACGACCCGCAGACCCGCGCGGCCTCTACGAACTGCTGCTCCTTCAGGTGGAGTGCCTGGGAGCGAACGAAACGCATCAGCGACGGCCAGCTGACCAGCGCAAATACTGCCGTCAGGAGGATGACGCGTCCGCCACCACCGAAGTATGGATCGAGAGCCGGCCCGAACAGGCTGACGACGATCAGAGCAAGCAGGAACGCCGGAAAGGCAAACATAACATCGGTGAAGCGGGATAGCAGCTCGTCCACTGGGCCGCCCCCATATCCCGCGACTACACCCGTAAGGACACCGATCACCACCGTGATGGCGGTGCCGAGTAGCGCCACGATCAATGGAATGCGAAGACCATAGAGTAAGCGGCTGTACTGGTCCCGGCCAACACTATCGGTGCCGAACCAGTGGTTGGAACTCGGCTCCTGGTTGATAGCGCTAAAATCCGCTGTCAACGGGTCGGCAGTATGCATCCACGGCGCGCAGATGGCAGCGATAAGAAGGGCAAGGACGACAACGAGAGCAACAACGGCCGCCCGATTTCGCCGGAACCGAAGCCACGCGTCGCGGCCTCCAGTGCTGATGCCGTGACCTATCAAATCCTCGCTGTGGTCGAACGCCACGGCCACCAGTGCGACTCCCGCGTGGGCTTCGGTGTGCAGCACGTCTTCGCTGGGCGGTGGCTTTTGCGTGCCCACAGGCTTCCCTACAAGCCGATCCGAGGATCGATCAGTGCGTACACAATGTCGGTAAGCATGTTGACCAACACGACGAAGGTAACCAGCAGGATCGTAGTGCCCTCGATGATCGGGTAATTCGATTCGGTCAATGACGTGATCGTGATGTAGCCGATGCCGGGTATCCCAAAGAAGAACTCAATGACAAAGGCGCCGGTGATAAGAAACGCAACGGTGGGGCCAACGATCGATGCCAGAGGCAAGAGCGTGTTTTTTGTGGCGTGTACGTACACGATCACCCGGTTCTTTAGCCCCTTGGCCCTGGCGGTTCGAATGTAATCCTGCCTGAGTACCTCGAGCAGGAAACTCCTAAACGACACCGCGAAGTATCCAGCCAGGCCGGCTGCATACAGTGTTACAGGTAGGACCATTTCTTTCAACCCGAGCAGGCCGGTGTCTCCCCACCCGGTAACCGGCAGCCATTTAAGCTGGGCGCCGAACACGAGCTGGCAGATTGGCACGAGGACAAAGCTTGGGACGGCATACAGGGAGATCATGATCGACTGCCCCGCATGGTCGACGATAGTGTTCTGCCTCAGGGCCGAAACCAGGCCGACGGGTAGCCCAACGATCAAGGCGAGTACGAGGGCATAGCCTCCCAACCGTAGAGACACCGGGACTCCCAATTGGAGGATGGACCACACCGGCTGTCCCAAGCTGTCGGCTCCCTCCGAATAGCCCAGGTTGCCGTGTACGAGACTCCCGAGGTAATTGGTGTACTGCTGCCAGACCGGCTGATCGAGCCCATAGAAGTGTCGCAGCCGCTGCACAGCCAGCGGATTGCCGTTCGCCTTCGCACCGGCAAGCAGCTTGATCGGGTCATACGGTGACGCATGGGCGAGGAAGAACACGACAGTCACGATGACCCAGATGACGGCAATCATTGCCAGCAAGCGCCTCGTGATGAACCTCAGAACGCGAGTCAATGTGCCTCCCCGAAGTGGCGGATCGCCCTGCCTGCGCCCTTGTTATCTGCCCATGACTCATGGATCGCCCGTGACGCCGGTGAGGCCAGAACTCCATAGATCTCTGCCAATCACTTAGGATAAGCTAGGAAAGGTAGCTGGTGCCACAGATCATCGTGGCCAGATATGCAAACAGAGATGCAGTCGAGGAGTGCGGAATGGGCGCGCGTACGAGTCATGGGCGAGAACAGGGCTTTCACCACGTCGCGGCGAAGTTCTCGTGGCTGCTCGTCGGGGTGGCTCTGATCACGATCCTGCCGCTCACATCAGGTGCATCGGTGTCTGCCCTCACTGCTTCGGCTACTCTTCCGACCCTGCACTGGTATGTTTTAGACGGAACGGCGACTTGGTCACAAACACTGGATCCCGCCTTAGCCACGGATGAGCGCTCCATCGGGCCAATCGATCTGATCGGGGCTGGTCTAGTGAAGCTTCTTCCCAACGGCCATGTCATCCCTGACCTTGCGACGTGGCGCATTAGCAAGAATCGGAGAGTGTACTGGTTTACGCTTCGCCACAACGCGCGCTTCAACAATGGTGATCAGGTCACTGCTCAGGACGCAGTGTTCAGCCTGACGCGCGCCCTGGCGAAATCAACCAACTCCCCGGTTGCTCCTCTGTATCTGGGCCATATTCTGGGCGCGACTCGACTCAACACGGGAAAGACCAACAGGCTTCAAGGGGTACGGGCTCTCAATTCGCGCACCGTACAGATCACGCTCGACAAGCCCATCGCGTTCTTCCTGGAGACGCTCTCCTACAACACTGACATTGTATTGGATGCGCGCATTATGGCTGGAAAGCCCCCACAGACCTACTTGACCAACACCTGCACCGCAAACGTGGGAGCAGGACCCTTCATGTATGTGTGCCGAAACGGGACAGGCCAGTTGACGTCTTTCTATCCACCCGGGCATACGCCGACTATGACCCTGGTGCCGAACCCGTACTATTACGGGCCCAAGCCCCACATCCGTATCGTCGCGTCGGCAATCGCTGATGACGGGGTGAATTATCGCGACTATCAAGCCAACGGAGTCGACGTCACGCACGTACCGCTGGATGACGTGCCGGCGAACTCGCACCTATCCGGTTTTCATCAGCTACCGGTGCCTTCGGTCGACTTCATCCTCCCGAACCTTACGGCCGCCCCGTTCTCAAATGTCCACTGTCGTCTCGCTCTCGCGTACGCAACTGACCGCGCCACGATCGGCAATAAGGTGCTCCGTCACGCCCTCCTCCCGATCTACTCGATCGTTCCACGAGGCTTTGTTGGATATTACGCGGGCAATGACAATCCCCATTACAACCCGGCGAGTGCGCAAGCAGAATTGAAGCAATGTCCCGGCGGGATCCATCACGTACAGCTCGTTTATTGGCGGCTGTCTGCGGACAGCGATAGCGAGTTCTCGGCGCTCCAGTACATCTGGAGCAAACTCGGTATTGATGTTACCTTGCGCGGTCTCCCAACCAACCCGTGGCTCAATGTGTACACAAAGCCACTCAGCAAGACAGGCACTCCGCTCTTTCAGGGAGTGTGGAGCGCCGACTACCCAGACCCTGAGGACTTCTTTCGGACGCTTCTTTACAGCGGCGCAGGGTACAATCCGGGACAGTACTCCAACCCCACATACGATCGCCTTGTTGACCAGGCAGACGTGACCGTCAACGCCGCGAAGCGGGCGCAACTGTATATTCGTGCCGAGCACCTCGCCATCAGCCAGGGAGCCCTCATCACGCTGGGGCAGGAGGTCTCGTACGCGCTGGTGAAGCCGTACGTTCACGGCCTGGTAGCGGCCCCATTCCTCTATCCGACCATTGCTCCACGGGGCAACAATTGGGCGAACGTGTCGATTAGCCCGCACTAAGATGCCGGCGCGGCGACCCGCGCCGTGCCGAGCACTGATAGGGCCTCTCTTCCGATTAAAGGAGCGGTGCGATGGCGCAGATTTCAGCGGAAGTCGACTATGTCGTACCTCGGAGTGACGTTACGTACACCTTTGATTCGGGCACTCCTCCCGTGCTGGAGATCGAGCCCGGAGCAATAGTGCTGTTCGAGACGCAGGACTGTTTTGGTGGACAAATCGAGACCGAAGCAGACCTCGGTACGGCGATTGATATGGCCTATGCTAATCCCGCAACGGGTCCTGTGGCCATTCGAGGCGCTGAGCCGGGGGACAGTCTCATCGCCGAGATCCTGGAAATTCGTCCCGGATCTCGGGGCTTTACCACAGTCTTTCCTGGGATAGGGCAACTAGCGAGTGACTGTGCCGGACCGGTGACCAAGGTTATCCCCATCGAGCACGGAATGGTGCATTTCAGCGACCGCGTTCGCTTCCCAGTCCGGCCGATGATGGGCGTACTCGGCGTCGCGCCGGACGCAGAGCCGGTCGCGACTCTACATCCGGGCCAACACGGGGGCAACCTGGACGAGCGGTTCCATCGTGCCGGAACCACGATCTACTTTCCAGTGCGACACGCTGGCGCACTCTTCGCCGCAGGGGATATGCATGCCAGCATGGGGGACGGGGAGATCTGCGGAACCGGCGTGGAGGTCGCAGGGGAAGTCATCATTCGTTTTGACCTCCTCAAGAACAAAATGGCCGGGTTTCCAGTCAGTGAGATGCGAGAGAGCTGGATTGCGCATGGCGTCGCAGGTCAGTATGCTGGTGCGCTCCGCGTCGCATGTCATGAGGCCGCAGCGTTGCTGACGAGAGAGTGGAACCTCAGCATGGAGGAGGCGTTCATGCTCCTTAGCGTGCGGGGCGACGCTGGTGTGTGTCAGTCGTGCCAGCCATGTGCGGTGGCCTCGACCGCCCGAATGGTCGTGCCGAAGTTCACGGCCATCCCTGGGCCGTTCGCTTAGCTGGGGCCCCAGGCGGAGGATTTAGGTCGAAGAGAAAGCATCTCTCGAAGGTACAGATGCATCGAATGGATGGAAGTCAGAAACTCATGGAAGGCGAAATATGGCTACCGGGGTGTTGAAAAAGCTCGAGGATAGACTGAAGGTACACGGCTGACTGTGTTCCTCGCCAATGGAGTGCCTCCCCAGGCTCGGACGAGACCACTTATCGCTGCAGTCTGATCGTCGGATGGCAGGAGAAGCTTGAGACAGCGAGGAGGTGTCCCCAGCGGACCTGGCAATGCACCCCACGCGTACACGGACGCGTACCGCGCTGGCACGGTGGGATTAGAGAGCGACAGCCAGCCGACTGTCGATATCCTGTCGGACGACTAAGGGATCGACCGGGTCATAGTTGGCGTCGAGGGCGGTGTTGGCGTGATCGAATAAGAATGGGACTTCGATGTTCCCGGTGGACACGCCAAACACCGGGGCAACGTAGGAGCGCGTCATCTGCATCTGCGTCCGGAAGCCAAAGAGTGCGGTATCGCCCACGCGACAGGCGGTACCCGGCTCCAACACTGCATGGTAGTCGATGATCTGTTTGATATCGTGGTGGAAGCGGACGGAATTGGAGCGTGCGCTATCCCATGATGACCCAACCAGCGCCTTTGCCGAGTATCCCTCCCGGTAGATGTCCTGGAAGAGTCCACCGCCATACGCGTAGGCAAAGCGATCGAAGTGATGCGAGATCTCACTGACATAGGTGTAGGTGGGGCGCTCCGGCAGGCCGTCAAGAAAAACATGGTTGGGAGTCGTTCCCAGGAGACCGTGACCCGGCTCCACATGGGTCGCCCCAAGCTCGGCAAGCACCGGCATGGAGATCGAGGAGGTATTGCCGGGCGCGTTGATCTGGCGTACATCGACGCCCAGTTCACGAAGGGTCTGGGCGGCTCGCAGGATGGTATAGAGATTCGGCGTTGGCTCGACGCCCGGATCATCGGGACTGGCGTTGTATCGGATACAGGGAAACGCTGTGACGCCGACCAACTGGACGTTGGGGAAGGTGCGGATGGCATGAGCGGCACTCGGGACATCCTCCGCGCGAAACCCGCCCTCCTGCCCCTGGAAGAAGATGTCGCCCTCAGCGTATACCCGGATGAGAAGATCCTGCACAACATCCTGCTCCCGGGCCGCCTCATCGATCCACCCCACGTGCTCAAGGTTGTAGACAGTGATGACGTCGGGGTGCATTGCGACCGCGTCGGCGATCAGGTGACGCGGTATTTGGTTCAGATGTCCCATGTGTCCGACCGGGATGTGGTAGCGGCGGAGTTGCAGTGCGCCCGGCATATCCACGGCCACCACCTGGTTGAGCCCGTTTGCGATGGCGACCATATTGACGTAGGGATTTCGGCAGTACTGCTTGCTCATGACGTACGTGGTCAGGCCAAGCCTGCGTGCTTCCGCGGCCAGGATGCGTGCGTTTTCCGCGATTGCGTCTAGGTCGATGAGCCATGTGCTTGGTGGAATGCGACCGCTCTGATGCAGGTCTACGGCCGCCTGCAACAGAGCAGGATTGCGATCGATTAGTCGTTGCAGGTACATGGGATCCTCCGCGTGCTAGTTGCCCAATGTCACCGGACTGGTGGTTCTCTCCGATGCCGTATTTTCGTCCACCATCGCTCGCCCCATGGCGTCGAGGATATCCGAGCGCCGCTGAGTGATGACGCCGAGGTAGATCAAGCCGATCACAATCCAGGCAATCATGACGTACGGCACCCAGTTGTTCGGATAGACCGGGACGGGATACAGCAGTCCACCAATCGGCAGGAGCATGAGCAGACTTGCGACAACGGGGAAAACGCCATGGCGGATGATGTTGAACTCGGATGGGTGCTCCCTGCGATAGAAGCGGATTAGCGCGATATTGAGCAGGATGTAGATGATGAGCATCCCAAGGCCGAGCAGGGAGCCGTAGAACCCGTAAGCGCCGAACGGTCCCCACCAGATACCACCGACCAGGCAGAGTACGACCGAGAAGATCGCATACGCCGTGAGCGCCATGAGCGGAGTGCCGGAGTTCGTGGTGCGGCCAAGCTGGCGGGCAAAGATACCCTCGCGTCCCATGGAGAATAGAACGCGGACGGCTGCGTTGGAACCGGAGATGACGTTGGCGAAGATACTATTGAGCACGGTGATCGAGAGTATCCAAGACAAATTGGATCCCCAGTACCTGTTCGCCAGCGTGCTCCATGGCGTGCTGTCCGCGACCAGTGAGCCGGTGTGGCTCTTGCCAAAGCCGATCGCGACCACCCAGGCGGCTAGCACGAAATAGATGCCGATGACAACGACGGCGGTGAAGAGCGCGATTGGGATGTTGCGCCGCGGATCGCGCGTCTCCTCACCGAGGGTGGCGGCGGACTCAAAGCCGACAAAGTTCAAGATGCCCCAGAGCAAACCGATACCGATTCCTGAGAGTCCTTTCAAGGAGTTTGCAGGGTTGAACGGGGCCAGGGTCACACCACTCGCACCACCGTTCTTCAGGATGGTGCCGAAGAGGAACAGCATGACACCAACCTCAAGCACCAGAAAGATCAACGCGGTTTCAGCCGAGCGGTCGATGCCGAGCGCCCCGATTCCCCACACGATGGCAATGATGACAATACTGAAGACCCACCAAGAGATGTTCACGTTCCACTGGGACTTCACGAAATCGGAGGCAAACGCGCCCATGCCCGAGAAGAGCATCGGACCAACCATGCCATACGAAAAGGCCAGGATCCAACCGGACATAAAGCCGCCACGCTTGCCAAATCCGCGCGTGTTGTACGTGTACGCAAAGCCCGCCGCCGGGATTTTCTTCGCGAACGCCGCGATCGATGATGCGACGAGCACGCTGGTTATCATCGCCAGCAACATGGATGCTGCAAGCGCATAGCCCGCCCCGGCCGTCATGGGGGCTGTATTAAAGAAGACCGCGGTCGCCGGTCCCATAAACGCCATCGAGATCACGACAGCGCCGATAACGCCGAGGGCCCCGCCTCGCAGGCGTCCCTCCTTCCCGGTTTGGTCTGTTTGTGCCTGTACACTCCGTGCCACGGTCTCTCCTCCTCTGGATGCTGCTATCGATGCGCGAGAATGACGCGCATGCCGACTCGCTCTAGGTCGCTGACCATGCGAGGATCTGCACCGGTATCGGTAATCAGGGTATGCACCACGTCGACGGCTGCGATCTGGGCGAACGTCTTACGGCCGAGTTTTGTGTGATCCGCGACCACGATCACCTGGTTCGACCGTTCGATCAAAAACTGGTCGATCCGCGCCTCAATAGGGTTATGTGTGGTCAGACCCCCTTCGATCGATAGCCCATCGACACCGACAAACATCAGGTCGAGGTGAAGTTGTGCAACGGCGGGCTCGGCGAGTGGACCAACCAGCTCGAAGGTTTCGCCGCGCAGTTCCCCTCCAGTGACGATAATGCGCAGGCCGCTTCCGGCAAGCTCCATCGCGATGTTGATCGCATTCGTGACGACGGTGACGCTCGCGACCGGGGCACCAGTGCGGCTTGCCAGGGCACGTGCGACGTACTGAGTGGTTGTGCCGCCGGTAAAGCCGACGGCAAGCCCAGGGATGACAAGCTCGAGGGATGCCTGTGCGACCGCCTGTTTCGCCTCTGCCATCTCATTGAGCTTGGTCGTCAGTGGACGTTCACGCGGCCCCTCGAGCACGGCGCCACCATGAGTGCGGCGCAGTTGTCCCGCTCGGTGCAAGAGGTGGAGGTCACGACGGATGGTTGCCTCGGAACAGCCGAAACGCTCCTGCAGCGCTGAGACATCCATAAACCCATCCTGGGCGAGAACTTCGAGGATCGCGGATCGACGAGCGCTCGCAACGGCGTTCATAGTGCATAGATTATAGCTATGCGTTTGCATGGAAACAAGCACCTTAGCGATATTCTTGACCGAGGTCAATCGAACTAGTTGATCGATGTCAGTCATCACAGTGCCCTCGCGATCAGACTCGAAGCCCCGGAATCGAACATGGACGCACGTTCTTTGCAGCCGTACCCACTGTTCGTGGCCTTGCCGAGATCCGCCACTATCCCGTCGGTAGCACGATCGCGCGCTGTAGGTTGCGAGGCACATCCGGATCGATATCCCGCGCCTGAGCGATCCGAAGCGCCAGCAACTGGGCTTGTACCAGTGATACGAGGGGGTCGAAACCCGGCCACACCACCCTTGCTCCTGTCTGCCGGATGTCCTCGATCACTCCAGCCGCCGCCGGGTCGTCCGCCGGGTCGAAGCACCACACGAGCGTCCGCTCATCCGCCACCGCGATCGGGCCATGCCGGTAGTCAAGCGTCTGGTGTCCCTCTGCCACCAGCAGTGCCGTCTCTGCGACGGTCAGCGCTGCCGACAGCGCCAGGCCGTGCCGCGGTCCGCGACCAATAAATACCACGTGCCGGAACGCAGAGAGTGAATCCGGCTCCAGCCTCTCCAGGCCGTGTGCCACCTCGTCGGGCAAGAGATCGATATCGCCCGCGGCCGATCGGCCTTCAATCAAGAGACGCAGCGCCGTGACCGCGGCTGTGATGAAACGCGTCTGGATCACGCCCCGCTCCGGAGCGAACTCGAGGTGTAGCACGCTGTGGGCCACCTCCTCCGCAGGCGAGCCTGAGTCTCCCACGATCAGGCCTACGCGTGCACCGGCCTCTCTCGCTCGGTGCATCGCCTCGACGACCTCCGTAGTCTTGCCTGTGCGGCTGATCGCCAAGTGAGTCCAGTCCGGTCTCGGCCGGTACTCCGATCCGAGAAGAGCCTGAGCAGGCTTCCCACGGATCGACTCATACGCGGTGGCCGCCGACATGCCGATGCAGTACGACGATCCCGAGCCGAGCAGCACCAGGGGACCAACGAGCACATCGTCCAGCTCCCTTCCCTTCATGCCTACCCGCACAATTGTCTGGCGCAGCACGCCTGGGGTGCTCCAGATATCCTCTTCAATCGCGGTCACGATCTCCCTCTCTTTCTGGTCGTTCTGGTGTTCCGTGTCGTGGACCCGGCCAACCTGGGACGCAGGTCGTTGGCCCCCACGCCACGCGTGCAGACTACGGCTCCATCCCCAGCTTGCGTCCGGTTTCATCAGCTTCCCAGGTTGGCCAGGGCTCCCTCTCTGGTGTGGCGGACCCCCTGGGAGCCATCCATAGAGAGGACACGTCCACCGCTGGCGTCATTTCATCCATCGGTGGGTCAGAGCCGATGTCCGGCTGCAGCAGGGTACACGTTAGTGCTGCCGCGACTAGGGCCATGAAGCTCCGCGAGTCTTCTCGCTCACG
>JAABUX010005512.1_pt1 | contig 15513 bp, 21 predicted proteins | sample 5561851 | NCBI WGS metagenome assembly JAABUX01 (sample SAMN10711883, study PRJNA513361) | rock metagenome | isolation source: Antarctica rocks | place: Antarctica: Victoria Land, Richard Nunatak red sandstone | collected 2016-01-03 | reverse complement strand
GCGCGCAAGCCCGACAGCCCGGCATGCAATCAGTCACCCCAACTCATGCAAGGCATCATGCAAGGCCGAGCCTGCCGCGCCTGGTCCGCAGCGTCCAGGGCGCGTTGCCGCGCAGCAGGTAGGTGTCCACGGCGGCGTGCGCGATGCCTGGGTACAGCCCGTACTGGAACCTTCGCGGCGGGCAGGCGCGTCACGAGCAGCGCAGTGCCATGGGCGCTGTGAAGCAGCAAGCAAGCCACGTGTGTAACACGGACAGTCCCAGCTTTCTTACAGTAGATACTTTGGTTTCTCACATGCGTTCCATGCTGGCAATGCAGGAAGGCTCTGGTCAGCTGGTCTGTTACCTGTCAAGCCCAGGGCTCGGCGGCAGAATTGCGGAAAGTGCGCCCCAGGGCGGGCGGGATGCACCCCAACCCAGTGGTCGGGCCCACATCCCCACATGCGAAGCCAGCACCAGCAGCGCGGCATACCCTGGGCGTATGTTGCGGACCCGGGACAGCTCGTCGCATATCCAGCTCTCGCGCAGCGCGGGCTCGTATGCGGACAGGTCCGCTGGCGCGCCCGCGGCTGCGCCGCTCGTCAGCGCGTCGAACGCGGCCTCCGCCGCCAGCATGCCCGACTTCATTGCGGTGTGGGTGCCCTGCGCGCGGCCGCGGAGCCCAGCCGTCTGCCGCAACCCCGGACCTCCCGCATTTGAGCAGACACAGCCGGCCCCCGCTCCGAGTTAGCAGCCTGCGTGCATGCCCCAGGGACGCTTGGCACGCTGCGAGCGTGTTCCCTGCAGCGGCACGCATAGCGGGCGCAGCACGCGCTGTGCGACCCGCGCCCGCGCCACCCAAGAGCCGATCGCCAGGGCCGGCCAGGCGGGCCCGCCGAGCAGCGCCGCGCCTTGATCTTGGGCACGTTCAGGAAGCCGGCGGCGCAGCCGACCAGCGCGCCGCCGGGGAACGCGAGCCGCGGCACCGACTGCAGGCCGCCCTCGTTGAGCGCGCGCGCGCCGTACGCCAGGCACGTGCCGCCGCGCAGCAGCGCGCGGATGCGCGGGTGCGCCTTCCAGCGCTGGAACTCCTGGTAGGGGTTGAGGTAGGGATCCCGGTAGTCCAGCGCCACGACCAGCCTGGCGCGCCGGTCAGGGGTATAGCCTGTCGGAGCGGCGCGGCCGTGCGCGGGCGTCGCACAGCGCCGTGCATGGCAGGCGCTCACCCCCGCGCCCAAGCCAGCAGTGCCAGCAGGAACGCGCGCGTTGTCATGCCGGGCGAGCGCTGTCCCTCTGCTGCTCGCCGTTGGGGAGAGCGTCAGAGGCGATGCGGTGCACCTGCTCCACAGGGTCCCCTCCTCGCCCAACGCAAACCGGTGCAGCGCTGGCCGCGGCCTTGATGCCTGGCGAGTCGCTGCCGGCGTCAGCGCTGACAGGGATAGAGGGGCCGGGCCGGACACGGCGCGCGCAGCGCGGGCGCGCACCCGAGCGCGACGCGGTTCTCGGACATGTGGTACAGGAAGGAGCCGCCGTACACGGCCGCGTCGAGCGGGTACCCGACCGTGTGCCACACGTGGCCAGCCGCGTGCGCCTCCGGGCGGACCTGCCGCCGGGCGCGCGCGTCAGAGCGAGCGCGTCTGGCGGGCCCGCTGAGGGCGCGACCGCTGACGCACGTGCTTCATGCGACACCAGGCGGCCCTGCTGCGCCCCGACAGGGTGCTGCGCGGAAGGAGGAGACAAGCGGCGTCTCATGCTCCGGCGCGCGGCGACTGTCGGTGCGGCGCTGCACTGATAAAGGCCCTGCCTGCGCTGCTTCCCTCCGATGGGGCCAGGACACCGTCGCCGTCAGCAGGCCTGGCCTTCTGCCACACACGCAGGCTGCTCTCTCTTCCAGCAGACCCATACAGTGTAGCGCGCAAGTGCCCGCGCGGCAGCGCACCTCCCAGACCTCCTTCAGGCCGAGCGCGTACGTCTGCGGGTCCGCGTCCGCGCGCAGCCCAAAGCGCCGCATCGCCTCCTGCCACGCGCGCCGGGGCCCTTGGTCTCACCGGCAGTGTTCACGATGGTGTTTACCGACGGCAGCGCTCCTCCACGGCAGTCCCCCTGCATGTGCGTGCAGCTGAGCCTCCTCCTCTCGCCGTTTACTGTCATAGCATGATGTACGCGACACAGTCGCCCATCTGCGGCTGACCATGACGCAGCTCCCAGGCGAGCCCCCGCACGCGCTCGACGCGGGCCTTCCGCGCGCCGGCCTCGCGACACGCTGCCGCCCGTGCCGGCGGCACCATGGTGCACCCCTAGGCAGCGCGCCTCAGACAGCGAGCCGCGGCAGCCCTCGGCGAGCAGCGTGGCGCGCGCGCGCAGCTCCACGCCGCGCGCGAACGTGTCCTTGCGCGACCCGTCGCGCGCCAGGCCCAGGTCGCCGGTGGCCACGCCGGCGATGCCGCCGCGGCCATCCAGCAGCAGTACATAGGCCGCAAAGCCCGGGAACACCTCCACGCCCGCCTCCTCGGCCTTGGCGCCCAGCCAGCGCACCAGCTCGCTGCACTACGGCACGCGCCACATCAGCGCGACGCCCAGGCAGTGCACAAGCTTTCTGCACTTCGGCACGCGCCACTTCAGCGTGGCACCCCTCGCACGCGCCTCCTCCTCAGTCCGGTCGACGTCCGCACCAGGGCCGCGCAGTGAGGCACGGGCGGCTGCCGCTGACGTCACGCCCGCAGCAGCCCGCTTTGTTTAGCAGCTCTCAATCCCCTCTGTCCTGAGTGCGGCAATGATCATGCATAGTGTACCAATCAAGTTGCACTAGCAAGCAGACCAGGTGGACGACACACTACCTCGATGCCCTTTTTCAAGCTGAAAAGGACCAGACCCTGCGTGACGGGCCCGTGTGTGTGACACACTGCCGGCGCAGACGGGCAGCCCTTGCGGCCATGGGCGCACCTGAGGCTGATGACGAAATTGCCCTTGTTGCGCATCGGCGGCGGCGTGGGCAACCGCAGCGCGCGCCGCTCCGTCAGCAGGTAGAATCTGCGCGCGCAGCGACAGCTTTGCATGTATTAGGCATGCTGTGCCGGTCACGCGGCACAACAGCACGACTAGCATGCTGATGCGGACTGAAGGCCCTCCAGCAGGCATGCCAGAAAACCAACATCGAGGCTGGTACAGGCCCTCATGCCATAGTTCCTGCATGGGCGGCCATTCGCACCTGGTGCCCGCCTGCATGCTTGCAGCAGTGCCACTCGCATGCACGGCTTTGTGCCAGGCAAGGCCGCAATGCATGCAGACACTTTCCCATGCAGCAGTACCCCAGGCTGATATGACATGAAGCAGACCGGGTGGGGCTCATGAGCCTATCACCAATACGCGCGATTCGAGTCGCCGCACCGGTCGGAAGTGACAGGCGTCGTCACGGGCGCGCCCTGCTCTCGCCAGTCCGGCAGCAGCTCGTCCAGCGCGCGCGGCTCCAGCACGTTGCCCGACAGGATGTGCGCGCCTGTAATAAAAAATAGCCAGACAAATTACAGGCCCACACATGTCTATCCCAGTGATGAGCTACATGTCTTGTAGCAAGCTCACGCTCCTGGTACGCATGCTGCTCACACCGCTGCGCACTGAAGCGCTGCTTGCGGTGCACGCAGCCGGGCCTGCACATGATGCATTCAGCTCTCTGGCACATGGCGTGGCAGAGCGTGCGCTTGGCGCTTCTTCTGCTCGCCACAAACTGCCTCTGCGCCTTCCTTCGGCAATCCGTGCAGGCGAATGGCCAGCCCATACCATGCTCGCTCAAGAGAGCGACCCAAAGCTGCATAAGAGCAGGAAGCTGAAGAGCCGGCGCACCCACTTCGGCGCCCTTCTCCACGACGCACACGCTCAGGTCCTTGCCCTCCTTGGCACAGCGCTGCGGTGCACAGGGCGGTGAGCCGCCTGGTGGGCAGCCGCAGGCAGAAGCCACGCTGTCTGCCCTACAGCGGCGTGAGCGTACCGCAAGGTAGGCGAGCACGACTTAAAACACTTGAGGAGTCACGCTCTTGTGGCTCGCAAGCTCGGGCACAAACAACAGCGCAGTGCCGCCTGCTTGTCCTCAGGCCAGCCGTGATACAACTGCGTCCTATTGACACACGGCGCTACGCAGCCAGCCCACCCGCGCAACCCGCAGAGCTCCTCAAACACAGTACGCCGTCTCAAGTTGCAGACAGCTGCACACGCACCTGCTTCAGGCGTATCGCTGCAGACAGCCCTGCCGGACCGGCGCCCACGATGCACACATCGTACTCCATCGCTTCACGTGGCTCCAGGGCACCAGCCGGCACAGCTGCTCGCGAGGCAGCTGCACTGGCGTGCAGGAGCCTGCTCTGTGGCGCAGGACACGTGCAGCGCTGCCGCCAGTGCTGCAGGGCGCTGCGCCACACGCCTGAGAAGGCCATGGCGTGAGGCAGTCTAGCAATCCTAGGATGCTTCAGTAAAAGCTTTTACCAATAGCCGGATTGCATAGCACTGTGTTGTTCTCTGCGCCCATTGTGTCTCTTAGGCAAGCTTGTGATATGTGCCCATTTTTTCACTCCGGCCTGTACGACTCAGCACCTTCCCTCGTTCTTCTTGTTCCTCGTCAGAGTGGTTCTTTTTTTAATTGGTAATCTATGAATTTGGTTCCAAAACGCATTACTGAGCAGTCCTGCTGAAGCGCTCCCATGTAAGCCGCTCTAGCCGCCCGTCGCCTGCGTACTTCATGATGACACGCTGCACGCCCTCCGCAGACCTGCCCGCGTCACCCTCTGCTTAGCGACCAGGCCATCCCTTGAGACCTGGCCGCTGTACATGCAGGGTTCGGCATGGAGCAGGTCAGCATACAGCGTGAGACGCCTGCAGCAGCAATGCGCATGCATGCCAGCAGTAGCCTCAGGCCGCGCGCGCATGCGCCGCACCGCAGGCGGCCGCCGAACTCGAGCGCGACGCCGTCCTGGAGCGGCGTCCCCGTCAGCTCGTCCGCGTAGGGCAGCGCCTCCGGCGCGCGCACCCAGAACGCGTCCGGCAGACGCGCCAGCCTGGCCAGCAGACCACCTCAGATATCAATAGCCTCAGGCTCTGAGACCTTCCTTGCAGCCCGCTTCCTGCAGGTCCGCTGGTCGCCAGCGCACACCATGTCAATGCGGAGCCCTACCCTACGCTACCCTACACTTTAAAGCTTCTCTCCACTTGGTGCTCCAGCCTCAAATCGCGTGTCCGCCACCACTGCACTGGCAGGACATGCATGGCACAGCGGATCGTGCGCCTAGGCGTGCGATCTCAAAGCTCTTGTCTGCACGGCATACATAAGGAAAGCTGTGCCCTGCCGGCTGCGGCGATCGCTGGCTTATGGGCACTTTGGGCAGTTTGAGCCTGGCCTGGGCTGCATGAGGCGCATGCGGCACCGGGCGCACGGATGGCCGGTCACCTGTATGCTACCGCGGGCTCAGGCGCGGCCCACGGCACAGCAGCGGGCGCCACGCGCACGGCGTGCCCCTGCTCGTCAAAGGCGAGCGCGTGCGCGGTCCCGGTCCAGTCCCGCGCGGGGCCGGGCAGCCAGGCGGCCGAGTCTGCGTCCAGCCTGATCGCCGCGCCGAACGTAAAAGCACAGCGCAAGGGCAATATGCTGTGCCTGCAGCCCGCAGCTGCATGCCTCTTCGCTTGAATGCACTGGCCCCGATCATACCAGGCGGTCGCATGCGGCGCCGCGTCACCCACCCCGCCGCGCCGCTTGCCCGCGCTGCCGGGGGGGCCAGGCGGCCCTGCGCGCCGCCCGGCATGCACGCCGCGCCGGCCGAGACGGGGGCGGTGCTCCGGGCGCGCCGCACCGCTCGCGCAGCGGCGGCATGGCGTGCCGGCCCAGGTCGACGCGCTGCGCGGGGTCGACCGGCGCGACGCGCTCGGTGATGAGCGTGTACCGCAGCGGCGCGCCATTCGCCAGGCCCCAGATCTTCGCGAGCGACCACCGGAAAGGCTCGTCCTTCGCGCTGCGTCAACGCCATTGGTGCGCGCGACCGCGGTTCTGGTGCAGTGCCTGTTCCAGCAGCATGCTTCCCAGGATTCCTGGCACCCTGCTGTTGCATCCGGGGCCCTTGGCGGGCGGCAGCACCAGCGGCGACCTCAGAGCATGCTACGCACGCGGGCCAGGAGAGGTGTGACCCATAAAGCATGCTCCTGACGGCGGCGGCCGCTGCTGTCGGCCGTCGTGGTGAGGCGCGGGCGCACCAGGAGGAAGGCCTCAAAGCCCCATGCGCCTCCGCCCTGGCCGGGCGCGGCGCCGGCGACGGCGGCCGCATCGGCGCGCCTGGGCAGCGCTGCGGCGCAGCTCACATACGCCTGGCGCGGCGGGGTCAGCGAGCGGCCAGCATGCAGCGAATCGGGCTGCATCGGAACGACAGGGCGGCTCCGCAGACGCTGCCTACGCTCCTCACTCTTCGTACGCATGGTCGTGTCAGGCACATGCACAGGTGGACAGCCGCAGGCACTCTGGGCTGGTGTAAGGCGGGCCGCAGCAGCTTCGGCACATTCCCTACATGCGCGAGCAGGCAGGCGTCAGCGCGCACGTCTGGCTGGATGGTGAGGAGCCTGCGGGCCTGGTGCGCGCGCACGCCCTGCCCGGCCTCCGCCGCTCCAGGCACGCGCGTGGGCTGCGCCGCGCCCGCCGCGCACTGGGTATGGCAGAGTCGTGACACACAACGGTGGTGAAAGACTGCTGTGGTGCTCAACAGCAGCGCCTGCAGCCTGATGCATGCCACGTCCCTGCTGAGCAGGGACGCCTGCTGAGCAGGAGTGCCTCCATGCGCACTGCCTACAGTCACCTCTTGCGGCGGGCAGCCAAGCATCGCCCCAATACCTCCCCTCTGCTATAGCTTAGCGCTCAAGGGACAACTTGAGCCTCGGTATTAAGCTTTCCCGCTCCCAGCCCTGAAGTGCCGTCTTCACGCTGCTTGCAGCAGCTGCCCTGCCTGAAAGCGGTCGTCGTGCTCGCCATAGCTGAAGTCGTCCTCCCAAAGGTCGTCGGGCCGCAGCTGCGGGTTGCCAAACGGGAAGCGCTCGGTGTACAGGTTCTTGTGCTCCAGGCGGCCGCCGCCGTCTGCAACCAACTGAGGTGAGCCTGCCGTAGCCACCCGTGTGGCGTGCTCATAGGAAAGGACCGGGCGTGGCTCGGCACGGGCTCAGAACCACGCCTGTTAATCTGAACAGCCGCACGGCGCCAATCTGGGACGTCACGGCCGCGCCGGGGTCGCTGCCGTCCATGCGGTGCCAGGTCCCGGCGTATGCTCGCCACCTTCGCAGACAGCATGAGCATCAGCGCCGTGGGTGGCGGTAATCAGCGCCTGTGTCAAGCCTGAAGCCTGCTCACCGCTCGCTGTACCGGCCCTCGAGGCGCGACGTCCAGTTTTCGTGCTGCGTCACGCGCTGCGGTGCGCCCTCCCTCTGGTTCGAGCAGTGGCAGGTACAGCGGGCGCTGGCCGCCCGCAGCATCGCATAACTCGGCATTCTGTCTAGAAAGGGGCTGATATGGCTGGACAGACGGCTGAGCACGCGTGCTTCAGTCTGAAGCCTTCAGAGCTTTGCGGGTGTTACATGTAGGTTCTCCCTGGCTGGCACGCTCACCATGCCGCTGCAACACTCATGCCTGCAGACCATGGCACGCCGCTCTGCACGTGATCCTGCCTCAAACACAAATGTGGGATTGTGCATCAGACTTGCAATGTGTTTGCAGCGCCAGCATGACGGGCTACTACGTACACTTAAATGCTGTGCCATGCAAAATACTCTCCTGGCTGTGAGGTGCAGCGAAATTTCAACACCAACTTGAGGCAGTATTACATCGATAAGGCATATCATGTGCATAGCATCCTCTTCCACGCGCCTGTGCAAGAGGACACCCAAATCAGAAACCCGTCCTTGAGGCGAGCAGCCACCCTTCTTTGCCTAAAGCGAAGAAGGGCAGGCGCGCAACACTTGAAACCTCCCGCAGCATGTCCGATCAAGCACACACAAACAGTCAGCAAGCATGGCGGTGCACTCACAGAAACCTGAGCAGCATGAAAATAGTAAGTAAATACATGAATTTGACCCGGATACTCGAAACGCCTATGAGCATGCCAAACGGACACCCGGGGCACAGAGCACATGTCAAAGACACGCATACACAGGCATCACCATGGCGCTGTGCAACGGCGCTGCTTGCGTGCCGCGCTCAGGATGCATAAGGAGCGTACTCCCGCAATGGCACATGTGGCAAACTGTCACACGTGCAGGGACCCTCCGGCACCCCCATGCGCAAAGCGTGCTGTGTGCTGTGCAGTAGCAACCACCATTGCCCACAAGCTCCTGAAAGGAGCCCGCAGCATGTGGCCGGCAGAATATACGGCTCTACATACCATCAAACAGACTCCCGGCAAGGGGCCTCGCCAAGGACCGCCCGGCTGTGCAAAAACAGTCACAAAACGCGTGTCCCAGGTCAAGATAGGCAGTTAAGCACATTAATTTGCTGACACTGGGCAGCCTATCATCCTACATGCGGCTCATCATCCTCCATGTGGCTCCTGGCACAGATGACTGGGTAACGCCGGGTTTGAGAAGCCATCCGCGTGCGTATGCAGCCAACAAAATATGTGACAAAATACTCCTGGGGGCATCAGTCATAGAGGCAGGGGCATGGCCCTGCCAAGCGCCAGAGCAGGCACACATGACATGCGCCAGGGCTCGGCGGTGCTGCAATTGCGTGCTCCCAGGCCACAGGCCAGTTATGAAGTTGTCACCGTTGAGTTCAAACCCAGCACTAGGCACAGAGCCGGCAAGGACACATCAGAATCCATGACTTGCAAAGCCCAGTTTATGTGAACAATATCCCACTTAATACGAACGAAATGTCAGTTCCCTGTGTGTTCTGCACTTTGCCCAGCAACCGGATCGCTCCGTGTCAAAATCAGCAGCGCTACCAGCTGCGCCCCGCATCCATGAGCAGCAGCAGTAAGCTCTCGTGCGACAACATCTCTAAACAGCTGTGCAGCTGTGCCAGGATACCGTTATGGTTGTTTATGCTGTGCTGCCATGCTGCGCATCGTGCTGTGAGAGCCAGCGGGCAGGCCATACTAGCCCGTCCGCCTGGTCCCCGCCAAGAGCTTGCGGATGACTGCGGCAGCGCTCTCAATGGTGGGCCGCTCAGCGGGCTCCGGCTTGAGGCAGCGGTCGATGAGCGCCGCCAGGTGCGGCGGCGCATGCGGCGGCGGCAGCGGGCGCAGGCGCATGATCCCGGCGGCGAGCACGATCTGGGGGCCGCTCCGGCCGGCCCAGGGCGCCTCCCCGGTCAGCATGCTCACCAGCAGCACGCCAAACGCGAACACGTCACTCGCCTGCGCGCGCAGGCGCGGGGCGCGGGTCAGGCGCCTGCGTCTCGCCGACCGCCCCGGCCGCCGAGCGCGCGGGGACAAGCCGCCGCCAGGTGCCTGCACAGGCGCGACTCTGTATAGAGCTGCATAGAAGCACGCCTACCCTACCCTACCCCCGCACCTTGGTGTTGGCGGCGTCGATCAGACGCTCGGGGCTCCAGTGTGCGATGTCGGCGCCGCGCGCGGCGTTCGGCGACTCCGACACGTCCAGCGGCTTGGCGTGCGCCAGGCCGTAGCCGGTCAGCTTGGCGCGGCAGCCGCAGGCCGCCTCGGCGTCCTCCGCCAGCAGCACATTGTCTGCGCGCCGCACGCGGCAGGGCATCAGCCTCCACGCCCAGCGCTCGGCCAGGCTGGCAGCGAGCGTCGGCCGCAGGCGCCTGGTCCTCCTCTGCCAGCACCGCACTGAGAAGCTGGCAGCAACCCAGCCTGCGCACACGCTCTGCAGGGGCAGAGCAGCTGGCGCGCAGCCCTTCCCTGCAAGACGAAATGGTGAGTACTGGTGCGAGGCGGCCATGCACTGGCAGGAGCAGGCAACGCCAGGCGGCTGCTCTGAGGCGCGCCGAGCATGCGCATGTGCTCCAGCGACGCCGCCGTCCGTGTCTAAGACAGCAGCAGCACCCAGGGGTGGCTGGCTCCAGGCGCGGCGCGCACTGGGCGTGAGGCGGCCGTGCACGACGTCCAGGCTGTGCAGGAAGCGCAGCGCCTCCGCGACGTCCGCGGCGACGTGCAGCGCGTCGCGCAGCCTGCGCTGCCGCGCCTCGCCGCCTGGCGCCTGCAGAAAGCGCTGCGCCTCGATGGCATCCTGCGCGCCCGCGCACACATCCCAGACGTCAGAGACGGCGTTGGGCTGTAGCAAGAGAAATACAACAACGTCATAACAGGGCTGCACCGGTAGAGCGCGCGCTTGCATGTAGCCTGGTGCGCAGGCAGCTGTCGTGCATGGAGAGTCGCGCGGCGCGCGCAAATCTTTTGGCACGCTTTGTGACAGCGGCAAGCCTGCTCCCAGGCACAGCGCCGCGGGCTGCGCACACGCGACTGCACGAGCGCAGGCCGCCACGCGCCTGCAGGCAGCAGCCGAACGTCTCGGTGACCGTCCACACGCCGCCGCTGTCAGCGTCGCACCGCCGCCGCGCGGCGCTGCAGCGCGCCAGGTTGCGGTGCGGGTGCCGCGCGCTGATGGCGGCCTCCAGGGGCAGGCCGTCGCGGCTGCGCAGCCAGTCGCTGTCCTCGTACAGCTGCGCGGCCAGCGTGACAGGGGTTCAGACCCCGCGGTGCTAGTGCTCACCCCGCTGCTGGCAGTGACGGAATCTGCTGCGCTGTTGGCGGACCGACAGGGTGCAGGGTCCATTTTGTGGAGCGCAGCTCTTGCTTGGCACTGCAGCCTTCCCCAGAGCGGCACGCTGGCGCTTGGCTGTCAGGGTCGCACCCGCACGACGACGGCGCTGCCGCAGTAGAAGCCCTGGCTGACGGTGACGCTGGAGCACTGCGACACTGCCCGGCCCATCTGCAGGCCCTCGAAGGGCGGCTGCGGCAGCGAGCGCTGCTTCTTCACCGTCAGCGCACCTGCGCACATGCCAACTCAGCCCCTGCGCCCACAGCTGCAGGGGGGCGTCTGCCACAGCATGATGCACAACATCAGAGCTGCTCCTGCCATTCAGCCGGCCCATGCTATCTCCATAACTTCCCAGTGTAACCTGCAATTCAGTGCACTTGATACATTCATTATTACGACTGAGCCTGCAGAACTGGACACACATGTGCGACAGCACGACTCATGCACACCATATCTCGACCTAGCAATAGCAGTAACATTACAAGCAACATAATTGTTGCATCCTGTGCGGAGCAGCGGTCAGACATGCATGGCAGGCGCCCGCATCCCCACGACTATGCTTCTGGCTTGCATCGCTCGAGCACCTGGTGCAACAGGGCAGCAAGCCCTGTCCTTGCTTGTAGTGCTGGGCGAGGTACCACACGGCCAAGCAAGGCGCACCGTGTGCGCTCATGATGGCGCGATCCAGGTTGTCATCGCCGCGCGCCAGCAGGCCCGTCACGTCCGTCGACCCCAGCAGCGCGCGCTCAAATGCGCCGCGCAGCCGCGCTTCGTGCGGCAGGCACACCCTGCCCACGCTCCTGCCGGCGCCTTTGCTTGCGCCGTCCGCGCCGCCGCTCGGGCACGGCGGCAGCGGCGCGCTGGCCGCCGGCCGCTTCAGGCGCAGCCTGCCGGCCGCCTCGCCGCCGCCGCGGCCGGCCGGCGGTCCGCCCTTGGGGTCGGCGGCAGGCGTCGCAGCCGCCCCGTCGACCGACTTTGAGCCGCTGGAGAAGGGCGGGCATGGCACGTAGCGCACGAGTGCCGTGTCCTGGAGCGCGGCTGCGATGCTGACATCTGTGTAGCGGCGGTGCATGGCGGGCACCGCCTGCAAGGCCGCTATCTCCGCCGGCGTGCCGACAAGCGTCGAGCGCCGCCGCGGCAGCTCGGCGAGCTCCTCCTCCAGCACAACGGGTAGCCGCGGCAGCGAGCGCCGTTTGGGCCCCAGGAGCTGGCGCCTGCCGGCGTGGCCGTCCGCTGGCTGCGGCTGCAAGGCGGCAGCCCGCGCGCTCGGCACGGCCTCCAGCGCAGACGGCGGCGTCTCCGGCTCGGGCACGTCTGCGCAGGCTGCCTCGGGCTCCCAGCCGGCAGTGCAGGCCCCAAAACCGGCTGGCACGCGCTGGGCTTCTGCCTTTACCATCGGAAGTGCTGCCGGCGCAGAGCAGGCCCTGGGCGCTGGTACAGCGCACTCGAGCTCCGGCATGCGCGCTGACGGCTCCAACCGCTGTGCCGGTTGCGGGGAGGCAGGAGCGAGCGTGGGCTCTGCCAGCGTTCCAGCCTCCTGCGTCGCCGGTGAGACAGGCATTAGCACACCTGAGCCTCGTGACATAATAGGCTGGAGAACATCCTGAGCGTCCCCGTCCCACAGCACAGCGTGTCTGCACAAGGCCACTCTCCCTGCATCCTGCCAACTCGTGGGGCACAGAGCTTGCGGCCCAAGCAGTGTCTTCAGTGAGAGTGTGCTGCATGGTGGACCAGTGTCGCAGCCTCCCAACCGACCCCACCCACGCACGTGAAGCCCATACACTCTTGGCGGCCGTAGCCCTGTGCTCTGCTAGGCCTGCGCAGGGCATGGGCAGCACTCAGCGCCGGGAGTCACCACGGCAGCTGCGCCGTGGCGAAGCACGCGCCCGCCGGGCCCGTCTGGAATGCGCGCGGCGTGCCGCTCGCGGCGTTCCAGGCCGGCGCTCCGGGCCCTGGTGCGGGCCCCCGCCTGCGCTCTGCCTGGTGGGCTGCCATGGAAGAGGAACTGAGGATAGCGTGTCAGGAGAGGCTGTTGCCTGGTGCAGTGGCAGGAGCGCTGTCAAGCATGCGCTGCAGCCCTGCCTGCAGCCGCAACTCAGTGTTAGGCGCACGTGTGCCAGCGCGTGCAAAACTCCACGAGCCTCTGGCGGTCGCAGGCCAGGCCGCCAGCCATGCTTGACTTCTGGGTTGCAAACGCGTGTGGAGCTGCCAGCCAAAGTATACGCACATGTCCCGACATTCTGTGCATTCCTGCAGCCTCGGCGCCCGCGGCCGGCGCCGCGAGCGCGCCGGCGCCGGGCAGGGCGCCCAGCGCCAGGGGCGGGCCGCCGCCGCCGCCACCGCCCAAGCCGCCGGGCGGGCCGGGCAGCCTGCTGGAGCGGCCGGCGGCCGGCGGCGCGAAGCCCGCGGCGCCCGCGGGCCCCAACATGAACGCGCTGTTCGCCGAGCTCAGCAAGGTGCGGCGCACGCCCGCGCGCGTGCGCCGCCTGCGGGCGCCCCGGGACCGGCATCGCTGCCAGGCCGGCCTGCGCGTGGTGCCCGCCAGCCAGGCAGGTCAGTCTATCAAGAGTACGCAGACCACCAAGGTTGAGTGAATAATTTAAATGGACAACAAAGGTCTGGCGGGGCTGGGCGGCAGGGTGACGCAGTGACGGGCGGCCTGCGAAAGGTCACCGCCGACATGAAGACCAAGAACCGCGCGGACCGCTCGGGCGTGGTGCCCTCCTCGGCGGGTGCCGCCCTTGCGGGCCCCCTCCTTCTGTTTTCCAGGCTTGTGGCTGGCTCCCTGCCTCGCTCGCGGGTGCCGCGGCTCCCTTACTGCCGCGGAGAGCGCGGGCTGACGCGCGGTGTCTGACCGCCGGCGCCCGGCGCGCCGCAGACGCGCGCAGGGCCGCGCCCGGCGCCGCCGCGCCGCGCGCGCGCGCGCCGCCGCGCACCGCGTGCGAGGCCGACCGCAAGTGGGTGGTCGAGCACCACGTGGACAACCACGACATCCTGCTGTGCGACACCCACCCGCGCCAGACCGTGTACATCTTCGGCTGCCGCAACTGCACCATCCAGGCGCGTGCGGCGCCGCCCCCCGCGCGCCCCCGCTCCGCCGCCCTCATGCCCTGTCAGCGTGCGGGGCACCGGGGCGCGGAGCCTGCCGCCGCAGGCGCGCCTGGCCGCCCTGGCCTTGAGCCTTGACAGAGGTGCGCCGCATGGCGTGAGGGTGCCTGAGCGGCTGGCGCCGCACCGTCGCCGCGCAGCGATCGCCACATGGCAGGCCGCAGCGCGGCAGGTCAAGGGCAAGGTCAACGCAATCACGGTGGACCAGTGCGCGCGCACGGGCGTGGTGTTCGACGACCTGGTGGCCGTCTGCGAGCTGGTCAACAGCACGGCGCTGCAGGTGCAGGTCACCGGGCGCGTGCCGACCATCGCCGTCGACAAGTGCGACGGCGTGCAGGTGCGGCGCCCTGGCGCCCCTCAGAGCCGCCCGCCGCGCCGCGCGCACCCGCTTCTGTGTTGCGCTGGTCTCTGGGCGCCCCGGGGGGCGCGGTCGGCGTGCAAATATGCGGGCGGCGCGCTGCTCGGCGCCCTGACCTCCCGTCATGCACGAGATCGCGAAGGGTGCTCTGCCTCCGGTGCGGGTGTTGGTCGCTGCGTCGTGCATGCAGGCGAGATCATGCGCATGCATGCTCGATGAAGTGCGTCTGCGAGGCGGCCGCGCGGCGCACGCCGACCTCCGCTGCCGGCAAGCCGGTCAGGCGCTGCTGCAGGCCTGCAGGGGTGGCAGCTCGCGCGGGCCGCGCGCGTCCCGCCCTGCGCGCCGGCGCCTGGCCGCACTGCCGGGTTCTCAAATGGGAAGGGGCATGGTCGGAATTTTAATCAGCATTTTCCCATGATCCCGACTTCCATCATCCCGACTGCCACACTCATGGGGCCCGGGCGCCGCGCGGCGCAGCTGTTCCTGTCGGCGGCGTCGCTGGACGCGACGGTCACGACGGCCAAGAGCAGCGAGGTCAACGTGGCCGTGCCGGGCGCGACGCCGGACGCCGACCTGATCGAGCACGCCCTGCCAGAGCAGTTTACGTCGTCCTACCAGGACGGCCGCTTCGTCACTGTGCCCGTGAGCCACTCTGGCGGCTGACCGCCTGCTGTGCGCCAGGGCTGTGGTTCAGGGTGCTGGGGGCATGGTGTGTGTCCGCACACCCTTGCACACCTGCTCTACAGTGTACCTGGGGTGTGCGGCGTAGATAAGTGCGCATGCATTGTCCTAGGCGTTCGAACTGTGACCGTATGAGTTGATTGCATCCGCATCACAAGCCGTTGTGATCAAAGATGCAATGAGCCACAACAAGCTTGAATTGAAAATTGAATGAGGGAGACGCACGGGGGCATAAGCAGTTGAGATGGTAGGTAGATGAAGTAAGGAACCACCAAGTGTTGTCACAACAACATTTTTTTGCATTAAAATCGACAATAGATGGCCAAGCATGTCTGAAGGAAGCAGCATGTCTGCAAATACAGGGTCCCTCCGCAAGCCAAGCCCACATCTGGCCCATTCCACTTCGTGGCCATAGGGCCAAGCACCTAGTAAAGGAGCACTTCGTTCGTGCAAGCGCCTGTCCGATCCAAACTCTACCAGCGACACAGCGGCAACCACGCAGGCGCGGCGATTGAAGGCCGGCGCGTAGTGAGCTTAGAAACCCCTGAATGCACATCATCTCAGCCAATACAGGTTCGCAGCAAGCCTCGGAAAACTGTGCGTTGGCATGCATGCTGTCGACCCAGCATGGCTGCCAGCGCTTTGCATG
>JAABUX010005511.1_pt1 | contig 15515 bp, 26 predicted proteins | sample 5561851 | NCBI WGS metagenome assembly JAABUX01 (sample SAMN10711883, study PRJNA513361) | rock metagenome | isolation source: Antarctica rocks | place: Antarctica: Victoria Land, Richard Nunatak red sandstone | collected 2016-01-03 | reverse complement strand
CGGATCGAGAAGTTCACCGTGAACCGCTCGCCGCACGTCGACAAGAAGTCGCGCGAGCAGTTCGAGGTGCGCACCTACAAGCGGCTGCTCGACATCGTCGATCCGACGCCGCAGACGGTGGACGCGTTGATGAAGCTCGATCTCGCCGCGGGTGTGGATGTGGAGATAAAGCTGGCCTAATTGGGCCGGAGCTTCATGCAGGCGGTTGCGCTCGTGTGTCGGTCGTGTTACACAATCGCATGAAGGCCCCCGTCCCGGCGGGGGCCTTGTTGGTTTTGATCATGCCCGCTCGCGTGGGCCTCTGATGGAAGGAATTGGATCATGCGCACCGGCGTGATCGTGAAGAAGATGGGTATGACCCGGCTGTTCGCCGAAGACGGGCGGCACGTGCCCGTGACCGTGCTGGCGCTTGAGGGCTGCCAGGTGGTCTCGCAGCGCACGATGGATACCGACGGCTATGTCGCGGTGCAGCTCGGCGCGGGTATGGCGAAAGCGAAGAATGTCACCAAGCCGATGCGCGGCCATTACGGTGCGGCGCATGTGGAGCCCAAGGTGACGCTGGCCGAGTTCCGTGTCGCCGCGGACGCGCTGGTGGACGTGGGCGCGTGGCTTTCGGCCGAGCATTATGTGGCGGGCCAGGAGGTCGATGTGACCGGCCAGACGCAGGGCAAGGGCTTCCAGGGCGCGATCAAGCGCTGGGGTTTCGGCGGCTTGCGCGCCACTCACGGTGTGTCGGTGTCGCACCGATCGCATGGATCGACCGGGCAGCGGCAGGATCCGGGCAAGGTGTTTAAGAACAAGAAGATGGCGGGCCACATGGGCGACCGTCAGCGTACGCAGCAGAATTTGACGGTCGTCGGCACCGACGTAGCGCGCGGGCTGATTTTCCTGCGTGGATCGGTGCCGGGCGCGAAGGGCGGCTGGTTACTAGTGCGCGATGCGGTCAAATCGGCGCGGCCCGAGGGTGCGCCTTATCCAGCGGCGGTGCGCGAGCCGAGCGAGGAGGAGTTGCGCTTGGTGGCTCCTGTTGCGGAGACAAGGCCGGACGTAGCGCCGGTACCTGCGATGGATGCGGGTCATGGTGCGGCGGCCGAGGTCGAGACGGTGGTTTCGGTGGGCTTTTCCGGTGATGTTGGCCCGGTGGTGCACGCCGAGGTGGTCGAAGGCACGGGCGTCGGCCAGGGCGGCACGACCGAGCATGGCGCGGCGACGAGCGACGGGGTAACCGAAGCCACGCCGATGCTGGCGGACGGGTCAGCGGATATCGAGGTTGCGTCCGAGATGGGTGTGCAGTCAGGTCGTACAGTTGGGGCGGCTTCCGGTGGTGACGCGGTCGCACCGGGTCTGGCGAACGAAATCGCGGCCGAGCAGGCTTCGGCGGATGTGTCGGGCGGTGGGACGAGCACGATCGATATCGCGGTGGCGACGGATGCGGCCGTGTCGGACGAGACGGCGGCGAACAACGGAGGGACGCGCGATGCAGATCGCGGTTAAGACATTGGACGGCGGCGACGCCGGGGCGATCGAGCTGAACGATACCGTGTTCGGCTGCGAGGCGCGCACCGACATCCTGCATCGCGTGATCACGTGGCAGCTCGCCAATCGGCGCATGTTCGCGCGCGCGGCGCGCGAGCGGAGCGATGTGGCGCGTACGGGCAAGAAGTTCGGCAAGCAGAAAGGCGGCGGCACCGCAAGGCACGGCAACCGCGCCGCGCCGCAATTCGTCGGCGGCGGCAAGGCGCACGGGCCGCGCGCGCGCTCGTTCGATCAGTCGCTGAACAAAAAGGTGCGCGCGCTGGGCTTGCGGACGGCGCTCTCGGTCAAGGCGGCCGAGGGCAAGCTGATGGTTATGGACAGCCTCGCGATGGACTTGGCGAAGACCAAGTCGCTTGTCGAGCGGCTGGCTGGGTTGGGCATTGCGTCTGGCCTGTTCATCGACGGTGCGGCGGTCGATGGGAACTTCAAGCTGGCGTGCGCGAACCTGCATAAGGTCGACGTGCTGCCTGCGGGCGGCGCGAATGTGTACGATATTCTCAATCACGATACGCTTGTGCTGACGCGCGGTGCGATCGAGGCGCTCGAGGCGCGGCTGAGTGGCGGTGCTAAGCGCAGCGATAGCGCGATGCCGGTGATCGAGCTCACGCTGGCGGATGACGCAATGGTAAACGGTGCGACGACGGGCGAGGAGCAGTCCAATGGCTAAGGCTCCCGAGACGATTGAACTCAAGCATTACGACGTGGTGCGTAGCCCGCTGATCACCGAGAAGACGACGCTGTTGAGCGAGCACAACCAGGTCGCCTTCAAGGTGGCGCTTACCGCGACCAAGCCGCAGATCAAGGCGGCGGTCGAGGCGCTGTTCCGCGTGCGCGTCGAAGCGGTCAATACGCTGATCCAGAAGGGCAAGACTAAGCGCTTCAAGGGTGCCAAGTATTTCCGTTCGGACGAGAAGAAGGCGATCGTGCGTCTGGCGGCTGGCGACAGCATCGACGTGACGACGGGGATCTAAGTCATGGCGTTGAAGCAATATAATCCGACCTCGCCCGCCCGCAGAGGCTTGGTGCTCATCGATCGGTCGTCCCTGCACAAGGGCGGGCCGGTCAAGCATTTGACCGAGGGGCTGAAGAAGTCCGGTGGGCGCAACAACATGGGCCACGCGACCGCGCGTGGCATCGGCGGCGGGCACAAGCAGCGTTACCGCATCGTCGATTTCAAGCGGCGGTTGTGGGATGTGTCGGGCACGATCGAGCGGCTCGAATATGATCCGAACCGGACCGCGTTCCTGGCGCTGGTCAAGTACCCCGACGAGAGCGTTGCCTATATCCTTGCACCGCAGCGGTTGGCACCGGGTGATCAGGTGGTCGCGGGCAAGAAAGTCGATGTGAAGCCGGGCAATGCGATGGAGATCGGGCAGATGCCGGTGGGCACCATCGTCCATAATGTCGAGCTGAAGCCCGGCAAGGGCGGGCAGCTGGCGCGCTCGGCGGGGACGTTTATTCAGGTGGTCGGCCGTGATCGCGGCATGGTGATCATCCGGCTCAATTCTGGCGAGCAGCGCTATGTGCCTTCAACGTGCATGGCCTCAGTGGGCGCGGTATCGAACCCGGACAATTCCAATCAGTATTTCGCTAAGGCGGGACGCGCGCGGTGGATGGGGCAGCGGCCGTTGTCGCGCGGCGTCGCTAAGAACCCGGTCGATCACCCGCATGGTGGTGGCGAGGGCCGGACGAGCGGCGGTCGTCATCCGGTGACACCGTGGGGCAAGCCGACCAAGGGCGCGAAGACGCGCAGCAACAAGTCGACGGATAAGATGATCATCCGTTCGCGTCACCAGCGGAAGAAGTAAGTCATGGCGCGTAGCACATGGAAGGGTCCGTTCGTGGACCTTTATTTGATAAAAAAGGCCGAGGCGGCGACGAGCGCGGGGACGCGCGCGCCGATCAAGACCTGGTCGCGGCGTTCGACGATCCTGCCGCAGTTCGTCGGGCTGACGTTTACGGTCTACAACGGCAAGAAGTTCATCCCGGTGCCGGTGAACGAGGACATGGTGGGGATGAAGCTCGGCGAATTCGCGCCGACGCGCACCTTCACCGGCCACTCGAGCGACAAGAAGGCGAAGCGCTGATGGGCAAGTCGGTCAACCCCCGTCGTGTGGACGACAAGGAGGCGCTCGCGGTCAACACGTCGGTGCGCGGGTCGCCGTACAAGCTCAACCTCGTGGCGGGCCTGATCCGGGGTCGTCCGGCGGGCGAGGCGCTCAACATCCTCAAGTTCTCGACCAAGGCGATGTCGGTCGATGTCGCCAAGGTGCTCGCGTCGGCGATCGCCAACGCCGAGAATAATCATAATTTGGATGTCGACGCGCTTTGGGTTAAAGAGGCGTCGGTCGGCAAGGCGCTGGTGATGAAGCGTTTTGTGGCGCGGGCGCGCGGCCGTGGTTCGAGGATTATCAAGCCTTTCAGTCGCATTCGCGTCGTCGTGCGCGAGCGCGGGCAAGCTGCGGAGGTTGCGGCGTAATTATGGGTCAGAAGTCCAATCCGATCGGTATGCGGTTGCAGATCAATCGCACCTGGGACTCACGCTGGTTCGCCCGCGGTGAGGATTACGGGCGGTTGCTGCTTGAAGACTTGAAAATCCGCAAGTTCATCATGAAGAGCGCTCCGGGTGCGGCGATCTCGAAGGTGGTGATCGAGCGGCCCGCTAAGCTGGCGCGGATCAGTGTCTATGCGGCGCGGCCCGGTGTGCTGATCGGCAAGAAGGGCGCGGACATCGAGAAGTTGCGCAAGCATATCGGGACGATGACAACGTCCGATGTGTCGCTCAACATCGTCGAAATCCGCAAGCCCGAGGTCGATAGCAAGCTGGTGGCGCAGGGTGTCGCCGATCAGCTCGAACGCCGTATCGCGTTCCGTCGTGCGATGAAGCGTGCGGTGCAGAGTGCGCTGCGGCTCGGAGCCGAAGGTATCCGCATCACCTGCGCGGGGCGTCTCGGTGGCGCGGAAATCGCGCGGACCGAGTGGTATCGCGAGGGGCGCGTGCCGCTGCATACGCTGCGCGCGAACGTCGATTATGCCGAGGCGCAGGCGCACACCGCTTACGGCGTGTGCGGCGTCAAGGTATGGATTTTCAAGGGTGAAATCCTGGGCCATGATCCGATGGCGCAGGACAAGCTGATGATGGAAGCGCAGACGAGCGGAGTGCGGCCGGCGCGGTAAAGGGAGCGATCCTTTTCCGCCTTATCGGCCGTGCGACAAGCACAGTGACTGAAGGTGAGTGATGTTACAGCCTAAACGGACCAAGTTCCGCAAGGCCCACAAGGGCCGTATTCATGGCGACGCCAAGGGCGGATCTGCGCTCAACTTCGGTGCGTTCGGCTTGAAGGCGCTCGCGCCCGACCGGATCACCGCGCGCCAGATCGAGGCGGCGCGGCGTGCGATCAGCCGCCACATGAAGCGCGCCGGGCGCTTGTGGATCCGCATCTTCCCCGACGTGCCCGTTTCGACCAAGCCCGCCGAAGTCCGCATGGGCTCGGGCAAGGGCAACCCCGAATTCTGGGTGGCGCGCGTCAAGCCGGGCCGCATCATGTTCGAGATCGACGGCGTGTCGCGCGAAGTCGCGGCGGGCGCGTTCGAGCGCGCGGCGGCGAAGCTGCCGATCGCGACGAAGATGGTCGTGCGCCTGGGCGAAGGCAGCGGAGAGGCGGCATGAAGATCGCGGACCTGAAGGTTTCGACCGACGATCAGCTGTCGGGCCGGTTGCAGGAATTGAAACGCGAGCAGTTCAACCTGCGTTTCCAGAAGGCGACGAACCAGCTGGAGAAGCCCGCGCGTGTGCGTGTGGTGCGGCGCGACATCGCGCGGATTTTGACTTTACAGGCGCAGCGTGGCGCGAAGGACGTGAAACATGCCTAAGCGGGTGCTCCAGGGCCGAGTGGTCTCGGACAAGGGCGAGAAGACGGTGGTGGTCTTGGTCGAGCGTCAGGTAAAACACCCGATGTACGGCAAGATCATCCGCCGCACGAAGAAGTATCACGCGCATGACGACCAGAATGCGATGCATCTGGGTGACGTGATCCGCATCGAGGAGTGCGCGCCGATCAGCAAGCTGAAGACTTGGCGCGTGCTCGACAAGGTGACTTCGGGCTCGGCGCTCGAAGCCGCCGGCCAGTAAGGGCGATAGACCATGATCCAAATGCAGACCAATCTGGATGTCGCCGATAATAGCGGCGCGAAGCGCGTGATGTGCATCAAGGTGCTCGGCGGTTCGAAGCGGCGCGTCGCGGGTGTGGGCGACGTGATCGTCGTCTCGATCAAAGAGGCGACCCCCAAGGGCAAGGTGAAGAAGGGCGACGTGCACCGCGCGGTCGTCGTTCGTACCGCCAAGGACATCCATCGTCCCGACGGACAGTCGATCCGCTTCGACAGCAACGCGGCGGTTCTGATCAACAAGAACGAGGAGCCGATCGGTACGCGCATCTTCGGCCCCGTGGTGCGCGAACTGCGCGCGAGCGGGCATATGAAGATCATCAGTCTCGCGCCCGAGGTGCTGTAGTCATGGCGCTCAAGATCAAGAAGGGCGACCGGGTGGTCGCCATTGCGGGCAAGGACAAGGGCAAGCACGGCGAAGTCATTGAGAACATGCCTAAGGATGGTATGGTGCTCGTGCGCGGGCTGAACATCGCGACGCGGCATGTTAAGCCGAGCCAGGCCGATCCGAACGGTGGGCTGAAGCGCATTGAAGCGCCGATGCATGTGTGCAAGGTCGCGCTCGAGGACCCGAGGACGGGCAAGCCGACGCGGGTGGGATTCAGGATCGAGGCGGACGGCACCAAGGTGCGCGTCGCCAAGCGCAGTGGCGAGGTGGTCCGTGGCTGACATCAATAAGACGCGGATGCAGACGCTCTACGCGGAGCGCATCCGGCCCTCGATGATCGAGGAGTTCGGTTACACGAACCCGTTCGCGGTGCCCAAACTGGTCAAGATCGTGATCAACATGGGGGTCGGCGAGGCAACGCAGGACAAGAAGAAGGTCGAGCAGGCGGCGGCCGAGATGATGGCGATCGCGGGGCAGAAGCCCGTGGTGACCAAGGCCAAAAAGTCGATCGCCACCTTCAAGTTGCGCGAGGGGATGCCGATCGGCTGCAAGGTCACCTTGCGCCGCGAGCGGATGTACGAGTTCCTCGACCGGCTGATCACCATCGCCATGCCTCGCATCCGCGACTTTCGCGGCGTTAACCCGAAGAGCTTCGACGGGCGCGGCAATTATGCGATGGGCCTCAAAGAACAGATCGTCTTCCCCGAGATCAATTACGACAGGATCGACAAGATCCGGGGCATGGACGTCATCATCGCGACGACCGCTCGCAGCGACGACGAGGCGCGCGCGTTGCTGCGTGCGTTTGGAATGCCCTTCACTGGCGAAGCCGAGGCGCGGGTAGCCGCCGCCAAAGTCGCCGCAGCAGCCTAAGATAGAGAGAGCTTAAGTCCATGGCGAAACTGAGTTCGATCAACAAGAACGAGCGGCGCAAGCTGCTTGTCAAGCAATATGCGGGCAAGTTCGCCGCGCTCAAGGCCAAGTCCGAGGATCACTCCTTGGACGAGACCGAGCGGCTGATCGCGCGGCTCAAGATGGCCGAGCTGCCGCGCAACTCGAATCCCACGCGCGTGCGCAATCGTTGCATGGTCACCGGGCGGCCGCGCGCGGTTTACCGCAAGTTCAAGCTGGCGCGCATCATGATCCGCGAGCTGGGCAATATGGGGATGATCCCCGGCCTCACGAAATCGAGCTGGTAGCCCATGATTACCGATCCCATTGGTGACCTGCTCACCCGCATCCGCAACGGCCAGCGCGCCAAGAAGGACAGCGTGCTGACGCCCGCGTCGAAGCTGCGCGCGCGCGTCCTCGATGTGCTGCAGCGCGAAGGCTATATTCGTGGCTATCACGAAGAGGGCGTCGAGGTCGCGACCAAGGCGCTGCGCATCGAACTCAAATACTTCGAGGGCAAGCCCGCGATCCAGCATGTCGCGCGCGTGTCCAAGCCGGGCCGCCGCGTCTATTTGGGCGCGACCGAGATTCCGCGCATCCGTAACGGGCTGGGCATCGTCATCGTCTCGACGCCGCGCGGCGTGCTGAGCGACGCGGAAGCGCGCGAGGCCAATGTCGGCGGCGAACTTTTAGCCCAGGTGTTTTGATGAGCAGGATCGGGAAAAAGCCCGTCGCAGTGCCTACGGGCGTGACCGCGACGATGGCGGACGGCCAGTTGCAGGTGAAAGGCCCCAAGGGCACGCTGACCATGCCGATGTTCGATTCGATCGATTACGCGATCGACGGCGGCCAGATCGCGGTCAAGCCCAAGGACGATAGCCGCCAAGCGCGCGCGTTCTGGGGGATGAGCCGGACGATGGCGTCGAACCTGGTGGTCGGCGTGACCGAGGGTTTCACCAAGACGCTGCTGATCACCGGCGTCGGCTACCGCGCGGCGCTGGCGGGCAAGCAGCTCAAGTTGCAGCTCGGCTATAGCCACGACGTGATGTACGACATCCCCGAGGGGATCACGATCAAGACGCCCGACGTGACCACGGTCGAGATCAGCGGCGCGGACAAGCAAAAGGTCGGCCAGGTCGCCGCCGAAATTCGTCGTTGGCGCAAGCCCGAACCGTACAAGGGTAAGGGCATCAAGTACAAGGGCGAGTTCATCTTCCGCAAGGAGGGTAAGAAGAAGTAATGGCGATCAGTCTCTTCGACAAACGGCGGCGGCGCGTCCGCACGCAGCTTCGCGCCAAGGCTTACGGCCGCCCGCGCCTCAGCATCCATCGCAGCTCGCAACATATCTATGCGCAGGTGATCGACGACAGCACGGGGCAGACGCTCGTGGCGGCATCGACGCTGGAGAAGGACGTGCGCGACGCGACGGGCGCGACCAAGGCGGCGGCGGGCGATGTCGGCAAGCGCATCGCCGAGCGCGCCAAGGCGGCGGGCGTCTCCAAAGTGGTCTTCGATCGTGGTGGTTTCCTGTATCATGGACGCGTTCGCGCGCTGGCCGAGGCCGCGCGCGAAGGCGGGCTGGAGTTTTAAATGGCGGATGACATTCAGAGCGCGGACGGCCCGGTCGCGGCCGAAGCGGGCGGCGGCGCGGCCCCGCGCACCGATGGCGCTTATGGCGGCGGCGGTGGTGGTCCAGGCGGCGGCGGCGGGCGTGGTCCCGGCGGCGGTGGCGGCGGTCCCGGTGGCGGCGGCGGGCGCGGGCGCGGCGGTCCGGGTGGCGGCGGTGGTCCCGGCGGCAACCGGGGCGGTCCGGGTGGCAATCGCTCGGGTCCCGGCGGTGGGCGCGGCGGTCCAGGTGGCCAGCGGCGCGACGGCGGACGTGGCAACAATCGCGCGGAAGAGGGCAGCGATCTCGTCGAGAAGCTGGTCCATATCAACCGCGTGTCCAAGACGGTGAAGGGCGGCAAGCGCTTCGGCTTCGCGGCGCTGGTGGTGGTTGGCGACGGCAAGGGCCGCGTCGGCTTCGGCCACGGCAAAGCCAAGGAGGTGCCCGAGGCGATCTCCAAGGCGACCGCGGCCGCGAAGAAGACGATGATCCGCGTTCCGCTGCGCGACGGCCGCACGCTGCATCACGACGGCGCCGGGCACTTCGGCGCGGGTCAGGTCTATGTGCGTTCGGCCCCTTCGGGCACGGGCATCATCGCGGGCGGTCCGATGCGCGCGGTGTTCGAATCCTTGGGCGTCGCGGACGTGGTCACCAAGTCGACGGGTACGTCCAATCCCTACAACATGATCCGCGCCACGTTCGAGGCCTTGGGCGAGCAGACCTCGCCCAAGGCAGTCGCGCAGCGGCGCGGCAAGCGGATCGCCGACCTGATCGGGCGCGGCGCCGGGCATCGCAGCGCGGCTGCGGTCGAAGCCGAAGCCGAAGCGGTGGTGGAGTAGAGCATGGCGACCGTGAAGATCACGCAGACGGGTTCGCCCATCCGCCGCAGCGAAGCGCAGCGCGCGACGCTGGTCGGCCTCGGGCTGGGCAAGATGCACCGCTCGCGCGAGCTGGAGGATACGCCCTCGGTCCGGGGCATGATCGCCAAGGTGGCGCATATGGTGAAGGTGGAGGAGGCTTAATTTACGGCTGATTGTCGGGAGTTAGTGCAGCAATCATCTTAACTGTTGTTTCTGAAGATGCTCGCGTCTGATCATTGCCGTCTCCGATTTCCATGTGATCCGATGCAATATGTTCAAGGTAGTTAACTGCGCTTTGGACAGACTCTCGCCGTTGCAGCATAGCATGTACATGTAGAAGGTATGTGTCATATTCATCGGCAGCCTCGTTGCGCCACCAGTCGTCGCTTAATTGGCGAATGCCTATCGGGTCCCACTCATTCCAACCGATCGTGCGTAGTTCTGTGATCAACTTGTTGGATGAGGTTGCCATAATGTCCCGTCCCTTGTACATGATTAATCAATCAGCGCGAACATAGCGAAAGCGAGTGCACATCATGAACCTGAACGAAATCACCGACAATGAAGGCGCGCGCAAGCGGCGGATGCGCGTCGGGCGCGGCATCGGCTCGGGCAAGGGTAAGACCTGCGGGCGCGGCCAGAAGGGGCAGAAGAGCCGCTCGGGCGTCGCGATCAAGGGCTTCGAGGGCGGGCAGATGCCGCTCCACATGCGCCTGCCCAAGCGCGGCTTCAATCAGCCCAACCGGCGCGAATATTCCGAAGTCAACACCGGCATGCTGCAGAAGGCGGTCGACGCGGGCACGATCGACGCCGCGCAGCCGATCGACGCCGCCGTGCTGATGATGGCGGGGCTGGTCGGCCATCCGCGCGACGGCGTGCGGCTGCTCGGCGAGGGCACGCTGACCGCCGCGCTCCACCTCACGATGACGGGCGCGAGCGCGTCGGCGAAGGCGATGGTCGAGGCGGCCGGCGGCACGCTCACGCTCCCCGAGCCTGTGGTCAAGCGCACGTCCGAAGAGATGAAGGCCGACCGAGCAGCGGCACGCGCAACAGCATAGCCTAGTCCGGGCCACCCCCTCCGTCGGCTTCGCCGCCACCTCCCCCGCAAGCGCGGGAGAGGAGAAGACGCTCCCCTCCTCTCCCGCGCTTGCGGGGGAGGTGCCCTAAGGGCTGAGGGGGGCGGGCCGCGTTCACACTCGGGTGGACATGGCACGCCGCTTCCGCCATCCCCATCTCGCGCAGCACACACCCAAGGCAGGAACACACCCCTCATGGCGACCGTCGCCAACCGTTCGGCTCCAGCGCTCGACTTCAGCATGTTCGGCAAGGCGACCGAGCTCAAGAAGCGCCTGCTCTTTACCATGGGCGCGCTGGTCGTCTTCCGCTTGCTCTCCTTCGTGCCGCTGCCCGGCATCGATCCGCAGGCGCTCGAGGCCCTGTTCAGCCGCACGCACGGCGGCGTGCTCGATTACGTTAACACCTTCTCGGGCGGCGCGCTGCAGCGCATGAGCATCATCGCGCTCAACATCATGCCCTACATCACCGCGTCGATCATCGTGCAGCTGATGACCTCGCTGGTCCCATCCTTCGAGTCCCTCAAGAAAGAGGGCGAGAGCGGCCGCAAGAAACTCAACCAGTACACCCGCTTCGGCACCGTGCTGCTGACCGCTGTCCAAGGCTACGGCATTTCGAAGGGGCTCGAGGGCTGGGGCAGCGGCAGCGCGGTCATCCACCCGGGCATCATCTTCGAGCTGACCACGGTCATCACGCTGATCGGCGGCACGCTGTTCCTGATGTGGCTCGGCGAGCAGATCACCTCGCGCGGCATCGGCAACGGCATCAGCCTGATCATCATGGCGGGCATCGTCGCCCACCTGCCCACCTCCTTGGGTGGCCTGTTCGAGCAGATGCGCACCGGCGCTATCGGCGGCGGCTATGTCGTGCTGCTCGCATTGGGCGCGGTGGCGGTGATTGCCTTCATCTGCTTCATGGAGCGCGCGCAGCGGCGCATCCTCATCCAGTATCCCAAGCGCCAGGTCGGCAACCGCATGTTCCAGGGGGACAGCTCGCATCTGCCGCTGAAGATCAATACGGCGGGCGTAATCCCGCCGATCTTCGCCTCGTCGTTGCTGCTGATGCCGCTGACGCTGGTGCAGTTCATCGGCAAGGGCAGCACGTCCGAGTGGATCGTCACCGTGTCGACCGCGCTCCAGCGCGGCGCGCCGCTTTACATGCTGCTGTACGCGGCGGGGATCATCTTCTTCAGCTTCTTCTACACCGCAGTGGTGTTCAACCCCGAAGAGACCGCCGACAATCTCAAGAAGTACGGGGGCTTCATACCCGGCCGTCGTCCCGGCCAGCAGACCGCGCATTATCTGGACTATGTACTGACGCGCCTGACGGTGGTCGGTGCGGGGTATCTGACCTTCGTCTGCCTGTTGCCCGAGTTCCTGCAGGGTGGCGGCGCGGTCAACTTCTACTTTGGCGGAACCAGCCTGCTCATCGTCGTCAACGTGACGATGGACACCGTCAGCCAGATCCAGTCGCACCTGCTCGCGCATCAATACGAAGGCCTGATCAAGCGGTCGAAACTGCGGGGGGCGCGCCGTTGAATCTGATCCTGCTCGGGCCGCCGGGGGCGGGCAAGGGAACGCAGGCGACGCGGCTCGAACGGCTGCACGGCATGGTCCAGCTCTCCACAGGCAACATGCTGCGCGCGGCGGTGGCGGCAGGCACGCCCGTCGGCCTCGCGGCGAAGGCGGTGATGGAGGCGGGGCAACTGGTGCCCGACGCGCTGGTCGAGGGCGTGCTGTCCGATCATCTCGACGACCCCGACGCCCGGCACGGCTTCATCCTTGATGGCTTCCCGCGCACCACCACCCAAGCGCACGCACTGGATGCGATGCTCGCCGCCAAGGGCCTCAAGCTCGACGCGGTGATCGTGCTCGACGTGAACGAGAACGCGCTCGTCACGCGCATCGCGGGCCGCTTCGCGTGCGGCTATTGCGGTGAGGGCTACCATGATCAGTTCAAGTTGCCGCGCGCCCCCGGCCGCTGCGATGTGTGCGGGCATGACGATTTCCGCCGTCGCCCCGACGACCGCGCCGAGACGGTGCGCACCCGGCTCGCCGAATATCACACCAAGACCGCGCCGATCCTTCCCTACTACGACGCGCAGCGCGTGGTGACGCACGTCGACGGCATGGCCGATATGGATCATGTCGCCGCCAGCATCGAAGCAGTCCTCGCGCGCGCCAAAGCGAACGCCGTCTCGGTTTGATGCCACCGCCTCGGCGCGCGGACCCTGCCGGGCGTCTGCGCGTCTAGCCGCTGAACTTCGCTTTTCCAAGGACCACCGATGCGCCTCGACGACGAACGCGAAAGCTCGAACATCGAAGATCAGCGCGGCGAAGGCGGCGGCCTCGGCCTCGGCGGCATGGGCGGCGGCGGCGGCGGTGGCCTTGGCGGCATCCTCGGTCTGATCTTCGCCGCGCGCGGGCTGGGCATCGGCTTGCCGGGCATCATCCTGATCGCGGTCGGATATTTCGTCTTCTTCGGCGGATCGGGCGGTCACCACGCGGTCGCGCCCGCGCCCGACCAGAGCGTCGGCTTCCAGCCGCCCGCAGCAGGCCAAGCCGCGACCGCCTCTACCGAGACGCAGACCGATCGCTTCGTGCGCAAGGTCCTCGCAAGCACCGAGGACACCTGGACCCAGATCTTCCAGGCGAACGGACAGACCTACCAGGATCCCAAGCTGGTCTTCTACTCGGGCGAAGGGCGCACGTCGGGCTGCGGCGCGGCGCAGGCAGCGATGGGGCCGTTCTACTGTCCCGGCGACCGTAAGGTGTATCTCGACGAGAGCTTCTTCAATGAACTCACCAATCGCTTCGGCGTCTCGGGTGATTTCGCCAAGGCCTATGTGATCGCGCACGAGATCGGCCACCACGTCCAGAACCTCACCGGGCAGATGGACCGCGCGCGCCAGAGCGGCCTGCCCCAAGAGGGCGCGAACGGCGTCAGCGTGCGGATCGAGTTGCAGGCGGACTGTTATGCGGGCGTGTGGGGCAACCACAACAAAGCGATCCTCGATCCGGGCGATGTCGAGTCCGCGCTCAAGGCCGCGACCGCGATCGGCGACGATACGCTGCAGCGCGAGGCGACCGGCCGCGTCGCGCCCGACAGCTTCACGCATGGCACCTCGGCGCAGCGCAGCCACTGGTTCAAGACCGGCTACGACAGCGGCGATCCGAGCGCCTGCGACACCTTCTCCGCAAACCCGCTATAGGGTCCAATCGGGCACGCTCTCGAGCGCGATCATGTCCGCCACCGGCACGCGCCGCGCCACGACGCGCCACGCGTCGCGGCTGACCATCGCCTCGGGCACCAGCGCGCGCGAGTTGTAAGTGCTAGCCAAGCTCGCGCCGTACGCCCCTGCCGTCATGATCGCCACCCGGTCGCCCGCGCGCAACGCGTCGATCGTGCGACCGCGCGCGAAGGTGTCGCCACTCTCGCATGCCGGGCCGACGACGTCCGCCTCGAAGCGCGCGCCGTTCGGGCGCACGGCGCGGATGTCGTGGAACGCGCCGTAGAGGCTCGGCCGCAGCAGATCGTTCATCGCCGCGTCCACCACCACGAAGCGGCGATCGACGCCCTCCTTGACCAGGATCACCGTCGTCAGCAGCACCCCCGCCTCGGCGACCAGATAGCGTCCCGGCTCGAAGATCAGACGCGCGTCCCAGCCCCGCGTCGCGTGGGCGACCATCGCGCCATACGCCTCGACCTCAGGCGGCGGCGGTTCGCCGGGTTCGTAGGTGACGCCCAACCCGCCACCCAAATCCATAGTCTCGATCCGGTGCCCAGCCTCGCGCATCGCGCGCATGAGGTCGCCCAGCGCCGCGAAGCTGCGCTCGAAGGGGTCGAGCGTCGTCAGCTGGCTGCCGATATGCACCGCCAGTCCCTGCACGCGCAGCCCCGGCAGCGAGCGCGCCAGATCGGCGGCGGCAAGCGCGCGCGCGGCGGGGATGCCGAACTTGTCCTCCTTGCGGCCCGTGCTGATCTTGGTGTGCGTGCCCGCCGCGACATCGGGGTTCACCCGCAACGCGACCGGCGCGGTGACGCCGAGCTTGCCCGCCGCCGCGCTCAGCATGTGGAGTTCGGGTTCGCTCTCGACGTTGATCTGCGCGATCCCGGCCCCCAGCGCGGCTTCGAGTTCGACCATCGTCTTGCCGACACCCGAAAACACGATGCGCCCCGGCGGCACACCCGCCTTCAACGCGCGCAGCATCTCGCCGCCCGACACCACGTCCGCCCCAGCGCCGCGCGCCGCGAGCGCGGCGATGACGCCCAGATTGGGGTTGGCCTTGACCGCGAACGCGATCGTCGCGCCGCCCGGAAGCGCAGCGGCGAGGCGATCGTAGCGATGCTCGATCAGCGAGCGCGAGTAGACATACACTGGCGTGCCGACCGCCTCGGCGATCGTGTCGAGCGCGACGTCCTCGGCATACAGCGCGCCGCCCCGCAGCGCGAAACCGGGGACGTCGAAGTTCACAAAGTCGACGGCGCTAGGGGTGTGTCGCAAACGCCTCTCCACAGGCTTACAACCAGGTAGGTTACACATAAGCAGCTCGGCGTCAAGTCGGGTGGTGGGCCGGGTAGCCGAGCGATCGTCCAGCGCAGCGAACTTGATCGCCCACCCGGGACGGAGAAAGCTAACCTGGCGGCGGCAGGTCGAATGGATCGGCGGCACGCGGCTGCTCGGGGCGCTTGATCACATCGTCGACGCGCTCGGGGCCAGCGTCGGGCGGCGGCTTGAGCGCCTGATCGGTGGTCGGAAAGGCCGACCGGCCATATCCAGCGGGCACCGGCTTCTGGTCCGGGGCGAGGCGCAACGTGCCCTTGCGCCCACAAGCGGCGAGCGCCAGCAGCGCGGCGGCGATCAGGACCGCGCGCCTCATGACTGCCCCCGCGCCGCCGCGATCGCCTCGCGCACGCGCACCGGCGCGGTGCCGCCGAAGCTGGTGCGGCTGGCGACCGATTGTTCCACCGTCATCAGCATCTCGCGCGCGAT
>JAABUX010005508.1_pt1 | contig 15517 bp, 16 predicted proteins | sample 5561851 | NCBI WGS metagenome assembly JAABUX01 (sample SAMN10711883, study PRJNA513361) | rock metagenome | isolation source: Antarctica rocks | place: Antarctica: Victoria Land, Richard Nunatak red sandstone | collected 2016-01-03 | reverse complement strand
TACGCGAAATCAGCGGCACCGGTGGCTTCGCATCGGCGGGGGAAGATCTTGCCGTCTCCTACCATCGACGCTTCCGGAATCAAAATCAACTCTACGTCGAATACGGCAGCCCCGCTTCGTACACGACCTTACAGCGCTTCATCATCAAGTACGTGTACCATTTCGGGGCCGGGGGCGCTGGGACGTGAGCAACGCAGAGGAGGGCCACGCATCGTCGCTATGCGTGGGCCCTCTGCGTTGCTCCCTTTAACGGCGCTGCTATCGAGTCTTCGCGGTCGTTGCTGGTTTGCTGCCGTCGATCTCGCCTTGCGAAACGCGGCTCGTCTGACGTAAGGCTTCATCGATCCGCTGCTGAATCATCGAACTGGCGACCGAGGGCTTCGGGTCGGGCAGGTCCGGTACGTTACCGCCGGCTTTGGCCTCGGATTTTTGGAACTCCCAAAGCCCCTGCGCGTTGACCATGTCGAAGCCTGTGTCCGTGTCTTTTCCGTCGACTGATTCGTTGAAGTAGGCGTGCGTGAAACGTTCATCGGGCGGATAGTTACTCGATGGGAAGTTGTTCGGAATGGCGGCGAGGGCCGACTCGAACATCTTCTGGTGCGCGACCTCGCGCGTCATCAAGAACGTCAGCGCATCCTTGGCGCCGGCATCCGGGCAGAGCTTGAGCAGACGATCGTACAGCGCTTTCGCACGTGCCTCTGCGGCAATGTCAGAACGTAGGTCGGCAAGCGGGTGGCCGATCGTGTCGATGTATGCCGACGTCCAGGGGGCACCCATCGAGTCGGTCAAGCGCGGTCCGCCCCCGCCCTGGAGCAGCGGCCCGGAGTTCCAGGCCGCTTCCTCGTACTCGCCGCCTTTGCCGTTAAGGAAATCGCCGAGGTAGCCGCCCTCGACTTCGTCGATCGTCGCGCCCTTCGTGCCTTTGAGAAGACCAACGATGATCTGCGACATCATTTCGAGATGCGAGAGTTCTTCGGTGGCGATGTCGAGGAGCATGTCGCGGCGCGGGACATCACTCTCCGCCCAAGCTTGCGTAAAATAGCGCATGGCGGCGCCGAGTTCTCCGTGCGGGCCGCCGAACTGTTCGAGGCACATCTTCGCGAAGGCCGGATTCGGTGCGTCAACGTGCACGGTGTACTGTAGCTTTTTGTTATGGAAAAACATCTGGACTGGTAGTCCCCTTCTAGCGCCTCGCGGCGGCGGTCGATCCCGATACGTGGTGAATGCTTATCGTGCTATAGCGGGGGGTGGAACCCAACTCGGCCGCTTATCAACCAGGCGTAACCAGTTCGGAAGCGCGCGCGAAGATTGCGTCGAGCATGGCTTCACTCAGCACACCCGTGTTGGTGTTTTGCCGGCTGGGATGATACGACGCCAAGAGCGTGACCGCGCAACCCGAACGCCCACGTGCGATCGCTTCGGCGCCATGGGCGAACGCGGGGCGCACTTCGAAGGCGTACCCGCCGGCACGCAACGCCGAAGCGCCCGCGCGCCATCCGATGGCTCCGAGCCCGACGACGACGCGCAGATTTTCCAGCGCCACGACCTCATCGACGAGGTACGGAAAACAGCGCAGCAGTTGCGCCGGTGTCGGCTTGTTCTTCGGCGGTGCGCAGCGTAGCGCTGCCGTAATCAGCGCGTCATGGAGCTCCAGGCCGTCGCAGCGGTCACGCGCCGTCGGCTGGGATGCGAAACGGGCCCGGTAGAGCGCGCGGTACAGCCATTCGCCCGACGCGTCGCCCGTAAACGGTCGCCCGGTGCGGTTGGACCGTGCGCGCCCGGCGCAAGTCCCACCAGCAGCACGCGAGCGCGCGGGTCGCCGAAGGACGGCACGGGACGGCCCCAATAGTCGGCGTCGCGATGTTCGCGTTTCTTCTCCAGTGCGATGCGCGCGCAGTACGCACGCAATTCGGGACAGCGCTCGCAAGCGACGACCGTCGCGGCGCGCGCTGCGAAGTCTATTTCAATCGAGTTCGGGGAAGCCGATGTTTGCAAGCGCGGCATACGTTGCGATTCCGACGCAGGTCGACAGGTTGAGGCTGCGCACGATGCCCGCGCGCATCGGAATGCGAAGCCCTCGATCCGGCATGGCATCCAGGAGAGCCTGCGGCAGGCCGGCGGTTTCTTTTCCGAAGACCAGTCCGTCGCCGCGCGCGTACACCGCCTCGACATACGAGCGTTGCGCGCGCGTCGAGAAGAGCCAGAGCGGCGCCTGCCACGCCGACGAGAACGCCTGGAGAGAGCGGTGCAGCACAACGTCGATCGCGTCCCAGTAGTCGAGGCCGGCGCGTTTAAGCTCGCGGTCGTCGATCGAAAAGCCGAGCGGCTCGACCAGATGCAAGCGACAGCCGGTCGCCGCGCACAGGCGCGCCACGTTGCCCGTATTGGGCGGAATTTGCGGTTCGACGAGTACGATGTGTAGCGGCGCATGGCTGCTTGCCGCATCGCCCCTCCGAATTCGCTGCGCCGGCTGGGCGGAACGCGTGCTCATGCGTTGGCGAGGCGCAGTAACGCATTCTCGAGCGGTGCCGGCACGATGGCAAGCGCGATGCCGCCGTGCGAAAGCCACGCATCTTGGAAGGCGTCACGCGGGTACGTCATCGTCACGGGCGAGGCGGCCGGATCGTTGACGAGTGCATCGCCCCTGCCGTCGATACCGCGCAGCACGACGAGATGGCCCTTGCTGTGGGCAACGGGTGCACCCGGCAGGCCGCCGCCGAACGCGATCGAGAGCGCCAGCGGAATGTCGTCGGCCAAAAAAGCGTGCGCATGCGCGAGATCTCGTAGATGCACGACCGCCGCCCGAAACCCGAGCGTACCGGCAAAGGCAACGTTGAAGGCCCAGTTTCCGGTCCCGCCATAGCGCGCGTCGAAAACCTCGCGCGCGACGACGGGCACGTCGAGGGCGTAGTCGCGGTACGCGAGGAGCATTGCGAGCGCCGTCGGCGCGCACCACCCGCGTTCGTCGGGACGCTGGGAATCGTATTGTGAGTAGGGCGGCACGTCGAGCGCGACGGCAGGCAGCGCAATGATCGGCGACGGCGCGCCGTAATCGGGCGTGCTGACGAAAAGCGCGTCGAGCGATCCTTTCGAACGCACCCCGATCGTGACCGCATCGACGTCGGCCCGCACGACATCGGTGTCGACGTGAACGAACGTGTCCTTGGCATCGAGCGACCTTCTCGCATTTGCCTCGAAGTGTACGTACGGCAACCAGGCCGACGTCCGTCCGTCGCCGGCATTGACTCGTAACTCAATTGCCCCCGCGAGTTCCCGAGTATTCCACGAAACGACCGCCTCCCGAGTCGGCCCCACTGGGACCAGCATCTCCTCCCCCGCCTGCGGTCGTGCCAAGCTCAGCAAGCAAACGGTCCATTCCGAAACTTGCCGCAGCGACGCAGCGCCGCGGCGCTGCGGGGGCATTTCATATGCTCCATTCCCACGAGTTCCAGTCGTTCGTGATGTATTCGGCAGGCCGATAACCGCGTAAGTCGTCGTTGTAGGCCGCTATGCCGGTCTCCCAATAGACGAACACCGCGGGAACGACCTCGTGGATACGCGCCTCCTCGGTCTGATACAGCGCCTTACGCTTCGATCGGTCGAACGTGCGAAGCGCTTGCGCCGACGTGCGCGTAATGACCGGATCGCGAAGGAAACTCGTATTCAATCCGTGGGGTGGAATGAAGTCGGCGCTCCAGTTGGCTTCGTTATCCGGGTCGGGGCCATTCGTGTCGATCGCCCATCCGAGGTCGTAATGACCCGTATAGAGAGGACCGTCTTGCGCGAAGAAGAGGCTCGTCGGATAGTTCTTGACGGAAACTTTAATGCCGACGGCACGCAGATCTTGCTGCATCTGTACTTCGGCGTCGGCATTCCCCGGCTTGTTGGTCGCCTCGATCGTAAGTTCGAGCGGTATGCCGGCTTTGCGGCGGACGTCGTTTCCCATTGCATGCCAGCCCGCAGCATCGAGTAACCTGCGCGCAGCGGCAGGATCGTGCCGGTACAGCGGCACGTCGGGAGCGGCCCAGGAATCGGGCACGATGTCGCTGTGCGCCCGGATGTTGAAGCCGTGATAGACGGTGCGATTGATGCGGTCCCAATCCACGGCTTGTGCGACGGCGCGGCGGACGCGCACATCGTCGAGCGGCGGCTTCCCGCAGTTGATGCCGAGATGGCGCCAGTTGGCGAGCAAGGACTTGACGACGCGCACCCCCGCAACGCCCCCAAGTTGCGGCACGACTTCCTCCGGTACGGGGGCGACCAAGTCGATCTCGTGCGTGCGCAGCTCGGAAACGAGCGTGTCGGGATTCGGAACGATATCGTACTCCAATGCGCGCAGCTTCGGCGGCCCGCGCCAATAGTGGGGATTCGGCGCGAAGACGAGCGACGCGCCGTGATTCCACTTGGCCAGGAGCCACGGACCGCTCGAGATTGGGTGTGCGTTGAAGGCGGCATGGTTGAGGTCCGGCAGCTTGCCGAGCAGATGTTCCGGCAGGGGTGGATACGCGGATCCGCCGCCGCCGCCGAAGCTGCCCATAACGTCGGCGTTGGGCCGCGCCAGATGCACGATCGCGAGATCGTCGCGCGGCACGTCGATCGCCGTGATGTCGTCCCACCCGAACGTGCTTTTGGTGTTGTTGCGTTTGTCCATCACGGCCCGCCACGTGAACCGCAGATCGCGCGCCGTGAGCGGAACGCCGTCGGACCAGCGCACGCCGCGCCGAAAATGCAGCACGATCGTTTTGGAGTCCCGCGAGATGCCGCCGTTGCCGTACGTCGGCAGCTCCGTCACAAGTTCCGGGACGAAGTTGCCCTTGGGATCGTAGCGGAAGAGCGGTGCGAAGATGAACGCGTCGACCTCGTCTGTCGCGGCGGTGTGCGCGAACATCGGGTTGAGGTTGTCGGGCTCATCGGGACTTCCCATGCGCACGTGACCGGGAACCGTCCACGGGTGACGTCCGCCGGAACCCGCGCTGGAGCCCCCGACACGCGCGCAAGCAGCGCACACGATCAGCGCGGCAGCAAACGCGCTAATTCGGCGCACGCGATCCCCCAGGCTCATTTTAGCGGCACTCCCTTATGGGCGAGCGCGGGCGCGATGGCGTCGTAAAAGGCATCCGCGCCGTAGCGCACGACATCGTCGCAGGGTAAGCCGGTTTGCCGCCGAGCGTCGTCGATGGCACCGCGAGCTTGCGCATCGTCGAGCCCATGCGTGTTGAGCGCGATACCGCAGACCTTGGCGGGCTTGACCGTCTCACACAGCCGCTCGTAGAGGATGACCAGCTGCGCGAGCGGCAGCAGCGGCGTACCGAAGCCGTCCATCCGCTCGCGCGTCACGAGGTGCACGAGGATCAGTGCGTCGGGCGCGCAGCCGTACAAGAGTGCGAGGCTGACGGGCGCATAGGCCGGATGGTTGATGCCGCCCTGGCCTTCAACGAACAAGATCTCCGCATCCGGCGCGCTTTCCAGAACCAGTTGCTCGACCGCACCGCTGGCAAAGTCGGCGATGACCCGGTCGATCGCGATGCCGCGTCCGGCGATCATGATTCCGGTTTGTCCCGTCGCGACGAACTCGGCGCGGCGGCCCTGCGCGCGGGCCGCGGCCGTCAATTCAAGCGCAGCCGTCATCTTGCCGACGGCGCAATCGCTCCCGACGAAGAGCGCGATGGGCGCACGAACGGCATTCGCTTCACCAGTGAATAAACGCGGCGGCGGCGGAACCCGGACGTCCCAGATCGAGCCGTCGCCACGTTGCGCGGCCGCGGCGAACTCTGCATCATCGGCGAGAACTTCGTGCAATCCGCTGACGATCTCGAGATTCGCGTCGAGCGCTTGCAGGATCCAGGCGCGCCATGCAGCCGGCAGTGCACCGCCGGCAGGTGCGACGCCGATCAAGAGCGCCGTCGGCGCGTAGCGCAACGCCTCGTCGAGGTCGCGAACGATCGGCGCGTCGCTGTGCAAGTACAGCACGGCATCGCAAACCCGTTCGCCGGCGCGCGACGGATCGATGACCGCGACGGTTTGGTCGCGGGCATAGGCAATGACGCCGTGCGCCGTCTTAGCGCTACGCGATGCGAAAACTCCGGGCGCGAGAATCGCGTACCGGCGCAGCGCGGGCGCCTGGGCGGCAACCGCTGCCGTCACGCCGCTGCGGTAGCGCGCTCGACGACGCCGAGACCGGGACCGTCGGGGAGCACGAGCTGGCCGCGCTCATACGTGACGCCTGCGAACGGGTCGCGCGCCGTCAGGAACGGCCCGTCGAGGTCGGCCCAATCCACCAGCGGTGAGAGATGTGCGGCGGCCGTCGTGAGGATCGCGCTCTCGACCATGCAGCCGAGCATGATCCGCAGTCCGAGCGCGCGCGCCGTGTGGATCATCGCAAGCGCGGCGCGGATGCCGCCGCACTTCACGAGCTTGACGTTGACGCCGTCGACGCAGCCGGCGAGTGCGAGCAGGTCGCGCGCATCGCGCGAATCTTCATCGGTGACGAGCGGCACGCTCGAGCGTTCGCGGATCCAGCGCAACCGCTCGGGCGTGCCCGCCGGGATCGGTTGCTCGCAGAATTCGACCTCGGCCTTTGCCAGCTGCGCGAGTTTCGCGACCGTTTCTTCGGGCGTCCAACCTTCGTTCGCGTCGACGCGCAGCGTCCCGGTGTAACGCGCCCGTATCGCCGCGAGCACTTCGATATCATCGGGGAAACCCAACTTCACTTTGATGACGGGATGGTCGCGAATCTCTTCGAGCTTTGCGAGCATGACGTCGGGCGTGTCGATGCCGATCGTAAACGAGGTCGTCGGCGTACGCGACGGATCAAGACCGAACAACCGCCAGAGGGGGCGCTCGAGGTCTTTGCCGATCAGATCGTGGAGCGCAACGTCGAGCAGACAGCGTGGCCCCGCCGGCAGATCGTCCAGCAGCGCTTCGAGCGCGTACGGATCGTCGCCGCGCAGCGGGTGCGTTTCAAAGTAATTGCGTATGCTCTCGACGCTTTCGGCGTAGCGCGACGACGGCGCGCATTCTCCGAGGCCTTCTACGCCGTTCCAATGCAAACGGCCGACGAGCGACCGCGCCGTCGCCTCGGAGCCGCGCGCGATCGTAAACGTGTGGACCAGAGGGAGCGCGAGTTCGGAAAGCGCCAACTGCACGTGACGACGTTTCGCGACGAGCGAGCGCTTCCCCGCGAGGAGCCGGACCAGCGAGGTCGCAACGTCGTCGCATGCGGCCCTGCGCGCAAACCTCGCTTGTCTGGTTTCGGCGCGATCTACGGCTCGACGATCACGTCGCGCTCGACCGTGCGGCGCGTGCCAGCGACCGGATCGTCTGCGCTTTCGTGCTCGATCCACCGCTCTTGCGCGGCCCCGACGTCAGTGACGCGATCGTCGCATTCTTTTTCGATGCGCTGGCCGAACTGCGCGCTGCTCTGCGCTCGAAAGGCAGCGATCTGGCGCTGCTCGAGGGCGACTGTACCGACCAGCTGTTGGCCCTCGCGAAGCGCGTCGACGCCGGCGCACTGTACTATAACGTCGACTACGAACCGCGTGCGGTCGAGCGCGACGGGCGCGTTGCCGCGGCAGCCCGCGCTGCCGGCATGAGAGTCGAGACGTTCACCGACCACGTCTACTACGGTGCGGGCGACGTGCTCAAGGCGGACGGTACTCCGTACACAGTCTTCACACCGTACAAGCGCCGCTGGTTAGAGCAGCGGGAAAACGATGCGCGGCCGCCGGTGGACTCGCTCACCGCAGTGCACTGCAAGCTGGCGGCGCGCGATGCGATCGGCATAACGCGCGATGTTCCCGAGCCGGCGGCATATGGTCACGTGCGGCCGCCGGACGTTCCGCGGGCCGGCGAGAATCAGGCGCAGGACCTGCTCGACGCGTTTCTTGGCGAACGCATCGCCGACTATGCGAAAGCGCGCGACTTCCCGGCGGCGGCAGGCACGTCGCATCTGTCGCCACACCTGCGTGCTGGGACGCTCGGCATCCGGACGTGCATTGCGCGCGCATACGAAACGCGGAGCGCGCGGAGCGCCGCCCGCAACGGCAGCGAGACGTGGGTCGGGGAACTGATTTGGCGCGATTTCTACCAACAGATACTCGCACACTTTCCGCGCGTTACGAGCGAGCCGTTCGACGAGCGCGCGCAGCGGATCCGATACCGCGATTCGCAGCGCGATTGGGACGCGTGGTCACAGGGTCTTACCGGGTACCCGATCGTCGACGCCGCCATGCGACAGATCAACACTTACGGCTGGATGCACAATCGCTTGCGCATGATCGTCGCGTCGTTTCTGACCAAGGATCTGCTGTTGGATTATCATCTGGGCGAACGGTACTTCGCACAGCACCTCGTCGACGGCGATAAGGCCGCCAACAACGGCGGCTGGCAATGGTCGGCGTCGACCGGGACCGATGCGGCACCGTACTTCCGCGTCTTCAATCCGGTGTTGCAGAGCAAGAAGTTCGACCCGAACGGAACGTTCATTCGGAACATGCTGCCGGAGCTCGCGAGTCTCGAAAGTGACGCACTGCACGCGCCGTGGACGCTCGCGCCGCTCGAAGCGCAAGCCCGCGGTTTTCGCTTAGGGCGTGATTATCCCGAACCGATCGTCGCTCACGACGAAGCCCGCCGGCGTGCGCTGGCGGCATACACGAGTGTGTTCGGCTCGCATGTCAAGTCTTGACCGGGATGGGATAATACGACGCAGACGGTGACTGCGCTCGTGCGCGTACTTGCTTAGGTGTAGGACCAACGTAGATACCAAGGGAGCACCAGCTCCGGATACGACGGTTGTGAGGAGGCGCTGTCCGACTCCCCGGCGCCCGGGCCGCACCCACCTGTCGTTGGCAGGTCTCTACCCGGGCATGCAGACGGCAGTGCGGTCACCGTCGCCGCGTCGTCGGTACTCCACAGCGTCTGTTATGCGGTCGTCGCGAGCGCACGGGCACGCAGGTGCGCGAATCGGTCGAAGGCATCATGGTACGCCGTCGTCGCGGCGGCAGGCTCCAATGCGTGCTCGAGGACGATGAAGCCGCGGAAGCGAGCCAGCGCCTTGATGAGAGCGAGCGCCTCCGCATCGTTCTCACGCGCAAAGCTATCGAACTCTCCCAGAACGTGCATCGCGATGACGGCCTTCGCAAGCAACGCCGCCGGATCGTCTGCGGCGCCGAGGGCTAGCGGCGGAAGCGCAAAACGCAGCCATGCGCTGTCGACGTCCTTTCCGATCCGCTTGTAGTCGGCGACGCTTTCGCATAACGTTCCCTGAGAGGCGCGCAACGCTAGCGTTACGTTGGTGCGTTTGGCGGCGCCCGAAGCGGCTTTGAGCGTATCGGCGAAGGCGCCCCACGCCTGCGGGTCGTCACTTCGCTCGGGCGCGCCGGCGATCAGCAGCGGAGCGCCCAGGGCAGCGGCAACGCCGAGACGTGCAGCGGCGTTCTGGGTCTCCAGCAGCCCGACCGCGAGCGCAGCAACGGTCAAACCGAGATCCGTCGCGCTTTTCTTGAGTTGCGCAAGATACTCGGCATCGTCGCGCGGGAAATCGCGTGTGTCGAAGATGATGCCGTCAACTTCGAGTTCGTTGGCGCAAATGTCGAGCCACTCGAGTTGCGTCAGCGTTCCCGCGGTGAATGCACGCGCGAAACTTGCGCTCGAGCAGGCGACTTTCATGAGCGACCCGGTTCGCGTGCGAACCGGGTCGTTCCGGTGCCGCACCGGAACCGGCGACCGTAGCGCAGAACCGGTTAGCCATGCAGACCCTCGAGCCGAGCCTGCTCGCCGAACGCGACCCGGCTATTTACGCTGCGATCACGAACGAAGAGCGCCGCCAGCGCGAGAATCTCGAGCTCATTGCGAGCGAGAACTACGCTAGCCGCGCCGTTCGCGAAGCGGCGGGTTCCGTGCTTACCAACAAATACGCCGAAGGTTATCCGGGCAAGCGCTATTACGGCGGCTGCGAATTCGTGGACGTCGCCGAGCAGCTTGCCATTGATCGCGCCAAAGCGATCTTCGGCGCCGAGCACGCGAACGTCCAAGCGCACGCCGGAGTGCAGGCGAACATGGCCGTATTCATGGCGGCGCTCCAGCCCGGCGACACCGTCCTTGGGATGTCGCTCGCGCATGGCGGGCACCTCACGCACGGCACCAAGGTCAGCTTCAGCGGGAAACTGTATCACGCCGTTGCCTACGGCGTCCGCAAGGATACCGAACTCATCGATTTTGATGAAGTGCGAAGGCTCGCGCATGAGCATCGGCCGAAGCTCATCATCGCCGGCGCCAGCGCCTATCCGCGCACGATGGAGTACGCCCCCTTCGCCGAGATCGCCGCGGAAGTCGACGCGCTCTTTTTGGTCGACATGGCGCACATCGCCGGACTCGTCGCGACCGGGTTGCATCCGTCACCGGTGCCGCACGCCGACTTCGTCACGACCACGACCCACAAGACGCTGCGCGGACCGCGCGGTGGGTTGATCTTGACCACGGCCGCTCGCGCGCAAGCCATCGACAAGACGATCTTTCCCGGCATTCAAGGCGGTCCGATGATGCACACGATTGCAGCCAAGGCGGTGGCGTTCGGCGAAGCGCAGCAGCCGGATTTCGTCACCTATCAGCAGCGCGTCATCGACAACGCGCGCGCGATGGGTGAGGAATTGCAGCGCGCGGGCACGCGCTTGGTGGCCGGTGGAACCGACACGCATTTGCTGCTCGTCGATCTCGGCCCCAAGAACGTGACGGGCAAAGCCGTCGAAGCCTACCTCGACGAGATCAAGATCACGGTCAACAAAAATGCGATTCCGTTCGATCCGCAAAAACCCGCCGTCGCAAGCGGCATCCGCATCGGAACGCCGGCGATTACGACGCGCGGCATGGGCGTCGCCGAAGCACGCGAAATCGGCAGCATCATCGGGGAAGCGCTCGACGACGTCGCAACGCGCGAAAAGATGCCGCATCTGCTCGCGCGCGTGGCCGAGCTGACCTCAGGGTTCGAGGTCCCCTAAGTTGCCGAGCCCTGGCCAAGCAGCGGGTGACGAACTTCGACCGATCGCAACGCCCGCTGCGATTCCCGAGGGCGCCGATCTCACCGGAAAAAGCTTCGTCTCGGTCGGGGGCGAGGATCGCTTCGAGCACCGTGAAAGCCGCGAGGCCGCCGAAGTGCTGGTCGAACATCTCTTTGCGCCGGTCCCGGTGCCGGTTCCGGGCATCGCGTATGCGATCCATTACCGGCTCGCCGAGGGGCGTGCGGGCGGAGACCTCGTCGATGTATACGGCTTCGATAATGCGTCGGTCGCATTCACCGTCGCCGATATCTCCGGCAAGGGGACGCGCGCCGCGGTCCAGGCAGCCATGGTCAAGTATGGATTGCGCGCCTACGCATCGGAGGGCTTCAATCCCGAAAAAGTGCTACGCTCGCTCGACCGGCTCTATCTCGAAAACACCGCCTTCGAATTGACGGAATCGTTTGCGACGGTGTTCTTCGGTCATCTCGATGCCGAGCGTTCGATGATGACGTATGCGTCCGCGGGCCACGAGGGCGTCGTCCTGGTGCCTCCTGGCGGCGAGCCTGTGGTTCTCGATGTCACGGCGCCGGCCGTGGGCGTGTTTGAAGATCAGCAGCATCTCTTCAAGCAGCGCAGCGTTGCGATCGCGCCCGGTACCCTGCTCGTTGCCGTGACCGACGGCATCACCGAATCGCGCCGTGGCCGGCGCGAGTTCTTCGGCATGGAACGTTGTCTCGACGTGCTGCGCGAGCAACGCGACGCGCAGGTCGATGTGGTGGCACGCACGCTCGCCGATCGGGCGCTGGCCTTTTCCGACCGGCCGGCGCACGACGACATCGCGATTCTCGTCGTGCGTATTGCGGCGAATGCTAGCGACGACGCGCCAGCGTCAACCAATCTTCGAGACACTCCTTGAGAACCGTCGCGCTTACGACCACCTCACGGCTCGGCGCAGAGCGGTCGGCGTAGAGGGCTGCAAGCGCACGATGAAACGCGGCGTGCGCTTCTAGAGTCTGCTCGTAGAGCGCCAACCCGCGGAACGCCGGGTGAAGTCCCAGACGCAACCACGTGTCGATTTCGCAGGCACGTTCGGACACGAAAGGCGGTGGCGTGCCGTCGGCGCCGGCCAACGCTCGGACCGTCGTCCGCCAAACCTGATGAACCTTCAGCGCATGCACCGCTTGCCGCTCGAGTGTTTCGAGCTGCTCGCGATCGCTCGCTTTAAGGTCGATCATAAACCGGTATGCGGCGGCTCGGCCCGCGATGCCTCCGCCGGCGAAGCCGGAATGCGGCCGCCGCGGCGTCGAATAGGCGTGCTGAAGTGAGCGTGCCGATCGAAGTGAGCGCGGTGGAGCGGCGAGCGGCGCGCCCCGGCTGGGATGAGTATTTCATGGAGGTCGCTCGGACGGTTGCCACTCGTGCGACGTGTCCGCGCGCGAGCGTGGGGGCCGTGCTGGTTCGCGAGCATCGCATTTTGACGACGGGCTACAACGGTGCCCCGCGCCATGTCGCGCACTGCACCGAGATCGGATGCCAACTGGTCGGCGATCACTGCGTGCGTTCGACTCATGCCGAGGCCAATGCCGTCGTGCAGGCGGCGCTGCACGGCGTGCAGCTCGAGGGCGCGACGGCGTATTGTACGCACCAGCCGTGCGTCCATTGCGCGAAGCTGCTGATCAGTGCCGGCGTTGTACGCATCGTCTACGGTGCGGCGTATTCCGACCCGTTCGCCCAGGAATTGCTTGCGGAAGCGGGCGTGGCGCTCGTGCCGTTTGCGACGCTCGAGCACGCCCGCGCAGGAACGCGCGCATGAGTCTGCCCGAGCTCTACGCCTTAGCCACCGTCACGGCATTCGTCACGGCCTTCTTCGCGACGCCGCAGATCCGGAAGCTGGCGCTGAAAGTCGGCGTCCTCGACGCCATCGGCGAGCGGCGCATGCACGCCGAACCGAAACCACGTATTGGCGGCATCGCGGTCTATCTGGGTCTGGCCGCGGCGCTGTTCGTCACGATCGGCTTCGCGCTGCACACGTCGCTCTTTCACAGCGCAAACGACACGCAAGATTTCTTCGGCCTGCTCTTCGGCGGTACGCTGATCATGCTCGTCGGCGTGTGGGACGACATCATGGGGATGCGTCCGCAAAACAAGTTCGTCGCGCAGATCGTGGTCGCGATCATCTCGATGGTCTACGGGTTTCACATCGGTGACATCCGCGTACCGGGCGGCGAAGACTACGTACACTTTCCGCCGTGGATCGACTATCCGCTGACGCTCGTCTGGTATCTCGGCATGATGAACGCGATCAATTTCCTCGACGGACTCGATGGCTTACTGTCCGGCGTCGCGGCGATCTCGGGGGTCTTTTTGTTCGCGATCGCTTCGATGCACGGGCACGTCGGCGCGGCGCTGGTTCTCTGCGCTCTCGTCGGCGGCGCACTGGGATTTTTGCCGTTCAACTTCAACCCAGCGAAGATATTTTTGGGTGACACGGGTTCGCTGTTCATCGGTTACGTGTTCGCGACCGTCTCACTCTTGATCACGGCCAAGGTCGCCGTCACCGTCAGCCTGCTCGTGCCGCTGGTCGCACTCGCGCTGCCCGTTGCGGACACGGCGGCTGCCATCGTGCGCCGCATGCGGGCCGGCCGTGCGATCACCGAGGCTGACCGCGGCCACTTCCATCACCTCCTCGTCTTCCACTTCGGATTGGGCGTCAAGCAGGCCGTGCTGCTGATTTACGGCGTCTCGTTTTTGCTCGGCATGGCGGCGTATCTGCTTTCCGGGGGCGCCGGCCACACCCGGATCGCCGGCCTCGTTTAAGGTACGGTGCCGGCGCCGCTACGCGTGATGGCCGTCTTCGGCACGCGCCCCGATACGATCAAAATGGCGCCGGTCGTCGCCGCCTTGCGAGCGCAGAGCCCGCGCATCGAACCGCTCGTCTGCGTGACGGCGCAGCACCGCGAGATGCTCGACGACCTGCTCGCGCTCTTCGGGATCGTGCCCGATTTCGATCTCGACGTCATGCGCTACGATCAGACGGTCACCGAGATCACGACGCGCGTGCTGCAGGGCATGGAGGATGTGCTCGCACGCGCGCGTCCCGACGTGGTACTCGTGCACGGTGACACGTCGACGAGCACGGCTGCCGCGCTCGCCGCCTACTACGCGAAGATTCCGGTCGGGCACGTCGAGGCAGGGCTACGGACGTCGACCATCTGGCAGCCCTTTCCCGAAGAGATGAACCGCCGGCTCACCGGCCGCCTTGCATCTTTCCATTTCGCGCCGACGCCGCGTGCACGGCGCAATCTGGAAGCCGAAAATGTTGCCCCGGCGGACATCATCGTCACCGGCAACACCGTGATCGACGCCTTCCAGTCGGTTGCCGCCGTTCCGCCGCCTGCCGACATTCCGGCGTGGCGCGGTCTTGCGCCGGATTCCCCCTGGATTTTCGTGACGGCGCACCGCCGCGAAAACCACGATCGCATGCCCGAGATCTGCCGCGCGCTCGCGCGCATTGCCGCCTTCCCGCAGTCACCGCAAATCCTCTGGCCGGTGCACCCGAGTCCGCGCGTCGCGCCCGTCGCCCATGCGGTGCTCGACGGCATCCCGGGCGTGGCGCTCGTCGATCCGCTGCCGTACGACGTCACGGTGCAGAGCATCAAACGCAGTACGCTCGTCTTGACCGACAGCGGCGGTCTGCAAGAGGAAGCGCCGTGCCTGGGCAAGCCGGTGCTCGTCATGCGTGATGAAACCGAACGCCCCGAAGGCATCGAAGCCGGCACGCTGCAACTCGTCGGTCCCCACGGCGACGCGATCGTGGCCGCGACCGCGCGGCTGCTCTCCGACGAAGTCGCCTATGCGCGCATGTCGCACGCCAACAATCCGTACGGGGACGGCCGCGCCGCCGGACGCATCGTTGCGTGGCTGCTCGCGCGGCTGCGCGCGGCTCCGTATCCTGCCGAATTCGCCGTAACGCAAGCATAGAGCGCAATCACACCGGCAACGCCTCCATTTCGCGCGGCTCGAACTTTTCAAGGCCGCCGTGATACGTGCGACCGCGGCCGACGTAACCGGCGCGCGCATCGTTCAAGGTTTGCGTGAGTGCGGTCAGTTCGGCCGGTTCCAAGGGCCCCCGCGGAACGATAGCGTGACCGATGTTGAGCAGCGCGAGGCGATCCGGGTTGAGTGCGAAGGCCGGCGGCTGGCGTGCCATGTACGAAGCAACGATGGGCGGCCGCGGCGGTTTTACCACCAAGGCTTGCGGTGGGCGCACACGTACCGCATGCAGATCGGATCGCTGCCGCGCTCACCCGTGCGCAGATAGGCGTCGAGGGCAGCGTCCGCGGGCCGACACCAGCGTGTGATGCCGAGTTCCTGCGCCCGAGCGCGCGTTATAACGAAGAAGTCATTGGCGCCAGTAACTTGTCCGCGGTGAACGCGCGCAATCGTTCCCAGGGTGCGATGTTCCGCATCGGCGTCGGCGGCGACGAGGCAGGGAGACCAGCGTGGCGATCGTGCGAGTCGGC
>JAABUX010005506.1_pt1 | contig 15523 bp, 14 predicted proteins | sample 5561851 | NCBI WGS metagenome assembly JAABUX01 (sample SAMN10711883, study PRJNA513361) | rock metagenome | isolation source: Antarctica rocks | place: Antarctica: Victoria Land, Richard Nunatak red sandstone | collected 2016-01-03 | reverse complement strand
GCGTGGACGCTGCCGGCGCCTGCGGTGAACCACGATGAACGGCTCCCCTCCGGTGCGCCGCGCCCGCCGCAGCGTGCGGCGCGGGTCGAGGCGCTCGCCGGGCCGCGCGCTGGGCCGTGTCCGGCGCACGCTCCGCGCCGGGGTGGCCAGGACGATCCGGCGGACCAGGCGGCGCACCTCGGCAACCTCATCGTCTGCGAGGTCGGCGAACGCGGTTTCACGGAGGCGCTCGTCCGCCGACGCCAGCAGCGGCACCATCCCTTCGACCCGTGGCGCGCCGGCCTCGCCGTCGTCCGGCGATGAGGCCGACGGGCGCGACGACGAGGGCTCGGCACCCCGGGACACGACGGGTTGCGGTGTCTCCCCGGGCAGCCGGCGCGGCTCCCACCCCAACGGTGGGGGACCGGCCTGGTCACCGCGCCGGTCGGCGGGGTCGAGCATCCCGTCGAAGAGCGTGCCGAAGACGGCGTCGAAGAGCGACAGCTGGCTGTGCTCCGAGACCAGCGTGACCCGTGCCGCCCAGTAGAGCTGGTCTCGGCGCTCCGGCAGCACCAGCGTGAGGGCCTGCGCGAACCTGGCCGTCTGCATCGGGCTCACCGCCATCCCGGCGCGGTGCAGGGTCTGCGCTAGGGCCACTGCCAGCGCGGCCGGCTCGACGAGCAGACGCGCTCCCCCTGTGGCTCGGTCAACCATGCTCGGCGGCCACCAGCCAGGCCGTGCCCCGTTCGCGCACCAGGTCGATGTCGCTGCGACTCTTGAGCACCGAGCCCAGGGTGGACGCGGCTGAGGCGTCGTCGAGACGCTCCACGCCGAGGAGGGTGAGCGCCGCCACCCAGTCGATCGCCTCGGCGATCCCGGGCGGCTTCTCGACGTCGAGGGAGCGCAGCCGTGCCACGGCAGCGGTCACCCCGAGGATCAGCGGTTCGGCGCTGAGGGGAACCCGGCGGCGGACGATGGCCGCGGTCCGTCGTGCGCTCGGGTAGTCGATCCAGTGGTAGAGGCAGCGCCGCTTCAGCGCGTCGTGGAGGTCGCGGGTCCGGTTCGAGGTGAGCACGACGACCGGCGGGTGCAGCGCGTTGACGGTGCCCAGCTCCGGGATGGTCACCGCCGCCTCCGCCAGCAGCTCGAAGGTGAAGGCCTCGAAGTCGTCGTCTGCCCGGTCGAGCTCGTCGATGAGGAGCACGGCGGGGCGTGGCCCGGGGTGCTCGATCGCCTGGAGCAGGGGACGGCGCAGCAGGTACTCGCGGCTGAAGAGGCTCTGCTCGTCGAGCGCGCCGTGGGTCGCCTCGGCCAGGCGGATGGCCATCAGCTGGCGCGAGTAGTTCCACTCGTAGAGCGCCTCGGCGGCGTCGATCCCCTCGTAACACTGCAGGCGCAACAGCGGGGTGTCGAGCACCTCGGCGAGGGCCTTGGCGGCCTCGGTCTTGCCCACCCCGGCCTCGCCCTCGAGCAGCAGCGGCTGGGGGAGGCGCACCGCCATGAACAGCGCCGTCGCCAGCCCGGGGTCGGCGAGGTAGTCGCTGGCGTCGAGGGCTCGGGTCAGGCTCTCCACGTCGGGCACACGGGCGAGCACGTCCGCCTCAGCCCCGGCGCGTGCGGCGCTCCTCACCGGCGCCCTCGGTGGCCGGCGAGGAGGTGCGAGTAGTCGTCGGCGCTGTTGACGTCCAGCGGCACCGGCCCCGGCACCGCCACCTCGGCCACGGTCGCCGCATGCTCCTCGAGCAGGCGCCACACCGCCTTGTCCCCGTGCAAAGCCGCCAGCTCGGGGAGCATGGCGCGGTCGAAGGCGAAGGGATGGCCGCGACCGTCGCCGTACCTGCACACCGCCAGGGGCGCGTCACCGCGCCCGGCGAGCAGGCGATGGACCGCCTCGACTCCCACCCCCGGCTGATCGCCGAGCAGGAGCACGACCACCGACGTCAACGGCCTCAGCGCCGGCAGCGCGGCGGCGATCGACGACGAGCATCCGGCGCCGAACCCGGGGTTGTCGACGACGTCGCATTCGCGCAGGTCCACCGCGGCGCGGACCTCGGCGGAGGCGCCACCCAGGGCCACCACCAGCTGGTCGAAGCCGCACGCCCGGGCGGTGTCGAGCACGGTGTCGAGCAGGGGACGCCCGTTGAAGGGCAGCAGCTGCTTGGGGCGGCCCAGCCGGCGCGAACCGCCGGCAGCCAGGACCAGCCCGGCCACCCCGCCGGTCACGGCGCTGCAGCGTGGTCGTCGGGGTCGGCTGCGAAGGAGGTCCTGCAGCCCGCACTGCAGAAGAACACCGTGGCGTCGCCGACCACCAGCTGCGGGGTCGCCGAGGACGCCGCGACAGTCATGCCGCACACCGGGTCGACGTGCTCGAGGGTCGGCAGCGAGGACGCCATCGCGCCGGGGCGCAACCGGGCCCGCTCGGCGACCAGCTGGGCGAGGATCGAGAGCGCGACCTCGGGTGCGCTGCGAGCGCCGATCTCCAGCCCCGCGGGGGTGTGGACGCGGTCGCGGAGCGCCTCGTCGACGTTGAGCGAGCGCACCACGGCTTCGCCGCGCGCCGCGCTGGCCACCAGGCCCACGAAAGGGACGTCCGCCCGCAGTGCCCCCTCCAGGGCGGGTTCCTCGCCATGGCCGTGCGAGGCCACGATGACGGCGGCCGCGGTGTCGGCCGCCACCTCCTCGCCGTCGACCGGCTCCATGCTGAAACCCAGCAGGGCGCCAAGCTCGGCGAGCGCCTGAGCGATCGGCGTGTCGCCGACGACGAGCACCCGCGGCGCGGGCAGGCGCGGCTCGAGGAAGATCTCGATCGCGCCGCCGCTGAGGCAGGGGTTGACGACGGTCACGGCACCCTCCTCGACAGTCGTGCCGGCCTCGCCGGGACGGACGCGCAGCAACAGGGGCTCGCCCGAGATGAGCGCCTCGAGCGCGTGAACGCGGAGCGAGCCCTCTGCGCAGGTCCCGCCCACGAACCCCTCGATGACACCGTCGCCGTGGACCAGGGCGGTGTCGCCGGCGCGGGCGCTGGTGGGGTGCTCGACGCGGACCACGGTGGCGGCGACGAAGGGCACCCGGGCGCGGGCCAGCTCCTCGGCGCGCATCACCAGGCGCTCGCGGCCGGGCCGCGCATCGGCGCTGTCGCGGGTGAGGTTCAGCGGGCTAGACGGGCGGCTGTGCCCGGCCCTGCATCGCTGCCCACACCCGCGCCGGCGTGCAGGGCATGTCGATGTGGGTGACCCCCATCGGCTGCAGCGCGTCGACGATGGCGTTGACGATGGCCGGCGGAGACCCCACCGTCGCCGACTCGCCGATTCCCTTGGCCCCGATGGGGTGGTGCGGCGACGGCGTGACCGTGAACCCGGTCTCCCAGTCGGGCACCTCCATCGCGGTGGGGATGAGGTAGTCCATGAAGGAGCCGCCCAGGCAGTTGCCCTCTTCGTCGAAGCCGATGAACTCCATCAGCGCCATGCCCACACCGTCGGTGAGCCCGCCGTGCACCTGCCCCTCGATGATCATCGGGTTGATCCGCGTGCCGCAGTCGTCGACCGCGATGAAGCGCCGCACCTTGACCGCGCCGGTGCCGGGGTCGACGTCGACCACGCAGATGTAGGCCCCGAAGGGGAAGGTGAGGTTGGGCGGGTCGTACGTCACCTCGGCGTCGAGGTTGCCGTCGACGCCCTCGGGCAGCTCGAGCGTTCCATGTGCTCCGAGCGCGATCTCGCTGATCGTCTTGCCCTGTTCGCGGTCGCCCTTGACGAACCAGCGTCCCTTCTCCCACTCGAGGTCGTCGGGCCGCGCCTCGAGCATGACCGAGGCGATCAGCTTCGCCTTGTCGCGCACCTTGCGGCTGGCCAGGGCGACGGCACCACCGCTGACCGGCGTCGACCGACTCCCGTAGGTGCCCAGGCCGAACGGGGTCTGGTCGGTGTCTCCGTGGACGACGTCGATCGACTCCGGGGGGATGCCGAGCTCCTCGGCAACGATCTGCGCGAAGGTGGTCTCGTGCCCCTGTCCCTGCGACTGGACGGAGAGGCGCACCACGGCCTTGCCGGTGGGGTGGACGCGCACCTCGGCGCCGTCCGCCATGCCCAGGCCCACGATGTCCATGTGGCGCCGGGGGCCGGCGCCGACGGTCTCCGTGAAGAACGAGACGCCGATGCCCATCAGCTCGCCGCGCTCGCGCTTCTCCGCCTGCTCGCGGCGCAGCTCGTCGTAGCCCGCCATCTTCATGGAGAGGCGCATCGCGGTCTCGTACTCGCCCGAGTCGTACTCCCACCCGGTCTTGTTCTTGTAGGGAAACTGCTCGGGGCGGATGAAGTTCTTGAGGCGCAGCTCGGCCGGGTCCATCCCCAGCCGCTGGGCGAGCACGTCGACCATCCGCTCCACCAGGTACACCGCCTCGGTGACCCGGAAGGAGCACGCGTACGCCACGCCTCCCGGCGCCTTGTTGGTGTAGACGCCGGTGACCTTGCAGTGGGCGGCCTCGAGGTCGTAGCTGCCGGTGAAGATGTGGAAGAAGCCCGCCGGGTACTTGGTGGGTTGCGCCGTGGCGTTGAAGGCGCCGTGGTCGGCGATGACGCTGGTGCGCACCGCGAGGATCCTGCCCTCGCGCGTCGCCGCCACCTCGCCGTGCATCAGGTAGTCGCGCGCGAAGGAGGTCGACATCAGGTTCTCGGAGCGGTCCTCGACCCACTTCACCGGCTTGCCGGTGACGATCGACCCAACCACCGCGCAGACGTACCCGGGATAGATGCCCACCTTGTTGCCGAAGCCGCCGCCGATGTCGGGGGAGACGATGCGGATCTTGTGCTCGGGGATCCCCGCTACCAGCGCATAGAGGGTGCGGTGCGCGTGCGGGGCCTGAGTGGTCTCGTACAGGGTGAGCTTCCCGTCGACGGGGTCGTAGTCGGCGATCGCCCCGCAGGTCTCCATCGGCGCGGGGTGCACGCGCGGGTACACGATGTCCTGCGTCACCACCACGTCGGCGCGCGCGAAGACGGCGTCGGTGGCGGCGGCGTCGCCGGCCTCCCAGTCGAAGATGTGGTTGTCGGTGCGGCCCTCGAGGTCGTCGCGGATCACGGGTGCAGTGGGGTCGAGAGCCGTGCGCGCGTCCACCACCGGCGGGAGCACGTCGTACTCCACCATGATCAGCTCCAGCGCATCGCGTGCCGCGTAGCGGTCCTCGGCGACGACGAAGGCGACCTCCTGCCCCTGGAAACGGACCTTGTCGGTGGCCAGCACCGCCTGCACGTCGGCTGAGAGCGTCGGCGCCCAGGCGAGGTTGAGTGGCTCGAGGTCCTTGCCGGTGATCACCGCGCGCACCCCGGGGTGCGCCGCCGCCGCGGTGGTGTCGATCGACACCAGCCGGGCATGGGCCACCGGCGAGCGCAGGATGGCGCCGTGCAGCATCCCGGGCAGGCTGATGTCGTCGAGATAGCGCCCCTTGCCCCTGACGAAGCGCGGGTCCTCCTTGCGCTGCAGCCGGCCGAAGCCGATGGGGCGGTCCTCGGCGGCGGCCGCGGGGTTGTGGGCGTGCTCGTCGACGCGAGCCCCCGGCACCGGCGTCGCCGGTTCGTCGAGCAGGGTCATCCGGGGACCTCCTCCGCCGCGTGCTCGGCGGCCCAATGGATCGAGCGAACGATGGTCGCGTAGCCGGTGCAGCGGCAGATCTGGCCGGAGATCGCCTCGCGGATCTCCGTGTCGTCCGGGTGCGGGGTGTGGTCGAGCAGCGCGCGCGCCGTGAGCATCATGCCGGGCGTGCAGAAGCCGCACTGCAGGCCGTGCTCCTCCATGAAGCCCTGCTGGACGGGGTCGAGGGTGCCGTTCTTCGCAAGTCCCTCCACGGTGCGCACCTCATGGCCGGCCGCCATCGCCGCGAGCACGGTGCACGACTTCACCGGCCTGCCGTCCATGAGCACCACGCAGGTGCCGCAGTTGCTGGTGTCGCAGCCGCTGTGCGTGCCGGTGAGGCCGAGCACCTCGCGGATGAAGTGCACCAGGAGCACCCGCGGCTCCGCTTCACGGGTGAGCTGCTCGCCGTTGACCGTCATGGTGATCTCCACGGCTGTCAGCCCCCCTGCTCGACCGCGCGCCGGCAGGCCTGCCGCAGGACGCGGCGGGTCAGCTCGTCCGCGAGGTGTCGCTTGTAGTCTGCCGGTCCGCGCTGGTCGCTGTCGGGGTTGCACTGCCCGGCGGCCAACCCCCCTGCCTGCTCGAACACGTCCTCGCCCGGGCGCTTGCCGCGCAGCGACTCCTCGGCGCGACCGGCTGTTCCGCCGTCGAGGCCGACCGCGGTCAGGCCGATCCTGGCATCCTCGATGGTGCCGTCGGCGGCGAGGCGGACGGCGGCCCCGGCGGCGGCGATGGCCCAGTCGCCCACGCGCCGCTCCACCTTTTCGTAGGCGCTGCTGGACCGTTCTCGCAGAGGCAGGCGGATCTCCGTGAGGATCTCGTCGTGCGCGACGGCGGTCTCGTAGGGCCCGCGGTGGAGCTCGGCCATGGCGAGGCTGCGCTCACCGCCGCGCCCCCGGATCACGGCCTGCGCGTCCAGCACGTGGCACACGGTCGAGAGGTCCTCGGCGGGGTCGGCCTGGCAGAGCGAGCCACCGATGGTGCCGCGGTTGCGCACCACGGGGTCGGCGATGACCCTCTCGGCATCCCTGATGATCGGGAAGAGGCGGGCCACGACGTCGGACTCGAGCAGAGCGGCGTGGCGCGTCAGGGCGCCGATGCGCAGCACGTCGCCGTCCTCACGGATGAAGTCGAGATCGCGCAGGTCGTTGATGTCGATGAGCCAGGTGGGACGGGCGAGGCGCAGCTTCATCATGGGCAGCAGGCTGTGCCCCCCGGCGATCAGCCGCGACTCGGGGCCGTGCCGGCCGAGGAGCTCGATGGCGTCGTCGACGCTGTCCGCGCGGGTGTAGTCGAACGCAGCGGGAATCTGCACAGTGACGCTCCATGAACCCAGCCTTCCATCGCTCCGAGAGGTGGAGGGTGCGACCGTGCAACTTTCGCCTCACCCTGTCAAGCGCCCACCGTGGAGGCATCCGCCGCGGCGTCGTGGATGGGTCCACTGCGCTCGCGCAGTCGCCCCCCGCTGCCGCCCCAGCGACCACTGATGATCTCCGCGGCGACCGACACCGCGGTCTCCTCGGGGGTGCGGGCGCCGATGTCGAGGCCGATCGGCGACGACAGCCGGGCCAGCTCGGCGTCCTCGAGGCCACGTTGGCGCAGCCGTGCGAGCCGGTCCCGGTGGGTGCGTCGTGAGCCCATTGCGCCCACGTACGCCGCCGGCGAGCGCAGGGCGAGCTCGAGGAGCGGGACGTCGAACTTGGGGTCGTGCGTGAGCACGCACACCACGGTGCGGTCGTCGACGTCGGTGGCGGCGAAATGGCGATGCGGCCACTCGACGACCACCTCGTCCGCTCCCGGAAAGCGCCGCTGCGTTGCGAAGACCGACCTGGCGTCACAGACGGTGACCCGGTAGCCGAGGAAGCCCCCCATGCGGGCCACGGCCGCCGCGAAGTCGATGGCGCCGTACACGAGCATCCGCGGGGCGGGCGCGTACGAGGCGACGAAGACGGTGACCTCATCGCCGCGGCGCTCACCCTCGGGCCCGACGTGGAGGACGCCGGTGCGCCCCTGGGCGAGGAGGCCGCGGCCGTCCACGGCGACCACGCGGTCGAGCTCCGCGCTGCCCAGCGAGCCGGCGACGCGATCGGCCCACAGAACGAGCCGGGCGCCGAGCGCGCCAGGGCCACCGACGCGGGTGAGCACGGCCACAGGCTCGCCCGAACCCACCGACCCCGCGACCTCGGCGAGCTCTGGGAAGGAGCGGCGCGAGACCGGCTCCACCCACACGTGCAGTGTTCCGCCGCAGGTCAGGCCGACCGCGAAGGCATCGTCGTCGCTGACGCCATAGCGCTGCAACAGCGGCGTGCCGGACGCGACGACCGACGCGGCGAGTTCGTACACCGCGCCCTCGACACACCCTCCCGAGACGCTGCCGACGACCTGGCCATCTGGCCCGACGGCCATGGCCGCGCCCGGCTGCCGCGGCGCGGAGTGGAACGTCTCCACCACCGTCCCGACGCCGACGGTGGCTCCCGCCTCCCACCAATGCAGGACATCGTCGAGCACATCGCGCATCGCTGGGCCTCCCTCGCCGGGATCGTACATCCGCTGCCGCCTGCGACAGCCCGTCGGTGCGCGGTCAGCGGCGCGCCCCGGCCACGGTGCGCCGGCGGCACAGCACGGCCACCGGGGCGCCCGCGCAGGCGGCCAGCACCAGCGCCGCCGCCGCCGGAGAGAGAACCGACGTGGAGGCCGGGGCGGGAGCGGCGGCTCCCGAGGCCCGGTCCAGCCGGGCGGCGTCGACGGCGCCGGCCATGGCCGCGTAGCCGGCGTCGTCGGGGTGCACGTGGTCGCCGCTGTCGAAGCGAGGCTGGAGGCAGGCGGGGGCGGCGGGATCCTCGACGGCCGCCGCGAAGTCGACAACCCCGTCGAACACGTGAGAGGTGCGTACGAAGGCGTTCACCTCCTCACGGCGCGCCTCCCGTGGCCCGGTGCGGCAGACGGGGGTGAGGGTCCCGCCGAAGATGGCAAGGCCGTCCGCGTGTGACTCGCCGACGATGGTGCGCATCGCGCCGATGACCGCGGCGGCAGTGGCCCCGGCGAAGATGTCGTTGATGCCCTCGAGGAAGATGATGGTCCGCGCGCCGGGCTGGTCGAGGGCATCCCGGCGCAGGCGGGAGAGTCCGCTGGGGCCGCCGATGGTCGGGTCGTCGCTGAGGATCCTGTTCTTGCCGATCCCGGCGTCGACCACCGCGAGCGGGTATCCCGACCGGTCGAGACGCGACCAGAGCACGTCGGGCCAGCGGTGGCTCCCATCCCCGGTGGCGCCGAACCCGTCGGTGATCGAGTCGCCGAAGGCGACGACGGTGGCGTGCCCCGGCGGTTCCAGGACGTCGACCCCGCGCAGGACGTACCACGCCCTGCTGGTGACGGGGAAACCTGCACCGGATTGGTCCATGGTGTGGTCGCCGGCACCGGGGAGGGTCGAGTAGGACGTCTGGAGCGCGAGGAAGTGCCAGGCCACCGGGCCGGTGGCCTGCGGGAAGAACATGCTCACGGCGAGGTCGGTCCCGGGTTCGACGGTGAACGGCACCGGCTCGCTGGTGACCGCACCGCCGGCCGGGATGGTCACCGACCGGCCGCTGCGGAAGGACACGGCGACCACCGCCTCCACTGCCGGACCGAGGCCCTGCGCGCCCACGGAGGCGGCCCCGATGGTCAGCGGGACGTGGCCGAAGGCGTTGGAGAAACGCAGCCTGAGGGTGCGTCCCCCCGCGCTCACGTGGACGACCTGGCGGAACGTCTGGTCGGTGAAGCCGGCGAGGGCGCCCCTGCCGGCGACGAACCGGTCCGTCGCCGGCACCAGGCCCGCCGTCCACGTCGCCTCCCAGCCACCCGGCTGCTGGCCCCGTGCCGACGCGCCGGTGGCCAGAGGCGGGGCTGCGAGCACCATGCCGACAAGTACGGTGCAGGCTGCCACTGCGCGGCGGCCCGGAGGACGCAGGTGAGGCGGTGCCACGCCCGCCATTCTCGGGGTGTCACCGTCGCGGTAGGCTGCCCGGGTGACCGATCCGCAGCGCCCCATCCTCAACGTTCCTCTTTCGGGAGCAGCGTCGCCCTCACGCCATGAGACGGTGCTGCCCCCCGAGCCGCCGGTCGCGCTCCACGACCTGCACGTCGCCCTCGCCCACGACGGCGACAGCGTCCGCCGCGACGCGCTGCTGCGGGTCGCCGAGGCCCACCCCGCGTTCCTCGAGGCGTGGGCTCGCCTCAGCGAGCTGGCCCTCCACGCCGGCGACGCGGTCACCGCCTACGCTTTCGCGCGCGTCGCCTACCACCGCGGTCTCGATCGCCTGCGTCGCGAGGGCTGGGGCGGCACCGGGATGGTCCGCTGGGCGCAGCCGTCGAATCGCGGCTTCCTGCGCGGGCTCCACGCGCTGCTCGGCGCCGCGGCGGCGCTCGACGAGGAGGACGAGTCGGTTCGCTGCCGCTCCTTCCTGATCGAGCTCGACCCCGACGACGCCCTGGGCGTCGCCTCGTACCCCGAGGTTCCGGGCCGCGCCTGGTCGCCGCCGCCCCTCCCGTAGCGCGGCGGCCACGGCGCGCCGGGTGGCCCACTCGATAGAGTCGCCCGCATGCCCCTGGACGGTGCGTACGAACCGAGCCCGCAGCAGTGGGTGCGAGAGCAGGTCGAGGAGTACGAGGGCTCCGGTGGAACCCGGGGCACCACGATGCGCGGGATGCCGGTGGTCGTCGTCACCTCGCGAGGCGCCAGGACCGGCAAGATCCGCAAGACACCGCTGATGCGCGTGGAGCACGGTGGCAGCTACGCGGTGGTCGCCTCCATGGGTGGAGCCCCCACCAACCCGGTCTGGTACCACAACCTCGTCGCCAACCCCGGCGTCGAGCTGCAGGACGGTCAGGTCAGGCGCGACATGATCGCGCGCGAGGTCTCGGGGAGCGAGAAGGCGCAATGGTGGGAGCGGGCGGTGCAGGCCTTCCCCGACTACGCTGACTACCAGAGGAAGACGGACCGCCCCATCCCGGTGTTCGTGCTCGAGTCGGCCGCCGACTGACGCCTCACAGCGGGATGCCGGCACGATCCTGTGCGGTGTCGCCTCAGGCCCCCGTTGCCCGCGGTGCGGCGAGTCCCGGCGTCGAGACCCGCACCGGAACGCGATGGAGCAGCACGATCGCTGCCCACATGATCGCGAAGCCCGCCAGCTGGACACCGTCGACTGTCGCGCCCAGCGCGACGTAGTTGACGACCAGCGCGGTCGCCGGGAACGCCAGCTCGGCGAACGTCGCGACCGACGCCGGGGTGGTGCGCAACCCGCGGTAGTAGAGCAGCATGCCGAGCAGCCCCGGGACGAGCGCCATGAGCACCACCCTCGTCCAGTCGGCGGTGCTCGTGCCGGGGACGACGGCGTGTTGGGAGAGCGCCACAACCGCGAGGAGGGGGAGCGCGCACGCGAACCTCAGCCCGGTGAGCAGGGATGGGTCGACGGTGCGGAGCGCGGAGCGTCCCAGGACGGTGGCCGTGCCCCACAGCCCCGCCGCCACCAGCGCCAGCAGCGCTGCCTTGCCCTGGGCACCCGCGAACGCCATCCCCGGGGGCAACGCGCCGAAGGAGAGCAGGTAGGTGCCGAGCAGCGCCGCAAGGGCGACGGGGAGCAGGTGACGGCGCGGGCGTTCGCCGAGGAGCACGGCTGCGGCGCCCACGGCCCAGAGCGGCTGCGACTTCTGCAGCAGGATGACCACGTCAGGGTTGCCGTACCGGAACGCGAAGGTGAACGCCAGGGTGGCGAGCGCCGAAGCGCCCCAGGCCACCCCGAGGACCGAGAGCCACACGCGCGGCCGGATCGCGGTCAAGGCCCGCCGGGATCGGACCAGCCGGGGGAGGACCACCGCGGTGAGGATGAGGTGCTCGTACAGGACGATGGTCCACGGCGACCAGTGCGACACCAGCGGAGCGCGCAGTGCTCCGTCCGTCCCCCACAGCGCCGCCCCTGCGGCGACGAGGGCCACGCCGGCGCTGGGCGCGACGACCGTCACCCTGCCGCGCCTGGCGATCTGGGTCGTCGTCATCCGCCGGCCACGATACCGGAACCCTGCCGCCGCACGTCTCTGCGGACGCGCGCCGCTACTCGCCCACGGCACCGGGCGCCACGCCCGCATCCCGCGCGTCCTCGATCGTGTCCACGTCCAGCGCCAGGCCGTCGATGTCGACGATGCGGTATGGAACCCCCTGCGTCGCGGCGTGCGCGGAGTGCGCCGCCGAGCTCTGCGGGTGCCCGAACATCGGCGCCATCAACCTCGGCGGCCGCACCAGCAGCGCGTTGGTGCCGCCGTCGCGCGCGCGTGCGATGGCCACTCCACGCGCCGGCGCGGAGGCCGCGAAGTTGCGCAGATCACGAGCGGTGAGCAACGGAAGATCCCCGGCCAGGTAGAGCACTCCTGCGGCAGTGATGCGCACTTCATCGAGCGCGTGACGGAGGCCCTCGTTCCACGGCAGGTCGCCGTCGGACAGCGCGGTGACGCCGAGGGAGGCGGCGATCTCGGGTGCCGACGGCTCGGAGGTGGCCAGCACCACCTCACCGAGGTCCGCCCTCCTGGCCTGTCCCACCACCGAACCGAGCATGCGCAGCATCAGCTCACGGCGTTGCGACGGGCTGAGCGCGGGCATCAGGCGCTGCTTGGCGGTCGCGAGGCGCTTGAGACCGATGACCGTGAGCACGTCCGCCGCCATCGTCGCGCTCATCCGCCGGGATGATGACAAAGGCTGCGTGCCGACCGGCCGAGCTGGAGGCTTCACTATCCTGTGCGCCACCCTGTCCCGTTGTGCACCTGCATGTTTGGAGAGCCCGCGATGCTGCGTCTGGGATACAAGGCCAGCGCCGAGCAGTTCGACCCCACGACGCTCCTTCGGTTCAGCGTCCTCGCCGAACAGGTGGGGTTCGACTCCGTGTTCGTGAGCGACCACCTGCAGCCGTGGCGCCACAACGGTGGCCACGCGCCGTTCGCTCTCTCGTGGCTGGGCGCGCTCGGGGCCAGCACCGAGCGGGTGCTCATCGGCACCAGCGTGCTCACCCCGTCCTTCCGCTACCACCCCGCGCTCGTCGCCCAGGCCATGGCCACCCTCGGCTGCCTCTTTCCGGGGAGGGTGATCCTCGGCGTGGGCAGCGGCGAGTCCATGAACGAGGTGCCGCTCGGCATCGAGTGGCCCGAGCAGAAGGAGCGCTTCGCGCGCCTCAAAGAGGCTGTGGAGCTGATCCAGCTGCTCTGGAGGGAGGAGCGGGTGACGTTCGACGGCGCCTACCACCACACTCGCAACGCCACCATCTACGACCGCCCGGAGCACCCGGTGCCGCTGTACATCGCGGCGTCCGGGCCTGCGGCCGCGCGCCTCGCGGGCCGGGTGGCGAGCGGTTTCATGTGCACCAGCGGCAAGCCCGCGGAGCTCTACTCCGAGACGCTGATCCCGGCCGTCGCCGAGGGCGCAGCACGGGCCGGGGTCTCCGCCAGCGCGCTCGACATGATGATCGAGATGAAGGTGTCCTTCGACAGCGACCTCTCGCGGGCGCGGGAGGACACCAGGCACTGGGCTGCCCTGGCGCTGTCGGCCGACGAGAAGACGGGTATCGAGGATCCCATCGAGATGGAGCGGCTGGCCGACGCGCTCTCGGCGGAGCGCTCGGCCAGCCGCTGGATCGTGTCCTCCGACGCCTCCGAGCACGTCGCAGCGATCCAGCGGTACATCGACATGGGGTTCAGCCACATGGTCTTCCACGCTCCCGGGACGGACCAGGAGCGTTTCCTGCGTGCCTATGCGGAGGAGATCCTGCCCCGTCTCCGAGCGAGCACTACTGGTTGACCGGGAACCCGTAGTCGCGGCTCCCCGGCCCGGGTGCCGGCCAGCTGCTGGTCACCGCCTTGGTGCGGGTGTAGAAATGCACGCCCTGGACCCCGTGCACGTGGGTGTCGCCGAACAGCGAGTCCTTCCAGCCACCGAAGGAATAGAACGCCATCGGCACCGGGATGGCGACGTTGATGCCCACCATGCCCACGGTCACGTCGTGCTGGAAGCGCCGCGCGGCGCGCCCGTCCGACGTGAAGATCGACGTCCCGTTGCCGTAGGGGTTGCTGTTGACCACGGCCAGCGCCTCCTCGAGGCTGTGGGCGCGCAGCACAGACAGAACCGGGCCGAAGATCTCGTCGCGGTAGATCGACATCGTCGTGCTCACCCGGTCGAACAGGGTGGGGCCGAGCCAGAAGCCCCCGGGAGTCGGAGAGCTGATGGTGCGGCCGTCGACGACCAGGTCGGCGCCACTGCTGACACCGGCCTCGATGTACGAGGCGACGCGGTCGCGGTGGGCGCGCGTCACCAGCGGACCCATCTCCGAGCCCTCTCGGTCGCCGGGCCCCAGCGTGAGGGACCTTGCGCGTTGGGCGATCCGCTCGACCAGGCCGTCGCCCGCCGGTCCGACGGCGACGACCGCGGATATGGCCATGCAGCGCTCACCGGCGGAGCCGAAGGCGGCTCCCATCAGGGCGTCCGCGGCTGCCTCGAGGTCAGCGTCGGGCAGCACCACCGCGTGGTTCTTGGCTCCGCCGAGCGCCTGCACGCGCTTGCCGTGCTGCGTTGCCTGCTCGTACACGTGGCGCGCCACCGGTGTCGATCCCACGAAGCTGATCGCCGCCACCCCCGGGTGGCGAAGCAGAGCATCGACTGCCACCCCGTCGCCCTGGACGACGTTGAAGACGCCATCGGGCAGCCCCGCATCCGCCCAGAGCCGGGCGAGCAGCAGCGACGCCGAGGGATCCTTCTCCGAGGGCTTGAGGATGAAGGCGTTGCCGCAGGCGATGGCGATCGGGAACATCCACATCGGCACCATCGCGGGGAAGTTGAACGGGGTGATCCCGGCCACCACGCCGAGCGGCTGCTGGATGGAGTACGCATCCACCGACGTCGAGACGTTCTCGGAAAAAGCTCCCTTGAGGAGATGGGAGATGCCGCACGCGAAGTCGACCACCTCGAGCCCGCGAGCCACCTCGCCGCGGGCGTCGCCGAGCACCTTGCCGTGCTCAGCGGTGATCAGCGCCGCGATCTCGTCGCGATGGCGATCGACGAGTTCGCGGAACGCGAACAGCACCCTGGTGCGCCGGGTGAGCGAGGTCTCGCTCCATACGGCGAAGGCATCGGTTGCAGCCCGCACCGCCTGGTCGACGTCCTCGGCCGTGGCCATGGCGACGTGCGCACTGACGGCGCCGGTGGCGGGGTCGTAGACGTCGGCGTGACGTTCGGCCGCTTCCCCAGAGGTGGCGCCGCCGATCCAGTGGGTCACGCGCTTCACCGGTGATGCCTGCGTCGCCTGTTCCGCGCGTTCGACATCCAGCGCCATGGCCACTCCTCCGCCCGGGCTGCTCCGAGCTGTACTGCGACGATGATCGCAGAACCGCCCGCGCGTCTCGTACCGATGCCGACGTCCTGGACGCGCCGCGGGTGTCTCGGCGTGAGGTCTAGAGTCCCCCGAGTGCAGCCGAAACCGGTCGCGGTCCTGGCCGGCGGCGTGGGTGCTGCGCGTTTTCTGCTCGGTGTCCTCGACGTGATGCCGGGTGCATCGATCACCGTCATCGGCAACGTCGGCGATGATCTCGAGCACTGCGGTCTGCGCATCTCGCCCGACCTCGACACCGTCCTCTACACGCTCGCCGGGGCCATCGACGAGGAGCGTGGCTGGGGGGTGAGAAACGACAGCACGCGCGCCCTGGACACCGCCCGCGCGCTTGGGCTCGAGGCCTGGTTCTGGCTCGGCGACGTCGACATCGGCCTCCACCTCGCCCGCACCGCCTGGCTCGGGGAGGGGCTCAGCCTCAGCACCGCGACGGGGCGCCTGGCCGCGTCCATGGGCCTCACGGTGCGGCTGCTTCCCTGCACCGACGACCGCCTGCGGACGATGCTGAGCACCGATGA
>JAABUX010005505.1_pt1 | contig 15523 bp, 14 predicted proteins | sample 5561851 | NCBI WGS metagenome assembly JAABUX01 (sample SAMN10711883, study PRJNA513361) | rock metagenome | isolation source: Antarctica rocks | place: Antarctica: Victoria Land, Richard Nunatak red sandstone | collected 2016-01-03 | reverse complement strand
AATGATGAGAACTTCAAAGCTGCGGTCGAGGCGACCGGGCGCAAGCAACTCGTCATGACCGGCATTACGACGGACATTTGTCTCGTATTTCCCAGCGTTAGCGCCGTCGCCGATGGATATCAAGTGCAGGCCGTCATGGACGCCTGCGGCTCTCCCTTTGAGATATCGGAGTACACGTCACGGCAGCGAATGGAAGCAGGCGGCGTCGTGCTGACTGCCACCAACACCGTGATCGCGGAACTCGTCCAAGACTGGAGTACTCCGGCCGGCAGCATCCTCGTTCAACTGCTCACGGCGTGCGCGCCGATGCAGGCGGTCGATTAGCTCGGCATCGCGCAAGCGCAGCGGCGTTGCTTTTCACCGTTGCTGTGGTGCGCATCTTTGAAACTCATTACGCATTCCACATAACGCCGGCGAAACGCGATCAGACGCGCACCGGAAGTTTTGCGAAGAGCAAGATCTAGGACGATACACCATGGCAAACGCGACAATTCCGGCCCTCGCGATCGAGGGCTTCCGCAGCGAGACGCGCAGCGTCGGCGGAGTGCGGTTGCATTATTGGATCGGCGGTGATCCGTCGGGCCAGCCCGTCATTCTCTGGCACGGCTTTCTTTCGACGAGCTACGCCTGGCGTTTCGTTGCGCCGGCCCTCGCGGCGGCGGGGCTGGCCGTGCTCGTGCCGGACATGCGTGGCTTTGGTGACAGCGACAAGCCATCGGGAAACGACGGCTATGATGCGCGCGCGCTCGGTGAGGATTGCCGTGCCTTGGTTCGTGATCTCGGATTTGGTCGCGGAAAGCCGATTATTCATGCTGCTCACGACATGGGTGCCTTACCGGCACTCCTCTGGACGAGCGATCATGAGAACGAGGTTTCCGGTCTTCTTTACATCTAGCGCGCAGCGTTTACGAGCATCGCGCAAACCGAGCCGCTGACCGCAGCGAAGATCACGGTTCCGGTGAGCGCGATGGGCGGCGAGGCGGGTCTCGGCTCAAACGTCGGTGAGATGGTTCGCATGATCGCAAGCAACGTCGACGTGACGACGCTCCCGAATTGCGGTCACTTCATGCCGGAAGAACGACCGGTCGCCGTAACGGAGCATATTCTCGCGATGATCGCCAAAGTCGCGCTCTGAGTTCGTTCGTTCTCAACCCGAAAACTTCAGCATCACGCACCGGTAAGTGCACAACAGGAGACACGATGACTACCCCACACAGCGGTACCGCAAAGACCTTCCAGCCGATTCCCGCAGACGATCCAAACCGTCATCTCGTCGTGGTCGGGCCGAACGAAGATGCGAAGCTGCAGCATGTCGCTCTCGCCGGTGACATCTACACGATGCTGCTGACGGGCGAGGACACCGCCGACCAGTACTGTCTTATCGATATGCAAATCCCGGCTGGCGGCGGCCCGCCTCCGCATCGGCACAACTTCGAGGAGATGTTCATGGTCCTCGAGGGTGAAGTCTCAGTGACGTTCCGCGGTAAGAAAGTCGTCGTTGGAACGGGCGAGACTGCCAACGTGCCGGCAAACGCGCCGCACTTCATTCATAACGATTCCGACAAGCCGGCGCACGTTCTCTGCATGTGCTCGCCGCCGGGTCAGGACGTGTTCTTTCTGGCGGTCGGAACGCCGGTTCCGCTCCGCACATCCGCGCCGCCCGTCTTGGATGCTTCCGCGAAAGCGGCGCAGGCCGCAAAATCCAAAGAGCTTGCGCCGAAGCACGCGACCGAGTTGCTGTGAACACCGTTCTAGCCGTCGGCGCCGCCGGCATGTTCGCCGGACTCGTCGTCCCGGAACTTGCCAAACGTGGCGCACACGTTCGCGGGCTCGTTCAGGATGCCACGCAAGAAGATACCGTCCGCAAGAACGGTGCCGCCGAGGTCGTTGCCGGAGATCTTACCAATCGCGCGAGCATCGACTCCGCACTCGAAGGTGTGGACGCGGTCTTCTACATCGCCCCAGCGTTCATGCCGAACGAGGCGGCCGTTGGTGTACGTTTCGTCGATGCCGCAAAGCAGGCGGGAGTGCGGCGGTTCGTCTTCTCGTCGGTCATCGACCCGATTCTGGGCGCGCTCGAGAACCACGCTGCGAAGGCTCCCGTCGAAGAAGCTCTGCTGGCATCGAACATGGAGTACACGTTTCTCCACCCGGCCCTGTTCTTTCAAAACATCGCAAGTGCATGGCCGAACGTTTTGAACACCGGCGTGTACGGAGAGCCGTGGGCGATCGAGTCTCGCTTTTCCCGCGTGGACTATCGCGACGTCGCCGAGGTCGCCGCCATTGCGCTCACCGAGGATCGACTCATGTACGGGACGTTCGAGCTGTGCGCCGAGGGAAGGCTCAACCGTACGGAACTCGCAGCGTTGATGAGCAAGGCCGCAGGGAAGAAGATCGAGGCTGTCCGGGCCACCTCTCCCCCTTCGCCGGAGACTTTGGGGAAGCCGGGACAGCCGTCGCCGATGAGTCTAATGTTCGACTATTACGACAAGCATGGACTTGTCGGAAATGCGCTCACATTGCGCGCCATACTCGGACGCGAGCCGCGGACGTTGCTTGCGTATCTCGAAGAGCTGACCGAAGCCGCTAGCGCTCCGGCTTGACGTCGCGCATCGCCGTCGGCAATCTCCGCGAGCGTACCGATACCGTATCGCTGCATGTGATGGCGGTGGGATTCGAGAAATTGCGTGCCTCGGCACGGAGACGCCGCAATGCAAAAGTGCCGCAATCCACGGACCGATGAGCTAACCAGACCGTTACGAGAAAGTTACGACTTCGGTAATTTCGGCTGGTTTATCGACCCGGCTGGAAATCGTGTCGAACTCTGGCAGCACGTCACAATGTAAAAAGTTTCGGGCCCCTTCGATTCGAGCGAGTCGCGACTATCGGGCAACGACTCGCCGTTAAAGCGAAAGCCAGTTCGTCGCTTTTCGGCGCGAGCCAACGTTGACGAGAGCCGATACCGCTGGATCGAAGATGACGAGTTCCTCACCGGAGGCTTTGACGGCGGAGAGGGTTGCGATTCCGTCCTCTCCAGCATCGTAGGCTCGTTGCGCAACCTGCTGACATGGCGTATGCGGGATCGCGGTCGCGTAGTCGAATGGCAAACCTGTTTGTGAGATGCCGTCGCGCGTCACGGCGTCGACGAAGCGCTGCTCTCGCACGTCGTATTCTTGCAGATCGGGGAGGTGCTCCGACACGAGGTCTTCGAGCACGACGGCGAACGTCGACCAGACGTGGCGTCGCGCGTTTGCACGCGCGACCTCAATTGTGGCGTTGAGATAGAGCGCGCCGAATCCCGATGACGTCTTTGTTGACGGGACGTTCCATCTGCCGCCCTTTCGCCGCGAGTAACTCGTATCAGACGGGTCGGCCCATGATGGATCGCAGACACGATAATATCGCCCGCCGCGCCGGACGTGTTCGAACATCGCCGTTACGTAATCGGGACGTATGATGTAAGGCGATCGAGCGCATCGAGGACACGCGCTGCGCCGTCAGGTTCCGCGAGCGTTGAGATGATGCTCATGCCTTCGAGAACCGGAATCGGACTACGGGCGATCTGGGGGATGCGCTCGGAGCGGAACGTCCGCGCGAGACGGTTGGCAACATCGGCGACGCGCGCGACGTCGGCTCGCCGGAGCGGCGGGACGTTGGTCATCCATGCGTCGACAGCTTGTCGCGTTACTCCGAAAATAATTCCGAGTTCAGCCGGAGAGGCCGAAAGTACGTCCTTCGCGCGTTGGAGATCTCTCTGAGAGCGAATTGCATCACCGACACTCCGTGTCACCTAACCAGTATACGGCACGTAGTCTCCCGGTGCAAGCGAAGTGCAAGGAGCAGGCGTTTCGAGTTTAGGCGCTTTTACGTGCCAGTTGCGCTCGGCGGGCTCGAGCTCGCGGTAAGACGCCACGCATCGAGCACGTTCGCGACCGTCCACGCCTGCGCGATCGCGCCGTTTGGCGCAAACGGCGCGTCGCCGTCGGCGATCTCCGCGAGCGTCCCGAGTCCGTACCGCTGCATCTCATGACGGAACGGCTCGAGATAGGTGCGCGCCTCCGCGCGTGAGACGCTGCACCGAAGAAGCGCGGCGACCCACGGCCCGACGAGCCACCCCCAAACCGTACCTTGATGGTACGCTCCGTCGCGCGCGCTCGTATCGCCGCCGTAGTGCCCGCAATAGGCCGCGTCGCTCGGGTCGAGGCTGCGTAAGCCGTACGACGTGACGAGCCGCGTACCGCACGCCGCGACGATCGTGCGCTGCCGCTCGAGCGATAAAGGCGTGTACGATAGCGACGCGGCGATGAGGGCATTGGGACGCAGCGACGCATCGTCACCCGATGGCCCGTCGATGACGTCGTAACAGCGGTCGAGCGCCGCGTTCCAGAAGCGCTCGAAACCCGTTGCGGTGCGCGCGGCGAGCGCGGCGAAGCGATCGGCCGACGTCGCGTCGTTCACACGCGCGGCGAACGCTTCGAGCACGCGCAGCGCGTTGTACCATAACGCGTTGACCTCGATTGTCTTGCCGATGCGCGGCGTGATGACGTGGTCACCGACTTTGGCGTCCATCCACGTCACCTGCACGCCGGGGTCGCCCGCGAAGAGCAGACCGTCCGCGGGATCGACGGCGATGCGATAGCGCGTCCCGCGTTCGTACGCATCGACGATCGCGACCATCGTCGGAAAGAGGTCGCGCGCGAGCGCCGCATCGTTCGTGGCCGCATCGTACGCGCGCACAGCCTCGACGAACCAGAGCGCCGCATCGACCGAATTGTATTCAGGCAGCGAGCCGGCGTCGGGAAAGTAGTTGGGCAGCATACCACCGTCGACGAAACGCGCGAACGTGCGCAGAATCGTCTCGGCAACGCGCGGACGACCGGTCGCAATCGCGATGCCCGGCAACGCGATCATCGTGTCGCGACCCCAATCGCCGAACCAGTGGTAGCCCGCGATCATCGAGGTCGCTGCCGGATCGCCTGCGAGCGGGCGCGCGACGACGAATTGGTCGGCGGCGAGCACCAGCTGCTCGATCCACGCGGGTGCCGCGCCATCCGGTGCGAGGATCGGCCGCGCCGCAGCGAGCAACGCGCGGTCGCGTACGGCTCGGCGCTCGAACGCGAGCGGATCGATCGCCGGTATCGTCGCCTCTCCCGCGAGCGCCAGCGTCACGCTCGGATTTGCGCCGTCGAGATCGACCGAAATCGTGGCGGCCAGCAGATGATCTTCCACCGCACCCAGTCCACGTTCGGCTTCGCGTGCGAGCGCGTAGTCGCGGGACCACGTGTGTTCGGCGCGCACGAAGCCGCGATCGGCGACGATCCAGATCGGCATAGCGCCGTCGAACGCCGTGACGCACACGGCGGAACTCGTAGCATCGGTGCGCATCGCCCAAGTACCCGCATGCGTGATTGCGTGAAAATCGCGATAGTTAACGAACGCGCGCAGCTCCAACGTCAGCGGCGCGCTCGCGCGCACCACCCGATACGATACGTAAGTGAGGTTGCGGCCGTGTTCCATCCACACGCGCTTCTCGAGCAGCGCGTCGTCGACCGCGAAGGTCCACACGGGCGTCGTGCCTTCCAGTCGAAATCGCTCGATCGTGCGGTAGCCCTCCGGTGCGATCGCGCCGCTCGCCCAACGATTGGTCGCGAAATCGATCGTCGTCGCTCGGTAATCAACGGTTTCGTCGATCTTCGTCACGAGCAACGTGCGCTCGACCGGTGGTTTCAACGCCGCGATGAGCAGCCCGTGATAGCGCCGCGTCAACGAGCCCGCGACCGTCCCCGATGCGAAGCCGCCGATGCCGTTGGTCACGACCCATTCGTGCGCTTCACCTTCGTCGAGATCGCCGCACACGTTGCGCCCAAAGTCCACCGCACGCACTTCGTCCATATTCGTCATCGCAGCGATGGCGCCGCGGTCGAACGCAGCGGCCTGCCGGAGGAACGTCGTGTCTTCTGCGCGCACGTCCCTGGTGAACACTTGCCGGTTCGTTCTCGCGCGCCTTCGAAGAACGGGAGTCTTGGCATGGTACTCGGGTTCGTGTTCCTCGCCGCTATCACCGTCGGCGGCGATGCAGCCCGCGCGGAGGTCGCGGCACAAGCCGCCGTCTTCTTGGGCGGGCCTGGGAGCGCCCAGGCGATTGTCGTTCGTGAACCCTTCGCCGTTGTCGAATTCGATGGGCCCATCGCAGGGGAGAGAACGCGTGGCGAGTTGCTGTATCGGCGCTATCGCTTCGGCTGGCAATTAGTCGACCTCGCCACGGGCAGCTTCGCCCCGTGTCGTCTCGCGCATGCAGGCGCGGCCGCGCGCGATATTTCGGCGCTACTCGTCAATGCAAGCGGAGCGCGCGACCGCGAACCATGCCAAGACGCCCGCACGAGCGCCGTCTCGAGCGACGAGACCGCCATTCGTGCGAATCTGCAAGACCTTCGTTCACGTGAAGGCGTTGGGGACGTCCAAATCGTCGGGCGCTATGCACGAGCCGATTACTTTGACGGTGGTGGCGGCGGCGAGGCAATCTTCGTGAAAGCCCCGCACGGGAACTGGGTCAAGCATCGGGCGGGCGGCGGCGCGTACAATCTCTGCGACCTCATCGGCTCCGGCGTTCCGCCCGCAATCGCTCGCAGACTCACGGACGTGACTCCCTCGGCGATGGAGCTGACGCGTTGCGCTACGGCGGGTCCGCAAACTCGATCGTGATCCCGCTCGTCGCGTAGCCGTAGTAGCGCGCCGGGTTGCCCGCGAGATGCGCGAGCAGCGGATCGCGCACCACGGGCACCGTCACGCGGCTCGCGATGTCGGCGCGCGGCACCCATGCGACGCCGACCGCGTGCGCGTCGCCCGCACCCAGCTTCACCGCGCCCGTTGCCGTCACCGCGAAGCAACACACGAGAACGTGCGCTCCTCCCTCGACGTCGTACGACTCGGCAACATAGCACAAGCCCCCGACCGTCACCGCAAGCGACGTCTCCTCGAGAAACTCGCGACGTAACGTCTCCGCGAGAAGTTCCCCCTCGCGCTGACGTCCGCCCGGCAGATTCCAGATCGGCTCGCGATGATTGGGATAGCGCGACGCCACGAGCAACACGCATCCGTCACGTTCGAGCAGACCCGTCACCACGTGGATGCGCGTCGATTGCAGCTTGGGCACCATGACGTGAGCAGGTTCGCGTCCGGCCGTCGTCTATCACCTCGCGTGGTATCACCCGATCGGTACGTCAGCTTCCCCTGGTACGACCTCGACGAAATGCACGATGCGACCGATGCTCTGTGGCGCGCGGTTGCGAAGGCAATGCTCGCGCGCGGCATCGCGGACGTGCCGCCGGCTCTGGATCGTTCGCGCCCGCACGGCACGGATGGTGGGGCGGCGTGCCTCTTCACGCAGACGTGCGGCTATCCGCTCTTCACGACGGCACACCGGCACTTCACCGTGCTGGGCGCGCCGCATTACGCCGTCGCGGGAGCCGTCGCGGGCACGCATCGCAGCTTTATCGTCGTTCGCGCGGGCGACCCGGCCGAACGTCTGGGGGATCTGCGCGGTCGGCGTTTCGCCATCAACGAACGCGATTCGAATTCCGGCATGAACCTGCCGCGACGCCTCTTCGCACCGCTCGCGCGCGCGGGGCGTTTTTTTACGAGCACCGTCGTGTCGGGAAGCCACGTTGCGAGCGCGACCGCGGTCGCGTGCGGCGATGCGGATGCGGCGGCCATCGATTGCATCACGTTCGCGCTGCTCGCGCGCTATCGCCCGCAGGTCGTCGGCGAGCTGCGCGTCCTCGGCGAAACGTTCGCCACCGCGACGCCGCCGTTCGTCACTTCGTCGCATACGGACGCACGGCTGGTGCCCGCGCTGCGAGATGCGATCGACGACGTGCTCGCCGCACCCGAGCACGCCGACGTGCGTGAGGCCACGTATCTGCGGCGTCTCGGGCGCTGCGATGCTGGCGCCTACGACGTCGTGATGTCGTACGAACGCGAAGCGATCGCTCTCGGGTATCCCGTCCTTGCTTAGCAGCGGCGAGCCGCAGAACGCGGCGAGCAACACCTGCGAAATCTTATCATCGCCGCGCATGAGCTTGCGTGGAAGACGAGAAGCCATCTGGGTGCAGCAGCGAGATGACTCGAGCAAATGCTAGAGCTGGATGCCACGCGCGATCCGCAGCGCCTTGCTGCGGTCTTGGCGACCGGACTTTTGGACACGGATGCGGAGCCGCGGTTCGACGATCTCACACGTCTTGCCGCGCTGCTCGTCGGCGCGCCGTTCGCCTTCGCGACGCTGGTCGATGACGAGCGTTGTTTTTGGAAGAGCCAGTTCGGCGTCGACGGTGACGTACGTGAAAAGGCGGTCGAAGAGTCGTTCTGCCAATATGTCGTGCGAGCGCAGGCCCCGATCGTCGTCAGCGACGCACTCTCGAACGAGATCGCGCAGCACAATCCGACGGTCGCATCGATGGGCGTGCGCGCTTGGGTCGGCTTCCCGCTCACGGCACCCGGCGGGGAAGTGCTCGGGTCGTTGTGTCTGATCGATACCCGTCCGCGTATTTGGAGCGAGCGCGACCTCGACATTCTCGAGACGCTCGCCGGTGCCACATCGCGGCTCATCGAGTTGCAGACCACGATCGCGCGCGAGCGCATCGCGCGTACGACCGCGGAAACGCTCGTCGCAACGTTGCAGGCCGGCTTGCGGCCACCGGTGCTGCCACGCGTGGCCGGTCTCGATCTCGCGGTGCGTTTCCATCCGGCGGGCACCGGGACCGAACTCGCGGGCGATTTTTACGACGTTTTTCGCACCGCGGACGGCAGCTGGGGATTTATCGTGGGCGACGTGTGTGGCAAAGGGGTCGCCGCCGCGCAGATCGCGGCATTCGCACTGCACACGGTCACGGCCGTCGCCATGCAGACATCCTCACCCGGCGCGATCCTCGAATACCTCAATCGCGCGATGTTCGCGCGGTCGTTCGATGCAGATGTGTTCCTCACGGCCGTTTGCGGCACGTTTACGATCGGCGACGATGCCGTCTACGTCACGCTCGCGTGCGCGGGTCACCCCGCGCCGATCGTGCGCAGCGCGGGCGGCGGTACGAAGGCGATCGCGATGTCGGGCAATCTCATCGGCAGCTTGGCCAGCGTTGCGATTGCCGACAACTACCTGCAACTCGATCCGGGCGATGCCATGATCGTCATGACCGATGGCGTGCTCGAAGCCCGCAATCGCACGGGCTTCATCGATGAAGCCGACGTGCTCGCAACGATCGAATCGGCCGATGCAACGAGCGGTGCGGACGTGATCGCCGAGCGCATCGAGCGCATCGCGCTGAAGTTCTGTCACGAGTCGGCGAGCGACGATATCGCGGTCCTCGTCGTCATGCCGGCCGGCCACACGTCCTAACGCGCAGGCGTCCGTTCGCGATACAGCCCCGGATGTTCGACGCGTCGTAGTCCGACGCGAAGTGTTTCGTTGAGTCCCCGGAGGCTCGCCGTAACTCGCATCGCGCGCGTCCGCCGCGCGACGAAGCCCGCATCGAGCAACGCGAACTCAGGCGCGAACGCCGTTGCAATCGCGGCAAGGGTCTCGCGGGCCACGGTCGGGTGCGGGGCGCGGTACGGCCGTACGTCCGTCGCGCGTGCGAGGTAGACGTCGCGCGTCACGACGTCGGGCGTCGGCGGCGGCGGCACGTCGTTGCCGAGATCGTAATAGCGACCCCACTTCGTCGCGAGTGCTGCGGGCGGCACGACATTACCGTAATGATGATATATGTAGGGCAGCACGAGGGAACGCCCGCGCACGCCGACGGCGCGTTCGTGCACCGCGTTTTCCCAACGCACGTCCGGCGCGTAACGGAAGAAGACGAAGCGTCGCGCGATGTCGGTGATCCACCCGAACGTGCCCCAGAAGTGATAGGTGTAGGCATCCACGCGGCCGATGTTGGGCCCGAGTCGCGGCAGTATTTCGCGCGCGATGTAGCGGAGTTGTTCGCCGTGCACTTCGTCCGCATCCAAGAACAGCACCCAATCTGGTCGTGGGTCCAGCTCCGCCAGATGCGCGTACGCGCGATTACGCATGTCGGCGAAATCGACGAACGCGTGGCCGTAGATGCGCAATCGTCCATCACGCCCGAACGCGCTCCCCGTGAGCGTCGCGCGATTCTCGCCGTGCGACGGGCCCGAGTTGTCATTGACGACGAGCGTGTCGATGCATGTCGAAATAGCGGCCAGCGCCGGCGCGAGATAGAGCTCGCGCGCCGCACCGACGCAGAGGGCGCAGGCGATCGTGATCGTTGAAGTCTTCGACATAACCGATGAGGTGCGGATGGCGCAAGCGTGCGCGATCCGCACTACGGTCTTCGTACACGAGCAGGGCGTTCCGCCCGACGAAGAGATCGACGAGCACGACCGCACCGACCGCGAGGCGGTGCACGTCATCGCGCGGGATGACGCGGGCGAGCCGATCGGCGCCGGACGATACTATAGAACCGAACCTTCGACGGTCCGCATCGGACGGATGGCGGTGCTCGCATCGCATCGCGGTCGGGGCGTCGGGGCGTTCGTTCTCGCTGCGCTCCTGAGCGAGGCGGAAAAGCGTGGCTACGACCGAGCACACCTTCATGCCCAAACGCATGCACGTGAGTTCTACATTAAGAACGGTTTCATCGACGACGGCGAGCAGCTTTGGGATGCGGGCATTCTTCACCAACCCATGACGCGCAAGCTCGCTTGAATGCTCCAACGGAACGCAGAATTCTCCATTTGGTCTAGTCTACTTTTCTCGGAAGTATGCTATAGTGCCCGAAGTCGGGCGTCTACACTTCGGCGTCGAAGCGTCCGGCTCGAACCAGCGCGGTCCGGTGTTCAGCGGTAGCTCTCCATGCGGAACTTGGGCGGTACGATTAAGACCACGACGCTTGGAGCCCCGAATCGTGTACACTGACGAAACCCTGAGCTGCGTCGATTGTAACAGCCAGTTCATTTTCAGTTCCGGCGAACAGCAATTCTTCGCGAGTAAAGGCTTCCAGAATAAGCCGAACCGATGCCCCGAATGCCGGAGCGCGCGCAAGGCGCAGCGCGGCGCGGCCGGCGGTGGCGGCGGCGGGGCCGCCTACGGCGGCGTTAGCGGCGTTAGCGGTGGTAGTGGCGGCGGCGGTGCTCGCGGGGGCGCGCGCGAGATGTTCCAGACGACGTGTAGCCAGTGCGGTCAGACGGCCGAAGTGCCGTTCCAACCGCGCGGCGACAAGCCCGTGTACTGCCGCGATTGCTTCGCGACGAAGTCGAGCTCGTACCGGTAAGATTCCGAGCGATCGTCCGCGTGGGCGATCGTAAGAGACGGAATGCCAGCGTTTCGCGAGGGACGCGGGCTTTGGGATTTATTTGCTTACGCGCGGCTGACATTGGGTTCACTTCGTTGTAAATGGGAATGGTCTGGGGGATTCGTTCGGTCATGCGCCTCGAGCGAGCCCTCCCGTAAGGATCATGTCATTTGCTCGTATCTCGCCTATTTACCGTCGCGACAGCGACGGCGCTCGCTGCCACGCTCGGCCTCTACCTCGTGCGGCCCTTGCCGGCGTCCGATCACCAAGATTCACCGCTGACGGTCAGCCGACCGGGCATCGACATCACCGACGTCTACGTCTATCCGAGTCCGCACGATCCGCGCGCCGTCGTCCTTGCGATGGACGTCTCGCCGCTGATCCCGGCTGGCATGGGAACGAGTCGTCAATTCGATCCCGGGGCTATGTATCAGATCCACATTGGCCAGGGCGACCGTTTCACGACCGATCGCGTGATCCAGTTCGAAGCCACGGGCGTCGGTGCCGCACAGCAGATCGCGATGTACGGGCCCGCTCGACCGCAGATGGACGGCCTGCAGTCCATGTTCGGCACGCAGTCGGGTTCTGTCGCGATCGGCCAGACCGTGACCCTTCCGAACGGCGTGAAGTTGTTCGCCGGTCCGCGCGAGGATCCGTTCTATTTCGATCTCGCGCGTTTCACGAAAATTATTCCGGACCGCGACTATCGCAACCAACCGAATCCGCCTGCACCGTCAGCGACGTGTTTTCTTAAGGACGGCGCGAGCGACACGCTCGCCAATTTCAACGTCTTGCAACTCGCCGTCGAAGTTCCGCGTAAGCTGCTCGCGGAAGACGACGGCACGATCGGCCGCATCAACGTGTGGACGACGACGTCGCTCCCGATCGATGCATCCGATGCCGCGCCGACCTCACCGCTCATGATGCTCGAGGGTCTAGCGAAGCGTTTCAATACCGTTATCGGTGCGCCGAGTGGCGATAGCGCGACCTACACGCAGGTCGAGCGCCTCGGTCGCCCCGCGGTCAAAGAAGCTACCGAGAATTTCGCCGATCACGACGCGACCAATCGCAGCCTGATCACGAACGACACGACACTCGCGCAGTCGATAAAGACCTTCGAAGTCAAAGCCGCGCATCGCTCGGAAGACGTCGCGAACGCTGCCGTAAAGGTCTTGATTCCCGATGCGATCGAGGCCGATCTTTCGGCGCCTGGACCCGCGCGTTATCTCGCCGTCGAGACAAACGGTAAAAGCGGCCTGCCGATCGCGATCATCCGCGCGGTTCCGCCGCAGCTGATCTACGGCATCAAACGTTCGCTCGGCGATCCGTACCGTCACTTCGGCGGCCGCGATCTTCGTAGCCCCGTCATCGATCTTTCTCTCGGGGCGCTCTTCGGCAGCCTCATCCCCAAACTCGGGCTCGCACCCGACGATAATCAGGAGACACCGTGCCTCACGAGCGACTTCACGACGCCGGCCGCCAAGCACATCGAGCCGGACTTCCCGTACACGGGAGCGCCGCGATGAACCGCCTCGCGACCACGACCTTCGCCGCCTTTGCCGTTATGACGGTATCGACGACCGCGGCGCACGCGCAAGCGGCGCCTGCTCCCGTCACGACTCCGGTCTCCGCTGTGGCACCGGCGTCGCTCTCCGCTCCGCGTCCCGGTGCGACCTACGCGCCGGTCGGCGCCGCGCCCGCGCAAGAAAAAGCTCCGGCGCCGACGGAAACGTATACTGCGCCGGCACCGGGTCATGCATATCAGACGTTTTCGGATCGCCGCGAACTTTTCGTGATGGGCGATTACCTCATCCATCCGCGCGTGCACGACGAATTTACGTCGGGCGAAGGCGGTCGCGCGTCATACCGCTTGCGTGGCGGTACGGAATTCAACCTCGGCAATTTCCACGGGCTCATCGAAGGCAATTACCGTCAGTACAATGCTCGCCATGAGGACGGCCCGGTTACGGTGATCGGCCGCAACGGCTCGACGTTCGTTCCCGCATTCAACGGGCAAGAAGAACAAGCCGACGGGCGCCTTGGAATCAAGCTGCTCGAGCCGCGTCTCTACCTCGTCGCGAGCTATCTCACGAAGTCGAACAACGCCGGCTATCCGAAGGCGAGTGGCCTCGGCCTCGGCGCCGAGAAGCTGCCCGATCGTGAGGGCCCACTCTCGGTATACTTCAGTACCTTCTATTATCCGAACCTCACGGGCGAATACCGCATGCTCGGCCCGAACCCGGGCTCGCTCGGCGTGTCATACCGCATGTTCACCTACGAAGTGGGTGCCGCAATCAAGCCGAGCGGTGCGCCGATCTTCCTCGACGCGGGATTGCTCGGCGACCGCGTGACCGGCCGCAACGGCAGCCCGTCGAACCAAACGCACATCGCACCATACGTGGGCATCGGTTTCTTCACGCGCTAACGAGCGCAGAGACGGCGTCGCGTACAAATGCGACTTCTTTTCTTCGTTTGTTGAGAAAGATTCTGCCGCGCACGCATCATTCAAGACGTAAAAGGACTTGGTAGCGCCGCTGTCAGGCGTCGAAGTTCAATTTCATCGAAAAGAGCCATGCGAGAGGGTGCCGTGACGCTTGATTCTACCGCGATGAAGATGATCTTCCAATCGTGAGTCCACGAGAAGCATCTCGACGCGCGCGGAACGAAGCGCGCACTCGCCGGGAGTGCAGCTCGTGCTCGCGGTCGAACTCCGTTTGAACGTCGCTTCACGTTCGCGCGTCTTGACGACGCTAGGTCCGCTGATTCGTAACGCCGAGCACGAATGCCGCGATCGTTCCAGCATGTTTCCCGACACCGAAAATCGCGCCGTCGGCCGTTACACCGTAGGCGACGTTGAGCTGCCAGCCTGCATCTTTCGCGAGGAACGCATCGAGCCGTTCTTCTCTTCCATCGCGCCAACGAACGGCGTGTTGGCCCGTGCTGTCGTAGATGGTGCCCACGACCGTCCGGCCCGTCTCGTTGATGCCATACGCGATGCTCCGCCGTGCCGACGGCGATAATCGAACCGTCTTACCGCCTCGCCAAATGCGGGCGTGCATATCGCCGATCGCATACAAATGCAACACCGTGCGCCCGGTAATGACGACCGCCGCAGAACCCCCCACGATGCCGGGCGGCGCGTCGCTTCCGACGCAATCGCCGTTCGCATTGACCCCGAGTGCGACCCCCGGCCCGAGTTCCTCCGCATGCGTGCGTCCAGCGCACCGCGACATACGTTTGCGATTGCGCGTTTACATCCGACGGAAAAGCTTTGCCGTTCTGAAAGCCTCGGTACCCTGCGGCGAAGCGTCCGTCGAGCGCGCTGATCCATCCGAAGTCGGGCACGTGGCAAGCGGCGTCGTCGAGCACGCTCGCCGTCGGGGGCATGCCGCCTGCCTCGAGCACGTCGATGTTCATGACCGCGCTATCGTAGCCGCCGGCGAGCGCCACCCGGCCATCGGCAGCAACGGCGGTCGGATGCAGATCCGAAGCGCCGCTGCCACACGGCTGGCCGTCGATGCGTAGGGGATCGCCTGCCCCCCACTTATAGAGTCTCGTTCGCGTGCCTGAGTAAGCGCCGGAAAACGGATACGCCGCAACGCCGTACACGGTTCCGTCCGGCGCAACGATGCCGTCCTGTGTTGACGCTGTCTTCGCATCGTCGTACCTATCTCCGCGGGGTGGTGCAAGCGTCCGGCGATGGCCGCTGACATCCCACGCGACGATGCGTTCGCGACCGCCGAGGGAGACGAGTGCCGTTACGTCGCCGCGCGCGTTTGCCGTTACCGCGGCGCGCCCGGCTTCCGTGGCGATCGTCGCCCCGGCGGGCAGCGTCAGTTCTCGGATGGACGTCGCACGGGCGACCCCGCTGGCGAGAAAAAATGTCGCAAGGAATGCGCCGACGCAAACGTGCCGCATTGCAACCTTGCTACTTCAGCAGGTACGTTACGGTGACGGACGAGCGAACGTCGACGGCGGTCGGCGGAAGATCGACGCCGCTGATTTGCGGCGCGCTGAACGCAGAGCGCATTGGCCCCGGGCCCGGGAAGTTATTGTTCGCATTGACCGCAATCTGTTTGATACCGGCGATGCGCATGTGGCTCGCGCGCGCCAAGACGTTCGCCTGTGCGGCCGCATCGGCGACGGCAAGCTCAAGGGCCTCCTGGTTCGCCGACGTGCGATCGGCTAAGCCGAAGACCACATTGTTGACACTCGTC
>JAABUX010005503.1_pt1 | contig 15529 bp, 15 predicted proteins | sample 5561851 | NCBI WGS metagenome assembly JAABUX01 (sample SAMN10711883, study PRJNA513361) | rock metagenome | isolation source: Antarctica rocks | place: Antarctica: Victoria Land, Richard Nunatak red sandstone | collected 2016-01-03 | reverse complement strand
GCAGGGGAAGCGGTCGAGGTCAGGGGGGGCGAAGTCCAGGTGGGCGAGGGCGGCGAGGTCGAAGGTGAGGGACGGGGCGGTGGGGGTGACGGGAGGTGCGGCGGGGCGGTCGGGGAAGGAGAGCGCGTAGAGGATGGGGAGGCGCATATCGGTGACGGAGATCTGCGCGAGGATGGAGCCGTCTACAAATTCCACCAGCGAATGCACCGTGCTCTGTGGATGGACGGTAACGCGGACCTGGGCGGGGGTGAGATCGAAGAGATGGCAGGCCTCGATGACTTCGAAGCCCTTGTTCATCATGGTCGCGGAGTCGATGGTGATGCGCTGGCCCATGACCCAGGTGGGGTGCTTGAGGGCTTGCTGGGGGGTGATGCTTCCGAACTGATCGAAGGGTGTGGAGCGGAAGGGACCGCCGGATGCGGTGAGCCAGATCTGCCTGACTTCGGAGGGTTTGCCGGCCCGCATGGCCTGGTGAACGGCGTTGTGCTCGGAGTCGATGGGGAGGAGGGCGACGCTGCCCTCGCGGGCGGCGCGCAGGATGAGGTCGCCGGCGGCAACGAGGCACTCCTTATTGGCGAGGCCGATGGTTTTACGGGCGAGGATGGCGGCGTAGGTCGCTTCGAGGCCGGCGACGCCGACAATGGCGGAGACGACGAAGTCGACCTCGGGGAGGGTGGCGACGGCGACCGTGCCGGGGGTGCCGTGGAGGACCTCGGTGCCGGTCAGGCCGTTCTGTTTGAGGCGCAAGGCAAGGCCGGCTGCGAGGTCTTCAGTGGCGACGGAGATGAGGCGTGGTCGCCAGCGGAGGCACTGGGCGAGGGCGGCGTCGAGGTTGCGGCCGGCGGCGAGGGCGATGGGCTGGTAGCGGTCGGGGAAGGACTCGCAGAGAGAGAGCGTGGAGGTGCCGATGGAGCCGGTGGAGCCCAGGATGGCGATTCGTTTCACAGGGTTATTGTCGCAAGAAATCGTGGAGGGCTTTGGCCGGGGGAGATGGGCGGCTAAGTGGATCGGGTTTTGACGAGAGCGAAGCGCTCCTTGAGGCGAAGGAAGGGTCGTTCGACGAAGCGGTGGGAGAGGGCGGCGCCGGCGACGGTGAGGCCGAGGGAGAGGACGAGGAAGGACGGCAGCGAGAGGTTGACGGCGAGACGGGTCTCCAGCCACTCGAGGAGGGCCAGGCAGGGGCGGTGGAAGACGTAAAGCCCGTAGCTGATGCGACCGAGGTAGAGGAGGGGTGCGCACCAGCGCGGGAGGTGGAGTCCGTAGATGGTGAGAAAGAGGCAGACGCAGCCGAGGCCGAGGGCGGCGAAGGCGAGCACAAGACCGGGTCCGGTGTTGTGGACCTTGAGGTCGGCAAACCAGCAGAGAGCGCGGACCGCGACGACGAGCGTAAGCAGGCGCGCCCAGGGAGGGAGGCTGAAGGAGCGGCGGTGCAGGAGCAGCGCAAGCAGCGTGCCGAAGGCGAAGAACTGGAAGCCGACGAGGGAGTGGGTCCAGGGCTTGACGAAGGGCGCGTGCCGCTGGCCGAGTAGGTACAGCGTGAGATACCCGGTGGCGAGGAAGAGGATGGACGCTCCGTAGAGGAGACGTTTGCCGCCGACGCGGGCGAAGGTTGGCCAGAGCAGGTAGAACTGCTCTTCGACGGAGATGCTCCACAGGGCGCTGAGGGCGCCGACGCCGGCGGTGAAGCCGTGGGTGTAGGTGAACCAGTTTCCGACGAGGAGGGCGTAGGCGAGAAAGGCGGGGAGGGTGAAATGGGTCCACCTGCCGAGAAGAACGAAGGTGACCAGAGTGAGGAAGTAGAGCGGCCAGATGCGCAGCGCGCGACGGACGTAGAAGGCGCGGAGGTGGATGGCGCCGGTCTGCTCCCGTTCACGCAGGAGCAGCTCGGCGATGAGGTAGGCGCTGAGGAGGAAGAAGAGCTGGAGGCCGCTCTGAAAGGAGTTGATTAGGGTGACGAGATGGGGGTAGATGCGGAAGGGGCCGCCGTCGGAGGGGACTCCGTGGCAGAGAAAAACCATCAGGAATGCGACGAAGCGAAGCAGGTCGAGTTCGGGGCGGTAGAAACGCCGGCTCGCGACGGAGGGAGTTGGGCGCGTGTGCGGGTCAATCAGGACTGCGGGCATGGACGGTCTGGGCCTGTCTGGTCGATCAGGGAGGAGGCTAGCAGGTCTGCCTGGGGAGGGATGTACCCGATTCGAGGGAGTCGAGGCTGGCTGGCCGGAGGGAAGCTGGCAGCCGGAGGGCCGGGACAATCGTTGATGGAGCGGAGGTGTTGAAGGAGGGGGGCTAGAAGCGGCCGAGGCCGAAGGTCTCCTTGAGGATGAGGGTGAACCAGAGGACGGGGGCGGCGAGGAGGAGGGCGTCGATGCGGTCGAGGATGCCGCCGTGGCCGGGGAGCATGGTTCCGGAGTCTTTGACGCCGGCGCCGCGCTTGACGGCGGACTCGAGGAGGTCGCCGAGCTGGGCGGCGATGTTGAAGATGGCGGCGATGCCGAGGGTCTGCCAGACTGGCTCGGAGATGTGGATGAGGGTGTTGCCGCGGGCGGAGAGCTGGTCGGAAATGACGATCAAGAGACCGGCCGCTGCGAGCGAGCCGAGGATGGAGGCGGCGGAACCTTCCCAGGTTTTACCGGGGGAGAGGCGGGGGGCGAGCTTGTGGCGGCCAAAGGCTCGGCCGACGTAGAGGGCGGCGGTGTCGCCGGCCCAGACGGAGAGCATGAGGAGAAGGACGAGGGCGATGCCGTCCTCCTGCTTCCAGAGGAGGGGGATGAGGGTGAGGGGGTAGGCGATCCAGATGAGTCCGAAGAGGCCCTGCGCGGTGTCGGGGAGGACTTGGTGGAGGGGCGAGCGGAAGCCGTTCCAGGCGAAGAGGGCGAGGGTGAGGGCGCTGAGGACGGGGAGCTGGGCCTCGACGGGGAAGTTGGGGAGGGTGACGACGAAGGCGAGGGCGGTGGCGACGGCCATCCAGCCGATGGGGATGCGGAGGGTGGCGCCGTGGGTGCGGGCGCCGACGGCGGCGAGCTGGAGGTACTCGTAGGCGGCGAGTTCGGCGACAATGGCGGCGAAGAGGGTGATCATCCAGAGCTTGCCGAAGAAGAACAGGGCGAGGACGGCGGCGATGAGGATGAGGGCGGTAGCGATGCGTTTCATTGCGGGGTCAATGGCAAGGATACATGGCGGGGTTTGGGTGACTCGGTTGCGGGCCGAGTGTCAGCCAGGGGTCCTATGGCGCGGCTTCCGACAAGCCGAGCCGCAAGTATCGATCTGCTGGACAGATGGTAAGTCTTAGCAATCGCGGCGGCTGGATGTTTGTTAACTGCGGGCCGGAGGTCGTCTTGTCGAAGGGGTGTCAGGAAGGCTGCGATGCTAGCTAGTCGGGTTGACATGGACTTGACTCGTGAAGCGCGCCTTGAACTTCATGAGCGGCTTTTCCAAGAACTGATAGCTGAGTGTGGCGATGAGCCCTGTTCCCACCAGGGCGGTAACTACTATTCCCGTGTACCCCATTGCTGGGAAGAAGCGGGTCGCGAACAGCCCGAAGAAATCGTGGAGCAGATCGTGATAGACGTAGAAGCCATAGCTGACCGTCCCAAGCAATCGAAGCGGTTTGAAGCTGAGCACGTGGCCTAACCAACTGCCCGGATGGATGCATTCCAGGATTAACGCGCCAGCAAATATGTCGATCAGAGTGAAGCCAACGATGCCAATCCAATTTGTTGCAGAGCCGTGGAAGGGCTGCTTCAGGAGGTTCACACTCACGAAGTACGCGAGAACGAACGCTATGCCGGCTCCAGCCAGAAGCCCTCGACGCGATGCGCTGAGCCAGCACTGCCCGGGTCCCCTAAGCTGTAGGGCAATCAGGCCACCGATCAGGAGTGCGTCCAGACGAGTTGGCAAGCTGCGGTAGAAGAACTCCATGCTCAAGAGCGGCACCGGCAAGAAAATGGTAAGCAGCAACCGGAGAATTGGCATGGCGATGATGACGGCAACGCAGATTTTAACGAGTGTTTCGCGCTTCCGGATGGTGTAGACGACGAAAGGCCAGATTAAATAGAACTGTTCTTCTACGCAGAGGGACCAGAAGTGACCGATCCAAAGGTGCATCGGAGTTCCGAACCAGTGCTCGACGCCTTGCCCGAAGAGAATGCGGTCGAACTGATACGGATCGCCGGGGACATGGAGAAAGACGAACCGCGCATAATTGCCGACGTATGCAGGCCATAATGCCCACCTCCAGTTCCACTGCCAATGGGCCACCGGAGTCAAAAGCCAGATAGAGAGCCAGACAGCGTAGTAGAGCGGAAATATCCGAAGCGTGCGTCGGGCGTAGAAGTCCCGATAACGATGCTGCCTATTCTGACTGTCGTAAAGGATCCCGGTGATAAGAAAACCGGAGAGCACGAAGAAGACATCGACTCCCGTCCAGCCCCAGCCAAAGATCCATGCTTTGGCCGCACCATAGTGCTGGCAGAAGACCATGAGCACTGCCACCGCACGAAGGCCGTCCAGTGCAATGTAGTAACGCGAAGAGGGTATTTGATCCCGACCGGACGCAGGCTTCGACACCAAGGTTGATCCTGGCATGTCTGCGGAGCTTAGCGGCGGGTGAGGGCGGGGCTTGATTGGGGGTCTAGCTCGGATTTGATTTCGTCTGCTACCTGGTCGGCGGGCTCGAGGGTGGAGACGTTTTCGTCGGTCTGGTTTTCGCCTAGGCCGCCGTAGCGGCGTTCGCGGCGTTGGTAGTCGGCGATGGCTTCGAGGAGGTGGATGCCGCGGAAGTCGGGCCAGAGGCGGTCGGTGATGAGGATCTCGGCGTAGGCGATCTGCCAGAGGAGGAAGTTCGAGATGCGCTGCTCGCCGGAGGTGCGGATGACGAGGTCGGGGTCGGGCATGCGCGCTGTGTAGAGGGCGCGGGAGATATCGGGCTCGTCGAGGCGGTCGAGGGCGCCGGCGCCGAGGAGGTCTTCGAGCGAGCAGCCGTTGCTGTGGGCCTCGGCGGTGAGGTCGGCGAGGATCTTGCGGAGGGCGTCGACGATCTCGGTGCGGGCGCCGTAGTTGAGGGCGAGGGTGAGCGTGGTTCCGGTGTTTTTGCCGGTCGATTCCATGGCCCACTGCATGGTGTCCTGGACCTCGGCTGGGAGCTCGTGGGTGCGGCCGATGTAGTTCATGCGCACGTTGTTGTCGTTCATGCGCTTGACGTTGCCGATGAGGTAGCTCTTGAGCAGCTTCATCAGGAAGCTGACCTCGGACTTGGGACGGCGGAGGTTGTTTTCGAGCGAAAAGGCGTAGAGGGTGAGCCAGGGCAGGTCGATGCGGGAGGCGGTTTCAACGACGAACTGGACGCTTTCGGCGCCCTGCTGGTGGCCGAGGAAGCGTTTGAGGGCGCGCTTGCCGGCCCAGCGGCCGTTGCCGTCCATGATGATGGCGACGTGCTGGGGGATGCGGGAGGGGTCGAGCTGCCCGTAGATGCTCTGCTCTTCGGGAGAGAGCTCGTGCAGTCTGGACGGAACGCGTGTGGGGGGAGACGGCCGCAAGACAACCTCGCAAAGGAAGACGCTAGCACACCGATACAGGCGGCGCAATCAACACGAAGGGGGAAGGGTTTGGGAGGGGAGAGGCCGCGAGTGGACCGGCGTTGCTCTCGATGTCTCAAGAGGCGCGGACCCGCCCGCGGCGGGAGGTTTTGGAACGTGAGCGGCTAGGCGGTGCGCTTGCGGCCGGCGGCGAGCTCGCGGACGTGGTTGAGGAAGATCGAGCGCTGGAGGGCGTCGAGCTGCGAGGCGTAGTGGGCGATCTCGGCCAGGAAGGGATCGTTCATGAGGACGGCGGTCTCATCCTTGTGGCGGTTGCTGGAGTCGCGCAGGAGGACGGAGATATCGACCTGGAGGGCGTTGGCGAGGCGCGAGAGCGAGGACAGCGTCGGCATGGCCTTGCCGTTCTCGATCTTGGAGATGTAGGTGCGGGGTACGTTCATGCGAGCCGCGAGCTGGCGCTGCGACAGGTTGCGAACGTGGCGCAGATCGCGGACGGCGGTGGCGACCTGGAGCTTGCCGTCGGCTGATGGCGATGGGGGAACGAGCACCAGGGGCGCGGGTGCGGGCTCCGGGACCTCAACCTCCAGGCATAGCTTGCAACGGCGGCACGTGGTGCTGGGGGACCGGAACTGAACGAGCTTGCAGTGATCGCAGCGCAGGACCTCTCGCTGTTCAACGGAAGCCATCATGGTTGCCATAAGTTGTGTGTAGCGGGCGGACCCAGAGCAAGGACCGCGGCACACGTCCGATAACGGAGCGATGCGATGTGCCTAGAGTGACACCCGGGTAACCCGAACGTCAAGGGGCAATTCCCCAGAAATGCCAGAGACAAACGGAGAAACCAGGAGGTGGAATCTGGGGAGTTAACAAGGGAAGGCAGGAAGGAAGAAAGGAAAACGCAGATAGGCAAGACAGGCAGAACAGAGAGGCAGAAAGCAGAGAGCAAAACAGGTCGGGCACACAGGAAGGCGGTAGGAGTTGTGGAGACAGAATGGCGAAGAAGGTAGGCAGGCAGAGATGGCAGGTGTTGCCTTCCCTCTGCTCTCCTGTCTTCGCTATCTTCCTGGCTCTGTGTCTGTGCGGTGCGAGAATCTTGCGTATGGGCGAGACGGAGCGGTGTACGAGCGTGGCGGCGAGAGCGCTGCTGGAGGAGTGGACGGCGGGCGACAGCTTGCGCAAGCATGCGAGGTCGGTGGCGGCGTGTACGGAGGCGTATGGGCGGCTGGAGGGTTTGCGGACGGAGCTATCGGGGGAGGAGCTAGAGAGCTTCGCGGACAGGTATACCTGTGCGGGTCTGCTGCACGACATGGACTATGAGCGGCATCCGTCTACCGAGGAGCACCCGTTTGTGGGCGTGAAGGCGCTTCGGGAGCAGGGTTGGCCGGAGGAGATCCTGCACGCGATCCTGGCGCACGCGGACTACTCGGGCGTGATGCCGGAGACGCATCTGGATCGGGCGGTGTTTGCGTGCGATGAACTGGCGGGATTTCTGACGGCGTGTGCGCTGGTGAAGCCGACGCGGAGCATTGCCGACGTGGAGGTGGCGGGCGTGATGAAGAAGATGAAGGACAAGGCATTTGCGCGGGCGGTGAAGCGGGAGGACATTGTGCGGGGGGCGGAGCTGCTGGGGGTTCCGCTGGAGGAGCATGTGGGGACGTGCCTGCTGGCGATGCAGGCGCGGGCGGCGGAGCTGGGCCTGTAGGCGGTGGCGGCTAGCTACAGCCGCGGAGGAGAGCGAGCCAGAGGAGCGAGAGGACGAGCGAGCCAGCGATGCCTACGGCGATCTGGGGGAATGGGGCGGAGGATGGGGCGGAGGAGCGATCCCGGGCGCTGCTCGAATTTCTGGAGTTTTGCTGTGGGTTGAGCGGATTGTAGGCGATGGGGAGGCGATCGCCCTGCGGGATGGCGGTGCGGGACTGGAACTCGTCGGAGTAGGGGCGACCGGCGGCCTGGTAGCTGAAGGCGATGCGGAACTTTTCCCCGGTCTGTATGCCGAGCGTGAGGGTATGCAGACGGGCGAACTGGAAGCGGCAGCTGGTGACAGTCGCCTCGGTCTCGACCCAGTCAGGCAGATGGCTCATGCTTTGATCGAGGAGGCAGGAATGCGGGGGACACCTTTGCCGGCGAAGGCCTGGTTGGTCGTTTCGACGGTGCCGGGGAGGTTGACGGCCCGGGTGAGGTCTTCGAGGACGATGGCTTCGAAGCCGAGCTGGGCGGCGGCGATGGCGGAGAAGCCGACGCAGAAGTCGAAGGCGAGGCCGGCGAAGAAGAGACGGGTGAGGGCGCGCTCGCGCAGGTATCCGGTGAGGCCGGTGGGGGTGGCGCCATCGTTTTCGGTGAAGGCGGAGTAGCTGTCGATGGAGCGGCGGAAGCCTTTGCGGAGGATGAGTTCGGCGTGGCGGATGTGGAGGTCGGGGTGGAGGTCGGCTCCGGGAGTGCCCTGGACGCAGTGATCGGGCCAGAGGTGCTGGGCGCCGTAGGGGGTTTGGACGGTGGACTGAACTCCGCCCGGGAAGGGTTGCATGCCGTGGGTGGAGGCGAAGGAGACGTGGCCTGCAGGGTGCCAGTCCTGGGTCAGGATGACGTGGTCGAAGCGCTCGGCGAGGCGGTTGATCGCGGGGATGATCTCGTCGCCGCCGGTGACGGCGAGCGGGCCGCCGGGCATGAAGTCGGTTTGCATGTCGATGACGAGGAGGGCGTCGGTGGGTCGGAGGTCGAGGGGCATGGCTGGCCTCATGCTACCTGTCCTGGATGGTCGAGGTCTCCCGGCGTCGTGACGCGTGGGGAAGCGGACGAGGCACAGCGGCGTTAGGAGGCGAGTGGCTTCGGAGCGCGGTTGCGGTGTTCTCCGGTGGTTCACAGCAGGCCGTTATACTGCGGCGATGGTGAGTGTTTGGGGGGCGGTTCGGGCGGCGATCTCGGTGATGGTGATGCCTTTTATGCTGACCGAGCAGAGCCTGGCCTGGGGTCTGGAGGGGCATCGCATGGTCAATCGGCTGGCGGTGATGAACCTGCCGAACGATGTTCCGGCGTTTCTGCGCAGCGGGGAGGCCGTGGACACGATCGAGTACCTGGGGCCGGAGCCGGACCGGTGGAAGAGCAGGGCAGAGGAGGAGCTGGCGACGGAGTCTTCGCCGGATCACTACATCGATCTTGAATGGGCGGACCTGGTGGGACCGCTGCCGCACCATCGGTATGACTATGTGCGTGCGCTCGAGAAGGCCCAGGTGCAGCATCCGGACCTCCCGTTGACGGCGGAGAAGGTGGGCATGCAGCCGTATGCGGCAGACGAGGTCTGGGAGCGGCTGAAGGCGGCGATGCGGGCGTACCGGAGCCTGGCGGCGACGAAAGCGGACACCCGGCCGGTCGAGGGAGCGATCGTGTTCTATGCGGGCTGGATGGGGCACTATGTGGCGGACGGGTCGCAGCCGCTGCATGTGTCGATCCAGTTCAACGGGTGGACGGGAGCGAATCCGAAGGGGTACACGGCGGAGCATAAGATTCACGCGCAGTTTGAAAGCGCGTTTGTGAGTGCGCAGGTGAGGCCGAGCGAGGTGGCTCCGCTGGTGCGGGCGGCTCCGGCGAGGGCGCTGCAGGGCGATGTGTTTGAGGACTACGTCGGGTATCTACGGCACACGGCGAGCCTGACGGAGAGGACGTATCAGATCGAGAAGGCGGGCGGGTTCACGGATGCGGGGACGCCTGAAGGAAAGAGCTTCGCGGAGGAGCGGCTGGCGGCTGGCGCCATCGAGCTTCGGGACCTGATCTATACGGCCTGGGTGCGGAGCGCGGATCCTGTGCCGGAGGCGCACCCGGGCAGTTGAGGCAAGGAGGTCTGCACGGGGGCTAGACGGCTTCGCCGACGGTCTGGCTGGGGGCTGGAGAAGCGGCACAGGCTTCGGCGTGGAGGTCGCAGATGGCCTGCCGGGCTTCCACGGCGGCGAGCTTGCGAGGGAGGTTGGGCGAGGTGAAGCGGAGGGGTTCGCTTGCTATGGTCACGTCGGCGCGTACGCCGCGCAGGGCCAGGAACCGGAAGACGTGCGGGAACATCGGCTGCTCGCCCCAGAAGGCAACGGCGTCGCTGGCACGGGAGGGTCCGTTGTCTTCGGTAAGCGAGTAGCGCAGGTAGGCGGGTGTGACGGGCTGCTCGGCCTTAAGGGCCTCTCCGAGGAGACCGCTGTGGAAGCGGAGGATGGTGTCTCCGTTGGTGGTCGTGCCCTCGGGAAAGAGGATGACGGGCAAGTGGGCGTCGGCGGCTGAGCGCATGCCCGTGCCTGCCTCTCTGGCGCTTCCGCCGCGGCCGCGCGTAACGTAGACGGTGCCGGCCATGGTGGTCATCCAGCCGATCACGGGCCAGGACTCGACCTCCACCTTGGAGATAAAGACGCAGGGGCTGAGGGAGGCGAAGACCATGATGTCGAGGTAGCTGAGATGGTTCGCGATGAGGATGCCGCGCTCGGGGAAGCTGCCCTGGAGGCGGACCTCCACGCCGAAGAGGTGAATGGCGCGGCGGCAGAGCTGGTGCAGCCAGCGGGCGCGAGCCTCCTGCGTTGCGGGGTGGTACAGGATCAGTTCCATGCAGGCATGGAGGATGACGGCGCCCAGTATCGCCAGCCGGACTGTGGACCGCACGAACTCCAGGGAGCTTCCTCGTCTGTTGCCTAACACCTGTCTTGACCGGCGCAGTCTATTCTGACAGAAGTGCTCGCCCACAGGCCCATGCAGCAACCGACGAAGCACGGCTGGATGTACCGCGTGGCTATCGTGCCGGTTCTCGGTCTGCTGCGGCTGGGGATGAGTCCCGAGCGGCTGGCGTGGAGCCTGGCGGTGGGTCTGGTGATCGGGATCAATCCGGTACTTGGATCGACGACGGTGGTGTGCCTGGCGGTGGCGTCTCTCCTGCGGCTGAACCTCCTTGCGTCGCAGTTGACGAATCACTTGGTGTACCCGCTGCAGCTGCTTCTGTTTCTTCCGTTTTTGCGGCTGGGAACGAGGTTGTTTCGGGCGGCTCCGATGCCGATGACGCGGGCGGAGATACTCCATCTTGCGCGCAGCCATCCGCTTGAGCTTTCGCGGCGGCTCTGGCTGTGGGAGAGCCATGCTCTGGTCGCGTGGCTGCTGCTGGCGCTTGCGGCGGCGCCGATCTTTGCCCTGCTGCTGACGCCGTTGCTTCGCCGGCTGAAGATCCGGATCGATCGAAGTCAGTGCCCGGCGCCGGCTGATCCGGTGGCTACGGGCGGGAGCTGATCTCCCGAAGTCAACGCGCTGCGGGACCTAGCTGACCACCGCCATTGCGATCTGCGGGAGGAGCGCGGTAAGGAGGCGGGTGAAGTGCGCTGCGGAGCGGCGGCCGACCTCCATCACGTCGCGGTGGTCGATGGCTTCGGTGGAGAGGCCGGCGGCGGGGTTGGTGACGAGCGAGATGCCGAGCACCTCGAGGCCCATGTGGCGGGCGACCGTGACCTCGTGAACCGTGGACATGCCGACGAGGTCGGCGCCGAGGGTGCGGAAGGCGCGGATCTCGGCGGGGGTCTCGAAGGAGGGGCCTAGGACGGCGAGGTAGACGCCTTCGGGCAGCGTGAGGCCCTGGCGGGCGGCCTCCTGGCGGGCGAGGTCGCGGAGCCGGGGCGAGTAGGCGGAGCCCATGTCGAAGAAGCGCTCGGCGGCTCCGGGGCGGATGCCGAAGCGGGGCTCGTTGGGGCCGGCGGCGGCGTTAGTTCCCGTGAAGTTGATGTGATCGGAGAGGAGGACGAGGGAGCCGGGGGGGTAAGGGTGGATGGCGCCGGCGGCGTTGGTGACGACCAGCGTCCGGCAGCCGAGGAGGCCGAGGACGCGGGTGGGGAAGGTGACCTCGTGGATGGGGTAGCCCTCGTAGGCGTGGATGCGGCCCTGCATGACGGCGACGGGGACGCCGCTGACGGAGCCGAGGAGGAGATTGCCGGAGTGGCCGGCGACGGTGGACCGTGGGAAGTGCGGGATCTCGGTGTAGGGGATGGTGATGGCGTCCTCGACTTCGTTGCCGAAGTCGCCGAGGCCTGAGCCGAGAATGATGCCGACGGCTGGGATGGTGCTGGACCGGCCGCGGATGAAGCTGGTCGCGGCTTGAGCGCGGTCGAAGAGGTTCGACATCGGTCAGTCTCCCTCCGTCGGGCTTGTGGAGCTTCACGGCTAGCTCCCGTGTCGCGGGCCGCGGTCGCGGTGAAGCAAGATGAGCGTGGATGTCCGGTGCGACAGCTTCAGGTGAGCCGTCCTGTGTGCGACGAGCCGATCTGATTGTAGTGAACGGCTGCCGGCTAAGGAAGGGATGTACCGGTCGATGCAGCTGGCCTCGCCCGCGGCTGTCCTTCGGGAGTCTCGTCAAGTCGAAGAGGGTGTGAAGAGGGGTCACGGGTTTGTGCTTGAAACGTGATCGAGCAGGCAATGTTCGGCGAAGTTTCGTGTGCTGGTAGTTGCAACGAACCGGGGCTGCGTGCGCTTGATCGAAACGCCTAGGAGGGATAACGAGGGCGGAAGAGCCGTGCATCTACCCGGTAAGGAGGCGATAACAGTGAATCGCATCGATGACGTTGAGGATCGCAGCTTGTGGCGGGGGGTGCTGGCGGGTGTTGTTGGAGGTCTGGTCGGCTCGGTGGTGTTGAAAGCGCTGATCGTGGGTATTCGAAAGCAGCGTACCGGGTTTGGCGGCACGGAGCTGGACCAATCTGGGCCCGCACACCAGGTGGCGGAGATCGCGGTTCGGCGGGCGACGGACAGGCCGCTGAGCCGGCAGGGACGGATGATCGCAGGAGAGGTGGTGCACTACGCGTTCGGAGCAGTGGTGGGCGGCTTCTACGGCGGTTTGGGTGAGTCCTGGAACTGGGTGCGACTGGGTTCGGGGACGCTGTTTGGGCTGGGCGTGTTTGCCGGCGCTGACGAGCTCTCCATGCCGGCACTTGGATTGGTGAAGAAGCCGACGGAAGAGGCTGCGGAGGCACAGATCGAGCATCTGCTGGTTCACGTGGGCTTTGGTGTGTCGACGGAACTGGTCCGTCGTGCTGTGAGACGGGTGATCTAGTCGGGCGCGTTTCGAGCTGTATCGGAGTCCGTCCACGACGGAGGCGACCCTGGAGTGATCGATCGAGGTGGTCGAGGTGGTCGAGGATACGAGGTTTCGAGGCGCATGCTATCCTCCCGATCATTCCCTTGGAGGTCGTTATGCAAGGTCGTAGCCGCTGGTTGGTCCGTGCCGCTTCGGTGGTGTTGTCGGTGTCCGCCGTCGCCGGGGCGCAGGTTGTTCCGGCTCCCCCCGTGCCGCAGGTTGGATCGTCGAACCCGGTGTCGCCGGAGCCGTCGGTGCCGCGGCCGAGCACGACCCCGTGCAGCGTGACGCTGTTTTCGAATCTCGAGTTTGCGGACTACGGGACGAAGCCGATTGCGTTCTCGCCGCCGACGGGATGTGCCGGGCCGTGGTCGAGAGTGGTGCTGACGGCGGACTTTACCGTGACCGCGGGGCGGCAGTTCGACCGGACAGCAAAGTTCTTTCTGGGTGGCGCGAATATCTACTTCGGGACAACGGCGGAGCCGCGCGCGATCCTTTCTCCCTCATGGCATATCGAGCGGGATGTGACGGACCTGAGCGCGCTCTTCCAGACGGACCAGACGGGTGTAGCGAGCATCCAGAACATCGTGAACTCGACCTATACGGGCGTCATTTACGCGACGGCAACGTTGCTGTTCTATCCGGCGAATCTGGCCAACCCCGCGCCCATTGCGCCGAGCGTTGTGCTGTCGCTTGATGCGAATACGACGACATCGCTGAACTCCACGATGGACACGCAGAGCGCGACGTTTACGTTTCCGCGCAATGTGGAGCGTGCGTACCTGGACGTGATTGCGCAGTCGCAGCGGGCGGATGAGTTCTGGTACACCTGCGTTCCGACGGAGTTCGCGGACGCGCTGCAGAACTGCGGCAACAGCGCGTTTCGCGAGACGGAGGTGTCGATCGACGGGGTGCCGGCGGGCGTTGCGCCGGTGTATCCGTGGATCTACACGGGTGGGCTCGATCCGTATCTTTGGGAGCCGATTACGGGGATCGAGACGTTGAACTTCAAGCCGTACCGGGTGGATCTGACGCCGTTCGCGGGTGTGCTCTCGGATGGGCGGACGCATACGGTGGCGGTGTCGGTGTTCAACGCGGCGAACGGCTTTGACGTGGCGTCGAATCTGCTGCTCTACACCGACCCGAACGGCCGGGAGGTGACGGGCGGCCTGACGGCGAACACGCTGACCGCGGCGCCGACGCCCAAGGTGGATGCGGCGCTGAACACGGCGGCGGACGGAACAGTGTCGGGGCCGGTGAACGTGAGCTCGGCGCGAGCGTGGACCATCTCGGGATACGTGGTGACCTCGCATGGACGGGTGGACACGACGATCCAGGCCTCCAACAGCTTTGGGAATATGCAGGACGAGAAGGTGTCGAGCGCGGAGTACAAGCAAAGCATTACGCAAGACACGGAGCAGCATGAGCTGACGACGACGGCGACCTCCGTGGGATCGATCCAGACGCAGCACGACGTGAGCTATCCACTCGTGCTCGACTACCGGCAGGCTCCCGAGACGAGTAACAACGGAGCGTTCTTTGTGGCGAGCTATGTGAAGCAGCAGAAAATCGAGCAGCTGCGGACGCCGATTGGGCCGAACAGCCCGAACCCGATCGTGAGCCGGGAGGTGGTGGAGACGAGCGACACCTTGCATTACAGCGCTGCCGGGAGATTCCTGGGACACGACAACAACGCGGCGAAGTCGAGCTATGGGGCGAAGGACCGGCTGAACAACTGCTACTACCGCGGGCTGACGGCGGTGTCGCTGATTTTGACGCAGGTGGAGGACAGCGCGAGCTGCTCGCTGGCGCCGTAGCTGGCGCGGGGCGGGGGTGGTGGGCCGCCCGAGGTGGCGCGTGTGCGTGTGTGTGAACCGTTTCGAGCTTGCGGCTCATCTGAGACTCGTCCTTCGAGAGCAGAGGGACGGGCGCACAGCCAAGGGGAGAGCACGCATGAAGCTAGACGGAAATACGATCTTTATTACGGGCGGCGGATCGGGCATTGGCCGCGGTCTGGCCGAGCGGCTGCAGGGGTTGGGGAACAAGGTGATCATCTCGGGGCGGCGCGCGGCGGCGCTGGCGGAGACGACCAAGGCGAATCCGGGGATGGAGTCTGTGGAGCTGAACGTCGAGGATCCGGCGAGCATTGCAGCGGTTGCGAAGGATCTGATGACACGGTTCCCGGAGCTGAATGTGCTGGTTAACAATGCGGGAATCATGAAGAACGACGGCGTGGCGAACGAGGTGGATGATGCCGTGGTGTCCTCGACTGTGACGACGAATCTGTTGGGGCCGATCCGCATGACATCGGCGCTGATCGAGCACTTGAAGGGGCAGGCCGCGGCGACGGTGATCAATGTGACCTCGGGGCTGGCGTTTGTTCCGCTGGCAATGACGGCGACGTACTGTGCGACCAAGGCGGCGATGCACTCGTATACGCAGTCGCTGCGGTATGCGTTGAAGGGGAGCTCGGTGCGGGTGCTGGAACTGGCTCCGCCGTATGTGCAGACGGAGCTGATGGGGGATCGGCAGCTGAATGATCCGAGGGCGATGCCGTTGAAGGAGTTTCTCGACGAGACGATCAAGCTGCTGGGCACGGATGCGGACGAGGTGCTGGTGGAGCGGGTGATGCCGCAGCGGAACAATCCGGGGCCGAATGAGGCGGCGTTTGTGACCAAGTTCAACGAGATGATGTCGCAGGGACGGTAAGTTCGGGTCTCAGGTTTAGTTGTGAGTTGAATGAGCTTCAGGTGCGATCGTTTCGACAGAGATGTCTGACGCGGTCGCGCTTTCTATTTCAGGAGCAGGGAGACGATGGAGGCGGACATAAGGTTGGCCATGGTTCCGGCGAGCATGGCGCGGAGGCCGAGGCGGGCGAGGTCGTTGCGGCGGGCGGGAATGAGGGCGCCGATGCCGC
>JAABUX010005502.1_pt1 | contig 15531 bp, 12 predicted proteins | sample 5561851 | NCBI WGS metagenome assembly JAABUX01 (sample SAMN10711883, study PRJNA513361) | rock metagenome | isolation source: Antarctica rocks | place: Antarctica: Victoria Land, Richard Nunatak red sandstone | collected 2016-01-03 | reverse complement strand
ACGCTGCTGCTCTTGCGCCTGCGGCTGATCCTGCGGCGCGGGACGGCCGCCCGCCGCCGACGGTCCGGCTTTATCCTGCTGCAGATCCTGATCGGGTTGGCGGTTGCCGTACTGGCCGCGCTGTCCCTGGCAGCCCTGCTCGGTAGCGTGCTGACTGGTCCGATGGGCCATGCCTTGTTATTGCCTCTCCTGACCTGGGCTTCGTCCTGGAGCATGCTACTGCTCTTCCTGTTTGCCGTCCCAGCCGTGCTGGGCGCGTTCACCTACAGCAGCGACCTCGGGTTGCTGTTGCTGACGCCGGTGTCGCCGCGCCTGTTGGTGGCCGAGAAACTGGTCTCGATCGCGGGCTGGTTTGTGCTGCTGCTGCTGGTCAGCGGCCTCACCGTCCTGCTGGCTATTGGCCAGACCCTGGGGTTGGGCGTGGGCTTTGATGTCGCGGCCGCGGTGGCCCTCCTGTTGTTGCCCCTGGCGCCATTGTCGGTGGCCCTCCTGCTGACCGTGTCTGTGCTGCGCTGGGTGCCGCCGGCACGGGCGCGCGGCATCACCTCCGTCCTGGGGGCGCTTATCGCCATTGGGGCCTACCTCGTCAGCCGGTCGCTGAGCACGAGCGGCGGGGCGACGCGCTCGGCCGACCTGCGCGACCTCGTGGCGACGCCGCACGCCTGGTGGAGCGCCTGCCCCCCACGTGGCCCGGCCGCGCCCTGGCCGCGGCCGGCCTGGGTGACGCTGCGTCCGCGTGGGGATACCTCGCTGCCACGGCCGTGCTGGCGCTGGCTCTCGCCGTGGTGGCCGTGCTGCTCGCCGCTCACCTGTTCGCGACGGGCTGGGCTACCTATCACGAGGTCGGCCGCAGGCGGTCGCGAACAACGGGGCGGGCAACGAGCGCGATGGCAACAGCGCGCTCGTTGCCCGCCCTCGGAGCGCCCGACCGTCGTGAGATTGCTCTGGGCTACGTGCGCGGTGGCGCGCGTCCAACCACGCCGCCCGTTACGGCAGGTTTCTCGACACGTGCGGCGACGATCGCGACGGGCGTACGAGCGTGGTGGCCGCTGATCGGCAAGGAGTGGCGCTCACTGCGCCGCGATACGCAGGTCTGGGCGCGCTTGCTCTACCCCCTGTTTGTGGTCGGGTTCGGCTTCTACAACGCGGTGGGGCAAAGCTCGGCCAGCGGCGGGACGTTCGCGAACGCATCTGCGTCCGACGTTCTGCGGCTGGGCTGGTTCTACGGCACATTAGCGATGCTGGCCTACCTGCTGCTGACCGCGCTGGCGCTGCCGCTGATCAATCGCGAGGGGCGGTCGCTGTACCTGTTGGCGCTGGCTCCACTGTCGGCGCGTGGCATTTTGCTGGCCAAGTGGAGCTTCTGCGCGCTGCCGGTGGGCGGGCTGGTCGAGGCCCTGCTGATCGCGGGCGCAGTGGCCATGCGCATCACGGTGGGGACCGTGCTGCTGTCGATGCTGGCCTATGCTGGGTTGGTGATCGCGCTCTCCGGCGTCCAGCTCACCGTCAGCTTGATCTGGCCGCGCCTCGACTGGGACAACCCGCGGCGCCAGGTCAGCGGCCCGGCCAGTCTGGTCGGCTCCTTTGGCGGCCTACTCCTGGCGGCCATTGTCTGCGGCCTGCTGATCGCGACCGTGGCCCTGTGGCCGCGACAGCCCAACCTGGCCCTCGTCACCGGTATTGTCCTGTTCGCGCTGTGCGGGTTCGTTGCGCTTGCCGTGTTCCTGATCGCTCCGCGCCTCCTGGAGCGCCTGCTGATGAGGTAGGAAGTTGCCAGTTGCCAGTTGCCAATGGTTTGTAGGGGCGTATTGCATACGCCCAGACCCCAGACCCCAGGCGGCTGTAGGGACATATTGCATACGTCCGGGCAGCAGCCGGCAGGGAATGCGGCATGCTATATACGCGCAACAGCGGAACACTTCTAACCGGACAACTGACAACTGACAACTGGAGGCGCGTATGCCGGGGCAAGGACTGCTTAACTGGGTGCTGCGTTCGTCGGAGACGCCGGGCGAACACGATCTGACGACGCTGCTACGAGAGGCGCGGCTGGAGGCGCGCGGTGGGGCCGGCGACGGAGACGCGCGGCAGCGGCTGGATTGGCTATACCGCGACCTCTCGGGCGAGAAGCAGGCGCTCTCGCGTGTCTTCCCCGCGACCGTCCTGGTGTTCTGGACTTTGGCCATCCTGACCGAGCGTGACACGCGCAACAAGAACCTGTGGGCGATGCTGCCGCTGAGCGGCGCCCTCACCCTTGGCATTGGCGTGCGCGTCTGGATGTGCAACGCTCTCTTGCGCCGCTTCTGGGACGATCACGGGGACGGAGACGGAGATGGCGAGCCACGGGGGTGAGCGGCGAGCTAACAGGCGCTCAACGCGGGCGTGAGCATGAGATAGAGAGGGGACTTACAGGAGTGCCCGCATGGCAGCGGTCACGGGACCCGAGAGCAGGGGCGCATCGAAGTACGCGCGTACGTCGCCATGGGTATCGATCAAATAGAGACCCAGGGAGTGTATGGGGTCGTTGGAGGACCCATTCGGAGCGGGCGGCGGCGCGACGCCGATACCAAAGGCGCGCCACACGGGGACGAGCGCTGATCGTAGACCCGTTACGTACTCCCAGTGTCGATCCAGGCCCGCTTCAATAGCGAAGTCCACGGCATAGGCCGGCATGTCGGTCTCCGGCTGCACGCTGATGGTCACAAAGGCGACGCGAGAGCGATCCCGTCCCAGTAGGGCCGCAATCCGCGCGAGTTGGCGGCCTTCAATGGGGCACTGGGCACGGCAGACGGAGCTCAGGAACGTGAGCGCGACGACGCGCCCACGCAGGTCGGACAGCGACACGCGACGACCGAACTGATCCGTGAGCGAGAAGGCATAGGCATGCCACTGACCGACGGGGAAAACCGCATTGGCCCGTACAGCCCCGTCTTGCTTGAAGCCGTCGGTGGCCGAGGTCTGAAGCAGGCCGGCGGGACAGGCGGTCGCGGCGGCCAGACCAAGGCCGCACGCGACGCCGGCTTGGTCGAGACCGCCCGCCGTGACGCCGCGCACGTGCCCCGTTGCGTCGATGAAGACGGTCATCGGTGTGCCCTGAATCGTGTACCGATCGGCCACATCGCCTTGATTGTCGGACACGATCGGATAGGTCAGGCCGAGGCGGCGGACCATGGCCTGGGCTTGCGCTCGCGCATCGTCCTGGGCGTCGACGCCCAGGACAACCACGCCCCGGGCATGATAGCGGCGGTAGACCGTTTGCAAGAACGGTAACTCGTCCTTGCAGGGAGCGCAATAGCTGGCCCAGAAGTTCAGGAGAACCGGATGCCCGCGCAAGGAGCGCAAGGAGAGGGATCTGGAGCCGTCGAGGAGCGGCGCCGCGAAGGATGGGGCCATCGCCGCCGCGGCGGACGGCGGGGACGTTGGCCATAGCAGGCCAACGCCAAGCACGCCGGACACGGCCAAAGCTCCGACAAGACCAACTAATCGTCGTCTATGCAGCCACGCGACCGTTCGAGCGTTCGTCATGCCCGTCCCCTATTCCTATTGCTTTTCAAGCGCCTATCTATCATACCCGCCCCCTTCTGAAGATAGCACGGGACGTCTACAAGACCATTATCCTCCGCTTGTTGCAGGGCCACGTCGCTTAACTGTCGCGTCACGACAGTCGAGGGGGTAGGGGCGTATTGCATACATACGTCCCCGGTCGCCTTGTCGACGGAGGGCGTATGCAATACGCCCCTACCCTCGGAAATCGTCCACGTGGTCGAGGACTACGTGCGCTCCGCCTACTGCCCACTGCTTACTACTCTCTGGCTACTACCCACTGGCAACTGTCCACTCGCAACTGACAACTGCCCCGTCAGGGCCACGGCTAACCAGAAGGCCACGGCAAGGTCGGCGACGAAGATCGAGTTGTCGACCATGCCGTGCACGAAGGTGGCCACCACCACGGCGATGGCCGCGACCTGCACGGCCCGCGCTTGCGTCTGTGCCTCGCGTAGCCGGCTCAGGTTGTGGCGCGCCACGACGACGAAGCCGACTAGCAGGATGGCCAGCGCCACCAGGCCAACCAGCCCCGTGGCCAACCACACGTGCAATACGGCGTTGTGCGGGTGCGAGAGGCAGGGCTCTTGCCAGGCGTTGTTGACATCGATGTAGTGCCTGGCCGGCAGCTGCGCGCGCAACGATGGGGGAAGGAGAGCGACGCAGTCGTAGACATGTGGGTTGTAGAAGGGGTGCGGATCGATCTTGTGTGGGTCCGGGAAGTAGTAGTACAGGAAGTTGTCCGGGCCGACGCCCAACAGCGGGTGGTCGCGGATCATGGCCAGGGCGCTGCGCCACACGTAGAGGCGCGTCGCCGTGCTGGCCCCATGCTGAATCTGCGATAAGACCAGCAGCGCCGTCCCACCCAAGACGCCGCCCGCGCTGAGCAGCGTCAGCAGCGGGCCGTAGCGCCGCTCGGTCTGGCTGCGCCAGAACAGCACGGCCGCCAGGCCGGTTGCCACGGCGGTCAGGATGCCTCCGCGCGATCCGGTCAGCAGCAGCGCCACGACCATCGGCACGACGGCCAGCGCCGCGATGAGCGGCAATGACGGCGCCGACAGCGTCGCCGGGCGCGCCGCCCGGCCGGGACGGTCGCGCAGGGCTGGCGCGCGCCTGATACCCGGTAGCGTCGGCGCCAGTGCGGCTAGGCCCAGCACGATGGCCACGGGGATAACGCGGTCGAGCAGGAGGGCCAGATTATCGGGGCTGCCGTAGACCGAGGTCACCAGGTGCAGTGGGATTGCCGTGGGGTGCGACGCCGGGCCGGTGAAGCGGACCCCCACCAGGGTGTTGCGCCGGAACACGTACTGCCCCAGCCCCAGAAGGGCGACGAGCACGCCGCTGGCGACCAAGGCCCACAGGGCGCGGAGCATGGAGCGCGTGTCGCGCAGCAGCGCCACCACCAGGACGTAGTAGATGATGGGCTCGAGGATGACCAGCCGGTACTCGCGCAAGGCAAACCAGCGGAAGTGCGCCGCCAGCATGGCCGCCGTCGCGGCGGCCAGGAAGAGCGCGACCGGCCGCTCGAACCGCGACCGCGGCACAAAGTGGCGCAGCAGGACCAGCGCATTCGCGACGTATCCGTCCGGCCTCGCCGTGAGCGTCGAAAGGGTCAGCAGGCGTTGTAGCCCGTAGGCCAGCGCGCAGAGGATGATAGCCGTTTCGCCGAGCGCAAACTCCTGGTGTCCCGTGAGGTGCTTGGGCAGCATGAAGAAGGGCATGGCCAGGGGGATCAGGCTGACCGCCAGCGGCAACCGCAGGTAGCACAGCACGCCGCAGACGGCCAGCAACAGCAGGCTGAGCGGCAGGCCCGGCGCGACGTAGTAGAGCACAAAGGCCGCCACCAGCAGGCCCGCCCAGGCGCCTTCGGAGGCCGCGCGGTCGACACTGGTGGTCGTCGTGCGCGGCGCCCCCGAGCGTGTTGCTCCCCTCGTTCTTGTGACCGTGGTCACCGGCCCTCGCTCCCCTTCTCCTCATCTCGTCGAGGCATGGATGGATCGTCCGTGCGGACCGCGCGGTCCCATGGCATCATACGCGAAACGAGGATTCAATTGCATCATCTTGCCGACCGTTTCATTGGCCCTGGCCGCCCCGCTCTGCCGCGCGATGCGCCGGTGAATGGCATCGCGCTCACGTTGGACGCGGGGCGAGAGCACTACCATCATTGCTTGCCCTCGGACCGCAACAGGCTACAATCAGGGTGCATGACCGCTCCTATCATCGTCGTCCCTATCTACGGCCTCGCCCTCTGGTTGGGGCTCTACCTCGTGCGCCGTAGGCTTCGCCCGCATGGTCTTGCGAACCGATGGCGCGGTCGTCGCGATTGGCGGCGCGCTCTTGCTGGCCGCCGCCGACCCGGTCGGCGCGTTCCTGGGGATCGCCGGCTCGCCCGGCCTGCGCATAGCAGGCGCGCTCTGCGTGGGCTACGGCGGGTGGCTCTTCTGGACGGCCCGCCGCTACTCGCCCGATCGACTGCGCGGGCTCGTCGCCGCTATCGCGGGCGGCAATGCCGTCTGGGTGCTCGGCAGCATCCTCGTCTTGCTGACGGGCACGCCCGCCTTGACGGTCGGCGGCCGCTGGGCTGTCGCGGCTCTCGCCGTCGTCGTCGCTCTCTTCGCCGCGGCGCAGGTCGCGGCGCGACGACAACTGCGCCAGCAGTTTGCCACGCTCGGCTCGGCTGATGTTGCCTTGACTTATGTTTGCAGTCATTTGGCTGAGTGCTTAATCCGAGCAACCGACGGCGTGGTACGCGGGGCGCTAACTCTGGTGCAGCGGTGCTTCGCCGTCTACGGTGAGGTTCGCGGCGACACGTTAGCTTCTCCTGGGACACCCTGTATAACGTCCAGTTGACCTTCGAGGGACGCCGCACGGGCGACCGCGTGGCCGGCACGGCACCCAGCTTCGTCAGTACACTCTGGCGATGCGTACTGACGTGGCGCTCCCGCCTGGTCTCCGCCGCGGTGCACATACTGCCGCCGGTCCCGGCGCCCTCAACGCCCAACGCCGAGCGCGCCCCGCGATTGTGATGGTGGGTGCGATCGAGCCTGCGACTGCGGTCGCATGGCAAACCATGGGCCGACTGCGGTCGGGTGGGGGCCGGCCCGACCCTGTCCCTGGTCCCGTTCTGACACCGTAGTGTCCGTCGTGTGCCATGCGACCGCAGTCACAGGCCCTGTCTCACAATCGTGGGGCACACCCCCCAACGCAGGGCCTGTGAATTGTCGACCTGGGAGCGCGGGCGTCTCGCCCGTTCCGGGTTCAGCGCCGGGACGGGCGAGACGCCCGCGCTCCCAGAGATGCCCCCACCATCACCGCGCTGACGACTTTTCACAGACCCTGCCCCCCAACGCCTTGTGCTGGACGACTGTTACGCTTTGTTGTACACTGTGTAACAAATAGCTCCGGGTGAGATAGGCAAGGAGGCAGCATGTCCACGGCGGCGCCGGCGTCAAGCTCGACGACCTTGGTCACAATCCGTGTTCCAGCGGCGATGAAAGAACGCTTCGACTGGATGGCCAAAGCGATGGACCGTCCTCGCAACTACGTCTTTGTAGAGGCGTTGCAACGCTACCTGGATCAGGAAGAGTGGCAACTGAAGGACATCCTGGACGCATTGGATGAAGCCGAGCAGGAGGAAGGTGTCCCGCACGACGATGTGATGCGGGAGGCGTGGGCGACGATAGAACGGATGCGCGCGGCCCAAGAAAGCCGCGCTAAGACCTCCTGATGGCTGTCCTTCGCTGGTCGCCCAGGGCACGACGTGAGCTGAACGCGGCGCTGGCGTAGATTGCCGAAGACAACATCGAGCAAGCGGCAACGGTGTACCAGCGCATCGACCAGGCGACCGCTCACTTGCGTCACCATCCGGCCATGGGGCGTCAAGGGCGTATCCCCGGAACGCGGGAGTTGGTCATCCCACGCACGTCATTCGTGGCGATTTACACCGTGCGGCAAGGCATCGTACGTATCGTCTCTCTGCATCATGCTTCTCAGCAATGGCCGACCACCATCTAAACACTGATGAGGATACGGTGACGCCGCTTGTCGAGGTCTCTGGGCTTGCTCACACCTACCGTGGTGCGCCCGGTCCCGCGTTGGACGAGGTCTCGCTAGTCGTCCCATCCGGTCAGATCGTGGGACTGGTCGGGCACAACGGCGCCGGCAAGACGACGATGCTGCGCATCCTCACCTTCCTGCTGCGGCCTAACACGGGTACGGTGCGCGTCGCGGGCCACGCGCTCTACCATGACCCCATGGAGACCGCCGCGGCCAAACAGCTCGTCGGGGCCGTCTCCGATGTTCCCCTCCTGTACGAGCGTCTGACGGGCCGCGAGTTTGTGCGCTTCATCGGCCAAACCTATGGCTTGTCGTCGGGGCTGGAGGACCGCATCGCTACCTTGCTGGCGCGCTTCGAGCTGGCCGAGCACGGCGACCGGCAGATCGGCTCCTACTCCCTGGGCATGCGCAAGAAAACGGCGCTGTGCGCCGCCCTCGTCCATGACCCGGCCCTCGTCGTGCTCGACGAGCCGTTCGACAACCTGGACCCCGAGGCGCGCCGTCGGCTCAAGGAGGCCCTGCGCGAACTGGCCCGCCGCGGAGGAGCCGTGCTGCTCTCCACGCATGGGCTTGAGGTGGCCCAGGGACTCTGCGACCGCGTGGTGGTGCTCCACCATGGCCGCATCCGCGCCGATGGGACGCTCGACGACCTGCGACGCCTCGCGGGGGCCGGGGCCGTCGAGTCGCTCGAGGATGTCTTCTTCGAATTAACTGCTCCGCTAGCCGGGGACGCCGTGGCCCGGACGGCGAGGACGGCGCCGTGAGCAACCAGCGTCCCCCCGGCGCCCCATCCCACCTGCTGTTGCTGTTGCGCCTCCAAAGCCGTGTGGCCCTGCGCGGTATGCCATGCGGTTGGGCAGCGTGGGCGCGCCTGCTGCTCGGCGGCGCGCTTGTCCTGGCGCTGCTCGGCCCGTCCATCGCCTCGTGGTACGCGCGGGAGACCGTCTATCTGGCCCACCTGTTCCTGAGAAGTCCGAGAGGTCAGGCGGGCGCGGCGACCCTGCTGGCGCGCGACGCGGCCCTCGCCTCCGCCGCCGTGCTGATCCTGGACAGCATCGCCTATGCCCAGGTCGTCCATCACCCGGACATGGAAACCCTGGCGCGCACGCCCCTCGCCCCGCGCACGATCCTCGCCGCCCGCGTCTGCGCGAGCTACGCGACGGTCGCGCCGCTCCTTCTCGCGGCGGCGCTGCCCCTCGTCGTCGGGCTCGACCGCGCGCTGGGACTCGGATGGGGCGCGCTCGGCGCGGCGCTGGCCTTGCTCCTACTGCTGCCGCTGCTTCCCATCGCCGGCGCGGCCCTGCTCGCGGTCATCCTGCTGCGCCTGGTACCGGCGTCCCGGGCGCGCGGCCTGACGGCATTCCTCGCGCCCCTCCTCGTCTGCGGAGCGGGTGTTGCGTCGACGCTCCAGGGACATGCCGCGAACGAGGCGGGCGGCGACGCGGGCATCGTCGTGTGGGTTGGCGTGGCCTGGACGGATTCCCCGCTGGCGTGGGCCGGGCGCGCCCTGGCCGCGGTGGCCACCAGCCAGCCCTCGCTCGCGCTGCTCACGGCGGGAGGAACAGCCGCACTCGCGCTGGCGGTCGGGGGGTTGGCGGCGATCCTGGCGCGCGATCTGTTCGCGGCGGGCGTGGTGGCCTACCGCGGCGCTCCAGGTCGCGCGCGGCGTCCGCGCGTCCGCGGCCCGCGTGGGGCGTCCACCACGGTCTCCCTCAACGCCGTCGACGTCGCACGGACGCCCGCGCCGGCCGCCCCGCGCCGGAGCCGCGTTGCGGCGGCCTGGCGTCCGCTGCTGGGCAAAGAGTGGCGCCTATCCCGACGCGATGGCACGACGCGCGGGCGACTGATCTTTGGTCTCGTCGGCGTAACCGTCGCATTCTCGAGCGGGATGGAGCTGGCCGGCACGCGAGGGGGTGAAGCGCCTTCGATAGCGGCGGTGGGCGCAGGGGCCGCAGGGGCCGCAGGGGCCATAGCGGCCGCGCTGGTCGCGGCCGCGACCAGCGCGGCGTTCTACATCCTGCTGCTTTTTAGTGTAGGAGGGCTCCTATCCGCACTGCTGGAGGCAGCGTGGGCGCGCGAGGCGGAGGCGCGCGAGGTGCTGGCGCGCTCCCCACTGCCCTTGCGACGGGCGCTGCTGGCGCTGGGCGCTTTTTACGCCGTTCCCGGTGTCGTGTGCGCCGTCGTCCTCGCGGCGGTGGGCACGCTGCTGCTGGGCCATTCGGCCGTCGACATCCTCCTCGCCGCCCCGGCCCTCGCCGGTGGCCTGGCTATGCTGTGCGGCGCAACCCTCGCGGCCAGCGCGGTCTGGCCGGCGCGCAACGCGTCGACGACGCTCGTCCCGCATAGCTGGCGGGCACGGCTGGCTATTGGCGCGGCGGACACCCTTGTGAGCATCGCCTGCGATGTCCCGCTGACCCTGGCGTTGGCGCTGGCGGGCGCGCGGCAGCCAGCGCTTGCCTTGGCCGTGGCGCTCGTCCCACTCGGCCTCGCCGCCGTCCTCCTCGCGCTTTGCCTACGCGTCGCGACGCGCGGGCTCGACAGGCTGTTTACGGGCGCCCGCTAATCCGCATTGTCTGCGGCGCCCTATCCCAGCCTGAGCGCGACGCCATACCAACGCGGGCGCGCGCTCCTCGAAAGCCAACGCTGCCGCTGTAGAGGGACAGATGTCTCCAGACACAAAAACAGAGAGCCGGACCCCAGGTCCGACTCTCTGCCCCCTGCCGAAGATTACGATCCGTACCGTACTGGCGGTTTCCCACTGTCCGGGGCCTCAGTGTCGGTACCTCCTCAAGTCCCGCTCACCTCAACCACCATCATCATAAACGGCGGGTGTTAAGCCCACGCTAACGGCGTGTTAAACCTGCGTTAAAGAATGGGGGCGTTTGATCCGGTCGGCCGCTGGTTGACAGCGGTCGTGTCCGTGTGCTACGGTCACAGTGGGTACAACCACATCCTCGTACCCTGATTGGGGCGCGTATATGTCTCTGATATCCTTGCTCAAGGTTTTCCCGGAGATGGGCTCACTGGCAACAGTGTGGAGCCTCTGCGCCTCGTGGCTTGCGTTCATGCTGCTAGCCCGGTCCCTGTGTCCCTGTCGCGGCCGTCTCCTCGCCGGATAGCAGGGTAGCTTGTCGCGACACGCGCGCATCGCCGCCGTTGTCACGCGCTTCTGGGCTAACGTTGTTCTTGACGCTCTAGAGATCCCGTCGGCATGCTCGGCATGAGTTTATGCACGGTGTGCTGGCGTTGCCTCTTTCCCATTGCTTCCTCTGCATCCGTACGCGCCTGTCGGCTGCTGTCGTGCCGCTGCTTCCGCGCATTCGCTAAAACCTACGAAATCCATCGACTATGTATAATTTAAAACAAGGTGTGCCAGGTGGACGCAAGATTGGGAGGGGGAAGATGGACGTAGCGCTGCCTCTATACGGGGAGCATGAGTGCCTCGTCCACGTGGGGCGGGGCGAACGGATGGATGCCGTCGTCCTTAGCGGAGACGACTTAACCATCGATGGGGTGTTGCGCGTGGCTCGTTTCAGAGCGCCGGTCGAGGTGTCGCGCGCCGCCCTGGCGCGGGTGCGCGCGGCGCGCGACGTGGTCGACCGCGTGCTGGAGCGCGGCGACGTCGTCTACGGATTAAACACGGGCCTGGGGCCGCTGGCGCGCTACCGCCTGGCGCCGGAGAACCTGGAGCAGGTGCTGGTGCGCACGGTGGTCGGCCACACCGCGATGCTGGGCGATGAACTGCCGTCTGAGACAGTGCGGGCCATGATGCTGGCGCGGGCCAATGGTATCGCCAAGGGCGGCGTGGGGGTGCGCGTCGAGGTGATGCAGGCGCTGGTGGACGCGCTCAACCGGGGCGTCCACCCGGTGGTGTCGCGCGGCGGCTCCGTCGGGCAGGCCGACCTGTCGGAGATGGCGCAGGTGGCGCAGGTGTTGATCGGGCTGGGACAGGCCGAGTACGGCGGCCGGCGCCTGGCGGGCGGCGAGGCCCTGGCCGAGGCCGGCCTGCGGCCCTTGCGGCTGCAGGCCAAGGAGGCGCTGGGCCTGATCAGCGCCAACGGCGTCACCGTCGGCCAGGGCTCGTTGGTGCTGGCCGACCTCGCCGAACTGCTCTATACCTTCGATGTCGCGGCGGCGCTGGCATTGGAAGGGTTCGGCGGGAACCTGACCATTATCCATCCCCAGGCGGATCGGCTCAAGCCGCACCCTGGTCAGCGTTTGACCGCGGACCACCTGCGCGCGCTGTTGGAGGGCAGCTACCTGTGGCAGGCCGCGGGGGCGCGCAACCTGCAGGACCCGCTCTCGTTCCGCTGCATCCCGCAAGTCCACGGCAGCAGCGCCGACGCCTATGTCAGCGTGCGCCGCACAATGGAGATCGAGCTTAACGCCGCCAGCGACAACCCGCTGGTCAGCCTCGACGATGCGGCGATCATTTCCGTCGGCAACTTCGACGTCACCAACATCGCGCTGGCCTTCGACATGCTGCGCATCGCGCTGGCCAAGCAGGTCCAGGTGGCCAATGAGCGCATCCAGAAGCAACTGTGGGCGCAGTTCAGCGGCCTGCCGACGGGGCTGGGGGTGCTCGACGAGCCGGTCGGCGGCATGCACCAGCTGGCGCGTATGTGCGCCTCGCTGGCGGCCGAGGCGCAGCTGTTGGCCAACCATGTGTCGCTGATTTACCATACCCAACTGGCGGAGGGCATCGAGGACCACGCCAGCATGGCCCCGCTGGGCGTGCGCAAGACGGAGGAGTTGATGCGCGTGGCCTGGCGCGTGGCCGCCCTGGAGATGATCGTGGCCGCGCGCGCCATCGACCTGCGCGGCCGTCCCTCGCTGGGCCGCGGCACCCACGTGGCCTACCAGGCCGTGCGCGCCCGCGTCCCCGTCGACGTCGTCGGCTGGGAGCCAGGGGTCGAGGATGTGGTGCGCGTCGTGGCCGATGGGCAACTGGCCTCGTGGGTGATGGAGGAACTGAGCGGACGGCACGCGGTGTCGTGGGCGCCACGGGGCGAACCGGAGCGGCACGACGGCCGCCTTGTCGCCGACCCGACCCCGCCGCCGGGGGCGTGAGATAGCTATTAGTCATTAGCCGTTAGCCCAGTCGCGGTTGGCAGCCCAAGACTAACGGCTAATGGCTAACGGCTAACGGCTGATTGGAGTGACACATGACGACGACCGTACGCGAGACGACGGGCCGCATCACGGCGGCGCGCGGGACCGCGCTGCGCTGTCGCGGCTGGCGCCAGGAGGCGCTGCTGCGTATGCTGGAGAATAACCTGGAGAACGGTGAGCGGCCGGAGGACCTGGTAGTCTATGCCAGCTTTGCAAAGGCCGCCCGCGATTGGGACGCCTACCACGCTATCGTGGCCGCGCTTAAGCGCCTGGGCGACGACGAGACGCTGCTGATCCAGTCGGGCAAGCCGATCGGCGTCTTCCGCACCCACGACCGCGCTCCCCTGGTGCTGATGGCCAACGGCAACCTGGTGGGGCGCTGGGCCACGCCCGAGGTCTTTTGGGATCTGGCCGATCGCGGCCTGACCATCTGGGGCGGTCTGACCGCCGCCGATTGGCAGTACATCGGCTCGCAGGGCGTCATCCAGGGCACCTACGAGATCTTTGCCGCCGTGGCGCGCGAGCACTTCGGCGGCTCGCTGGCCGGACGCCTCATCCTGACCGCTGGCATGGGCGGCATGGGCGGGGCGCAGCCCCTGGCCGGGACGCTGGCCGGGGCGGTCATCATGACGGTCGAGGTCGACCCGGCGCGCATCGAGCGGCGCATCGCCTCCGGGTATTGCCAGCACCTGGCGCGCGACCTCGACGAGGCGCTGGCGCTGTGCCGCGCCGCCCAGGCGCGCAAAGAGCCGCTCTCGGTCGGTCTGGTTGGCAACGCCTCCGAGGTCTACCCCGAACTGGTGCGTCGGGGCGTCACCCCGGACGTGGTCACAGACCAGACCTCGGCTCACGACGCGCTCCACGGCTACGTTCCCGCCGGCCTGAGCGTCGCCGAGGTCGAGGCGTTGCGCCGGAGCGACCCCCAGGCGGTGACCCGGCGCGCGCTGGAGTCCATCGCCGCCGAGGTGCGCGCCATGCTGATCTTCAAGGAGCGCGGGGCGGTGGTGTTCGACAACGGCAACAACATCCGCTCGCAGGCCGCCGGCCAGGGCGTGGCCGACGCCTTCAGCATCGACATCTTCACCGCGCGCTACCTGCGTCCCCTCTTCGCGCGCGGCATCGGCCCCTTCCGCTGGCTGGCCCTGACCGGTGAGCCCGAGGACATCTATACGATCGACCGCCTGGTGCTCGACCTGTTTCCCGACAATGAACTGGCCACCAACTGGATCACCCTGGCCGGGCGGCATATCCGCTTCGAGGGCTTGCCCGCGCGCATCTGCTGGCTGGGGCACGGTGAGCGCACCAGGCTGGCGCTGTCCGTCAACGCGGCCGTGCGCGAGGGCCGGCTCTCGGGACCCATCGCCTTTACGCGCGACCACCTGGACGGCGCGGCCATGGCCCACCCGCGCATCGGCACCGAGGGCATGCGCGATGGCAGTGACGCCATTGCCGACTGGCCGCTGCTCAACGCCCTGCTCAACACCGCCTCCATGGCCGACCTCGTGGCCATCCACTCCGGCGGCGGTGGGTACGCCGGCTATATGACCAGCGCCGGCAGTACCGTCGTGGCCGACGGCAGCGCGGCGGCCGACCGCCGTTTGGCTACCGCCTTGACCAACGACACCGGCATCGGTGTGCTCCGCTTCGCCGACGCCGGCTACGATGAGGCTATCGAGACCGCAGCACAGGCGGGATTGGGACTCAGTAGTTAGCCATTAGCCGTTAGCCGTTAGCCGTTAGCCGTTAGCCGTTAGCCATTAGCCGTGACGAGTATCCGCTTGCGCGCATCATAGAGACTGCAAGCCAAGGCTAACAGCTAATGACTAATGACTAATGGCTGAGTTGAAAGGACACGACATTGCGCACACTGACGGCATCCGACGTGCCGGCCGCCGTGACCGGCGGCTCGGTGCTGGCCTGCGGCGGCGGCGGCTGGGTCGACCAGGGCTACCTGATCGGCGAGATCGCCACCCGGCTGGGCGAGCCGCGCCTGGCAACCATCGACGAGATCCCGCCCGACGGCATCATTGTGACCGTCACGGCCATCGGTTCGCCCGCCGCACCCGATTGGCAGATGCTGCCCATCGACTACGTCCGTGCCCTGCAACGCCTGATCGACGAGTTGGGCCAGCCCGTGGCTGGCCTGATTACGGCGCAGAACGGCTCGTCGACCACGCTCAACGGCTGGAACCAGTCGGCCATCCTGGGCATCCCCGTGGTCGACGCGGCCGGCAACGGGCGCGCGCAGCCCACGGGCAAGTTCGGCTCCATGGGCTTGCTGACCCTGCCCGGCTACCGTACGATCCAGACGGCGGCCGGCGGCAACCGCGCCCAGGGCCGCTACCTGGAGGTGACTGTCGGCGGGGAGGTAGCGCGCGCCGACGACATCCTGCGGGCGGTCTCGCTGCAGGCGGGCGGCTTCATCGCCGCCGCGCGCAACCCCGTCGCCGCCTCCTACGTGCGGGAGCACGCGGCGGTCGGCGCTATCTCCTACGCGCTGCGCCTGGGCGAGGCCATGCTGGCGGCGCAACCCGACGGCGCCGAGGCCGTGATTGGTGCGGCGCTGGAGGTCACGAAGGGACGCGTCCTGGGCCGCGGTCCGGTCAGCCATACGGCGGTCGACACGCGCGACAGCTTCGACTTCGCGCGCTTCGTCGTCGCGGACGCCGCCGGCCCGCTGACCCTGCACACCATGAACGAGTACATGGCGGTGGACCGCGGCGGCGAGCGGCTGGCCACCTATCCCGACATCATCTGCACGCTCTCGCTGGAGAGCGGCCTGCCCGTCAGCGTGGCCCAGATGCGCGAGGGGGACCGGGT
>JAABUX010005501.1_pt1 | contig 15532 bp, 15 predicted proteins | sample 5561851 | NCBI WGS metagenome assembly JAABUX01 (sample SAMN10711883, study PRJNA513361) | rock metagenome | isolation source: Antarctica rocks | place: Antarctica: Victoria Land, Richard Nunatak red sandstone | collected 2016-01-03 | reverse complement strand
GTAAAGCGGCCGCGGATGGCGCTCAGATCGATCATCGCGACAGGCTACAAAACCGCTCCGTGACCGGGAATCCCCCTATGGCGAGAAGTCCCACCCGATTCGGCTATTTCCTGACGGGCCCTAAGCAACCGGCCGGCCCACGACACGGTGTTGTCCACCGGACGGGCGTTGCAATTGCGTGAAAATGCCCACATCTGGTGCCCTCTTGTCACAGGGAGGGCGACGGTTCGGCAACCTGCTTGTCCCGGCCGGTCGGCAAGATGTAGTCTTTCCTTGGCTTGCCCCCGTCGCGCGGGGCCGGAGTGCTCATGAGTAAGTCCCCAGACTCTAAGAACACCCTGTATTGCTCCTTCTGCGGCAAGTCGCAGCACGAGGTTCGCAAGTTGATTGCGGGGCCGACCGTGTTCATCTGCGATGAGTGCGTCGAACTCTGCATGGATATCATCCGTGAGGAGCACAAGACTCATCTCGTGAAGTCGCGCGACGGCGTGCCGACGCCGAAGGAGATCTGCAAGGTTCTCGATGATTACGTGATTGGCCAGGCGCACGCCAAGCGAGTGCTCAGCGTCGCGGTGCACAACCACTACAAGCGGCTGGCCCACGGCGCCAAGAACAATGACGTCGAGATCGCCAAGAGCAACATCCTGCTCGTCGGCCCTACTGGCTCGGGCAAGACCCTGCTGGCGCAAACCCTCGCCCGCATTCTCGACGTCCCGTTCACCATGGCCGACGCCACCACCCTCACCGAGGCCGGCTATGTCGGCGAGGATGTGGAAAATATCATCCTCAAGCTGTTGCAGTCCGCCGATTACAACGTCGAGCGCGCCCAGCGAGGTATCGTCTACATCGACGAAGTCGACAAAATCAGCCGCAAGTCCGACAACCCGAGCATCACCCGCGACGTGAGCGGCGAGGGCGTGCAGCAGGCCCTGCTCAAGATCATGGAGGGCACCGTCGCCTCCGTGCCACCGCAGGGGGGCCGCAAGCACCCGCAGCAGGAGTTCCTGCAGGTCGACACCACCAACATCCTATTCATCTGTGGCGGTGCCTTCTCCGGACTGGAGAAGATCATCGGCGCCCGCGGCAAGGGTTCTGGCATCGGCTTCGGATCGGATGTGCGCGACCCCGACGAGCGTCGGACAGGAGCCATTCTGCGCGAGGTGGAGCCGGAGGACTTGCTGAAGTTCGGCTTGATTCCCGAGTTCATCGGCCGGCTGCCTGTCGTCGCCACGCTCGAGGATCTCGACGAGGCGGCATTGATGGAGATCCTGACCAAACCGAAGAATGCGCTCGTCAAACAGTATGCCAGGCTGTTCGAGATGGAGGGCGTAAAGCTTTCCTTCACTGATGATGCGCTAAAGTCGGTCTCGACGCGTGCGATCGCCCGAAGGACAGGGGCGCGCGGGTTGCGGTCAATCATGGAGTCTATTTTGCTGTCGACGATGTTCGATTTGCCGGGCCTGGACGGCGTGGAAGAGGTCACCATCAATCGGGAGGTGGCCGAGAGCCGCGCAAACCCGCTGTATACGTACGGGAAGGAGCGCGCTGAAGGCGCATGAGACCCGACGGCATCGCGGCCTTGTTCCGCGTTGCCGGGTGACCGATATCCTTGTCGAGGGTGCCGCCGGGTTACGGGGCCCCGACCAAGAATGATCATGGCGTGCCGTGTTGGGCGCTATGACGAACCGACTGTCCCCCTAAGGAGGTCTCATGAGTGATCCGGAGCGGGCCGAGGGCCCTCGCACCACCTCCGCCGAGCCGCTGGCTGTCTTGCCGCTGCGCGATATCGTGGTTTTTCCGCATATGATCGTGCCACTGTTCGTGGGACGGGAGAAATCCGTCCGTGCGCTCGAGGCGGTCATGCGCGACGACAAGCAAATCCTTCTGGTCGCCCAGAAGAATGCGACCCAGGACGATCCCGGCGCCGATGACATCTTTCGCGTCGGTACCGTATCGACGATCCTACAGTTGCTGAAGCTGCCCGACGGCACCGTCAAGGTGCTGGTTGAAGGCGGCCGCCGGGCCGCGATCACGAAGTTCGCCGATACTGAAGCGTATTTCGAGGCGTTCGTGACCGAGTTGCCCGACGAGGGCGGCGACGCCAAGGAGCTCGAGGCGCTGGGCCGTACCGTCGTCAGCCAGTTCGAGCAATACATCAAGCTGAACAAGAAGATCGCGCCGGAGGTGCTCGTCTCCCTCAACCAGATCGAGGAGCCGAGTAAGCTGGCCGATACGATCTCTGCACATCTCAATCTCAAGATCGCCGAGAAGCAGGAGCTGCTCGAAGCCGCCCGCGTCGGCGACCGGCTCGAGCGCGTGTTCGCTCACATGGAGAGCGAGATCGGCGTGTTGCAGGTCGAGAAGCGCATCCGCAACCGCGTCAAGCGGCAGATGGAGAAGACGCAGCGCGAGTACTACCTCAACGAGCAGCTGAAGGCGATTCAGAAGGAGCTTGGCGAGGGCGAGGACGGCAAGGATGAGACTGCCGAACTCGAAGAGCGCATCAAGAAGACCCGTTTTACCAAGGAAGCGCGTGAGAAAGCGTTGGCCGAGCTCAAGAAGCTCCGGACGATGAGCCCGATGAGCGCCGAGGCGACGGTGGTGCGCAACTACCTCGATTGGATGCTGTCGATTCCGTGGAAGAAGCGCAGCAAGATCAACAACGACGTCGAGGAAGCCGAGCGCGTGCTCGACGCCGACCACTATGGCCTCGTGAAGGTCAAGGAGCGGATTCTCGAGTATCTAGCGGTGCAATCGCGCAGCTCGAAGATCAAGGGCCCGATCCTCTGCCTCGTCGGCCCGCCCGGCGTCGGCAAGACCAGCCTCGGCCGCAGCATCGCCAAGGCCACAGGTCGCAATTTCGTTCGCATGTCCTTGGGCGGCGTTCGCGATGAGGCCGAAGTCCGCGGCCATCGCCGGACCTATATCGGTTCGATGCCCGGCAAGGTCGTCCAAGGCATGAAGAAGGCCAAGACCAGCAATCCGTTGTTCTTGCTGGACGAGATCGACAAGCTCGGGGCCGATTGGCGCGGCGATCCGTCGTCCGCGTTGCTCGAAGTGCTCGACCCCGAGCAGAACTCGACCTTCGCCGACCACTATCTCGAGGTCGACTACGACCTGTCGGATGTGATGTTCATCACCACCGCCAACAGCCTGCGCATGCCGCAGCCGCTGTTGGACCGCATGGAGATCATCCGCATCCCCGGCTACACCGAGGACGAGAAGGTCGAGATCGCCAAGCGTCACCTCGTGGCCAAGCAGGCCGAAGCCAACGGCCTGAAAAAAGAGGAATGGTTGCTGTCCGAAGACGCCGTCCGCGACCTGGTGCGCTATTACACGCGAGAGGCCGGTGTCCGCAGTCTCGAGCGCGAAATCGCCAACGTCGCCCGCAAGGCGGTCAAGGAGATCGTTACCAAGAAGACCAAGCGGGTCACGATCAACCGCAAGAACCTCGAGAAGTATGCGGGCGTGCGCCGGTTCCGGTATGGCGAAACCGAGGCCGAGGACATGGTCGGCGTTGTCACCGGTCTGGCTTGGACCGAAGTCGGCGGCGAGATCTTGACCATCGAGAGCGTGATGCTCCCGGGTAAGGGGCAGATCAAGCACACCGGCAAGCTCGGCGACGTCATGCAGGAGAGCGTGTCGGCGGCGCTCAGCTATGTGCGCAGTCGCGGCCTGTCGTTCGGGATCAAGCCGACCGTGTTCGAGAAGAAGGACATTCACGTGCACGTGCCGGAAGGCGCGACGCCTAAAGACGGTCCTTCGGCCGGCATCGCGATGGCGACTAGCATCGTGTCTGTCATGACCGGCATCCCGGTCCGCCGGGACGTTGCGATGACGGGCGAGATCACGCTCCGCGGCCGGGTCCTCCCGATCGGCGGTCTGAAGGAGAAGATGCTGGCGGCGTTGCGGGCCGGCATCACCACGGTGTTCATCCCGAAGGACAACGAGAAAGATCTCGCCGAGATCGAGGAAGGCGTGAAGAAGCATCTCAAGATCATCCCGGTGGCTCACGTCGACGAGGTGATCAGGCAGGCGCTGGCGCGTAAGCCCGAAGCGATCGAGTGGACCGAGCCGCCGGACCCGGTCGTCCCCACCGTCCAACCCGAAGTGTCTCTCCCCCACTAACAACCTGTAAGTCTTCTGCGTGTCCCTCTCCCGAACGGAGAGGGACACTTGTATAGGGGTGGGATGGGCGGTTAGCTCAGCGGTAGAGCGTCTCGTTTACACCGAGAGGGCCGGCGGTTCGAAACCGTCACCGCCCACCAACTTCGTTTCCGCTTGACTTCGGCGACCCGTTGCGTATGTGTCCGCTCGTCGCCGCCGCCGCGTCCAGACCGCCCTGCCAGACGGCATGGGCGGTTTGTCGTTCAACCAGCCCGCGTCACGGGTAGCCGCTGCCCAGTCGGCCGCGCAGACCATGCTTCCGGCTTCATCGGCCGGATCCAGGACAGGAAACCGAAACCCACATGGCATCAACCGCCGCCGCCCTCCAAGAACCCGCTCTCGAGCACGGGATGGAAGATTTCGCCTCCTTGCTCGATGAGCAGTTCAGCCGCGACACCGGCTTCGAAGGGTCGGTCGTCACCGGCCGCGTGATCCGCCTGACCGACGAATTCGCCATCGTCGATGTCGGCCTGAAAAGCGAGGGCCGCGTCGCCCTCAAGGAATTTGCCGCCCCTGGCGCCAAGCCCGAGGTCAAGCCCGGCGACAACATCGAGCTCTATGTCGAGCGTTACGAAGATCGTGACGGCTCCATCGTGCTCTCCCGCGAAAAGGCGCGCCGTGAAGAGGCGTGGATCAATCTCGAGAAGGCGTTCGAAGGTCAGCAGCGCGTCAACGGCACGATCTACGGCCGGGTCAAGGGCGGCTTCACCGTCGATCTCGGCGGCGCCGTTGCCTTCCTGCCCGGCAGCCAGGTGGACATCCGCCCCGTCCGCGACGTCGGCCCCCTGATGGGCACCCCGCAGCCGTTCCAGATCCTGAAGATGGACCGCGCCCGCGGCAACATCGTCGTCTCCCGCCGCGCCGTCCTCGAAGAGACTCGCGCCGAGCAGCGCAGCGAGCTGATCCAGGGCCTGAAGGAGGGCATGATCCTCGACGGCGTGGTAAAGAACATCACCGACTACGGCGCCTTCGTCGACCTCGGCGGCGTCGACGGCCTGCTCCACGTCACCGACATCGCCTGGCGCCGCATCAACCACCCGAGCGAGGCGCTCCAGATCGGCCAAGCCGTCCGCGTTCAGGTCATCCGCTTCAACAGCGAGACCCAGCGCATCAGCCTCGGCATGAAGCAGCTCGAAGCCGACCCGTGGGATGGCGTCACTGCCAAGTATCCGCCGGGCGCCAAGATGAGCGGCCGCGTCACCAACATCACCGACTACGGCGCTTTCGTCGAACTCGAGCCAGGTGTTGAAGGCCTGGTCCACGTCTCGGAAATGAGCTGGACCAAGAAGAACGTCCACCCCGGCAAGATCGTCTCCACCTCGCAAGAGGTCGAGGTCATGGTGCTCGACGTCGACAGCTCCAAGCGCCGCATCTCGCTCGGCCTCAAGCAGGTCCAGCGCAACCCCTGGGAGCAGTTCGCCGAAGACCACCCCATCGGCAGCACCGTCGAGGGCGAGCTCCGCAACATCACCGAGTTCGGCCTGTTCATCGGCATCTCCGCCGATGTCGACGGCATGGTCCACATGTCGGACCTGTCCTGGGACGAGCCTGGCGAGCTCGCCATTGCCAAGTTCGAGAAGGGCAACGTCGTCCAGGCCAAGGTGCTCGATGTCGACGTCGAAAAGGAGCGCATATCGCTCGGCGTCAAGCAGCTTCACGACGACCCAGCCGCCTCCATCCTCGGCCGCATCCACAAGAACGACGTCGTCACCTGCATCGTGACCAGCGTTCAGTCCAACGGCATCGAAGTGAAAGTCGACGACGTTCTCACCGGCTTCATCCGCCGCGCCGAACTCGCCCGCGACAAGGGCGAGCAGCGGCCCGAGCGGTTCGCCGTCGGCGAGAAGGTCGACGCCAAGGTCACTGCGATCGACCGCGCCGCTCGCAAGCTCGCGCTCACCATCAAGGGCCGCGAGATGGAAGAGGACAAGCAGGCGATCCAGGACTTCGGCACCGCCGACAGTGGCGCCTCGCTCGGCGACATCCTCGGCGCCGCTATCCGCCGCCGCAACCAGCAGTCCACCGACGTCTAACCGAACCACCCCTCTCCCGGCGACGGGGGAGGGGGTTCCCTGGGGGCTCATTGCTCGAACCCGACCTTCTGATCGATCGGCGGCGTCTCAAGCGCCGCCTTAATTTTTGGCGCGTCATGGCCATCGTCGCGGTAGTGGCAGCGCTCGCCGCCGTTGCCCGGCCGACAACTCGGCTGGTCACGCGACATGTTGAGCGCGTCAACGTCACCGGCGTCATCACCGACGATCGCGCCGTGACTGACTCCGTCCGGCGCCTGGCCAAGGACGGCTCGGTCGCCGCCGTGATCGTCTCGATCGATAGTCCCGGCGGCTCGGTCGCGGGCGGCGAGAGCCTCTACGACGCGATCCGCGACGTCGCCGCGGCCAAGCCGACGATCGCCGTCATGCGCGGGACCGCCGCCTCGGCCGGCTACATGGTGGCGCTGCCCACCAACCGCATCTTCGCCCAGCAATCGACGCTGACCGGCTCAATCGGCGTCATTCTCGAGACGGCCGAGTTCTCCGGGCTGCTCAAAACCCTTGGAGTCGACGCCGAAGCGATCACGTCCGGCCCGCTGAAAGACCAGCCAAGCCTCTCCCGCCCGCTCAGCCCCGAAGGCCGCGCCTACCTCAATGGCGTCGTGCAGGACATGTTCGACCAGTTCGTCGAGAAAGTGGCCCAAGGCCGGCACATGACCACCGACGCCGTCCGCCAGCTCGCCGACGGCCGCGCCTACACCGGCCGCCAAGCCAAGGCGCTCGGCCTGGTCGACGAGATCGGTGGCGAGGCCGCAGCCCGGTCATGGCTGGCCAGCACCTACCAAGTCGACGAAACTCTGCCGGTGCGCGACCTCGATCGACGCAGCTTCGTCCAACGGACGTTCGGCTCGGCGCTGACCGGGCTTCGGCTGATGATGCTGGACGGGCTTGGCGGTGGTGCCTGGTCGCTCTGGACCGGTCGTTGATCCTGACTTTCCAGCAGGTTCCTTGACGTTTGGAACGCCGTCCGGCATCGTCGGGGCCAATCGCACCCTCCCGGCACCGAAACGATGACCCGCTCCGAGCTGATTGCCGATATGGCGAGTTCCAACCCGCACTTGATGAGCCGCGACGTCGAGCTCATCGTTTCGACGATCTTCGACGAGATCACCGCGGCACTGGCGCGCGGCGAGCGGGTCGAATTGCGCGGCTTCGGCGCGTTCACGGTCAAGAAACGCGACGCCCGCACGGGTCGCAACCCGCGCACCGGCGAGGCCGTCCCGGTCAACGAGAAGCTGGTTCCGTTCTTCAAGGCGGGAAAGGAGTTGCGCGAGCGCGTCAACCGTGGTCCCAAGCCGCGTAGCGCGCCCGTCCGCGCCCAACGCACTTTGGCCTGATCTGATGCGCATCCTCCTCGCCGCCCCATTGCTGTTCCTACTGATCCTGTTCGCGCTGTCGAACAAGCAGACCGTCGAGCTGAGCCTGTGGCCGACCGACGTATCGCTCGTGATGCCGGTTTCGGTCGCCGTGCTCGGCATCGCCGGGCTGTTCTTCCTGTTCGGCGCGCTCGTCGCCTGGAGCGGGACGCTGTCCGAGCGCACCCGCGCGCGCCGGGCCGAGGCGACGATCCGCCAGCTCGAGGCGCAGCTCGCCTCCCGCAACACGTCACGCTCGCTCAGCCTCGCGCCGCCGCGCTGACGTCGATCAAGATCTGCGGCGTGAACGACGCCGCCTCGTTCGCCGCGGCCGCCAGCGCTGACTGGGTCGGCCTGGTGTTCTATCCAGCTTCGCCACGCGCGGTGACCCCCTCCCAGGCTGCCACGATCGTCGCCTCTCAACCCGGCGGACCAGCCCGCGTCGGCCTGTTCGTCGAGCCTGCCGATGAGGAGATCGAGGCGGCCTTGGCCGCGGTTTCGCTCGAGATCCTACAGGTCTATGCGGCGCCAGAGCGCGTCAGCGCGTTGCGGGAGCGTTTCGGGCTGCCGGTCTGGCGCGGCGTTGGCGTCGAGACCGCGTCCGACTTGCCACAGGACGACCGCGCCGACGGCTTCGTCCTCGACGCCAAACCGCCCGCGAACGCCGACTTGCCCGGCGGCAACGCAGTTTGCTTCGATTGGTCCCTGCTCCGCTCATGGCGGGCGCCGCGGCCCTGGCTGCTGGCCGGTGGGCTGACCGTCGACAACGTAGGCGAGGCGATCACCGTATCGGGCGCCCAAGCCGTGGACGTGTCGTCAGGCCTCGAGTCGCGGCGCGGCGTCAAGGATCCCGCCTTGATCGCCGATTTCATCGCCGCCGTGCGCCGGGCCGATCAGGGCGGCAGGACGCTCCTCCGCGCCGGCTGACCCGGCCGCGCCGTATCGACACAGGGCACCGGCGGCCCGCCTTCCGACCAGAGCGGCCGGTCCATGATCGGACCCGGCACGGCGGCCGATCCCGTTCCCGGCATGGCGGCCGATCCCGTTGCCGGGACGGCGGCCGATCCCGTTGCCGGGACGGCGGCCGATCCCGTTGCCGGGACGGCGGCCGATCCCGTTGCCGGGACGGCGGCCGATCCCCCCGGCCCGGCGCCAGCACCGCGCGCGGTGCCCGGCACGGGGGCTGGAAGCGGTGGCGGTGTACCCTGACCCCAGAGCGGCCGTTCGGCGCCGCCATCCAACGGTCGATCGACCCCCGGCGCATTCGTGCGAGAGGCCGGAGGCGGCGTCGGCGCGGCGCCGCCGTCTGGCAAATAGCGGCCGTATTCGCCCGGACCCGATCCGCCGTCGGACAGGGAGCCGGGCGGCAGGCGCGGCCGGCACGGCACCCCCGGCTTGCCCGCTATCCCCGGCGCCGGGCCGGCGAGCGGTGCCGATGGGATGAGCGGGACGAAACTCGTCAACGGCGCCGGGTCGGAAAGCGGCGTCTGTCCCGAAAGCGGCCGGTCGAGGAATGTCGGTTGCGCGGGGCATGGCGACGCGGCGCCAAGCAGCAGCGCCAGGACCACCCTCAAATCCATCCGCGTCGCCTGAACCAGAGCAGCGGGACGAAGGCGCTGAGCACGATGACGGCCAGGCCGTAGAAATACCCGTACTCCCATTGCAGTTCGGGAATCCATTTGAAGTTCATCCCATAGATGCTCGCGATCAGCGTCGGAGGGACGCCGACGACCGAGACGACGGTCAAGACCTTGATGCCGTTGTTCTGTTCGATATTGATGAAACCGAGCGTCGCGTCGAGCAGGAACTGCACCTTGTTCCCGAGTTGGACATCGTAGTCCATGAGCGAGGCGATGTCTTTTTGCGTCGTGCTGCAGCGATGCAGCAGATCCTTCTCGATCCAGCCGCCACCCCTCTCGGTCACGTACACGGCAATCCGTTGCACGCCGATCAAGCTATCGCGCAGATCGGCCAGTTTCTCGCCGAGCCGGCCCACCGCGCGCAGCGTGCCGCGGAGCCGCGCGTCGATCCGATTGGAGTTGCGCTCGGGGTCGGCGTCGGTGCGGAAGATCGTCTGCGAGATTGCTTGCAAGTCGAGCCCGACTCGCTCAAGCACATCGGCCAGCCGATCCACGATTGCCTCGAACAGCAACAGGAAGGCGCTCGCGCCGCTGGGCCGCTCGCGGCCGGCAAAACGCTCGGCGACGTCGTCGAAAACCGGGATCTCGGCGTAGCGGATCGTGATCAGGCAGCCCGGCGCCAGCACGAAGCCCAGCGGCGCGATCGCCATCCCGGAGTCGCCAGCCGGATAGGTCATCGGCGTGCTGAGATAGAGCACGCCGGCCTCGGTCGCGAGCCGGCTGCTCGTCTCGATCTCGGCGGTCTCGGCCCGCGTCGGCACGCGGAGGCCGGTGATGTGCGCGACCTCGGCACGTTCGGCCTCGGTCGGGTCGATCAGGTCGTACCAAGCCGCCTCGCCGATCTCGTTCGGGCCGGTCGGCGAGGCAAACCGGCTGCGCGGGGCATGTCCAGTGTTCGCGTACAACATGGCTGCAGCGTAAGCGCGATCATCCGTGCCGGCCAGACGTGACCGCCGGGTCGGGCTGGGCTAAGAGGGCGCGATGGAGAATTTAGCTTGAGCGCCGCCGTCGCCCGCCCCAACACGCTACGCTCCGGGCCCGATGAGCGCGGCAAATTCGGCGGCTTCGGCGGCCGCTTCGTCGCCGAGACGCTGATGCCGCTGATCCTGGCCGTTGGCGACGCCTACGAGGCGGCCAAGGCGGATCCGTCGTTCCAGGTCGAGCTCGACCGCTATTTGAAGGACTATGTCGGCCGCCCGAGCCCGCTCTGGTTCGCCGAGCGGCTGACCGCGCGGATCGGCGGCGCCAAGATCTACCTCAAGCGCGACGAGCTGAATCACACCGGCAGCCATAAGATCAACAACTGCATGGGCCAGATCCTGCTGGCCCGGCGCATGGGCAAAACCCGCATCATCGCCGAGACCGGCGCCGGCCAGCATGGTGTCGCCACGGCCACCGTCTGCGCGCTCTTCGGCCTGCCCTGCGTCGTCTACATGGGGGCGACCGACGTCGAGCGGCAGAAGCCGAACGTGTTCCGCATGAAGCTGCTGGGCGCCGAGATCGTTTCCGTCACCTCGGGCGCGGGCACGCTGAAGGACGCGATGAACGAGGCGATGCGCGACTGGGTCGCCAATGTCGAGGACACGTATTACCTGATCGGCACCGTGGCCGGGCCGCACCCGTATCCGGCGATGGTGCGCGACTTTCAGAGCATCATCGGCATCGAGGCGCGGGCGCAGATGATGGAAGCCGAGGGCCGCCTGCCCGACGTTGTCGTGGCCGCGATCGGCGGCGGCAGCAACGCGATGGGCCTGTTCCACCCGTTCCTCGACGACGCGGAGGTCCGCCTGATCGGCGTCGAAGCCGCCGGGCGCGGGCTCGACACGCACGAGCATGCGGCCAGTCTGAGCCGCGGCCGCCCCGGCGTGCTGCACGGCAACCGCACATATCTGCTGCAGGACGAAGACGGCCAGATCCAGGAGGCCCACAGCATCAGCGCGGGGCTGGATTACCCCGGCATCGGCCCGGAGCACTCCTGGCTGCACGAGATCGGCCGCGTCCAATACGTCGCCGCGACCGACGACGAGGCGCTTGAGGCGTTCCAGTTGTGCACCCGCGCCGAGGGCATCATTCCCGCGCTCGAACCCGCCCATGCGCTGGCGCACGTCCAGAAGATGGCGCCGGCGATGGACAAGGACGCCATCGTGCTGATGAACCTGTGCGGTCGCGGCGACAAGGACATCTTCACCGTGGCCGCCCACCTCGGCGTCAAGCTGTGATCGATTCCGCTCCGCAGGAGAAATCCTTATGAGCCGCATCGCTGCGCGGTTCGCCGCGCTCAAGCAGGATGGCCGGGGCGCCCTGATCCCCTACCTCACCGCCTACGATCCGGATCAGGCCACCTCGCGCGCCATCCTGCGCGGCATGCCCGGCGCTGGCGCCGACCTCATCGAGATCGGCATGCCCTTCACCGACCCCATGGCCGACGGTCCGATCATCCAGGCCGCAGGCCTGCGCGGCCTCAAGGCCGGCGCCACCATGGCCCGTACGCTCGACCTCGTCCGCGACTTCCGCCAGCACGACGCCGACACCCCGATCATCCTGATGGGCTATCTCAACCCGATCGCCTCCTACGGACCCGGCCGCTTCTGCGCCGACGCCGCCCAAGCCGGCGTCGACGGCCTCATCATCGTCGACCTGCCGACGGAGGAGGCCGACATGGTTCTCCCCCACGCCAGCGCCAGCGGACTCGACATGATCCGCCTCGTCGCACCCACCACCGACGACCAGCGCCTACCGATCGTGCTCGAGGGCAGCTCCGGCTTCGTCTACTACGTCAGCATCACCGGCATCACCGGCACGCGGAGCCCCACCGCTGACAGCTTCGCCGCCGCCCTGCCGCGCATCCGCCGCGCCACCGACCTGCCGGTCGCGATCGGCTTCGGCGTCCGCACGCCCGACCAGGCCGCCGCCGCCGTCTGCGTCGCCGACGCCGCCGTGGTGGGCTCGGCGCTGATGGCCACGCTCGCCAGCAGCCTCGACGCCGCCGGCCGCCCCGCTCCCGACACCGCCCAGCGCGTGCTCGACCAGGTCAAGGCCCTGGCCGACGGCGTCCGGAACGCGCGCGCGGCGTTATGAGTTGGCTCAGCGAATACGTCCGGCCGCGCATCCGCACGCTGTTCTCGCGCCGCGAGGTGCCGGACAATCTCTGGATCCAGTGCCCGAACTGCCAGCAGATGCTGTTCACCAAGGACCTCGATCGCAGCCTCAAGGTCTGCCCGCATTGCGGCTACCACATGCGCGCAACCGCGCCGGAGCGCATCGCCTATACCCTCGACACGCCCGACAACACCGCCGGCAGCGCCGGCCCGGTGCGCATTGAGCTGCCCAAGGTGCCGCAAGACCCGCTCGGCTTTCGCGACAGCAAGCGCTACGCCGACCGGCTGAAGGAGGCGCGCGAGAAGACCGGCCTGCCCGACGCCATCCTGGTCGCGCATGGCACCATCGAGGGCCATCGCGCCGTCGTCGCCACCATGGCGTTCGAATTCATGGGCGGCAGCATGGGGGCGGCCGTCGGCGAAGCCATCGTCGCCGCCGCCCGCCTGGCCGTGCTGCAGGCCGCCCCGCTGATCATCTTCACCGCGTCCGGCGGCGCCCGCATGTATGAGGGCGCCATCAGCCTGATGCAGATGCCCCGCACCACCATCGCCGTCCGCCTGGTCAAGGACGCCGGCCTGCCCTTCATCACCGTGCTCACCGATCCGACCACGGGCGGCGTCACCGCGAGCTTCGCCATGCTCGGCGATATCCAAATCGCCGAACCCGGGGCCCTCATCGGCTTCGCCGGGCCCCGCGTGATCGAGCAGACCGTCCGCGAGACCCTGCCCGACGGCTTCCAGCGCGCCGAATACCTGCATGAACACGGCATCGTCGACATGGTCATCAAGCGGGCCGACATGCGCGCTACTCTCGCTCGCCTGATCGCGTTGCTGCATGAACGCACGCCGCCCGACCTGGGCCCAGGCTCATCCCCCGGCTCGTCACCCGATCCGTCCTCTGTTTTGGGGCCCCACACGGTACAGGACGCGGCGTGAGCGCCCAGCCCGGCCGCGTCGAGCCGCTCCTCGACCGCCTCCAGACCCTGCACCCCAAGCTGATCGATCTCAGCCTCGACCGGCTGCGCCGCCTGCTCGCCCAGCTCGGCCATCCGGAGCTGCTGCTGCCGCCGGTCATCCACGTCGCCGGCACCAACGGCAAGGGCAGCACCTGCGCCTTCCTGCGCGCGATGGGCGAGCAGGCGGGCTGGCCGGTGCACGTGTTCACCTCGCCGCATTTGGTCCGCTTCAACGAGCGCATCCGATTGGGCGGCGCGCTGGTCGGCGACGAGGAGCTGTCCGAAGCGCTCGAGACCGCCGAGCGGGTCAACGCCGGCGCCGCGATCACCATCTTCGAGATCATCACCGCCGCCGCCCTGCTGCTGTTCGCCGCCCATCCGGCCAAGCTGCTCGTGCTCGAAGTCGGGCTTGGCGGGCGCGGCGATGCGACCAACGTCGTCGATCCGGCCGTCGCCGCGATCACCTCGATCTCGATCGATCATCGCGAGTTCCTCGGCGACACGATCGAGGCGATCGCCGCGGAAAAAGCCGGCATCATGAAGCCGGGGATCCCCGTCGTGACCGGGCTGCAGGACCGGTCGGCGCTGGGCGTATTGCAGGACCATGCCGACCGGGTCGGCTGCACCCTTCTAGCGCGTGGCCGGGATTGGGAGGTCGAGCCGGCCGGGGCGGGTCTGCGCTATAGCGACGCCGCGGGCACGCTGACGCTGCCGCCGCCGGGTCTGCAGGGCCCGCATCAGGTGGATAATGCGGGGATTGCGGTGGCGGCCTTTCGCGCGTTCGGCGGACCGGCGGACGGGATCGCGGGTCTGGCCCATGCCGAATGGCCAGCGCGCATGCAGCGTCTGCGCGGCCGGCTCGCGGCGACGTTGCCGCCGGAATGGGAGCTGTGGCTCGATGGCGGCCACAATCCGGGCGCCGGGACCGCGCTCGCAGCCGCGCTCCGGCAATGGCAGGACCGGCCCGTCCACCTCGTCATCGGCATGAAGCAGTCCAAGGATGTTGCCGAGTTCCTGCGCCCGCTGTTGCCGCTGGCCGAGACGGTTTGGGCGGTGCAGGAGCCGCATCAGCATCTCGCCTTACCGATCCCCGACATCGTGGCCGCCTCCGCCGGCGTAGCCCGGCCGGGCCCGACCGTCGCCGCGGCCCTGGGCCATCTCGTCCACGAGCGACCCGGCCGCGTGCTGATCTGCGGCAGCCTCTATCTCGCCGGCGAGGTGCTGAAAGCCGATGGCGACGATCTCGAGCGGGCAGGGGGCTTACCATAACCATTTCCCCCCCAACCTGTGATTTTTGCAGGACGAGGCGCCGATGAAGTTGACGCAGGTCCAAAGTTTGCATGCCTCGCCCGAGGCAGCACGAGCGGTCTCCAACGATCCGGGTCATCCCAGCGTGCGCATGTTGTCGCACGGGTCGATGGAAGCGCGCTGGTATCGGCCGCAAGGCGAGGGGCAACACCATCCGCACGATCGCGACGAGGTCTACGTGATCACCGCCGGCAGCGCGCGCTTCCATCGCGGCAACGAGGCGGTGCCATTCGCCGAGGAGAAGCTCGGCTTGTTGGGCGAGCAATCCATCCCGGTGGCCGCCGGTCACGTCGTGTTCGTGCCGGCCGGTGCAGATCACCGGTTCGACGACGTGTCGGACGATTTTGAGGCTTGGACCGTCTTCTTCGGCCCGGAAGGCGGCGAGCGGTCGTGATCGAGGTCGGCCCGTTGATCGCGACGGACCGGCCGCGCTGGACCGAACTGTGGCGGCAGTATCTCGATTTCTACGAAACGACGATGCCCGACGCCATCTACGAGCACACCTGGCAGCGGCTTCTGGCCGGTCATGAGCTGAACGCCCTGGCCGCGCGAGACGGCGGCCAGATCGTCGGCATCGTCCACTTCCTCTTCCACCCGAGCGCCTGGACGCTGACACCGGTCTGCTACTTGCAAGACTTGTTCACCGCCTCCGGCCATCGCGGCCGCGGCACCGCCCGCGCCCTCATCACGGCCGTGGCAGAGCATTCGCGCGCGGCCGGCAGCACCCGCCTCTACTGGCTCACGCAGTCCGACAACGACGTCGCCCGCGCGCTCTACGACAAGGTCGCCCGGCACACTGGCTTCATCCGTTACGAGTATCCGATGACGGCTTAGCAGGATGCGGAAAAAGTGTTCCAACGTCCCGGTTTTCCGGGGTCCCTGATCGTCATCCGCCTCGTCTGAGCCTCTATTTTCTAGGTTTCAGTGTCCTGACCGGCGGAATTGACCGATCCGGGC
>JAABUX010005500.1_pt1 | contig 15532 bp, 12 predicted proteins | sample 5561851 | NCBI WGS metagenome assembly JAABUX01 (sample SAMN10711883, study PRJNA513361) | rock metagenome | isolation source: Antarctica rocks | place: Antarctica: Victoria Land, Richard Nunatak red sandstone | collected 2016-01-03 | reverse complement strand
TGGCTCATGAGCGGGGATCGGTGCCCGCCTATGCGCGAGGTCGGCCGGTGCGAATCATACCCTCGGAGAGCCTATCGAGGATCTGCACCACGGAGGCCATCATGGATTTCCCGATCGGTGAGTTCATGGACGAGGACGCCTGCTACGCCAAACTCGTCGCCGTCCTCCACCCCGGTGGTCTGGTCTGCCCACGCTGCCGAGTCCCTCGAGGACTGAAGGTCCACCGCCGTCATCGCGCCCCGGTCCTCGACTATCGCTGCGACACCTGCGGCCGCGTCTTCAACGCCTTCACCGGCACCGAGTCCCACAAGACCCGCCGTCGACCCCCGGAAATCCTCCCGATCCTCCGCGGCGTCGCCCAGGGGACTTCCACCGCGAGGCCGGCCCGCGAGTTGAAGCGACACCGCCCCCACCTCCTGAGGTTGAGCCACCGGCTCCAGGCCCTGGCGATGAGGGCGGCGAACGCGGCGGCGTTGGCCGACGACGCGGCGGTCGAGGCCGATGAGATGTTCCCGAACGCCGGCGAGAAGGGGATTCCGCATCCCGACCCCGACGACCCTCCGAGGCGACGTGCCAAGAAGCGGCGTGGTCACGGCAACTTCGCCAACGACCGCCCCCCGGTGGTTGGCGTGGCCGGCCGCACCTCCGGCGGCCTGCGGGCGCCGGTGGTGGGGCGGACCGATCGGGCGACCATCGAGGGGTTCGTCAAGGAGTCGGCCCGGCCCGGGGCGATGGTCTCCACCGACGAGGGCTCGGCCTATGCCGACCCGGCCGGGCTGGGCTTCGGCCACGCGACGGTGAACCACTTCGCCAAGGAGTGGGCCAGGGACGATGACGGCGACGGGATCCGCGAGGTGCACGACAATACCCTGGAGGGGATCTGGACCGGGCTGAGGAACGACCTGCGGATCTCCCGGGGGGTGAGCAAGCACTACCTGGCCCAATACGTGGCGATCCTCCTGTGGTCGTACAACATCAAGGCGGTGTGCGATGAGTTCCTCCGAGTCCTGATGGGTATCGAGGTCGTCACCGATCTCCGCACATGAGCCAAAATCTTACGAGATTGCAAAGCATTCCAGGGCTCCGCTTTGCAATCTGAGATCCGGGATCTGGAATGGCGAACTTTTCCACCGTGCTCCGAATGAGGGCGATCGTCTTCGAGGTGTTCGACAATCGGGTCCGGCGTCGTTCATCTTGTCGAGGCATGTGATCACCTGTCTCTAGACACATCGCAGGCAGGATCGTCGGCTCCGGGCGAGGCTCTTGATTCGCTCCCGGGACTAGCCCCGGCACGGTCCGCCGCCCGCCGTCCTCGACCTGGCCGAAGCGGGATTCCTCGTGCGGGGCTCATTACGCAACGAAGGTCCCGCCCGGTTGCACCGGGAGGCGGGCGGCGGGCCGTGACGGGGACGGTCGCCACAAATCGGCCGGGTGGCCCGGGCCCTGCGGCTCCGAGCCACCCGGCGGATTCTCGCCCGTCAGCCGCCTCGGGCCAGGTAGCCCTGCATCTCCGCGAGTTCCCGGCTCTGGGTCGAGACGATCTGGGCGGTGAGTTGCTTCAGGCCGGGCTGGGCGACCCGGCCGTTGGCCTCGGCCGCGCCGATCATGCCCATGGTGTCGCCCTGGATCGCCCTGGTGTGATGGTCGGTCATCATCGTCAGGAACGCGACGTTGAAGGCGTTACCCCGCTGCGAGGCCAGGGTACTCAGGTCCTTCAAATCGTTGGGGGCTTTGCCCGGTCGGTAGTTGCGGACGCCGTCGACGGCCAGGTAATGCTGCATACGGGCGATCTCCGGCCGCTGCTCGGAGATGATCCGCTTGGCCAGGTCCTTGACCTGAGGGTCGGTGGCGTATCGCAGCGCCAGCCGCGACATGTCGATGGCCATCTGGTGGTGGGGGATCATGCCCTTCAAGAAGTTGATTTCGTAGCCGACCGTGCCCCGATCGGGCCGGGTTGTGGCTGTCGCTTGGACGGTCGATCCGAGAACGACCACGGCCGGGACGTGTAGGGTCGCGGCGGCCCCGCTCAGGGCGAGACGGGCTTCGGGCGGGCCGAGGCTCTCGGGGTGGAACGTGTGTCGCTTGCGCATGGAGGGAATTCCTGTTGATCTTCGCTGGCCGATCATTCGCGGCCCTGGGAGGGCGGAAGTTGGCGAGTAAGCGGGTGGGGACGACCTTCGGGCGGCTCCGTCCCCCCCCGGGCGGCTCAGTGGGCGTGGTCGTGGCCGGCTTTCGCGGCGGGGACCGTGGACGATCCGAGGTATTTGTCGGGATCGGCCTGGACCTCCTTGAGGCAACCCTTGCAGCAGATGAAGGTGGACCTGTCCCCGCGCGAGACCTTCAAGGGGCCGCCCATCGAGTCGAGTTCCTCCTTGCTCACCGGGCACGTCTTCTGGGCGGCGACCGCCTTCTCGTCGGCCTTGGTCGCCTTGGAGACGACGACCTCGTTGCTCGCGGCCAATGCATAGGGGGTCGTGAACGTTGCGGTGGGCTCCGCCGCCTTGGGCAAGCCGGTGACCCGGAAGGCGACCTTCGCGCCGCTGGCGGGGATCTTGGACGAGTCGAGGGTCGCGTTGAGGGACGTGATCGTCTGGCCGGGGCTGGCGGGGGTCGCGGTGAGCTTCCGCTCGAACCAAGGCTCCGGCGAGTTCGGGCGGTAGAACGTCGCGGTCCCGGTCAGGCGCGAGGCGTCGATGGGCTTGTCTTCGTGGGTCCGGGGGTAGACCTTGAGCCCGTCCTTGGCGAAGACGGCCTCGAAGTGGTACTCCTTCGTCATCGCCACCTTGCCGCCGTGCATCGACGCGCCGTGCTTGTGCCCCTCGTCGGCCGAGGCTCCAACGACGATGCTCAGGGCGAAGGCCGAACCGATGGCGGCGAAGAACCGGATTTTCTGCAGGCGCATGGGCGAACTCCTTCCGGAAGTAGGGTGACGGCGACGGTCGCCGCCATCTCGGGAATGTCCCCCGCCCCTGAGCCCTCGGGCGGGCGATTCGTCGGGTTGGCTCAGTGGGCGTGGCCGCCCATCGCCTTGACCATTTCAAGGCAGGACTTCTCGCAGTCGCGGCAGGACTTGGCGCACGCCTTCATCTCGGCCGAGTCGAACTTGCCGCACTCGGCCGCGCACGCCTTGCACGCCTCGGCGCAGGCCAGGCAGGAATGGACCATCAGCGGGCTGTGCCTCGCGATCATGCAGGCCGCGAGCCCGCAGAACTCGGCGCAGTCGACGGCCAGGTGGAGTGCCTTGGCGTGCTCCTTCTTCCCCTCGGCCACCTGCATGGTGCAGTGGTGGAACGTCTCGTTGCACTCCTTGGCGCAATCCGCACACGCCTTGAGGCACTCCTCGTGGGCCTTGCCCGGGGGGGCGGCGTGGGCCTCGCCCCCGGTGACGGCGACGAGCCCGGCGGTGGTGGCCCCCAGGACTCCCAGCAATTCTCGGCGGTGCATGATGCTCTCCTCTTGGTGATCTCTCATGCCATGCGGGTTGTCATCGTCCCCGGGGGACCGTATCGGCGTCCCCGTTCCATCCCCGAGCGGCCCGCATGGCTTGGACCCGATTGGGGACGTGTCTCGTGTGCCGGGCGGCAGATGCCACCTCGACGGCTACCTGGTCGCATCCGGCCCGGGTCGATCGAGCGTCGCCGCGAAGATGCCGGCGCCCGACTTCGCCTCCCAGACCGCGACGACCGGCCCTCGACCGCCCGGCCCGGCGGCCACCGCGGGGTCGTTGGCCGCCTCGGCCAGCGTCAGCGGGTCGCTTCGGCCCGGGACCTGCGCCAGGAGGCGACCGGGGCGGGCGGCCAGCCAGACCGAATACGGGCCGGCGGGCCCGGCCGCCGTCCAGCCCTGGACGCCCCGACCGAGTCGCCGCTCGGGCCCGCCCGGCCGCGCCGCGAAGACGACGCCTTCCCTCATCCAGATCGTCTCGACCAGGCCGCCCGGCCCCGCCGCGACCGCCCCGCCGTCCATCGGGCAGGCGTTGAGCGGCCAGGTCCCTTCGCCCAGCTTCTCGGCGGGACCGAAGGTCGCGCCCCCGTCGCCCGAACGCGCAAGGTAGAGGTCGCGGGCGCCCTGGATCAGGTTCCTCCACATCACGCAGAGGGTGCCGTCCGGGCCGTACGCGACCGAGGGGTGGCAGCACTGGCAGACGCTGCCGCCCGGGGAGCGATAGACCAGGCGGTCGGGCTCCCAGGTCGCCCCACCATCCCGCGACCGGGCCCCGTAGACCTCGGTCCGCCGGTCCCGGAGGTCGAGCCAGGTGCAATAGGCCGAGCTGTCGGGGCCGGCGGCCATGCCGTGCAGCCCCTCGCGGGCCGAACCGGCGACGGTGTTGACCCGCGTCGGTCCCGCCCAGGTCTTGCCCCCGTCGGCCGATCGCCAGGCCAGGAGGTCGCCATCGCGTCCCTTGCCCTCGCGGCCCCCGATCGCGGACACGACGACCGCGTCCCCCGCGACGGCGACCCGGGGGCCTCGCCGCATGCCGAGCGAGAGGGCGTCGACCGCACCGACGGTGGAGGCATCGAAGGTCCGCCCCCCGTCGTCCGATCGGGCGCAGCGGATCGCGTTGCCGACCCCGAAGGCGACGTAGATCCGCCCCCCTCGATCGACCGCGACCTGGGGCTGTCGCGCCTCGCGGTCGGGGCCTTCGGCCGACACGACCCGGATCGGCCGGTCGGGGGGCGGCTCGGCGAGCGCGACTCCGGTCGGTATGGAGATCATCGAAGCAAGTCCGCCGAGTCCCGAGAGCAGCAAGGCAATCCTACGCTTCATCGTGTTTCTCCCCCAATGAATGTGCATGACGACCCGACGCGATCGGCCGCGTCCGCTCGATCAATGGATCGGAGTGGCCCGGGCGATCCGGCCCGGCGCGGCCACCCCATTGAGACCGCCTCGGCGATGGACCTTCGCCCACCGCCGCTTCTCGACGGCGAAGTAGAGGACGGGCAGGAAGACGTCGATGACCTCGTCGGCGATCAGGAGGCCGCCGAGGACCGGCGCCGCCATCGGCCGGATGACCTCGGCCCCCACACCCGACGCCCAGAGCATCGGCGCGATCGAGATGATCGCCGCCCCCTCGGTCAGGAGCTTGGGCCGGAGCCGGTGGATGGCCCCTTCGAGGATCGCCTGCCGCAGCTCGGCGACCGAGCCGATCCCCTCCAGGCCGCCGCGCTCCTCGATCGCCTCGCGGAGGTAGACCAGCATCACCACGCCGGTCTCGACCGCCATGCCGAAGCAGGCGATGTAGCCGACCTGCACCGCCACGCTGAACTTGAAGCCGAAGAGCCACTGGAAGATCGCCCCGCCGGCCAGGGCCCCGAGCACGCTGGTCATCATCAATAGCGCGTCGGTCCAGCTCTTGTGGGTCAGGTAGAGGATCAGCACGATCACGGCGATGACGGCGGGGAAGACGAGCCGGAGCGTCCGGCTGGCCCGGACCTGATGCTCGAACGTCCCGGCCCATTCCAGGTACATCCCCGGCGACAGCTTGATCGACCCCCTCGCGATCTCCTCCCCGACGACCCGCCGCGCCTCCTCGACGAAGCCGACCAGGTCGCGATCCTCGCGGACCCGCATCTGGACGTAGGCGCGGAGCAGGCCATTCTCGCTCTTGATCATGGACGGCCCCTCGACCACCCGGACGTCGGCGACCGACGAGAGGGGGACCTGCATCGACCGGGCCTGGCCGGGCCCGCCGGGGGGCGAGGGGGCGGACATCCCGCCGTCCATGCCGGGTCCTTTCCCGCCGGCCTGGCCCGCCTCGGGGCCCATCCCCCGGCCGGCGACGAGGATGTTCTTGAGCGACTCGACGTCATCCCGGTAGTCGCGGGCGTAGCGGACTCGCACCGGGTAGCGCTGGCGGCCCTCGACGGTCATGGTCAGGGGCCGGCCGCCCATCGCGACCTCGACGACGTCCTGAATGTCGCCCACGTTGATCCCGTAGCGGGCGGCCTTCCTGCGGTCGATCCTGATCTCGACGTAGCCCTTGCCGGTGACCTGGTCGGGGAAGACATCCGCCGCGCCGGGGACCTTGCGGAGGACCCCGGCGACCTCCTGGCCGACGCGCTGGATGTCGTCGAGCTTGGGGCCGAAGACCTTCACGGCGACGGGGAGGCGGACGCCGGTGGAGAGCATCTCGATCCGGTTGGCGATCGGCTGGGTGAAGCTGTTGCCCCAGCCGGGCATCTGCAAGGACGTGCTCATCTCCTCGACCAGGTCGGCCTTGGTCTTCCGCCAGAGCAGGAGCCGGTCGGCGAAGGGCCGCTCCAGCGACTCGCGGAGGGCCTGCAACTCGCCGGTCGCCGGCTCCCGCGCGGCGAGCTTGCGATCCCGGCCCAGCCTCGTCAAACCGTCGAGGGCCGCCCAGGTCGCGACGCCCACCGCCCGGTCGAAGACCTCCCAGTTGAGGGACTTCATCCGCCCCTTGAGGCGACGGTCGTGGTCGGCGGCCAGGTGGTCGGCGATCCGGTCGAAGAGGGTCGGCCTGGCGAATCCCAGGAGGTCGCCGGCCGCCTCGGCGGTCCGCTCCAGGGGGGGCGGGGCCGGCGAGAGCAGGTCGGGTCGGTCGCGGAACGCCCCGACTTCCACCAGCCGGCGAGAGGCCTCGCGGACCAGCCCCGCGACGTCGTCGGGGAGGACGTGGACGGCGAGACGGTCGCCGTAGGCCTTCGCCAGCGCCTCGACCACGGCCTCGCGTCCGGCCGCGGTCGGCCTCCGTGCGAGCGCGGCGGGCGAGACCCGGCCGATCAGGGCGTCGACCGCCTCGCCCACGAGGGCCCGGCCCAGCTCCGGGCGGAACTCCGCCAGCCGGCGCGCGGCGAGGTCGCGGAGCGTCTCGTCCACCTTGGCGGCGACGTCCATCGCCGCCTCGCCCGCGAGGCTTTCCAGCTCGTCGCCCGAGGCCGGGCGGCGGATCAGGCCCCGGGCCACCATCGCGTCGAGCGTGGCCCGAGTCTGGGCGGCGGCGTCCTCGAACCGGAGCTTGCGCTTGGGCCAGGCCTCATGATCGCGGAGGTTGATGACCGTCTCGACCATGTCGAGCGGCGAGGGGTCGGTCGGGGTCTCGGCCCGGCCCGCCTTGCCGACGACCTGCCAGACCTCGGGGAAGCCGCGGAGGACCTCGTCGCGGACGCGGAGGTCGCGGGTCACCTCGGCGATCGAGGCGCGGGGGACGGTCGTCGGCATGTCCATCAGGCTCTGCTCGTCGAGGTCGGGCATGAACTCCCGCCCGAGCTTGGTGCTGGCGACGTAGCCCAGCCCGAGGATGATCGCGAAGAGCCAGCAGACCAGCTTGGTCCGGTCCATGAGCCAGGAGAGCATCGGCTTGAAGACCGCGATCATCGTCCGGACCAGCCAGTTCTCGTCCTCCGACTTGATCCGGCCCCGGAGGAAGATCGGGATCAGCGCCGGGACCAGCGTGATCGACAGCAGGGCCACGCCCATCAGGGCGAACGTCTTGGTGTAGGCCAGCGGATGGAAAAGCTTCCCCTCGCGGCCGGTCAGTGCGAACACCGGCAGGAAGGAGAGGATGGTGATCAGGACCGAGAAGAAGATCGGTCGCCCCACGGTCCGGCACGCCTTGATGACGATCTCGGTGGTGTCGCCGGTGATCCGCCCGCGGCCGAAATGGCGGGTCAGGTGGTGCGCCGCGTTCTCGCCCATCACGACCGCCTGGTCGATCAGGATGCCGACGCTGATCGAGATCCCGGCCAGGCTCATGATGTTCGAGGACATCCCGAAGATCCGCATCATCAGGAAGCTGAAGAGGATCGCCATCGGCAGCGTGACCGCCACGACGAAGGCGTTGCCGACGTGCCCCATCACCAGGAGGATGGCGATCGTGCAGACGATCAGCTCCTCCTTGACCGTCCCCTCGACCGTCTCCAGCGCCTTGCGGATCAGCGGGGTCCGGTCGTAGAACGGCACGATCCGCACGCCCTCGGGCAGGCCCGACTGGAGCGTCGTGATCTTCTCCTTGACCCGCCGCGTGACCTCCAAGGGATTCTCGCCGTACCGCATCAGGACCACGCCGCCGACCGCCTCCCGGCCATCCTTCTCCAGGACGCTCCGCCGAAAGGCGGGGCCCAGCTGGACGGTGCCGAGCATCCCGACGTCGATCGGCGTGCCGTTGTTGCGCCGGGCGACCACCGTCTCGCGGATGTCGTCGAGGTCCTCGATCCAGCCGATCGAACGGATCAGGTACTCGGCGTTCCCCTGGTGGATCACCCGGCCGCCCACCGACGAGTTCGAACGGGCGACGGCCGAATACACCTCGCCCAGGCCGATCCCGTAGGACCGGAGCTTGTTGGGGTCGAGGTCGACCTGGTACTCGCGGGGCGCGCCGCCGACGCTGGCGACCTCCGCCACGCCCGGGACGCTGTTGAGCTGGTAGCGGACGTACCAGTCCTGGAGCGACCGGAGTTCGCTCAGGTCCTTGCCGTCCCCCTCGACGGTGTACCAGAAGATCTGGCCGACCGCCGTGGCGTCGGGGGCGAGGTAGGGGATCACCCCTTGCGGCAGGAACGTCGTGGCGATCGAGAGCTTCTCCAGGACGCGCTGGCGGGCGAAGTAGTAGTCGGTCTCGTCGGTGAAGATGATCGTGATCATCGAGAAGTTGAACTCGCTCGACGACCGGACGACCTTGACCCCGGCCAGGCCCTGGAGGTTGACCGAGAGCGGGTAGGTGATCTGGTCCTCGATCTCCTGGGGGCCCCGGCCCATCCAATCGGTGAAGACGATGACCTGGTTCTCCGAGAGGTCGGGGATCGCGTCGACCGGCATCGTCATCATGGCGCGGAAGCCCGCGACCCCGAGCGCCAGCGAGGCCAGGATGACGAGGTAGCGGTTGCGGATCGACCACTCGATGATCGACTCGATCATGGCCCTAGCTCCGTCCGGCTCAATGCCTGTGAGGGGGTGCGGACGGGGCGACGGCCGACCGGGCCGAGGTCTCGGCGGGGGCGGGCGGCGTCCCGGCCGTGCCCGGGTTGATCCGGCTCTCGGCGTCGATCAGGAACGTGCCGGCCGCCGCCACCTTCTCGCCGGGCGCGAGGCCGTCGAGCACCGGGAATCGGTCGCCGGTGCGCGGGCCGAGGACGACGACCCGGCCCTCGAAGACCCCGGGCTCGGCCTCGACGTACACGACCTTGCGGTCGCCCGTGTCGACGACCGCCGACTCGGGCACGCTCAGGACCTCGTCCCGGGGCGGGGGCGCGAGCCGGGCGAGGTACTTCGCGGGCTGGGCCTTCAGCTTCGGCGGGCAGGCGCCGCAGCAGGTCCAGACCATCCGCCCGTCGACCTCGGTCGAGATCGGGTCGCCCATCGCCCCGAGCTTGAGGCTCGTGACGGGGCAGTTCCCCTGCTCGGCCGCCGTCAGGCTCGCCAGGCGGCCCGGATGGCCCGCGGGTCGGCCGGCCGCGACCCGCGACCGGAAGGCGGGCGTCTCCGCCATCGGCGTCCTCAGCGTCACCGAGGCGAACATCCCCGGCCGGAGTCGGTTGCCGGGGTTCTCCAGGTCGAACCGGACCTCGACGGTGCGGGTGGCCGGGTCGACGGTCGGCTGGATGAAGGCGAGCCTGCCCGGGAAGGCCTCGCCGGGGAACGCCTCGACGGTCGCCTCGGCCGGCTGCCCCTCGCGGACCAGGCCCATCTGGTGCTCGAAGACCTGGGCCTGGACCCAGACGTGGGATAGGTCGGCCACCTCGAACATCGTGTAGCCTTCGCCGACCTCCTGGCCCGCGACGACGTTCTTCCGGACTACCGTCCCGCCGATCGGCGAGAGGATCGGCACCTTGAAGTCGGCCTTGCCCTCGACGAGGATCGCGTCGACCTGGCCCTGCGTGATCCCCCACCGCTTCAACTTCTCCGACGACAGGCGGACCATGTCGACCCGGTCGCCGAGGAGCGCCCGGGCCGCGACACTCTGTGGCGGGGCCGTGGCCCGCTCGGAGCGGCGGGCGATGAGCAGTTCCTGGACGGCCTGGGCCAGCTCGGGGTTGTAGAGTTCGGCCAGCGGCTCGCCCGCCTTGACCACCTTGCCGGTGTAGTCGGCGTAGAGCGTCTCGACCCGCGACCGGCCGGGGACCTTGGAGGCGATGTTGGCCAGCCGCCGCTCGTCGAAGCCGACGTTGCCCACGGTCGTCAGCGTCTGCGACAGCGGGGCATAGCCGACCTCGGCGGTCCGGATGCCCGCCTGGGCGATCCGGGCGGAGTCAAGTTGGACGCGGGCGATCACGCCCTCGGGCAGCGCCGCCTTCTCGCCCTTCTTCCGCCTGGCCAGCGGCATCCCGCAGATCGGGCACGAGCCGGGCTCGTCCTGGACGACGCCCGGGTGCATCGGGCAGTAATGCTCGATCCCGGAGGCGGCGGCGTGCCGCTCGGCCTGGGGCCGCATCCACTTGTCGTAGCGGTTCGCGATCGTGTCCCAGTACGCGAACCCGAGCCCGGTGATCGCCATGAGGGCGACGAAGCGGAGCCGCAACTCGACGACCTTGACGACCAGGCGGAACTTCTGCCACCGCGTCAGGGACGGCCCGTCCACGGAGGCAAGTTCGGGCGGCGCGGCCCGATCGGCCGGGCCCGGGTGACCATTGGAGGACATGCGACGACTCCCCACGCCGGATCGGGACGAGGCCCGGCCGGCGAGATTCCGCGGATGGAGACCGTGACGAGGACGGCGCGGGGTCAGGCGCACGAGGGGCGTCGGGCTTGCATCCCGTGCCGTGGACGGGTGCGGACGCCGATCGGGCGCGAGACGGGGCGTCTCGGCGCGGGGAGCGTTAAGATCAAGAGGCGGGAGGTGAGGAAACGGAGAGGAGATTTCGGCGGGCTGCCGGTGGGCGGGATGAATCGAGAGAACGTCTGGGTGGGATGGGCGTCGAACGACGACTCGATCGTCCCTTCGGTCCCTTGCTCGACGCGTCGCTCAGGAGGACGCGACTCGGGCCTGGAGGCGGGCCCCGCCGTCTCTTCCGACCGGCATTCGCAATGGCGATCGGCGCCGGAGAGCCCGGAGTTGCTGTGCGGGGGCTCGGCCGCCCACGCTCCCGTCGACCGTGGAGCCCTAACCTGCGCGGGGCAGCAGCAGCAATCCGACGGCGCCGGCGCGACGCAGCAAGACTTGGGAGCACCGGCCGCCCCCTTCACGGAGCGAGCCGACGCCTCGCCCGCCACCGAGAGCATCCCCACTATCGCCAAGAAGGCGAACCAAAGGAGCCGGTAACGGTGGCAAGGCGTTTTCATGTCCGCTGAACTCGTCATCAGATAGTTAGGTTGACTATCCTAGATTATAACAAGGCCACCCGTTCGGGCAAGTTCTCTTGCGAACCGAAGGTGCGCCGAGTGGTTTTGTCACTTCTGGGGACACCCATGAGGAGGGTGGAATCGGAGCAATATATGCATTATATTATGAATATTCGTATGAGTAAAGCAGTTTGTTAAATGGGTGTTCAACATTGCACAATTTGGTGTTTTTGGTCGATTGGGCGAAGATCACAGCCGATTGGGGCTCATGTGCCCGGAGCGGTGGTCGGCACTCGGGAACCGGACCCGGCGGGACGCGTCGCGGGGCACGTTTGGTGCCGCAAGTCTTTGCTCCGATGAAGTTTGGCCCGACGTCGACCGCGACCGCCAGCCCCCTCGACGAAGCGGCTCATTGTGTCCGACCACCGCTCCGGGCACATGAGCCACCTGTTTATTCGGTTGGCAAATTCATTCAAAAATGACTTTCTGACTTTTTTGTCCGGCCCTGCGGGCGGATGCGGTCGGTCATCGATAAAGCATGAATGCCCCGGCTCAAAAATCCCCCGAGACTACCTCGCCACCATTCCTGGTGGAGATGTTCTGCCAGATCCCGGGCGTACTCTCAGGGGCGGCCATCTGAGTATCGTTGAAGCGATGGGAGCCGACGGAATCCCTGACGAACCGGGCGGCTCCGTCGAGCATCAGGACGTTGACGCCTCCGGGATGCATGCTCGATGCCGAGAAGAACCAGGGCGTATCTAGTTCGGCTTTCGTCTGTCGGTAAGCGTTGGGCGGGAAGAAGTTCGTGATGAGGGCATCGCCGAAATCCCCCGAGAACCACCAGCCCTGGAATTGATTGGGATAGGGGGTCGGGCCGTCTCCGAAGCCCAATCGGCGAAGGCTGGCGGTCGCCTTCTCGGCACAAGCCATCGTCTGGCTCGTGCCGTCGATGATCGCGGCCATCGAGACCGGCCCGAGTTCGCTGATGGACCCGTTGGCCGCGCGAGCATACTGGGGATCGATTGCCCGGCAACCCGATTCGACCGTCGGGAAGGCCGTGGTCACGCCGTCGCCGATGCACCCCGCATAGCTGGAGAACGCCAGGCGGGCCGAGTAGTCCTTCGGCCCGAGCCCATAAAAAGCGAGGCGGGCGAGCGGGTTGGCAACGTCGGGCGTGTAGGCGGCCGAGTCGGACGGGCAGAGATAGACCGGGATTGATACTGCCAGAGCGGTCGTGTTTTCGAAGGATCGGATGTAGAGCGATTGATTGATCGCGTTGAAGAGCGTCGTCTGTTCGAGCTGGGGCAGGATCGTGACCAGGAAGCTCCGGTCGCGGACGTAGCCGTTGCAAGGCATCCTCGGATCATATTGGTACCTCGCGTCGCCCGTGATGGCCGTCCCCACGGGTAGGCAGCCCGCCCCGTCGTGGTAGGAGTGCAACGCGATGCCGATCTGCCTGAGGTTGTTCAGGCACTGAGCTCGTCGCCCCGTCTCGCGAGCCGCCTGAACCGCCGGCAGCAGGAGCGCGATCAACGTCCCGATGACCAGCACGACGACGAGCAACTCGATGACCGTAAACCCGGCGCGACGACGTATCATGTCCTTGCCCCTCCCCAGTTCGCTTGCATTCTCAGTGGGAACGTCGAGCGATCAGCCAGAGACCAACCCCGCCGCAGAAGCAAACCACAGCCCCGACCATCAACCAGGCCATATAGCCCCGAGTATTATCCTGATTGGAAGCAGACACATCGGGCAACCCGAAGAACATCGGGGAAAACTCTTGAGGAGGGATGGCACCGAACGAGACGGACCGGAATGTCAACTTCTTGTTCTTGCCGTCAACGTCCTGGTATTCAATATTGGTGGGCATGACCCGGCCGGATTCGTCGACCCTGTAGTTCACGGTGGAGACGATCTTGACGTTATTCATGTCGCCAATCTGGAGTTCGGAACGACGGACGCGATAGCCAAGGGCCGGATCGAAGAGGACCGTGGCCAGCGACTGACCGGCTGAACCGTAGCGGAATTCCGCCTGGACCATCGACAGGCCCTTGTAATCGATCACCTTGACCGAGTCCAGAAGCGTGCCGCTCTTGGCCAGGATCTTGGAGATGCGGCGATCGATCAACAAGCAGGGGGCTCCCAGGAAGCGGCCAAATCCCCCATCGAACCATTGCTTGCCCTTGTCTTTCGAAATGATCGAGTCGAGGACGTAATCGGTGGAGTTCTGTTTCTTGCCGAGCTTGTAGGCTTGTTTATCGTCGAGGATGAAAACCTCGTCCCGGCCGGCCGAGTTCTTGCGGGGTTCGGCGGGATGGTGCGTCACCAGCTTTTTGAGCTGGCCGCTGACCGCGAACTCCATCGTCGATGTCTTCTTCGACTTGGTCGACGAGGGGTTTCGGGGCGACTCCTCGTACTCGACCGTGCCCCTCCAATTGTCAAACCACTGCTCGCTTGAGCTACCCTCGGTCGCATACTTCGCGCGGAAACTCTCGATCGCCGCGTCATTGGCCCGGCAAGACGCGGCTTGCCAGGCCGAAGCCAGAACCAGAGACACCGACACAAGCTGGGTACTCTTCATCGAAGCCTCGCGGGATCGAAGTTGAGGCCTCGCGAGACCGACGATCGACGGTCACGCGAGGCGGATGGGTGACGACGGCCGCACCGAGGATCGATTTAGTCCGCCAATTCCTAGAGTGTCGGGGTCATGACCTTGAGCGAGCAGGTATCATCAACGCCACACCCGCCGTTGTCCGGGCACGAGTACTCCTTGGTTTGGCCGTTGTAACTCGCCGAACCGCAGGTATTGTTTCCCGCGTTGCAGGGGCAACTTGCGACGACGGTATCAGCCGGTTGGGCGGCGGCGGCGACAGCCCGGCCGGCCGGGGAGGACGCCTCCGGGGCGGCGAGCAGGGCCAAGGCGAGGAAAGCGAATCCGAACGAGTGCAGGCTCTGAGAAGCGAACTTTGCCAGGCGATTGGTCATCGGAACCTCGGGTTTGGTGATGCTAGCTCGTGGATATCAACACGAGGACTGCGGGGTCGCCGACGTTGCGCGTGCCCGTTGTCTCACGTGGCCGGGTGGCCGGTGAAACTCAGCAGCAGCGAACGGCGATGCTCATCGGTCGTGAACAAGCGGACCGAGCCGGACTGATCCTTGTCGGTCTTCGAGGCGGACACGTTTACTTTGAAGGTCTTGGTTTGGTGGGGTGCCAGGGTCATTGGCAATTCACTGATCGATGTGCACGTGCACGAGGACTGTGCGCCAATAATCTTGATGGGAGCATTCGATAGATTGACCACGTCATAAATGACTTCGAAGGGCTGACGCGGCTTCACGTTGATGGTCTGGGAAGGATTCCCCACGTGAACCGTCTCCCCCTTGAGGAAGGCGATCGAGTTGCCGACCGACCCAAATCGGTTGAGTCCCATCCCGTAGGCCCCTGCCAGGACCAACACCGGGGCGATCGACAGGCAGACCGGCGTCCGCAGAGTCGGATGGATTTTCCGCAAGAAGCCGAGCATCGGGGTCCTCCTGGAGCGGTGAACTAGGTAATCGAGCTTGAGCTATCGTTCAGGTTGGGTCGGCGGGGTCCGGAGGCCCGATCCGTTGCGGGACGGTCAACCAGCGACCCGTCGCGGGTCCTACGACTTCGAGGTTGACCGTCGTCTCGAAGACCTCGACGTTGGTTGCATCGAAACCCTTCAGGGCGATTGAGAGAGCCCCCCGGAAATCGGGCTCAGCGTTGGGATTGAATTCCAGGGTGATCGTATGCGAGGCCCCCGCGGGCACGCTGAGCGGCAGGCGATCGACCACCCGCAGGCATGGGCAACTGGCGTCAAACCGATCGATTGAGATCGATCGGTTAATCGGGTTGGTGACTCTGAGGATCGCCGACCTAGTTTGTTTGACTTCCAAGCGGCCCAACTCGACACATCCCGATCCGGGCGAGATGAGACGGTTCTCCCTGGTGTCTGGTCGGTCATTGACGGATGTTTGTTGCCGCTCGCAGCCGATGAAAGCCGTCCCTAGGGCGCAGAGGAGTAATGGAACCAAGACGACGGATTTCATCGGATAACCCTAGGAAGTGCTTGGTTTGTCGCATTATTCATCTTCTCTGATTTGTTTTCGGAAGGGTAATGCGACGGTTCGCCGAAGTCAAGAAAAATCTGGAGACTTCTCGGTGATCCGGTGAGCGTCACGAAAGTTGGTGGAATCTTTGTACACAATGGGACGATCGGCGATAGTGGCGGGAAACCCGAACTCCCGGACGGAGCCTTCCCATGTCGATCCCCTC
>JAABUX010005499.1_pt1 | contig 15532 bp, 12 predicted proteins | sample 5561851 | NCBI WGS metagenome assembly JAABUX01 (sample SAMN10711883, study PRJNA513361) | rock metagenome | isolation source: Antarctica rocks | place: Antarctica: Victoria Land, Richard Nunatak red sandstone | collected 2016-01-03 | reverse complement strand
CCAGGTACTGGCCGATGCCGTGCACCGCATGAACGACGTGATCGCCGACGCGCAAGTCCGCAAGCGTAACCGGCACGCCTTCCTTGACGGCGCGCAGCTTGACGCGTTTGGGCGGCTGCCCGTAGATCTCACGGTCGCCGAGCACGTGCAGGCGCAAGCCGGGGATTGCGAAGCCGGATTCGATACTGCCTTGGTCGACGAATACCGTGCCGCCACGGGTCATGCCGGCGCCGTTGCCGACGAACGAGGCGGTGCCGCTCTCACGCAAGTGCAGCAGCGTAGCCGAACGTTCGACGTTCAGATTCGATGCGCGTAACATGTCCGCCAGACGCGAAGCACCCGAGGCGACGAGCGCGACCGTCTCACCGTTTGCGACCCACGCTTTTACCTGCTCGATGAACATCGTGAGTTGACGGTTGAAGTGTTCGACCGGGCGCGTCTCGAGCACGAACCCGTCGAGCACCGGCGGCAGCCACGGCGTCGCTGCACCCTCGATGGCTCCCGGCATGACGAGCACGCGGTGATCGGCAAGCGATGTCCCGAGTGCCGCGAGATTGGGATGCGGCGCGGTGACGTCGGCGAGCAGCGCTTCGCCGACGGCGCCTTCGTCGACCGACAGTTCGCCCGAGTCGACCGCCGCCAGCAGCACCTGTTCTTCGCGCGAGCGTTCGTCGTCGAGACCGTGCTCCACGGTCGCCAGCATCGCCGGTCCCTCGAGAACGATCAATCCGGCGGCGGGAAGATAATCGAGCAACGTTTCGCGTTCTTCGTACGCGAGCGACAGCCACGCTTCGGGAACGTCCGCTCCACCGGCAAGATACGCGCGCGCCGCCGACATCGTCGCGGGCGTCCCCGTGATGCGCGAAGCGACGCGTTCGCGTAGCCCCTCGTCACGCGGCAGTTCGCTCCAAGGAGCGACATCGAGCGTAGCGAGTGACTCGGTGCTGCGCTGCGTCGCGAGATCGAAGCTGCGGATCGATTCGATCTCATCGCCGTAGAATTCGACGCGCGCCGGAGCGTTTGCGGTCGCAGCCCACACATCGATCAGGCCCCCGCGCACCGCGTACTCGCCGGCAGCGGCGACGACGTCGGTCCGGTGATATCCGAGTTCGTACAGCCGTTGCTGTAGCGCTTCGAATCCGGCTTCGCCGCCGATCTCCAAACGGAAAGAGCTCGCTTGGAAAACGTCGCGCGGCATGACGTACTGGCGCAGCGCCGCCACCGGAACGACGATTACCTGCGGCCGGCCCGCCAGCAGTTCGGCAAGCAACGTTATGCGAGCGCTTCGTTCGGATGGCGACTCGATGATGCCGACGCTTTCTTCGCGCGGCCGGACGAGGGTCACAGGCGGCGCCTCGTTCGCCTCAGCCAAGTAATACGACAGGTCGGCAAACGTCCGCTCGGCGATGTCGGCCGTCGCAACGACGATTACGGTCGGTACGCGCAGCGCGCGGAAAACGCCGGCGAGGAGGTATGGCCGCGCTGCCGCCGTCGTCTCGTGCAACGCAAAGGCACCGCGATGGGAGCGCAACCGGTCCAGTAGCCCGGCGAGCGGACGACTGGAGCTGGGCAGCGCGCGGACGAGCGACGGAGCGAGTGTAGCGATGAAAGCCTCAGAAATAAACGATGGGCAGGAAGCAGGCGGTTCGTTCGACCCGCGGGCGCACTTCCCGGTTACGGCGCGGCAGGCGTCGTCAAAGATTCGCTATGAAACGCGGGCAGGCAACGTCCGCCGAGGAGAGACGACCGTTGCGCGCTCAGCTCGCCGGATGTGCATCCTTCGCTTGGAACCCGCGGCTCGCGCGCTTTTGCACGGCGGCACGGTGGCACGGTAGCACGGCGGCACAGCGATACGCTTTGCGCGGCGGGCGCGTCGCCATCCCGGAACGTTCCTGCGTACAATTGGATGCCGCAAGGAAGATCGGGTTTCAATCCGATCGTGCGCATAATCGGCCCGATTTTAAGCGACGCGGCGCGCTGCGCCTGTTAAACTTGAGACGGCTGATTCCGTGCGGTGCGTGCTGCTGTTTCAGAAATGGTCCGGCGTCGGTGTCTTGCCACATTTTCACTCGACTTCACCGAGGGCGCAATCACATGATCGACCTACCCCCCAACGCGCGTCACTTTTGCCGTGCGCGCATCCTGTCAACCTCAACAGCTAGAGCCACAACCGTTCGGCGTGTACTTCGGCGCGCACAGTAGCCTTTAGCAGCCAACAGGCATTGTATCGACCCCTGGCCGGTTTACGACCGCACTCCGTTTCTCGCGGCGCTTTGCATGCGGGAACCTCTCACACTTTAAGGAGACAGCTATGACTCCACACTCGCCTTCAAAGGACACGCGCCTTTTCCTCGGCGTCCTTCTGGCTATGGCGCTGTTTTTCAATACCGTCGGGACCCTTTTCGCAGCTGGGACGACGGGCACGATCAACGGACACATAACCGATTCCAGAACCGGCGCCGGCATCGTCGGCGTCGTGGTCGACGCCGTCGCACCGACGGGCTCGTACCGGGCCACAACCGACAACAACGGGTTCTTCGTCCTCGCCGGCGTCCAGCCCGACACGTATACCATATCGTTTCAGAAGCAAGGCTTTCAACCGGTCTCAACGCAAGGCGTAACGGTTTCGGCCGACCAGACTGCAGATGCGACCACACGGCTGACGTCCGTCACTCTGAGAACGATCGCGCGCGTAACGACGCGCAGCGTCGGAAACGCGTATCAGCCAAAGCAGACCCAAGACACGTACACCGTCACCTCGGCGCAGATTCAAGGTGTTCTCGGTAAGTCGAACGCCCTCTCTGAGTCGCAACTCCTGACGCGCCTTCCCGGGGCGACCTTGGACCGCTATGGATATCCCGTTCTGCGCGGCGGTCGCGAGACCGACGAAGGCTTCGAATACGACGGAATCCCGTATGTCGACGCGCTCACGTCGCAATTCACGAACAGCCTGACGCTTAACGCCAGCGTGAATCAGCTCCAACTGACGCCGGGAGCAGGCGACGCCTCGACGGGGAACGCCGGGACCGGAACGATCAACCTCGTCGCCAAGCGAGGAACCAATCCGCCCTTCGGGACCCTCGATGCCGAGGCGCTGACCAGGCCCTACACACATCAACTGAGTTTCGAGTACGGAATGGCGACCCCGAACGGCGCCATCTCCAATTATTTTCAGTTCACCGGCACCAACGGTGCATACGGGCAGTTCGGCAACTTCGGAACCCCAGCAGCGTCGCTCAGTAACGGCGTCTTCGAGGACCCCGCCTATGAGAACTCGCGGTCGATTACCGACAACCTCGTGTTCAAGTTTGGACACGGCTTCAATCAGTCTCTCCAGATTCTCTACGATGCTCAGCAGACGAACTTTCTGGGGACATATGGCACCAACACCTTAACGTATGCCCCTGGCGATCCGTACTTCTTGACCGAGTTCTCTGGGATCAGCGGCTTGACGCCCACGCAAGTTCAAAGCCCTTCGTTGTATGGGTTGCTGCCGAACCAGACATCGCTGACGGGACCACTTGGTTCCCGAGGAGCGTCGAACTCGTATCAGCCCAACAACGTAATCAAGTTCCAGTACTCCAACAACCTGAGCGCGTCGTCGTTCATCACGGCGAAGTACTACGCGCTCGACTCAGTTGGCACGTTCGACAGCCCCAACGACGGCACCGGCATCTACTTCCAGGATGCTGTATCGCTGCAAGGCGGCCACCGGTCGGGGGGGACGATCGACTACAATAACCAGCTTAGCTCGAAACACCAGTTCTCGACCGGAGCCGAGTTCGACTTTCTTCACCCGGTGTTCAACCAACTGTCGCCGGGCGAAGGGATACTCGACGCCGGATCGGGGTTCACCGGCGCTTCAGGCATCCCGGCCTACGCGATCGCCGACTTCATCAATCCGAACGCGCAGGGTGATCTCGGCGCTTGCCCGCTCGGCACCGATCCGAACGGGAAGAGCTACTGCGGGTACCTCTACAATTTCACCAATCACCCGAACCCGATTCCAGGATATCTCGAGACGACCCAAACCAACCAGCAAGATTACGCCGTCTACCTGCGCGACAAATACACGCCGAACGACCGGCTGACGATCGACTACGGTTTGCGCGTCGACGGCGACAACGAGCAACTGCCGGGCTTGCAAAGCTGCAATCCTGCAACCTATGCAGCGTTCCTCAACGACGACGGCTGCCAGTACCAGCCTACCAGCTATCACAGCGACGCGGCCGGCAACCAGATTCCGTCCGTCAGCCTGCCGAGTAACGAGAAGAATCCCTTCGAGTTCGAGCCTCGTTTGGCGGTGTCGTACCAAATCGGTCGCAACGATGCGGTTCGCGCTTCGTTCGCCCGCTCGACGGAGCTGGCTCCGTTGGCATTCACGGATGACACCGTACCGGCCGGTTATTATAGCAACGCGGTCGGCAACAATGTACCATCCTACGACGTCTTCGCAAACCTCATAGCGGGAACGCCCGTAAACTACGCGGCTTACCCGGCCATGACGTGCGGTGTCAACGCCAACCAACGCTGCCAGAATTATGCCGATCAGCTCCATTGGTACAATCAGGCGTTCGTCGGCGTGCCGATTCAGCCGGTGCGGCCCGAGACTTTTACGAACCTCGAGTTTTCGTACTCGCATCAGTTCCCCGCCGGAATCGGACTCAAGGTAACGCCGTTCTACCGGCGCGGCTATGATCAGCTCGCGCTCGTCGCCCAGCCGCTCACCGGTGCGAACGGCCAACCGCTGATCAACGCGGGCACCGGCAGCGTGATCCTCGGACCCAATCTGGCAACCAATCTCGGCATCAACCGCACGACGGGCATCGAGTTCTACCTGACCCGCGACGTGCCGTATGGGCTGTCGACGACGCTCTCGGCGTCGTACATCAACGAGTTCAGCAACGTTGTGCCAAGCCCGTTGATCCAAGAAGATTTCTTCCCGCCGATCATCACGCAGTCGCTGCTGCTCGGTAACCAGTACCGCGTCGGTTTCGTCGCGCCGTTTTCCGGAGCGTTGACGCTGAACTACAAGATGCACAACGGCATCCGGATCAACCCGATATTCACGTTCAACGGCGGATATCCGGCAGGCGTCGGTAACGTCACGGCCGCATTCGTGAACGGCAAGGCGTACAACGTACCCCAAACCAACGGCTCCTCGGCGAGCGCGCCGTACGGGCAGAACTACGCGCCGAACTTCGTCGATCCGCAGAACCCGGGATCGATCTTCAACCCCAATATCGCGGCAATTCGTGGAACAACCGAGACGTCCAGCGCGGGCGGCTTCCTCACCAACCCACGACTCGCCACGAACATTTCGGTGGAATACAGTCCCGTCGGTTCGCGCTCGACCTTCGGCGTGCTGATCACCAATCTGTTCGACCAAGTCTACAGCGGCGTTCCAACCTACAACGGGCGCTACCAAGCGGTGGCGAACGGCATCGCCGGCCCGAAAACCGGTACGACGCCCATCTCGACACTCTTCCCGGAAATAGGCGTTGCGAATTACGGGCCTACTCAGTTCGGGAACCAGCCGTACCGGATCCTCAATTCGCTCGGCCCGACCGAAGCACGCCTCTATTACCAGTTGGCTCTATAGGTGAACGTGTATAAGTACAGGACCGCACTAATTGGATTGGTGCTGCTCGGGTTCACCGCTTGCACCTCCGGGAATGCGCCGCAAGTGCCGCCGTTCCACTCCGCCGACCTTTCGCAGGACAAGCTGCAAATGGCCGTCGGCGTCGCGACGTTCAACGACGGCTCGAAGGGGCTCAACGTCGTGGAAACGTTCCGGCAACCCAACGGCTTATCGGCTGTGCTGCTGAGTACTCCGAGTCTAACGGGCCCGTTCACGGTCCCGGCGGGTTCGGGCGGAGTCGACGGTGGTACCAATCACATCACCGGCTCACCGCAAGCGCTACCGGGACAGACGCCGGTCGTGAGCACGTTCCGTCAGTCGGGCGGCGCATTTGCGTACGGCTTCGCTCCCGAAAACAGCACCACGGGGGGCGGGGCATTGTACGGGTTGTACGCCGCACCGTTCTATGCCGCGGATGGAACGTTGACGAGCAATGCGCCAGCATCGAGCATGCTGGCGGATCCGCCGATAGTGCATGGTGCGCCAACCAACGATGCGTACCGTGGCGGGTCGCCGGCCTACCCAAACGTTCGCACCGGCACCTTCCCCGGCTTCTTCGGTTTCCCATTAGGGTTCACGACATTCGCCATGGCGCCGGTAGCCGGCACGTACTCACTGTCGGTGAACATTCCCAGCGGTAACACGCCGTCCGTCACGATCGCCGCACCCAACGCGACGCTCGCAAACGCGACGGGACTGCCGCCCTTCGCCGCACCGCCCACCTTCACTGAAGACGGGGCGGGCGGCGGAACGGCGGCATGCACTCCCCCCGCGGGGACCAGTGAAACGATCGTGGAGATCGAGGACCTAAAATCGGCCGCGTACTACACGGTCGTCAATGCGGGCGGAGGACCTGTGACCGCCACGTTACCGCCTTCACTCGGCCCGACGGTTACCGCTACGGCAACGCCGTCGATCGCTACCGGAGACGCGTACAACGTCGTCTGTCTCGCGGCCGACTACCCGTTGTTCGAGGCGGGTCCCCCGGCAAACCGCCAGCAAGTGCCGCGACTTCTCGGTGCTGCTGGTCAGGCCGATATCGCGTTCTCACCGCCTCTGGCCGTCGGGGCGTACTAATGGCCACATAAGGACCGGTTGGAGGCAGCAGCGTACGGCCCGCCTGAAGGGCGAGGCTCGACACACGTCGAGGCCTCGCCCTCTTTCGTTCTTTATGACGTGGGTAGAGCTTTCTGCGCGGCCGTAATTTCGGTCACAAACCGAGCCGCTGATTGTCAAGCGGTTTGGTACCGGCAGTAGTAAAAATACTGTGTGTGGTCACGCCGCGGCCGCATCGTCTGAAGGCCGGTTGATCCAGACTTCGGTGGCCAGTGTTTTGATCTTGGGTTTGCCGTTGATGAATCGTTCGGGTTTGGCGGCGTGGGCGCCGAGCATCGTGCCGTGCCGCACGGCGAGCACGGTGCCGGCGTTGCCTTCGTGAACGGTAGCCGGCGTGAGCATCGAGATTCCCGAGTGACGATGCTCGAAGTTGTACCACGGGAAGAAGCCGCGAAAGAACGATTTGGCATCTTCAATGCAGCCGAAGCGGTCGGGATAATCCCGATGGTACTTTAGCGTTTTGAAAGCGGATTCAGAGAACGGGTTGTCGTCGCTAACGTGGGGTCGGCTCAGGGAGCGCGTGATGCCCAGCATGTCGAGATGCGCGCAGAAGGTTTCTGCGGTCATCTCGGTCCCGCGATCGTTGTGAAGGATGACCTGACCGGGCTCGAGCTTCTCACGTTCGACGACCTCGGAGACAAAGTGCTCTGCGACCTTCGCGTTGGAGCGGCGCACGACGCAGCAGCCGACAACGTAGCGGCTGAAGATGTCCAGCATGACCAGCAACGAGTACCAGATGCCTTTCTGTGGACCGCGAATCTTCGTAATGTCCCAAGACATGACTTGACGCGGTCCTGTTGCAAGCAGTTCAGGCTTACGATACTCGGGGTGCCGTGCGAGCCGACGGCGTTCCTGAACTTCCGCGTTGGCCCGCAAAAGCCGCTACATCGTGCTTTCCGAGCATAAGTAGCGACCCTCATCGAGCAGCTGAGCGAAGACTTGGGGAACGGCGAGATCGGCAAACCGGTCGCTGTGCAATAGGGCGAGAATGATGCCACGCTCTTCTTCGCTCAGCTGACGCGGTACATGGCGCGCCTTGCGCGTTTGCGGCGTGCTTGGCCCGCGCCGCCGGCGAACCAATGTCGATCGGCTTACGCTCAACGCGAGACAAACGGTGCGCGTCGGCAACGATTCGCTCAACTGCACGGATGTGTCGATTAGTCGTTCTCGTCGCTCTCGGGGCCCTTGAGTTCGATCCCCAAGAGCCCCGCAGCTTTTTTTTGAATGTCCAGGATCAGCTCGGCGCGTTGCAAGCGTCGATTGAGCTTGCGGTTTTCACGCTCCAGATCGGCGTTGCGTCGTTGCAAAGCTTGCCCCTCGCTCTTACGAGAAGACCGTTTGCGCAGCACTGCTGCATCGAGGTCCCCGCGATCGCGTTGCACTCGCCATGCGGCAAGGAGCGAAGAGTAGATGCCTTCGCGCCGCAGTAGCGCTCCAAGCGTTCCTGGAGCGCACGCATCAGCTGCGCTCAGAATACGTCGCTTTTCTTCGACCGAGAAGCGTCGGCGCGTCGGCCGCGCTGCCATCTCTAACTCGCGCGCCACACTTGGCGATCGCGACCGTACGCCGTTGACGGCGGTGGTTTCCATGAGACATCGTCCTCTCACGCCCAGTAGCTCACTAAATGTTGGAGGCTACCGGTACCGTCTCATCTTGACACGTGGGGCCCTGCTACACTCAAGAGTGCTGCCGGGCTACGGCTCCTTTCGGCTATCGCTTGATACCCGGTGCGCAATTGCTCTTTGATTCGGAGATTTACTGACGAATGATGCAACTGAAGCCGCTAATGGTACGGCGCGGCATCGTACCCGTACAACCTGGTCAAGGCGAATTGCGCCGGTCTGAGCGCGACGATCGGTTGCTATACTAACGGCGCCGGCGATTTCGGATTTCCGGACGGTCCGGCCGGCTATGCGTTCGGTCCTTTCCAGTTCGGAGCCAACAACCAGGTCTCGGACCGCGAGAGCATCGTCAACCTGCACTTCGGCATTCCGCACAAGGACGGTACCAGAGACGACATCCAACTGCTGTTCGATAATTCGTTGCTGACGACGATATTCCAAAATAGTATCAACGACTGGGCCTACGCCAAGAACGACGTCATCAACGGAACGGCAACGTACAATGGAGTGACGTACCCGGCTTCTGCGACTCTCCTCGGCGGCGACCGCCAAAACTACGTGAACTCGTCGGTCTACACCGGACCGGTAGGAGTTCCGTTGACGCCGGCTTAGTCGGTGCCACACAGAACTACTACTACCCGTACTCGAACGCAACGCAAATTGGCACCGGCGGAGCGATTCCGTTCGCGCAGCGCGACACGACCGTGACCGGCGCGTCGGCGGAGAAAATCCAGTACACGAAGTCGATCGGCACCAATGCCTTCGGCCGGCTCTTCGGCTACGCGCTCTACTCCGATTTGCTTGATGACGGCCCCAACAGTAATGCGACCAATCTGGTCGGCAGCAATTCGCCGGACTACGAACTTAACTCTCACACCAGAGGTTTGGGCTTGACGATATCCGATCAAGTCAATCCGCAAAATCAGCTGACGCTCAACGGCGGCTATGACTATGCGAACACCGTTCGCTGGAACAATTCTAGCTTCCTCAACAACGGCTCGACGGTGGCCTACGCCGTCAGTTCGGCGAATCCGGCGAACGGAACGTGTTACTCCGTCGCGGGCGGCACCAGCACCCCGGTCTTTTGTGGCGCGCCCGGCCCGGGGGGCGCGTCGCAGTACGTCCTCAACGGCTTTGGTAAACCGGGGCTTTCGCAGGGCACGCCGACGGACCCGACGGCAGCCGCAATCGCAGCCAACTCGTGCGGCGGCGCGCCGTGCGAGTATCTGACCGTCAACAACGGCATCAGCGGGTCGTACAATACGGTCGCACCGGCGTTCAGCAACTTGTCGTTCGACGACCGGTTCCGCCCCAACAAGCGGCTGTTGCTCGACCTCGGCGTGCACTACGACGACTTTCGCTTCAATTTGCAAAACACGACGGTGCCGGCCGGACCTGAGCCGAACACCGCTACGCCACTGCAACGGCAGTTCTGGACGAACGTCTTCGTCCAAGGGAACTGCCAGAACTCCCTCACGTTGGGCTCGTGCCGAAGAGCATGCCTGGCGCAGCTTGCCCATCTGGTCAGGTGCCTGTGACCTTCTCGGACGTAAGCCCGAGCGTCAACGACTACCACGCTTTCGAACCGCGCTTCTCCGGAACGTACACGGTCGATCCGCTGACGGTCCTGCGCGCATCGTAGAGCAAAATCGCCCAAGCGCCAAACAGCGCGTACCAGCAATACAACGGCGCTGCCGGGCAGTTGCCTCTGGCCGCGAACTTCTACCCGATCGGCTACCGCGACCCGGCGCATTCGGTCGGACCATCTACACGCCCGACCGCTACACGAGCTCGTTCGACAATTTCGGGCAGTTCACCGAACCGTCGATCTTCACCGGAAACGTGGCGATGCACTATCGCTTCAACAAGAAGGTCTCGTTGAACGCGGTCTTCGTGAACGTCCTCGATCAGTGCTTCGGCGGAAGCAAGGGAGGTCGTAGCGATCTTCGGGGACTTTGAAAGTAAGGCGGCGTAGCCTTCGGTTGCTAACACCTGAAGGAGCTACGCCTTGAAGAAAGTCTACTCCGAAGTGCACCCGTTTGCCAAGCCCGAACGTGATTTTCGTGCAGAACTCGACGATCTGTGCCGGATGAAAGTCGCCGAACTCGTCCAAGCCTACATCGAAGTCGAGGTCGATGAGCGTCTAGGCCGACTGCGATATGAGCGCAGTGACGGCCGAAGCGCCGGCTTCCGCGACGGTCACGACCCGGAACGAACGGGTGACTTCGACACTCGGCCCAATCCCAATTCGCCGCCCGCGCGTACGCGGCGTGCAACACGAGTCCGACCTGATTCCGAAGTTTCGTCGTCGCCTGCCCTCGATCGACAAAACGATCCATCAGTTGTGGATCGAGGGTCTGGCACATCGCGATTTCGAGCCCACGTTGCGTGGATTGCTCGAATCCGAAGCGCCGCTGTCGGCTTCGACGATCGCGCGGGTCAACGCAGAATTCGGTGCTGAATTTGACGCCTGGAAACGTCGGCGACTTGACAGCGATCATTTCGTCTACCTGTGGGGCGATGGTATTCATCTCGGTGCTGGGCCGGAAGACGAACGACGTGTGTTGCTCGTCCTAATCGGCGCAGATGCCCGTGGCTTCAAGCATTTGGTCGCTCTCGACGAGGCAATGAGCGAAAGCGAGTTGAGCTGGATCGAACTCTTCGAGGACCTCAAACAGCGCGGCTTGCGTGAACCGAGCTTGGTCATCGCAGACGGTGCGAATGGCATGTGGTCTGCCGCGACCAAAGCGTTCCCAAACGCACAGCAACAGCGTTGCTGGCTGCACAAGATTCGCAACGTTTTAGATAAAGTTCCTGAGAAGCAGCAGCACGGGTCCACGCCGATCTGCGATCCATCGCCATGCGAAAGGCGAAAGCGAGGCTCGAGAACAGATCGAAACGCTCGCGAAGTCTCTGCAGCGCGAGTATCCAAAAGCAGCCGCTTGCGTCCGAGATGATGTGGACAGGATGGTGACGTTCTTCCGCTTTCCGGAGCCAAGCTGGAAGAGCTTACGCACGACGAACCCGATCGAATCGATCTTCGCTTCTGTCCGACTCCGGACCGACGCAGCGAAGCGGCTGCGGACCGGCGCCTCTGCGACGTATCTGGTTTTCAAACTCGTTCAACGTCTCTCGGCAAGCTGGCGACGAATCGACGGATACCGGTCAATCGCACTTGAAACTTCTCAAGCCGCGTGAGATAATCCAACTACCGATGTTACGCCGCTAAACGAATTTCCCCGAGGATCGGTACGAGCTCGAAGCAAGGTGCCGGGGAACAATGCAGGCCCTAAGATCGGTTGCTCCTATAGCAGTGGTGCGTACGCCGGCAACTACTACAACCCCGGTAATACGTTCCAGGGACGTACCATACAGTATCCGTACGCTCCGGTCTTCGGAAACATATTCCAGCAAGTCTACGGCGTGTCGGCGAATCCGCTCCAGGCGTTCTTCTCGTTGAACGTCAACATCTAACTCCAGACAACTGAACCTGGATGGAGGAAGCCGCGGTCGACGATCGCGGCTTCCTCACTACGGTTGTCAATAGGACGCATACTATTACTGCCCAAACGAGCGTATGAGCCAACGCTGATATCCGCGTCCCACACGAGGAGCCGATGAACCAAAAGAGATTCCAACCGGTTGTCTTTTTCGCGCTTACACTGATTTTTGTTCTAAGTACGGTTTGGCAGGCGCAAGGGCAGGCTCGCAAGATACGGTATCAGCGCATGGCGCCGATCGACCGATACCTTATTGCGGACCACAATGCCGAGATCGCGCTTGCACGAAGCGCGGCGCCGAAAGCCATATCACACTATGCCACGGTTCTGGTCCTCGGGACGCACGGCTACCAGACCGTAAGCAAAGGCGAAAACAGCTTCACCTGTCTCGTAGAGCGAGCGTGGATGAATCCGTTCGACTCCTCCGAGTTTTGGAACCCGAAAGTACGTGGCCCGATCTGCTACAACGCGCCGGCCTCCCGATCTATCCTTCTCTATACGTTAAAGAGGACGGAACTGGTCTTGGCCGGCCTATCCAAGGCCCAGATGATCGACCGTATCAACGTCGCATTCGCTCGGAAGGAGCTTCCGACGCCGCAGCCCGGTGCGATGTCTTACATGATGTCGAGGTACGGCTATCTTGGAGATTCCGTGGGTCCCTGGCATCCCCACCTGATGTTTCACGCTCCGAAAGCAGACGGTGCGAGCGACGGCGCGAGCTGGGGAGCGGACTTGCCTGGCTCCCCAGTATTGCTGGACACATCGCATCACAAGGTTCCGGAACCGGAGACCATCTTCATGGTCCCCGTCGGTAGTTGGTCGGACGGAACGGCCGCGCCGCAAAGGTAGGCGTCATCGAAGACAACCAGTGAATAAGGAGCAAGACGAGATGCCCACAATCGCACCAAAGTCCGTCGATGCGTACATTGCTTTGCAACCCCAGATCGTTCAGAACGTACTCCAACGCGCGCGAAGCTGCATTCCGCGATCTCGAGCCCGCACTCCTAAATAGACGATTTACCGCCGAGTTACAAAGATCTCCGGCGAAAGCTGGCTGGACATACGTGGTGATTTCCGATTCGGCCAAATTTTTTGAGGCTCGTGGGCTTGTGAGAGTCCGAGGCACGATCGACGGTCACGCATTCCAAAGTTCTTTCATGCTCTTGGGGCTGGCAAGCACAAACTACCCGTAAGGGGATCTTCTCAAAAAGATCGGCAAAGATGCCGGCGACATGGTGACCGTTTGCTTAGATGAAAGACTGGCTTAAACAACGCCACACTGAAGCGTCAGCGCTGGAAACGGGACGATGGAATTGCACCGAAACGGATCGAGATTTTGAACCCCTGGGCGCATAAAGCAGGGCGCTCCTCTCGAAGAGGCCGGTAATTTACCTCCGGTCACGCGAGAGGAGCGCTCACAGGGGTGATTCGTTTGAAAACCTGGGAGTCCATTCGGCTGCGCTGTCGTCGAGACGGCGAGCATATCAAGGCGGTCGCGCGCGACGAAGGCGTTGCGCCCAACACGGTTCGTAAATATCTGCGCAGCGATGAGCCGCCGCGACGCAAGGCGTGTCATCGTGGACATCTACTCGACCCGTATCAAGGGCACATCGACGCGCTGCTGCGCCGCACGCCGCGCATCACGGCGATACGGATCGGCCGTTACCTGCGCGAGAACGTCGACTCGTCGCTGCGGTGTGACGAGAGTACGATGCGCAAGTACGTCGCGCGATGCCGCCAGCAACTTGTGCCGAAAGAAGCCTTCATACGCGCCTGCTACTCGCCAGGCGATGAGGCGCAGTTCGACTTTTCGCCGGTCGAAGTGTACTTGGGCGGTGTGCTGACTGTTGTGCAGCTCTTCGCGGTACGGCTCAGCTACAGCGGGCGCGTCTTCGGACGCGCCTCGCTACGTAGTGATCGCGTCGCGATCTTCACGGGTCTGCTTGCCGGGTTCTTGGCGTTTGGTGGCTTGCCGCTGCGCGCGATCTTCGACAACGCCAAGACCGCGGTGATCCGCATCCTGCGCGGTCGCGATCGCATCGAGAACGCGGCGTTTCACGAATTCTGTGGGACGCTCGCGCTGGAAGTCAACTTCGCCGCGCCGGCCAAAGGCAACGAGAAGGGTGGCGTCGAGTGAATCATCGGTTACCTGCAGGAAAACTTCTTTCGGCCGGCACCCTCGTTCGAGACTCTTGCCGAGCTCAACGCGGCGCTAGCTGCGTTTTGCGAACGCGACATGCAGCGCGAGCACTCGACCCATCACGAGACGATCGTCGATCGCTTCTCGCGCGAACAACCGGTACTGCGAGCGCTTCCAACGGTGCTGCCACGCGCCTGCCTGCGCCGCGCTGCCCGCGTCAATAAGTTCTCCGAGGTCCAGTTCGAGTAGGACGTCTACTCCGTGCCCACCCGCTTCGCTCACCGTTTTGTAGCGATCGAAGCATATGAGGAACACGTACGGATCCTGATCGACGATGAGCCGATTGCCCAGCATCCACGAGGGTTTGGCCGCGGCGAGTATTTCCTGGATCCGCGACACTATCTCGATCTGCTTGCTCATAAACATCGAGCCGCCGAACATGCCTTGGTGCTCTCCGACGGCCGCATCCCCGCCTCGCTGCATGAACTCTTTACGCGTTACAAAGCGGACGATCCGGCCACGGCAACCAAACACTGGACTCGGGTTCTCGCCCATCTGGCAGATCATCCCGCTGAAGTCGTCGGACAGACGGTAACCCATGCCTTGGCACGTGGCACCGACGATCCCGAAGCCATCTCGCTCTTGCTGCGGCAACGCGTCGCGCCACCGCCACCGGCGTTGCTTGACTCTGCGCGCTTACCCGAGGCAGCGCGAACCACCGCACCGCCCATTGACTTTACTCCATACGCACTGACGAACTTGGCGGAGGCGATCGTATGAGTGACGCGCCGCTCTTGGAACTCCACTTGCGCTCACTGCGTCTTTCGGGGATACTCTCGCATTATCGGCGCCTACTGAGCGATCATCACGAACCACTGCCGTACCTTAGCGACTTGATTGCTCTTGAGGTCAATAAGCGCCATGAAAACGGGGTACGCGCGCGCATCGCCGCCGCGCACTTTCCAACAACGAAGACCATTGAATCGTTCGACTTCAAATTGCAACCGCAACTCCCCAAGGCCAAGTTTCTCGAACACTTCGATGGGAACTTTATCGAGCAGCATCGCAACCTTGTTCTTAGCGGTCAACCAGGGACCGGGAAATCGCACTGCTTGAGCGCACTCGGTCTCGCGATGTGCATGCGTGGCTATCGCGTGCTGTTCATTACGGCGGCCGCTCTACTCATGCGCCTCATCGATGCCAAACGTACAGGTGCGTTTCAACGCCAAATCAGTGCACTCGATCGGATCGATTTGTTGTTGATCGACGAATTGGGTTACATCCCATTCGAACGTGAAGCAACCGATCTTCTCTTCCAGCTCGTCTCAACGCGCTACGAACGACGCAGCGTCGCGCTGACGACAAACTTACCATTCGAACGCTGGACTGGCTGACGACAATTACCTTGGCCGCCCGGCGTCAATTATGTTGGCCGGTCGTGGAGCGGGTTGAGGAGTGAAGGCCGCGCCGTTTCGGCGACGGTGAAGCGGGCCCTTTGAGGCTCCCAAGCTGT
>JAABUX010005498.1_pt1 | contig 15539 bp, 18 predicted proteins | sample 5561851 | NCBI WGS metagenome assembly JAABUX01 (sample SAMN10711883, study PRJNA513361) | rock metagenome | isolation source: Antarctica rocks | place: Antarctica: Victoria Land, Richard Nunatak red sandstone | collected 2016-01-03 | reverse complement strand
CCCTCCACTCACACCACCGGCATAACGACTGACGCCAAATAGGTGTCCACCTAAAATAAGCGGACACTTAGCTCAAGCACTGCACTATGTTCGCTCTTCCGCCAGATGGAAAGATCAAACGCTTACGTTCGCTCTTCCGCCAGATGGAAAGATCAAACGCTTACAAGCTATCCATCGATGCCCGCACTCCTGGAGGAGGGCACGGGTGAGCGGAAGACCGGTCCTTCCCGCAGCTGGATGGTCGACGTCGAGCGAGGCCAGCTTCTGCCGGGGGCAGTCTGCCCACTGGCCCGGTGGCGCTGGTTTTCGTAGAACCCTCTCACGACAAGTCGAAGCTGAGCAAAGAGCAGCAGGAGTATGGATTAGGTTTGTGACACTGGTTTAATGCGTTTGGGATTGGGTTGGAGAAATATCGAGGGCAGATCGTGGCCATGGAAGGAAGAAACCACGCTTCGCCACACCGGGTAAACCGATCGGAAGCCTAGCGTAGTTGCTGATCGCTCCAAAGAGAGCCTTCACCGCGCTCACTTCAGCCGTAGACGCAAGAGAGTAGGTGCAGACGTAGTTTTGGATCTGAGGGAAATCCTCGATCAGGTAGGGGCTGCCAAGCGCGACCACAACCGTCTTTTCGGGGGCCATAGCAAGCAGATCGCCAAAGAGCTGCGAGCCTGGCCCTGAGAACCCGACAGCGGTAACCAACTTTCCACTACCTTGAGGAACCTGCCTAGCCCCTACATGTGTGAGAAAAGGTGCGATCACGACAGTGTCAGCCTCCTGAAGCAGGGGCGCAATCTGGGCCATGCTTGCGTCCGAACCGATTAGGTCATTGTAAAAATGGAAAATGCGGGTGCCAGGGTCACGCGTGGCGAACTCCCGGTCGAATGCCTTCCCTAGAAGGCTGCGCGCGGAGTCGGTGAATGTAATCACGACCGTCTTCTTTGCTGCAGGAACTTGTACAGCACCGGGTTGACCACCAGCTGCGTGCAGCATGCCGGACATGGGAAGGACGTGGCCATTACTCCTCACCAAAGTGATGGCCCGGTCAGACACCTCCTGCGCGAAACGATCCGAGTCAGGATTGCTGAAGACAGTCTGGACCCGGTTGAGCTCAACGGTTCGAGACTCGTTCAAGCCGAGCGCAGCCTTTGCGATCAGGATGCGCCGCACCGATGCATCGATACGTATCTCCGGGATCTCGCCACTGCGGACTGCGGCGACTACCGCTCGAAATGCTCCGTCGAGATCGCGTGGAAGCATCAAAACGTCATCGCCAGCCTGGATTGCGTCGATCGCGATGCGTCCGCTTGGGTTAGCATCTCCCGGATAGAGCAGGGTGAGGCCACGCATCTCGAGCGCGTCCGTGAGCACAATGCCCGTAAAGCCTAGTTCCTTGCGCAACAGGCCGTCGACTACCTTACTTGAGGTAGCGGCCACCTTACCATCGTCGGGGTCAATCGCCAGAACCGAAGCCTGCGCCAGCATCACCGAGTCCGTCTCGACCGCGATAGCTGCTCGGAACGGAACCAACTCGTTGGCATTCAGGTGTGCGCGATCCGCCTTAATTAACGTGGAGCGGGCGTGCGGGTCGGTACTGGTGTCTCCCTCGCCCGGAAAGTGCTTAACCGCGACCATCATGCCACCCTGATGTGCCCCCCGGATGTAAGCAGCTACGAGCCGTCCAGCCGCGGCCGGGTCGTCTCCGAAGGAGCGCGTATTGATAATGGGGTTCTGGGGATTGCTGTTAAGATCAGCGACCGGCGCATAGGCCCAGGTAATGCCAACCGCGCGTGCCTCCTCCGCCGTAATCCGACCGAAGCGTTCGGCAGCTGCAGGGTCATTGACTGCTCCGAACGCCATGGGAAAAGGAAAATCTGGCACACTGGAGAGCCGCGACGCCAGGCCACGCTCTATATCGGCCCCGATCAGTAAAGGGATCTTCTGCCCGCGTTGGAGTTCATTAATGATTGCCGCAACGTGCTCAGGCGCACCCTTAATCAGATTCGGACCCGCCATACGCGCTCCCATTACGGCCGAGCCAATGTGATAGTGTTCGATCTGCTCGCGCACGAAAAGGAAGTCTGGGGAGTTAAGCGATGCATAATCACCCGTAAACCTCACCTGTAGCATTTGGCCGACCTTCTCATCAAGAGACATCGCCTTCAGGGTTCCATCAGCCCAGGCTTCCGCACCTACCGCACGTGCGTTAAGTTTTGATGGAGCCTTAGTCGCAGTAAACAGAAAGCTGGCTGACAATGTAATCAGCAGCAGGTTTATGGGACGAAGTGCTAGGCCATAGTATTTACGCTTGAAGTCGATATATTGTATTCGAACCATCGTACCTTCTTGTCTGAAGGCCGCCCCCGAAGAGACGGCCTGCGACTGCTCAGAAGCCCCACTCTACTGCAACGAGCTGACTGCTCCGGCTGCACTATCGCGGACCGTAATGTCGATGCCATCGCACCGGACGGCTTCGAAATCGATTGGTCGTGCGCCCTTATAGACAAGCTCCAGGTGAGCATTAGAGAGCCAATTCATACCGACATTCATGCCACCGGGAACGTTGGGGCCATCACTAAAGGACAGGATGAGCTTAGGTTTCTGCGAGCCGGTCCCCCAATTGAGGAACACCGCAGTTTGACTAAAACCGGTTCCAAATCCTCCATTGTCTATTGTCTCCGCTTTCGCAATCATCTTTTGATCCGGCGACGCTGCTTCAGCGGACCAAGTCGGGGCATTCTTACATCCGACGAGACAGAGACAAGCGCATAACGACATTACCAAAACTCTCTGGAGATGGTTGCTTGCGATGGTAACAGTCCGAGGAATCGCAGAAGCAGCACCGTTTACTTGTGGCATAAAGTCCCGCTTTGCGCTGCGTTGTATCCATTCGTGATGTTCGCGACATTGGCTGCCGGTAGAGAAGTGTACGTAGAATCCATTTGTGGCTGGTCGGGGTAGCTAGACCTAAAGAACGCATACGTGTTGGCGTAGACCAATGCGGTGGTTAGAGGTCGTCCCGCCCCGGCCATGAAAGCGCCGAAAGTGTAATTTCCGTATGCGCGATTCTGGCCCACAGACCCGGATGCCAATACCTGACCATCGAGAAAATGGCCCTGCGGAACCCGGTCAAACCGTCCAAAATGTAATTCGTAGGATTGTTCTTGTCGGCTGCTCCCGTCTGAGCATACGCACTCGGTGGCAGCGAGTTGCCAGCATAGAGACAGGGGTTCGCTGGAACTGGATAGTTATTTGGGGTTACAACGGGCACTGTTGCAACGCCTTGCCCCTTCAGTGAACTATTCGCAGCATTGAAGATGACATCCATTCTCCACACATCCCTGAAAGCGCTATCCAACCGATGGCGGCAAACAGTGTGGTGATCATATACAAACTTCGCCGCGGAGGAGTGGACTCGCCTGTCCGAGTCCAAATTGCCTTTCCGAACACCCACATAACCCAAGCAAACAGCAACCCGACCAACAATCCAAGTGCGCCTGAGTAGATGTAGCCGCTGGTGCCAAGTCCTGATGCATTTGCCGATTGCAGAGCAAACCCTATTGGCATAACGAAACAAAGACCAACGAGTAAATGCCAGAGGGTCATAGTATTAGCACCCCTTCTTAAGTACACGCCCTACTCCTGCACCACTTGTGGCTGCTGCCCCACCAGCTGCACCAGGATCAGGGCCGGTGCCGAAGTACTTCGATCCGGGAGGCCCAAGGCGTGGGTCGTAAGTCTTCCCAAACCCTAAGAGGTCAAGAACTCCTGATGGGGCCGAAGTCTCGCCAGTGATCCCTGTTCTCACGGCTCCTGCTCGTGCACCACCAGCAGCTACGCTCCCAAAGATCGAACCTACATCGCCTCCGGCGATCCGGTCAGCGCGGCCTGGTAGAAGCCCACGACCTCCAGAAGCAACTCCCGGTCTTCGGCCTCAGCCGTCAGCGGCGCGGGCAGCTTCGGCACCGTGCTCTTCTTCACCGGCTGGACGGGGGAAGCGGCCAGGGGAAGATCGTCTTTCCTCAGCAGCTCGACCGCATGGCGGAAGCTGATCCCCTCCGCCTTCATCACCCAGTCGATGGCCGTCCCGCCCATGCTGCAAGCCCCCATGCAGTGCCACAGATTTTTCGCCGGAGTGATGACGAGCGACGGAGTTTTATCGTCGTGGAACGGGCACCTGCCCAGCAGATTCGCACCCTGCCGGGTCAGCTTGATCCCCCGCGCCTCGGCCAACCGCTGGACCGATATTTCCTTCTTTAGCCGCTCGACTTCGTTCTCCGGGATTCGCGCCATGTGCCCTCCGTTGCGCCGTTCCTGCTAAAAACCTGTCAAGAGGTATTTGCGGGAACATGAGCTAGTACATAACTAGCACATATGCGATACTCGATCAACGGATGGATTTAGGAGTCTCTATGCAGACTTACGCTGTAGTCGTGCCGATCAACCACAACTGGACAGTGAGCTTCCCCGAACACCTGGCCCAACTCCGCAAGGAGCGCGGCTTTACCCAGCCCCAGCTCGCCGAGAAGATTGGCCTGCACGTCGCCCAGATTCGCCGCTATGAAGCTGGAACTTCGCAGCCCACCCTCGATGTCATTCGAAGTCTCGCCGTCGCTCTTGGCGTAAGCGCAGATGAGCTACTTTTTGCGAAGAACGAACGGGGGCCGGACGACAGCCTCAAGCTCCAGTTCGAAGCCGTCTCCCGCTTCACCACCGAAGAGAAGCACGTCGTCAAGTCCGTCCTGGAGGGCATGATTCTCCAGCACGAGGCCCGCCGCTGGGCCGAACGATAACGAGTAAAAAGGACTCCACCATGCCCTACGCACACACCCGAGAACAGGCCCACGAACTGATCGACCGCATGGCCCCCAGCCAGGTCTCCGCCGTCGTCGGGCTGCTGGAGACCATGCTCGATCCCGTCTCCCGCGCCATCGCCAACGCCCCCATCGACGACGAACCGGAGTCGGAAGACGAGCGCCGCGCCGTCGCCGAGTCCAAGGCTTGGCTGGCCCAGCACCCCGGCCAGACCATCTCCCACGCCGAGATGATGGCCGAGTTCGGCCTCTCCGCCGACGACCTCAAGGGCTGACTGGAACGCATGAAGCTGATCGACTGGACGCCACCCGCCCGCGCCGATGTCCGCCGCATCGACCGCACCAACGCCATGCGGATTCTTACCGCCCTGCATCGCTTCGCCGAGACCGGCGAGGGCGACATCAAGAAGCTCCAAGGCGACTCCGAAGAGCTTCGCCTCCGCGTCGGCGACTACCGCGTCCGCTTCACCGAAGAACCCCACGACAACCTCATCATCCACTCCGTCCGGCACCGCTCCGAAGCCTACCGGTAGACCTCGAACACTCACCCCCATGTGGACACATGAGAAGAAGACATTCTTCTCATGACCAGAGAACCACCCGCAGCGGAGGCGTCGGTCAAGGCCGCGCGTCCTTTGCGCGTTCATCGGAGCGAAGCGCAGAGCCTTGACGGACACCGGAGCGGAGGGTACCCCGCCACAGCCGCCCAGAGCAGCCGGGCCTTTGCTTTCAACAGGTTCCCCTGCGGTAACTTCAGGTTGCTCTACAGCAACCTTCCAGACCCGTTTTTTTCCTTAGCTGCCTGATTCCACAGTGGTTCCCGCACAGCAACCTAAAGTTGCCCTACAGCAACCATTCTGGGGTGACGTGTCACCCTACTGCCGATGCGAAGCAGCGTGCCTTTTCTGATCGGGGCGGCACGGTTCTTGGATCGAGGCCGCAGACGCAGTTAGGCCGCCCCAGAGGACGGCCTGCGGCTACGTTCATTTAGCTTTCAGGTACCACTCTCCCAGATCATCGTTGATGAGGAGGCGCACCTCACCCTTCTTTGTCTGGATTGGATAACCCGCATGGTCCAGGAGGACATTGGGCGGATCACCTGGCTGGATGTTCCACTCTCCCGTTTTCTCAGACCTGGCCTTTGTTGATCCGCCCTGCACAAGATCGTAGGTTCCATCCGCTTTCAAGGTCAGGCGATCGAACAGATGATCCGTCGGCTTATCAACCGAGGTATCGACAGACCGGTACACGTAGTTTCCTGCCAGAGCCTGTTGGGTGAGTGGAGGCGGCTGGCTTGTATTGCACCCGGTCATCAGGCAGCACATCAGAGCAGCTAGTCGGAACTGTGGGGTCATTTAGTCTTGGCGAACCATATCCCTATGTCGTAGTCGATCATGAGCCTGACCTTGCCGCGCTTCACGCGAACCGGGTAGCCCGCATGGTCTAAATCGACCTCTGCCGGGTCTCCACCTGTGAAGTGCCACAAGCCCGTCTTCTCAGACTTGGCTTTGGTCGGTCCACCCTGCACGAGGTCATACTTCCCATCCGCCCGCAACGTCAGGTGATCGAACTCGTGATCTGTCGGCTTGCCTTCAGGGTCTTGCGACTGATAGGCGTAGCTTCCCACGAGGACATCTCGTGTGACCGGTGGTGCCGCATGGCACCCGGCCAGAGCACAGTATGCCAGCATTGCGACTTGGAGATGTAGTTTCATACGCCTTGCTGGAAGCCACAGATGCCGCAGGGCCATCCCAGAGGACGGCCCTGCGGCTTGGACAGAGGCTGACTTAGTGGTGAGCAAAATCAACGCATATAGCGACGAGCCACACCGCAGCAGCCATCAGCCAGAAGTAGCCGCTTCGCCATCTTCTCTTGGTGCAGATGTATCCCCCCCAAGAGAGATTCACCACGGCGAAAACGGCGAAGATCGGCACAACGAAAAGAGCCCAGACGAACGGCTCTCCCGTCGTGGAGTTCAGTCCGCGCTCTTCTGGGATCGCCCAACTGCGGGAAGCTGCGATCACATAGGTAATGGCACCCAGCACATTCACTGTCAACAGAGCCAGGTCCCATCGGCTGCTAGAGGAGACTTCGTTACGAGCTAAGGTTACTGACATGATGGATTCCACCCTGCCGCCGCTAGGTCGTAGCCGAGGTTTCTATAGTCGGATTGCTGAGGACTGCCAGCGTTCGATGACATCGTGTTTGCGAAGCTGTTTGAGATGAAGCTGGCTTGTCCATTGCTGAAGCCCGCCCCATACAGGTAGGCTCCTACGGCGATGTTGGAGGCATCTGTGTAGCCTGAGTAGAACGTCGTGTTTCCCCCGCTGCTGCTGCGCTGGAAATCGAAAGTGCCACTATGGCCGACGGCGCGAAGTGCGGCGAATGGATTCGCACCTCCAGCTCTTCCCGCAGCGATGATCGCGTTAAGGTCGAATCCCGGCGGAGCGTGGAAGTTGAATATGGCTGAACAGCTCTGCGCACCCGGCGGAAGATACTTCTTCGTGAACGTCCCTTTATTTGGGGCGAGGCTCAAGAGAGATAGCCGTAGACGGTGATTGCGACCATCACTACATAGGACACGGCCATCACCAGCCAAAACCCATACACCTGCCGATGACGTGTTCGTTCACTGATTTCACCTTCCTGAATCGTGATAGCCCAGCTCCTACTTAGGGCCCACCATAGACCTGCTCCAACAGGTGGCCCGATCAGATCAAGGAGCATTTGCGTCGAAAGTGGAAGGGAGCCTGGTCTAATCAGCATCTTAGTGTGCCACTCCTGCCGCACAGGCCGCCAAGCTTGCTAAATACGTCACCGTGTCAAGAGCGAACTTCGCCTCGCCAACTCCAGTGGCGAACTCTGCGGCTGTCGTTCCGACGGTAGAGAGGCCAACCTCACCCGAAAGCGTCACAAGGCTTTCGTTGGCACCGGTCACTGCATTGAATGCAGAGCCGACCGCAGCACTTCTAACTAGACCAGTTGAACTTGAGGCAAATGGTGTACCGCCTGCACGCACCAGTGAACTGGGAATGCCCTGTAGTGGGCCCCGCAGATAAGCCTTACCCATCTGTGTCAACACCTGTTGATCTGTTGACTGTGACGATCCAAGCGTCGAGACCAAATTGCTGATCCCGCTGAACGTATTTCCTCCAAAGGTGTTCGTTAAGAAGCCACCGGCGCCACCGTTATTGCCGATTCCGAGGGCATGAAGCCCACCGGCGATGCTGTGGTTACTTGCCGTGTTTGCAGCGCAGCTAGCGAGACCCTTACCGGGGGCAACAACACCGCTTGCGGTCCCACCCCCACCTAATGCCCCTGATCCAGGTCCTCCCTGAGGTCCGCGAGATGAGTTATAAAAACCAAATGGCGGAGGGCCCGGATTTTGGTTAATACTTGTAGAAATTGTAAAGGTGTAGGTGGTTCCATCTGGATCGACGTAAACCAGAGGATTGTTTTCTACGTAGGAGTACCGGTTCAAGCTCTGTGGGTCGTTTGAATCGTAGCTGCCGTCGTACGGATCGGGGCTAGTCCACCGTCCCTGGGTGGAGGAGTACTCACGAAACATCGCATGAGATAGGCCCGAGTCTGCCGAGAGGTCCTGATCAAGCAGTGCAAAGTGGCTGGGTACCAAGTCAGTGCCCGTATTAGCGACCAGTTCACCGAAAGGCAGTGAACTGGTAACCAGCTCCGTCCCTCCCGCGTTGGTTCGCACCCTCTCGGTGCCTAACGTGTCCTGATGCTCGAGACGGATCTGGCCATCGGTGGCGGCCCAGAAAGCGAGCGGACCGCGGTCGCCATAGTACTGTGCCAGCTTGAGATTCGTAGTTCCATCGAGCCACGTGGTTGAGCGTCTTCCAGCCAGATCAAGGCCGTAGCGGTCCGTCACGCCGTTTTGTGTCGCCTTCTGGCGCTGGTTGAAGCCGTTATACGCGTAGGTTGCTGTCGCCCCTCCATCGATGCCGACGAGATTGTTCTCCGCGTCGTACTGATAGCTGTGCACGCCATCACTGATCAGATTGCCGGCGGCGTCGTAGCCCATACCAACTATCTGATTTCTGGCCGGATCGAACGAAAAGGACGTGTTCGGGCCAACCCCGGATCCAGTGTTGGTCACGGTCTCGCTCCAGCGGTTACCGTAGCGGTCATAGGTCGCGCTCATCGAGAGACCGGCATACCCCGGATGCGGAGTTCCTCCGGCTAGGCGACCCATATCATCATACTGGAAGTCCGTGTACCGGCCTACGGTGTCGTCCAGCACCGATTGGACCTGCGAGCCGACCTGCACCGTGTAGTTTGTGTTGTAGTCCCCTCCGTTGGGACAGCCCGGCCCACCCGGTCCGTTGCAAAGCCAGCGCGATTGCAACCGCCCGACGACATCGTATTGGGCAGTCGCGACCAGCCCGTTGCCGAAAGTCGCTGTCGCCGGTCCGTACGGGGACATCGTGGAAGCGGTGGTGTTGTACACGAACGGGAACCCAGACACATCGTTCTGGCCTCCCGTGACGGACGTCAATTGCCCTGCTTGATTTACTCCGTAGTTGATCGTCACGTAGTTTGGTCCACTCACGTTTCCTACCGTCGTATAAGGGTAATTACCCACCTTTGCGTACTGCTCCGACGTGAGATTACCAACATAGTCGTAGTTGTAGAAGCGGAAGACATCGTGCAGATATTGGCCGCACCAGTCAGGCAAGCATTCCACGGTCTCATTGATGCGGCCCATGATGTCGTAGCCATAGGATCGCCCATGAACGCCGTTTTTCATTTCTATGAGTCGTCCTTTGCTTGACCCTGCGTTTGGGATGCTTCCACTATTTCCGGGCAAGTCATACCAGAACAGCCTCGTTGGTGTCCCGTCACTAAAGGACACATTGAGTACCCGTCCGAGGGCGTCGTATTGCGTGACCGTTTGGGTCGTTACACTTGGATTCGTCTGGTTCGTTTGAGGACGAGTGCGGGTCGACACCAAGCCCGTCGCGTTGTATGCGTAGCTGTAAATGGTTGAGCCTCTTTCGGGCTCCTGCACGAGAGTGGGTCGCCCAACGTAGTCGGTCTGGAAGACACGCGTCTGGGCCCCCTGACTAATTGTGACTTTGTGATTGGCCAAGTCGTACGCGTAATTGGTCAGAAAGCCCGTGCCGCCGATCTCTGTTCCACACGCGGCAGGGGAGCCGGATGCTGGCATGCTAGAGTTTGACGAAAGTTCGCACACGGAACTCAGGCGACCGAGCAGGTCGTACTGCATGATCTTCGAAGCGCCTGGCGAATCGACCTGCTTTACAGCTCGCGAGTAGTAGGTCCAGGTCGTGGAGGAGCCGTCGGCATGCGATGCGCTGAGCCGCCGGCCCAGAGCGTCGTAAGTGTAGCTCTCTCCGGACCCGCAGCTCTGGCTGCCTGAGGGCGTGCTGCTGACATAGGCCGTTCCGACGGACTGGAGAAGTCCTGTTGGCCCGTAACAGGAGTCGGTGACGTAGTACGCGCTTCCATTCCACACGGCTGACCGGGTGGCGCGTCCGTACCCGTCCAGAACTGTATGAGAGAGAAGCGAGGATAGAGTTTCAATTCCATCGGGGTCTAGTGGAAGCCTCCCAAGAACGTCGGCAACAAAGAAGCCAACCCTTTCTATGATGACTCGCTGGAAAGACGCGAGCCATGCTACGCCGTGCAGCTTCGAGCAGCAGTGATGCGGGCGAGCGGCCCGCTTTAGAGTTCTACATAATCAGCTAAAAATAAGTCTAGATATCCTCTCCTCCTTATAGCCGTCCGAAAAGGTCACGGCCCGCGAGCCATGCCCCGGCGAGAAGAACCGGCCCACTCTTCTAGTGAACTTGCAGGGGATAGTAGTAGGTTCCGTTATCCGAGCCCCGTACCGTCGCCAGAAAGTATGCACCTGGCTTCGCGGATCGAAGATCCAAAGTTACGTTCACATTGATCTTGCCTGCGTTCTCTTGAGCAATGCCCAATCCCCTCGCGATGACCTGAGTTCCCGCACGGTCTGTCGAAACCAAGATCCTGTACTCGCCGCTCTGACTGAAACGTGGCAGCGTAACGGAGAGACGGACCACGGCGGCAGGCAACATCACCTGTTGCAGCGGAGCAGCATCATCCTCTGGGCCTGCTCCGCGCGATGTGGTCGCTTCGAACAGGTTTACGGTCGCATCCCGAGGAGTGCTAGAGGCCACCTCCACGGATTGACGTGCATGCTCGTAATTGACCCGATAGGCGACAATGCCGCCGATCAGTACCAGCAGAGACGCCGCAATCGGATAAGCCAACTTTCCAAGCTTCTTGCCTTCGAAATGTTTCGCGGACGCTGGGAAAGGCAAACTGGGGGGTGCTGTTTCTTTGTCCAAGACGACAGGCTTCCATTGCTGCGCCTCCCTCCACTCGCCCCGGTAGCCAAGGTATTCAGCAACGCACTCGGAACACGACGCTAGATGAAGACGCGCGGGATGCTCCAGAGGCAAGCAATCCTCTGCTAGAGCTTTCAACGTCTTCTCATCCGGGCACCCAATTCTTTCGGGGTTTGGGTGCGCCTCCAGGAAGTAATCCTTTATCAGATCCAAGTAGACTGCCTAGCCCTTCGTCTCGCAGAGTTTTTGAAATCCTTGGCCTGCGTCGCCATCTTTCGTTTTGCTACTACCCACAAAAGAAGCAATACGTATTTTGAGTCGCTGGATGGCTTTCGCGGCTGCTGCCTCGCTGATTCCGAGAGCCTTACCCACACTGGATGCGCTTGTGATGTCCTGCAGAAGCAAGACAAGGATCTCCTGGTCGCGTCCATCCAGCTTCGTCGTCAGCTCCTGGAAGAAGATTCTGCGATCGATCCGAGTCTGTACTTCATCATCCACACCAGCCCATTTTTCCAGTTCAGAACTACTACCCTCCGGTGTCTCTCTCGAAGCGCCTGTTTTGAGGTAATCCCGCACTCTTCCGTGCATTGCGGCATACGCATAGCGGCGCGGAGTTGCGTGCGTGTTTGTGTTCCTTTGCATCGCGCATCCGATCTCTTCGGCCCACTCAGCCAGCACAGCGGGATCGAGATTCGGATACGTGTTTACCGTCCATGCGAAAGCAGATTCAACGCCTGCTTTGATGGAGGGCAATACCTCACTGCCTTCAGCGTCCACGAGATGTAATTGCGTCCAGCCCATACAGCACTCTTCTCAACAAAAACCAGTTCAGATGGTGTCCAGAAACGTCACGGTCAACACGTGTAGTAGGTAGATGCACAATCCATCTGTCTACTCACCGCGCGAGAGATGCCAGCTCAGCATCGCTATGGAGCTTTCTTCTTGGAGGGCTTCGATGATGCATCGATATGCACTTCGTCTACTTCGCCGATGCCTGCAATCAATTGACCGACCGGCACCTGAAACGTCTCTGCCAAGCGCAGCAGCGTTGGAACTGAAAATGCGTCGCCTCGCTCGATTCGTGCAACTTGAGTCATGTGGTAGCCGTGCTCGCTCACTAAAGCCCGATGCGTCATCTTCCGTTCTTTCCGGAGCTGCCTTATCCGTTGTCCCAGAGCAATCCGGAATTGTTCGTAGTCGTATCGCAGCATGTGATGTTGACGGGCCTCTTCAATTGCTAGTCAGAGGCTCAACCGAACGCCTCGGATTGTTGATCTCTCACTAGATCTTAGCAATGGATCGCCTCCACATTCCCGAATCGGATACCGTTTCGTGCGCTCACAGCCTGTGCCTACCTCCAGTTGTGTACACATGCACAAAAGACTCTCCTCCAGAAACGTGTTTACAAGTGCAAGTCAGTGCGCTATAAATGCGGTTGTGGGGGAGTACACAAAAATGCACCATACGGTTTTGTGTACCTACGCTTCGTAGGAGCAGAAAGGAGGACGTTCTGGAGGCGTTTTGAGTGCTTTTCATGAGCGCAGATTTCACCACCAACCGTTGCTATCCCCGCAGAGAAGCTGGCTAGCGCACAACCACTCCTAACCTCAGCCAATGCCGCGTTACAACGTGTGCGTGGCGTCGTGTCCCGAGATCCGAAAACACACGATTGAGTCTCTACAAACTCACACCAACCGATCCAGATATAAGGAGGCTCCCTTTGACTAAGACCATCACTTCCCGCCTCGAAGCCATGGCCGCGAAGACCCTTACTAGACAGCACATGAAACTCGCGGGCCGCACCCTTGGCCCTGTCCTCCTCGCCCTCACTTTGTCGCCCCTTGCGGCTCACGCACAGGGCACCGTTGATGTGAGCGGCGTACCTCGCCAGAAGAAATATGCAGATCCAATCACTCAGTCCTTTGTTGACCACCGGCTGGAGTTCCTCGCGAAGACAGCCAACTTCCGCCGCATAGATCTCCACTGGTGCCTCATCTTCGAGCCCGAACTTTCCAACCCGTTCGCAGCCAAGCCGAAGGATCAGGCCAACGAGAACGACCGGCTCCTCACCCGGCTTCAGAAGGCAGCAACCATCCTCGAAACCCATCTGAGCGGCGCAATCGGCCTCAAGCTTCTCGGCAAAGAGAAAGCCTTCCAGTTCTTTTGCGAGCTGTTCAACCTCGAAGAATGGGCGGGACACATCCCCCTCGTCTCTGACCTCGGGGTAGATCAGCAGATCGTGAATAGCGCGGTTTCATGGGAGAGCGATCATCTGCGAGTAGGGAAGCGTCATGTGCAGATGTTTTCACTGACGACCACGCCAGCCGCCTCGCAGCCTTGCTTGTTCAACGGCATCGCCAATCTGACCTGCGATAGCGTGCTCTGCACCACATGGAGGCCGCAATCCACGTCAACCGTCCGCAAGGAGATCAGCGCTCAGGAGAAGTGGATTGACTTCTTCAAGGTTGGCATCTTCCAGCGGGTGATGGCGGGCAAGAACTTCGCCGCACTGGACCAGGGTGCGGGCGCAAAGGCCGCGTCTGAGGGTGTGGATGACCTCGGCCTCGTCGTCAAGGAGCTGAATAAAAAGGCTCAGGGCAAGTACACCGTCACCCTTCTCCTCTCGGCCAGGAGCGCCGAAGAACTCAGGGAAAATACGCCTGTCGTACATCGCACTTTCGTGGACGCCCAGGCGACCGTGATCGAGGAGACCCTCGGGAACCTTTCCGCGTTCTACGCGATGTTTCCGTGCAACCAGCGGTACAACGTCTTCCCCCTTTGGCTTGGAGAGGACCACCACGCCCGCCTCTCGCCAGTCTTCGCCCCAAACATCGGCCACCCTCTGTCTGACGACCTCGACAGCGAATATTTGAACGTCTTCGAGACTCGCCAGGGGACCCCTTTTTTCCAAGATGTCTACGTGAACGGCGTGCGCGTCATGCTCATCATCGGACCTCCCGGTACGGGAAAATCCGTGCACACCAACCAAATGCTTGGATTGGAGCGGAAGTACAACGGATTCACCTACATCTTCGACATTGGCAACAGCTACGAGAGCATGGTCGAGCTGTACGGCGGCAGGGTGGATCGCATCGGTTTGGACGGCCCACGAGTCAACCCGTTCGCGCTGGAACCGACCGAGAAGAACATCAAGTTTCTCTACAACTTCGTCAAGATGCTCCTCACGAACGGTGGAGCCGTCCTCAGCCCCGAGGACGAGGATGAGCGTGTACACGTCCGATGGGTCAGTCCAGACGAACGCTCAGAATCCAGCCATTGCACTCCCGGAACAACTGAAGCCTTCCATCACACTCCCAGAACAGCAGCAAAGCGAAGCCCCCGCCAACATCATCGCCCCGGAACAAGGATCAGCCGTACATCACCGCCACAGTCATGGGCGCTAACCCACAAAGGATTCAACATGCGATTCATTCCAACAATCCGAACGAGAAGCGTCCTTACCGCCTCCCTCATCTGCGTTCTCGCTCCAGCGTCGGCCTTTTGCGCCCCGAATAGCAAAGCTCTCAGAGAGGCCCTTGTGGCCGATTACCCGCTCACACGAGTCGGCATGGCTGGCCTCGCCGAGAACGACTACAACCGGATCACACAGCCAGGCGGAATCTTTGCCGTCCGTCTTCCCGGCATCTACGCCGATATCGCCAACACCAAGAATGTCATCGTCGGGACCAATCTCTCAAACGGCCAGATCAGCCAGCAGACCGGCTTTACCGCCGCCTTCGGCGGCAGTACAGGCCACTCCCGAAACCTCCCGCCGAACGAGAAAGTCTATGTGACCAACATCTTCGTCAAGCGTGACGCGGTACAGCTCGAACTCCTCACCGTTGATGTCACCACCCTTGCCGATGGCCAAGGAACGCGCTACCGGGCAGAGCTAAACGTCAAACTTCCCGGCTTAGACACCATGACGCCCGACGACGTGAAGAAGACCATCGACACCGTAATCACCGATCCTGCGACCGCTTCAGCCGTTGAGAGCAAGACCATCAAACTCGGGATGAGCCCTGACGAGGTGAAGAAATCTCTCGGCAACCCAGACAAGATTGTGGACCTCGGGCCGAAGCAGGTTTACATCTACAAAGACATGAAGGTGGTGTTTCTCAACAGCCAGGTATCAGACGTTCAGTAGTTTCTTCTCGCGACGGGAACGCGGAATCTTTCGAGTTCCCGCTTTCCTTCCCTTGTCTTCAAATAGCGAGACATCCAAAGCCATCGGCGTGGTTAGCTGGCCCAAACCCAACATTGCTGTCACCGGGGGCAATCTGACGACCTCTGAATTGGCCAAAGAAAGCGCGAAAGGGCCAGTTCTGATAGAGATTGTCGCAAAACATACAGCATTAAGAACGGTTTTTGT
>JAABUX010005497.1_pt1 | contig 15540 bp, 10 predicted proteins | sample 5561851 | NCBI WGS metagenome assembly JAABUX01 (sample SAMN10711883, study PRJNA513361) | rock metagenome | isolation source: Antarctica rocks | place: Antarctica: Victoria Land, Richard Nunatak red sandstone | collected 2016-01-03 | reverse complement strand
GGCGCGGATGACGGCGGCGGCACTCCTCGACCTCCTGGCCCGCCTGCCAGAAGAACAGATACGGGCTGATCGTCGTCCCCAGCACCGCCACCAACGCGAACGCATGCGCCTTGTCCATGACGATATACAGCCAGATCAGGTGGCCCAGCATCACACGCCAGTCAACATGCGCGGTGAAGACCACGCCCACATAAGCGAATAGCGAAAGCGTCAGCCATTTTAGCCCCAAGGCGTAACGACTGTAGGGGATCAGGATCTGCAATCCGCCGCTCACCACCCCAAGCAGCACCGTATAAACCAGCTCCGGACCACCGATCAGCAGCTTTACCGCCGCCCCCATCGCGCCAAGATCCGCGCCCAGATTAATAATGTTTGCAACCAGGAGGAGCAGCACGGCTGATCGTAAAGTCCAACGCGGGTAATAGCGCTTGAGGTTCTCGGCGATCCCGTGGCTCGTCACGCAGCCAATGCGCGCGCACAGTAACTGGATCACGAACATCAGCGGCAGGCTGGCCACCATCGTCCACGCGATTCCGTAGCCGAACTGCGCGCCGACTTGACTGTAGGTCGCGATGCCGCTGGGATCGTCGTCCGCCGCCCCCGTAACCAGTCCGGGTCCAAGCGCGCGCAACACCCCAACACTCGGCGACCAAACCCGCTCGCCGCTGGCATTGCGGGTCATTTCGAGATCAGCTCTGCTCATCTCGGACCGTGCGGCGCGGTTACGATCCGGGTCAAGACATCGCGTCTCCAAGGCGCAAACTACGATCAAGCCTTTCAGCAAGGAGTCGTTTTGGCGCGGCTGAACGAAGGCTCGGTAAGTCCAGGTACGAATCTTTTCATCTTTGTTTGGACGTCCGACGCGGTTCCAGATAGCATCCTCTCCGCACTCCAAATGGGAGGCGACAGGGAGTTCGACAAATGACACGTAAACACACCAATGCCGTAGCGCTCGGCGCGCTAGCGATCGCCATGCCCGCGATCGCACAGGCGGCCGCCCCCGCGAAACCCGTCCGCATGTTGAGCATCCACCACGCGACCAGCGCGGCGGCGCTGCCCTCGGCAACGCGACAGGCGGCGTTCCGGCTGCAGCGCCCGGCCGCCGTGCCGCGCACCGCATCCACCGCGGGATTCTACGTCGATAGCCAGTTCATGGGCCTCAGCCTCGTCAACACGATCAACCTCGGTGCGGGCGAGATTCCGCCCGACATGGGCGGTGCCGCGAGCGATAAGTATGTCTTCCAAGTCATCAACGGCGGCGTCGCAACCTACGATCTTCAAGGCAATCTTGTCGCCAAACCCGAACTTGATTCAACCTTTTGGCTCAGGGCGGGTGTCCCCAAGTCGATCGTGAACGCCGGCGTCAGCGATCCGCGTATTTACTGGGACGCCGCCTCGCAACGTTTTTTCGTGACGCAGATCAACGTCAACGTCCCCAACACCATCATGGTCGCGGTCTCGAAAACTGCCGATCCGCGCGGCGGTTTCGGTTCGGTGTTCACCACATTGAACAACAACTCGCTCGGCGATTATCCCACGATGGGCGTGAACGCCGACGCGCTGACCGTATCCACCAACAACTTCGCAGGCGGCCAGAGCTTCGCCAGTGTCGCCGTCCTTTCCTATCCCAAGGCCGATCTGTTGCTCGCCAAGCCGAGCGCGGCGAATCTGGCGCGGTTCGACAGTGCCGATCCCACCGCCTACGGTTACTCGGTCCACGCGGTCGATAGTCAGAATCCGAGCGATGGCACCCAGCCGCTGCTTGCGGTCAGCGCCACGACTCTGAACCGGTTGCAGTTCTCGCAAATCACCGATCCGGGAGAGCCGACGGCGGGCGTGTCCTCGCCCACCACGTTGTTCACCCGTTACGACGGCAGCCCACTGCTCGGCCGTCAGCCGGGCGGCACGGGCTACGACAATGGCGACGACCGCATCGAAGCGAAGATCAAGCAGGTCGGCAACTTCATCTACTTTACCAACACCGCCGCTGACCCGGCGGGAGCGGCCAAGTCGAGCAACTACGTGCATTGGGGCATCTTGAACCGCACCACGGGCAAGATTGTCGCCGAAGGCACGGTGCGAGATCCCGCCAAGCAGATCGACTACAGCTATCCCGCGATCGACGCGAACGCCAACGGCCGCTTCGTGATCGGTTACAACGGCTCGAGCGCGACGCAGAACATCAGCGCCTACGCGACGATCTGCGACTTCAACTCGATGACCAACGCCGTCTCGTGCACCTCGCCCAAGCTCCTCGCCTACGGCATTGATGGCAACTACAACCTCGGTGGGTTCCGCGTCCGCTGGGGTGACTACAGCGCCGTTCAGATCGATCCGACCAACCCGCAGGCGTTCTGGCTTTTCCAAGAAATTCCTGGACCTGAGAACGTGACGGTTGGTAACGGACCAACCGCCGAATGGGAAACTGTGATCACTCACATGGTCACGCAGTAAGATGCCGACAGGCCGCAACCCGTTGCTTGGGTTCGGCCTGCTAGGGTGCGCGCTCGCGGTGGCTTCGACCATGGCGAGCGCGCACCCCCTCGCGTGCGATGCGAACAGGCTTCCGCACGGACCAACGATCCGCGACGTTCTGCCTGGGGCCAGCGGGCCGCCACGGCATCCGCTCCCGTCCATGGCGCGGCTCGATGACGGCGTGACCTGCTTGAAAGGCCGCTGGATCAAGGACGGACACAGCGCCACCCGCATCGAAGTCGAACAGCACTTAAAGCGAGTGGCGACGAGCCGCTTGTTGTAGGTTGGTATACATAGTCGCTCTTGGACGAAGCAGTCGTTCTTAGACAAGCTTCGCGCGAGTTGGTTCAAGAAACAGGCGAGGGTCGATCGCCTTCACGCCCTTACCCCGTCGCTGTCCCGTGCGCCCGCACCGTCGCGATCGCGACCTTCAACTGTTCGAGCGTCTGTCGCCCGACGAATACCTGATCGCCAACTATGTAACAAGGCGTGCCGCTTAGACCGAGCGCACGGCCCAACTCCACGTTTTTGCGAAGCTCGCTCTCCCCCGCCTTGGTCTGCAGATCGCGCGCGGTGCGAACCTCGTCGAGATGCGCCGCGCGGACGTTCGCCACCACTTTTTCATGCGAGACTCGCGCGGTATCGGCGAACATCGCGCCGTGAAACGCGCGGTAACGGCCCTGGCTCGCGGCGGACAACGATGCGAGCGCCGCCTCGACGCTGCCGGGAGAAACGACGGGATACTCGCGGTAAACGACACGCAGATGCGGATCGGAGGCGACAAGCTGATCGATGTCCGCCTTTGCGGCCCGGCAATAGGGACAGGCGTAATCGAAGAACTCGACCAGCGTCACGTCGCCCTGCTTCGCCCCAGCCCACGCCCCCGCGTACGGCGTCTCGATCTCGGCGCGATCCTGCGTGACAAGATCGGCAACCGCGCGCCTCTGGAGCGCGGTCATCGCCTCGGGAATGATCTCGGGATGCGCGAGGATATATTCGCGAACCGTCGCCTCGACCGCCGCTTTTTGCGCCGGGCTGAGCGCGCGCGTGTCGGCGGTGGATAGTGTCGCGACGACCCTGTCGGGCGCGCGCAACGCGAGAACGGCGGCGACCGCGATCACCACGGCCAAAGGAGCCAGCGGCCACCAGCGCGGCCATGCGCGCCAAGCATCCCGCACGCGCTTCGGCATCCCCTCCCAAGGCGAGCCGTTCAAAGCCTGCCCTTATGCTTCTTGCCGCCTTCGCTCACCATCACGATGTCCTGCGCGCGGATCCAGTCGGGCGATCCCACCGGCAGTCCCTGCATCGCGTGTCGCGCCGCCATCAGCGCGCGCGGTTTCTCACCGCTCAGCTGCGCCTGCTCGGCCATCGCCAAGCTGGCGCGCGGCTCGTCTCCGGCGCGCTCGTAGACGACGCCCAGTTGATACCAGGCGAACGGGTTCTGGTTGTCGCGCGCGACCGCCTGCTTGAGGATCGTCTTCGCCTCGGCATTATCCTTGGGTTCCTCGGTCGAGATCAGCGCATGGCCGAGCAGCGCCGCGATCAGGGGACTGTGCGATTGCGCGAACGCGATCCTAAGTGGCGGGATCGCATCGGCGGGCTTGCCCGATTCAAGCAGCACCTGCCCCTTTATCTCGTTGAAGTACGGATCGGTCGGAGCGGTCTTGAGCAGCGCGTCGACTTCGGCCACGGCTTTGTCGGTGAACGCCTGCTTGTGGTACGCGTACACCCGCGCATACCGCGCCGGAATCGATGTATCCGTCGTCGGATACAGCTGGAATACGCGCCCGGGCTCCTCGACGAATCCCACCAGCTTGGCTTTTACCCGCTGGAATCGCGCTTCGAAGACCGGGTCAGTGCGCGTGTTCCAGGCGGGCGAGGCTTCGAAGACCGATTGCATTGCCTCGATCCGGTCCTCGGTCAGCGGGTGACTTCGTTCATAAACATTATCTTGCGGAGCGTTGACGCGCGTTTCCTCGTTGAGCAGCTTTTTGAAGAAGTCGAGTTCGCCACGCCCCGAGATGCCCGAGGCGCGCATGTACGCCGCGCCCGAGTTGTCCGCCTTGGCTTCCTGGTCGCGGCTGAACGCGAGAAACTTGCCCTGCGCCGCGGTCTGTCCCGCGCCGAGTATGCCCGCGCCCGCCGCGCCCGCGCCCGCCGCGATCGCGGCGACGCCGATCAGCAGCGACAGGATCGAAATTCGCCCCGCCTTGCCGATCGCATCGTCCGTGCTGATCGAATCGCCGTTGGCGATATGCCCCAGCTCGTGCGCGACGACACCCTGCAGCTGATTGGCATTGTCCGCCGCGACGATCGTCCCCGAGTTGATGAAGACGTTCTGCCCCTCGGCGGCGAAGGCGTTGATCGACGGGTCGCCGATCAGCAACAGCTGCACCGAGCGCGGATCGAGCTTGGCGGCGCGCGCCAGAGGCGTGGCGAGATCGTGGAAGAACGCCTCCGTCTCCGCGTCGCGCAACACCGATTGCGCCATCGCAGGCTGCGCCACGAGCGTCGCTCCGAGCACGGCGGCGATGGCGAGACGCAAGCTGGGCCATCGGATCGGCATGGGTTGCGGGTGCGCGGGCATGGGTTAATACGCGCTGAAGACGGGCGCTACGGTGGCCGATCCGGGGCGGAACGCCGAGCGAAGTTCACGAAGTTCACGGCGTACTGGGTGGACGCGGGAATCTTCGACTGGACGGTGCGGACGACTGCCCACTTCTGACACGGACGCTGGCAAGGGCCCGATCACTATCACGCTATAGCCTATCTGGTTACGAAAGTCCACCCCGGCTGGCTGCGCGCGCATCGCGTCGCTCCTTCTTCTTGGAAATGGCGACGAACGCCCGTTCACCGCGAAGCCGCCGAGATGTCAAAGCGCGCGAGCGACGCCTCTCCCGCAAGCGGGGAAAGGGCCGCAGCGGGCGGCGTTGCAAGGCGAGCGATCAGCCGAACGTGCGCTGCCACCAGCCCTTGCGGCCCGGAGCGGACGCTTCCTCGTCCGACGCGTTGACGGCGGTCGGCTCGGGCGACGGCGCGTCGGTCGGCGAAGGCGAAGCGGACTGGCTGGCTTGCGGTGCGTCATCGATCGTCACGGTTGCCACAGCCGCGTCCGCACCCGCTTTGCGCCGCCCGCGCCGGGGCTTGGGAGCATCCGCGACCGCATCGGCGGGCTCGGCCACCGGTTCCGCAGTGGGCTTGGCGGCTATGTCCGCCGCTTCGGGTTCCTTCGCCGTGCGCGTGCGCTTGGGCTTGGGCGCGGACTCCTCGGCCGCCGCCACCTCCGCGACAGGCGCGATGTCGGCCTTCGATCGGCCGCGCCGACGCGGCTTGGGCGCATCGGCAGCCGGTTCGAGCGATGTCGGCTCGGGCCCGGGTGCGCTGTCCGGCACGGTTTCGGCGACAGGCTCGTCGTGCGCGAGCGGCTCGACGAAGGCGACGCTGTCGTCTCCCGCCTCGTCGATCTCGATCGCGCGCTCCGCATCCTGCTGTGCGAGATCGCGGCCCTTGCCGCCGCGACGGCCGCGACGGCGGCGCTTGCGGGATTTGCCCTCGCCGCTCGGCTCGGGCGTGTCGGTGCCAGCTTCCCAGTCGGGTGCGGCTTCACCATCCACGTCCTCGGCCACAACCGGCATCGCTTCGGTTTCGCCATCCGGACGGGTTTTGCCGCCCCGGCGACGACGCTTGCGACCGCCGCCGGAACGCGGTTCGGGTTCGGCACGGCGGCTTTGCTGGCGTCCTGCGGCGCGACGTGGAGCTTGCGCGACCTCCTCCTCGACGGCCTCGTCCTCTTCCTCCTCGTAGTCGCCGTCATCCTCCTCCTCCAGGATCAAAGGCGGCGCGGTCAGCGCGGGCGCGCCCGCGCGTTCGGGGGCGGGGCCGCTCGTCTCGATGCCGAAGTGCGGGACGATCAGACCATCGTCGGGAACGACTTCGATGCGGACGCCGTAGCGGTCCTCGATTTCGACGATGTCGGCGCGTTTGCGGTTGAGAATGTAAACCGCGACGTCGCGCGCGGCGCGGAGCGTGATGACCGAGGCGCGGCCGCGCACCGCTTCTTCTTCGAGTCCCCGGATCGCGGCGAGCGCGGCGGAGGGAACCGAGCGGACGACGCCCGCGCCCTCGCACATCGGGCAGACGTGGGTCGACGCCTCGAGCACGCCGGTGCGTAGGCGCTGGCGGCTCATCTCCATCAGGCCGAAGCTGCTGATGCGGCCGACCTGGATGCGCGCGCGATCGTTGGCGAGCGCGTCTTTGATCGTGCGCTCGACGCGGCGGACGTTGCCGTTGTTCTCCATATCGATGAAGTCGATGACGACCAGCCCCGCCAGATCGCGGAGGCGTAGTTGGCGCGCGATCTCGTCGGCGGCTTCGCAGTTGGTTTTGTACGCGGTTTCCTCGATATTGTGTTCGCGCGTGGAACGACCCGAGTTGATGTCGATCGCGACAAGCGCCTCGGTTTGATTGATCACGATGTACCCGCCGGACTTGAGCTGGACGACCGGATTGAACATCGCATTCAACTGGCTCTCGACCTGCCCGCGCTGGAACAGCGGGATCGGATCGACATATTGCTTCACCCGGCGCGCGTGCGCGGGCATCAGCAGCTTCATGAACTCGCGCGCCTGCCGATAGCCGCGCTCGCCCTCGACCAGGATCTCCTCGATGTCCCGACTGAAAACATCGCGCACGCTGCGCTTGATGAGGTCGCTATCCTCGTGGATCAGCGCGGGGGCGGTCGAGGTCAGCGTGAGTTCGCGGATGTCGTCCCAAAGCCGTGTCAGGTAATCGAAGTCGCGCCTGATCTCGGTCTTCGAGCGCGACAGGCCAGCGGTGCGCACGATGCACGCCATGCCTGCCGGCAGCGCCATCTCGTCGATGATCGACTTCAGGCGGCGACGATCGGACAGGCTGTTGATCTTGCGGCTGATGCCGCCGCCGTGGCTGGTGTTGGGCATCAGCACGCAGTAACGACCCGCCAGCGACAGGTATGTGGTCAGCGCCGCCCCTTTGTTGCCGCGCTCTTCCTTGACGACCTGGATCAGCAGCACCTGGCGGCGCTTGATGACGTCCTGGATCTTGTAGCGACGGCGCAGCGCCATGCGGCGTTCGCGCAGACGCTCGGTGTGATGATCGTCGTGCGGGTGATCGGCCTCGGGCGCGGCGACGACCTCGGGCTCGTCGGGGCGATCATCGTCGTCATCACCGCCATCGACCTCTTCGAAGTGGCCGTCGGCTTCGTCGTGCTGGACGGCTTCCATCTCCTCGGCGTCTATCGCCTGCTCCTCGCGCAGCAGCCGTTCGCGATCCGCGCGCGGGATCTGGTAATAATCGGGGTGGATTTCGCTGAATGCCAGGAAACCGTGACGATTGCCGCCATATTCGACGAAGGCCGCCTGTAACGACGGCTCGACGCGCGTCACCTTGGCAAGGTAGATATTTCCCTTGATCTGTTTCTTTTCGGCCGCTTCGAAATCGAACTCTTCGATGCGCGAGCCATTAACGACTGCGACGCGGGTCTCCTCGGGATGACGCGCGTCGATCAGCATACGGGTGGTCATGGGGATAGCTCCGGCGCGCTGCGGCCGTTAGGCGGCGCGCGAAAAGTCCAGGCAGCGGCGAGCGGCGCGTGGACGGGGTGGGGGATGTGCCGTTCGAGGTCCCAAGCACGGCAGCGCGGCGCGCTGGGCGCTGCGGCGATGCCAATGACTGCGCTGGAACCAACTCGAACAAGCCTTGAACAATACGGCTTGCGAAAGCCGCGAGCGTCTTCAAAGCCGTACCGGTCCCCGCCGAGCGGGTCCGGGGGTTAGGCGGCTTGGCTGCTCGGGCGTACCGGGATCGGTCCGGCATGATCCCGGAACATGGAGGCGGCGCGGTCTCCTGCGCAAGCGCCTGTTTCGGGTTGCATGTCGGATAGCGGACGCGCGTGGCTTTGGCAACACGGTCGCGCTTTCGGTGAACGATCCGCAACTTGGCTGAATCACACGAGTCGCGTACAGGCGTGCGTAGATTGAGGTTAGCGCGAGGCGGCGGTGGATCGGATCGATCGGGTATGGCGGGGCGCGCTGGCGCTGCTCGTCCCGCTGTTCGCCGTCGCTGCGGCGCGCGCGGCGGAGCCTATGCGGCTGCGCGTCGAACTTGGCGGGACGATCGCGGGGCCGAGCTGGTTCGCGCTTACCGGTCCCAACCGGCTGGTGGTCGATTTGCCCGGGGGTCGCGCGGAGTCGTCGAGCACGGACGGCAAAGGCGCAATGAAACGCGTGCGGCTCGCGCAGTTCGACCGGGCGACAGCGCGCGTGGTCATCGAACTCGTACACCCCGCGCGGATCGAGCGTGCCGAGGCGGATCCGGCAGGCGGCGCGGTCACACTGCTGCTCACCTCGACCACCGATCGCGATTTCGCCCGACTGCCGCGCCTGGGTCGGTTCTCTGCGGTGCCGCCGCAGCCGACGCCTCCGCCCATGACCACCGCGCAAGCCAATGCCGACGTTCTGGCCGCGCTCGACGTGGCGGAGCCTGAACCGCTGCCGCCTGCGACGCACGGCTCGCGCGCCCGGCCGCTGATCGTGATCGATCCCGGGCATGGCGGTCACGATGTCGGCGCGGTCAGCGTCTACGAGGGACGCTTCGAGAAGGACGCCACGCTCGCCATCGCGCACGCCGTCGCGCGCGAACTCACACGCTCGGGCCGATTCCGCGTCCAGCTTACGCGCGACAACGATAGCTTCATCGAACTTGGCGAACGCGTCGCGATGGCGGCGCGCGCGGGGGCACGGCTGTTCCTCTCGATTCATTGCGATAGCGCCCCCAACCCCGACGCGCACGGGGCGACGGTCTACACGCTTTCCGACGTCGCATCGGACAGGATGGCCGCGCGCGAGGCGGCGCGCGAGAACAAAGCGGATCGCGGTATGGACGCGCAAGGCGGCGAAGCGCCCGAAGTGGCGACGATCCTGTACGACCTCACGCGCCGGGGCGCGATGAACGGCTCGGCCACCTTCGCCGAAACGCTCCAGCGCGCGATGCCGGGCGAGGTGGCGTTCACGGGCAATTACCATCGTTTCGCGGGTTTCCGCGTGCTCAAGACCGCCGACATGCCTGCGGCGCTGCTCGAAACCGGCTACGTCACCAACGATGCCGACGCGCGCTTCCTGTTCTCCGAAGACGGCCAACGCGCGATCGCTCGAGGCGTGCGCGCCGCGCTCGAACGCTATTTCGTGCCGCGCACAGCGACCGTCGCCGCGCGCGGGGTTGAGGATGGCGGCGGCACGCGGTAGCTCGGACGCGTGATCGCCGCCGAAGCTCCGCCACGCCGTCGCCGACGCTGGCTGCGTCGTCTGGTATTATGGATTGGCGGGCTGTCACTGCTCGGCCTCGCGCTCGCGGTCGGCGGTTTTTACTGGTTCGCGCGCGACCTGCCTTCGGCGGATGCGCTCAACCACTATGAACCGCCACTCCCCACGCATTTGCGCGATGTGAACGGCCAGCCCTGGCGCACTTTCGCGCGCGAGCGGCGTATTTTTCGACCTTACGGCGAAATGCCTCCACGGATGATCGAGGCCTTCATCTCGGCGGAGGATAAGGATTTCTTCACGCACGGCGGAGTGGACTTCGTCGGAATCGTGCGCGCGGTCGCCACTAACGCGCAGAACTACGGTAGCGGCAAGCGGCCGGTCGGCGCGTCGACGATCACGCAGCAGTTGGCGAAGAATCTGATTGTCGGCAACGAGGTCTCGCTCGGCCGCAAGGTGCGCGAGGCTATCCTGGCACGGCGGATCGAGTCGACGTTCACCAAGAAGGAAATCCTCGAACTTTACCTCAACCAGATCTTCTTAGGACGCAACGCCTACGGGGTGGAGGCGGCGGCGCAGGCCTATTTCGGCAAGTCAATCGATGCGCTCACGCTACCCGAGATGGCGTATCTGGCGGTACTGCCCAAGGCGCCCTCGAACTATTCGCCTGAACGCTTCAACGATCGCGCGGTGGCGCGGCGCGATTACGTTCTGCAGCGCATGGCGGAGAACGGCTACATCGGCCGCGCCGAAGCCGCGCAGGCGAGCGCCACCCCGCTCGGCACGGTGCCGCAGCAGCAAGAGGTGGTGCCGCACGCGGGCGACTACTTCGCCGAGGAAGTGCGCCGCTGGCTGATCAGGCGCTACGGCGAGAAGCCCGAGGATAGCCCGCACAGCGTTTATGGCGGCGGCTTGTGGGTGCGAACGACGATCGACCCCGTCGTCCAGGCGGCCGCCGAGAAAGCGTTGCGTGATGGACTGGTGCGCTTCGATCGCCCGCACGGCTGGCGCGGGCCGACGAATGCGATCACGCTCGGCGACGGGTGGGAAGATCGGCTGCAGCGCGTCAACCTGCCGGTGGGGTATGACGACTGGCGCGCCGCCGTGGTGCTGGCGCGCGAAGGCGGTGCGCTCAGGCTGGGGTTCGAGGACGGCTCGGACGGGCGGCTCCCGGCATCCGACGCCGACATGCACGATCAGCGTGGCGGTGGCTCGGCGTTCAACACGCTTCACCCCGGGGACGTGATCCCGGTCAAGAAGGTGGCGGGAGACGCGTGGGCGTTGAAGCAGATCCCGTTCGTATCGGGCGGCATGGTGGTCGAGGACCCGCACACGGGCCGCATCCTCGCGATGGTGGGCGGGTTCGACGAGCGGCGCGATAAGTTCAACCGGGCGACGCAGGCGCTGCGCCAGCCCGGATCGGCGTTCAAGCCGATCGTCTACTCGGCCGCGCTCGAAAATGGCATGACGCCCGCATCGATCGTCGCCGACGCGCCCTTTTGCGTGTTCCAGTCGCGCAGCCTGGGGCAGAAGTGCTTCCGCAATTTCGGCGGCGGCTATGCGGGGCCGCAGACGATGCGTTGGGGGGTCGAGCAATCGCGCAACCTGATGACGGTGCGCACGGCGGCGCGGATCGGGATGCCTAAGGTGGTCGCGAACGCGAAAGCGCTGGGGGTGGGGAGCTATCAACCCGTGCTCGCAAATGCGCTGGGAGCGGGAGACACGACGGTCGAGCGGTTGGTCAATGCGTACGCGATCCTCGCATCGAACGGCCAGCGACGCGAGCCGATCATCGTCGACGAGGTGCAGGACCGGCACGGCAAGGTGATTTACCGTGCCGATCCGAGGCCGTGCGACGGCTGCCGTGCCGACGATTGGTTGGGCGAGGCGATGCCGCAACCCAAGGGCAAGCCCGTGCAGGCGATCGGCGCGCAAAGCGCCTATCAGATGGTGCACATCATGGAGGGCGTGATCCAGCGGGGGACGGCGACGGTGCTGTACGATCTCGATCGACCGATGTTCGGCAAGACGGGAACGACTACCGGGCCGACCAACGTGTGGTTCGTCGGCGGCACGCCCGATCTCGTCGCGGGGGTGTACCTCGGCTACGACAAGCCGCGCAGCCTGGGCGGCGCGGCGCAGGGTGGGCGGATCGCGGCGCCGGTGTTCAAGGATTTTGCCAAGGTGGTGCTGGCGGACGCGCCCAAGACGCCGTTCATCGCGCCCGAGGGGATCCGCATGGTCCGCATCGATCGGCGATCGGGAAGGCGGGTTTATGGGACCTGGCCGGGCAACGATCCCAAACCCGCCGTGATCTGGGAGGCGTTCAAGCCCGAGAGCGAGCCGAGACGCGTGGTCCGCCCGCCATCGACCGCGATCGGCGGGCCGAGGACGGTGCGCAGCGATACCGATTTTCTCGAAAGCGAGGGCGGGATTTACTGAGGCGGTGGCGCGAAGGTCACGAAGGTCAGCTTCGAGCGGTGTTTCATGTTTCGTCCGGGCCGTGGAAGCGGTGGGCCTGGATCGACTGGGGACGAAGTATCCCGCGTCCGGTCCTACAAAGCCAGCGCTTCCACACGCGCGCGGATCGCTTCGAGATCAGCGACGAAGCGCGCGAACTCCTCGTCCGCCGCCGCTTTGTCCTCGATGCGCAGCAGGAAGGAGGGGTGGACGGTGATCCATGCTTCAGAGCCGTCTGCAAGCGCGAAGGGTCGCCCCCGTTCGCGGCTGATGGTGAGCCTGCGGCCGGTCAACGAGCGCGCGGCGGTCGCGCCGAGTGCGACGGTGATCGCGGGTTTGATCGCCTCGCGCTCGCGGTCGATCCACCAGCGGCAGGCTTCGATCTCGCCCGCACCGGGCTTCGAGTGGATGCGGCGCTTGCCGCGCGGCTCGAACTTGAAGTGCTTGACCGCGTTGGTGACGTAGGCGCGCGCGCGGTCGATGCCGGCGGCGGCGAGCGCGCGGTCGAACACCTGGCCCGCCGGGCCGATGAAGGGGTGGCCCGCCAAATCCTCGTGGTCGCCGGGCTGTTCGCCGACGAACATCAGGCGCGCATCGCCGGGGCCTTCGCCGAAGACGGTCTGGGTAGCGGGGGCGTAGAGTGGGCAGCGCGTGCAGGCGGCGGCTTCGGCGCGGAGGGCGGCGAGTTGGGTGCGCGCGGCTAGGCCCCCTCCGTCGGCTTCGCCGCCTCCTCCCCCGCTTTGCGGGAGAGGAGAAAATTTCTCCTCTCCCGCGGAGCGGGGGAGGTGCCCCGAGGGGGCGGGGGCCGAAGCGTCGATCATGCCTTGCATCCTTGCTTGCGCGCCTGCGATCAGGCCGGGGACCAACGCGGTTTCGGGCATGTTTTTCCAATATTTCTTTGGCATCTCCTTGGTCATCGCCTTCACCTTGAGGCGTGCGGGATTGAAGGTGCTCGCGAAATAGGTGGCCCAAGTCGCTTCGAGCGGATCGCCTTCGGGCGCGTCCGCCTTGACCGCGCCGGGTGTGAAGCTGGCGGTCTCGCCGTCCCAGTGCGCGCATAGCTCGGGGGTGAGGATCGACCAGCGCATCGCGGTGAAGCGGCGCTGGAAGAAGGGCGCGTTGGCGCGCACGATGTGGTGATCGGGCTCGAACCAGGCGACGAAGCGGGGGGTGTCGATATCGGGTTCGGGCAGCTCGCGGAAGCGCACGAAGGCGCGCATCTTGTGGATGTCGCGGCGCACGGCTTTGGCGAGCGTCTGCAGGCGGTGCATCAGCGGATCGGCGACGTCGTCGATCAGCGCGCGGTTGTCGGCGAGGCGGGTGAGGGCTGCGTAGAGGAGGGCGAAGCGTTCGGGATCGCTGTGGCAGATCGTGGCCTGCGCGAGATCGAGGAACGCCTTGGGGACGGTCAGCGCGCGGGTGGGCGGGGGCGGGGGCGTGTCGGGGCCGGCGAAGAGGTCGGCGGTGCCGGCGACGGTGAAGGTGACGTCGGCGGGCGGGATGCCGCCGGCGACCAGCGTGCGGGCGGCGGCGCGCCAGCCTTCGTAGTCGGCAGAGTGGGCGAGGGTGATCTGGCGCATCATGGTGTCCATAGCTCGCATGGCGTCGTCATCCTGAACTTGTTTTTGGATCGACCTTCTTTGGTTCGACCGGGCGGCACGGAGGCAGGTGGATCCTGAAACGAGTTCAGGATGACGGTCTCTGGCCGAGGCTCATGCGAACAGCTCGAGTTGCGGGGGCGCGGCGGGGGCGACGAGCGGGCGGAGGTCGGCGCGGTCGGCGATCGCGGTGGGGCGCCAATCGGCTGCGATCAGGAAGGGGCGGAGTTTTTCGATCGAGCGGGTGAGGCGGCCGATGTCGTCGAGCCGCAGCGTGCGGGCGCGGCGCGAGCGTAGGATGGCGTTGACCGCCTTGACGCCCAGCCCGGGGACACGCAGCAGCGCCTCGCGCGGGGCGCGGTTGACGTCGACGGGGAAGGTCTCGCGGTTGCCCAAGGCCCAGGCGAGCTTGGGATCGATGTCGAGCGCGAAATTGCCGTCGGCGGCGGCGGCCGATTGCACTTCGGCGGGGGTGAACTCGTAGAAGCGCATCAGCCAGTCGGCCTGGTACAGGCGGTGCTCGCGCATCAGCGGCGGGCGGGTGAGGGGGAGGACGGCGGACGCGTGCGGGATCGGGCTGAACGCGCTATAATAGACGCGGCGCATGGCGAACCGATCGTAGAGCGCGGACGCGGTGCCGACGATGTCACGGTCGGTGGCGGCGTCCGCGCCGACGATCATCTGGGTCGACTGGCCGGCGGGGGCGTAGCGTGGGGCTTTGGTCGAGCGCTCGGCGCGGCGTTCGGCGATGCGGGTTTTGAGCTGGCCCATGCTGGCGCGGATGCGTGGAGCAGACTTCTCCGGCGCGAGGCGGGTGAGGCCCGCTTCGGTCGGCATTTCGACGTTGATCGACAGGCGATCGGCGTAGCGGCCCGCTTCGTCGATCAGTTCGGGATCGGCATCAGGGATGGTCTTGAGGTGGATGTAGCCGTGGAACTGGTGCACCTCGCGCAAGTCCCGCGCGACGCGGACCATCTGCTCCATCGTGTAGTTCGACGAGCGGATGATGCCCGACGAGAGGAATAGCCCCTCGATATAGTTGCGCTTGTAGAAGGCGATGGTGAGCTTGACCACCTCGTCGACGGTGAAACGCGCGCGGCGCACGTCGCTGCTGCGGCGATTGATGCAATAGTGGCAATCGAAGATGCAACTGTTGGTGAGCAGGATCTTGAGCAGCGAAATACAGCGGCCATCGGGCGCGTAGGCGTGGCAGATGCCCATGCCTTCTGTGGAGCCGATGCCGCCCTTGGCTGAGTTGCGCTTGGCGGTGCCCGACGACGCGCACGACGCATCATATTTGGCCGCGTCCGCGAGGATGGCGAGCTTGGCGCGAGTGTCGAGCGCGGACATGCGTTCGGTATATGTTCGTGGGGGCGCGAGGGGAAGGGTGTTGACGACGCGGACCTCCGGCCCGTGCAAGGGACGGGGGTCTTTCGGTTTCATGTGGAATTTCGTTATATGCAGTCATGCAAGGCGGACCGAAATGAACGAGCAGACTAAATCGAATTCCTGGATCGATCCTGATGACGCGCCTAAACTGACTCGGAACTGGTTCGAGCGCGCCGAACTGCGCGACGGCAACCGGTTGGTGCGGCGCGGGCGGTCTCATTTGGAAGCGCCGAACCAAGCGGGTTCGCTGCGACTGGACCCCGACGTGGTGGCAGTTCCGGCGAACTGGGGCGGGATGGCAGACACGGATAAATAAATAGTAA
>JAABUX010005496.1_pt1 | contig 15540 bp, 13 predicted proteins | sample 5561851 | NCBI WGS metagenome assembly JAABUX01 (sample SAMN10711883, study PRJNA513361) | rock metagenome | isolation source: Antarctica rocks | place: Antarctica: Victoria Land, Richard Nunatak red sandstone | collected 2016-01-03 | reverse complement strand
ACATGATCCGGTTCAGACGTGTCGCCAGCCCACGACGGCGGGGAACAATCTCAGAAGCGCGGTTGCCTCCGCGGCAAGTCCAGCGTCCTCACCGCCGTCGTCGAACCGACTCTCCCAATATACAAGCTGCAGCCAAGTGCAAAGTAGCACGGGCCTCAGATAGGGAAACGACCGATCACACTGTTGTACTCCTCTTGGGCCTCACTGATGGACAGCCGTGAGTAGATCTCCAGCGACTTCCGGCTGGCATGCCCCGAATACGGTTGGATGAGGGCATCATCGATGCCCTGTTTCTTGAGCCACGTTAAAAGGAAGTGGCGCAGTTGATGGGGTGAGACGTTGTGCGTGAGGCCAGCGGCCTGGGCATAGCGCTCCAGCATGCGGCGCACCCCGCGATCACTGTACTTCTTCTTCCAGGACGACTCGAAGAGATAGGTCGCCCCCTTCTCACGAAGCTGTGCCATGTGCATGCCGAGCGTCTCCTTGAACGGGTCGGGGAAGGGCACCACACGATCCTTGTTGCCCTTCCCCTCATTGATCCTGATCTGGCAGCGGTCGAGATCGACATCATCGAGGCGGATGTTCGTCAACTCGCTCACGCGGACACCGGTATAGAACAGGGTCTTGATCAGCACCATATCAGCGAAGTGGCGGGTGTGCCACACGGTCTGATAGTAGTGGCGCATCTCGTCCTCACTGGGGACATAGGGGAGGCGCTGCGTCCCGTGGGGGATGGTGATCTCCAGTTCCGCACGCAGATGGCGGAAGACCTGTTTGAGATAATTGTAGTCAGGATGCTCGCCGCGCAGGGAGCGCGCCAACTGGCGGGCCTTCGTGCGTGGAGGGGTGCGCTTGGGCGGGGCCTCGGGTGCGTCGCTCATCCCGCCGCCTCCTCGCCCAGGGCTAGTCGGTGGTTCATGTCGAGGCGAAACACACCGTAGGGGTTGACGTGCGCATAGATGAGGGGTGTCAACCCGCGCCAGTCCGCCGGCGTCAGGCGCTCCATCCAGGCAGGATCGGCCAGGACGCGTTGGAGCATCAACGTGTTGATGAGGCAGAGGGCGTTCTGCAGCAGGGTCATGCACAGAACGGAGACTTCCTGATCATCCAGCCGGTTCGTGGTGATCTCGCCGCTGCGGCCATAGTGGATGAAATTGTTGGCGCTGTTCCAGTTTTCGATCACCTGGAGCCCCGCGTGGACCTCACGTCTCACCGCTTCGTCGCGCAAAAAGGCGCAGAGGAAAATGGTCTTCACCGCCCGGCCCAGTTCGGCCAGGGCTGCATAGGTGGGGTGCTGCATGTCAGTGCGCGTGAAGCGCCGCAGAATCGCTTCCGGCTCGGCGGTGCCCAGGCGCAGGGCCGTGGTGAATTTGATCAGCTCATCGTACTGCTGCCGAATGATCTCCCAGTTGATCGGGCGCGTGAGTACGCCCTGCAGATGGGGATAGGCGTCCTTCTGACCAGCGACGGGCCGATAGAGCTTCTGTTTGTGCAGGCGCTTCAAGCGTGGCATGAGCTGAAAGCCAAGCAGTCTAGTAAAGGCAAAGGCGACCTCCGACTGGCCGTGCGAGTCGACAAAATTCTTGTCCACACTCATCGTGGTGCAGTGCCGCAACACCCCTTCGATCATCGCGGCCACTTCGGAGGACGAGACCGTCTTGATCTGCGAGTAGATGCACACCGCCTTCTTTTCGATGTGCCAGTACACCATAATTCCCGCGCCAAAGTGCCGCTGGCTGAACTCGGTGCGCAGGTTCTGATCCCAGGCACCGAACTTCTTGGAATCCGAGGCGCAGGTCGTCGTCGCCTCGCCCCAGATCTGGGGGTTGCGGGCGGCAAACGTGGCGTTGGCGATCAGCGCGATGGCCTCCCGCAGATGCTCGCGGGTAATAAAGCGACGTCGCACGTAGCGTAGATCGGAGTAGCTTTCGTCATGTTCGCCCGCAGCGATCCGCTTGAGCCCGGCGTTGGTGCCCAAGGCATACAGACAGAGGAGCAACCGCCGGCGCAGTGTCTCCGAATCAAGGGCCTCGCGGGAGGCCACGCTGCTGAACGCGCGGGTAAAGTCGATCCGCAAGTCGGCCTCCTTGAGCATATCCAGCAGGCTGGTCATGGGCCAGCGCCGGCCCACTTCGCTCTTCAGGGACGCCAGCATCGGCGGCTCGGGCAGGGCCTCGAGCGGCGTCACCTTGATCCGCCCTCCGCCCTTCTGCAGGATCTTGACGCGGGTGTTCTTCGGCATCCCCCGGTCGAGCGCCTTGAGCGCGGCTGCCATCTCGTCCTGCAATCCTTTGATAAAGACATCGGCATCCAGCGGCTGATGCAGGGCCTCATAGTGGGCCACGCGTTCCGCCGCGAAGTCTGCCGGGAGATCGTCATCAGCGTTACGGAATCGGTCGGCCCCAACGACCCAGATCTCCTTGCAGCGCAGGCGCTCCCGCAATGTCTCCAGCACACAGATCTCATAGTTGATCCGGTCAATCCGGACCCGGCCTTTGCGATCGGTCTGCACCACCGTCTCCAACCAATCGGGTGGCACCACCCCGATGATCGGCACGTCGTCTGCTGCCGTGAAGAAGTGCCGCGTGCTCGCCACATGCTGCTTCAGGAGGTCCAGAGCGCGAATGACCGGCCGATGGGCGGCGTTGTTGGAGCGAAACTCCAGCACATCGAGCAGATCGGGGAGCAGACGGCGATAGTGCGCGCCATACGAGGCCCGGAGGCGCGTCTGCACCTGGAGATCGTAGCCGGGTCCCGTCGACTTGTATTCCCGCACCAGGTCCTGCAGCGTCTTCTCGCCAACCACGGGATAGAGCACCTCACGCACCACCCCATCGGGATGATCGACTGCTGCCTCGGCCAGGTGGTAGAGCAGGGTGTTTTTCCCCGTGACGTGCTTGATGTCCACCAGGAGGTCCTGCGTGACCCGGTGCTCGGCGCGCGCCCCAATCTTGTGCACCGTCGCGATGAGCAGGTCGACCAGACCGTCGGTGATCTCCTGACGGCGCAACAGGCACAGCGCGCCGACCAGCGTGGCGCGCACCGCCTCCGCATGGGCGCGGAGTTCGCTGGGAGGTTCTGCCGCGGCACGCTGCCGATATGCCCGGATCAGGTGAGGAGAGACACCGGCAAAGACCGTGCCGGGAAGGTCCACCTGACGGACACGCCGCAGCCGCGCAATCTGGGTCAGCACACTCTCCAAGCTGACCCGCCCGGGATCGGCCTTGAGGTCGTGGAGGCTGAGGCGTCCGGGATCGCGGGGGTCTGGCGCCGCCGCCTCTGCGGCCTCGTCATCTCCTGGGGATGTCGCAAGCAAGCTGTCGATCTGCGCGAGTCCTCCAGGACCGAGTAGATCGAGTACCTGCCGTTGTACCTGGTCTTCATAGGTGTGGAGGGCGGAGCGCACCAGACGGTCGACGCGCTTGGGCGCGGGCGGCTCCAGATGTGCGGCCCGGCAGCGTGCATAGACCGCTTCCTGCACACGATCGGGGCGATGCTCATGCCGCAGTCCTTCCTGACATAGCCAGGTCGTTAGATCGTCGATGTCCTGCTCCGTCGATTCGCGAAAGCCCAGCGCCTGGCGGATTTGGATACGGTGATACACCATGGTGCGGCCGGTCCACGCGTACTGCGCGTACAATTCGGGGGGAAGACCGAGTTGCTGGGCCACATAGACCACAGCCGCAGTGGGGACATCACCTTTGTAGGGAGGGAATCGGCCGTCATGATGGAAGTACCTGAGCAGCACGGCAAACCCCAGCCGCGTCGAGCCGGCCTTGTTGGCGATCAAGTCCTTATCGCTCTCGGTCAGGGTCCAGTGTTCTGCCAACTCATCGGGTGTCCACTGCCGCTTCATGTCTGTGTCCCCTCCTCGCCACGCCTGTATCCAGACCAGCATCAAATGCCGAGAATAGCTGGTGTCGGTACTTCACCGACATAGGGCAGAATATAGAAGGACCAGGCTCCAGAGAAAAGGTGGCCGTCCACACGATCAGCAGGTTATCCACCACGCGTGTGGAGAGGCGAAGTGCCCCTACCAACGACCAACTCGGCACATCGCACGTCGCGCCGATGGCCCGGTAGACAGAGGAGATGCACCATGCCTGATCGCGTCGAGAAGCAGGACCTGGTCCGCGCGGTCTCCGCGCGGCTTGCGGGGGAGGGCGCCAGCGTGGACACCATTGTGGACGCCTTCCTGGAGGAGATCTATCAGGCGCTGAAGCGCGGAGAGTCGGTGACCCTGCGCGACTTTGGCTCGTTCTACGTCCGTCCTGAGCAGGGCAGTTGGGTCTTTCGCTTCAACCCGTCTCAGCGGTTGCGCAAGCTCTTCGGGTGGAGTTCCACCTATCGTGGTACTCCGTAGCGCGCCGTAGGGAGGGGCACAGGAGCAGCACCCAGAGCGGTGCCAAGAAGGAGATAGCAGACATGACGCAATCTGTCGACGAAGTCTATCCGCTGCCGCGCTGGTTCGGACCTAGAGCCAGCCCAGATGACCCGGCCGTCTCGGCCCTGATCGCCCGCGTCGCGCGAGGGGCCGGATGGGCAGACATTGGCGGTGGGTTCAACCTCAACGTGCGGATAGACGCTGAGCCGCCGGTTGTCCTCCGGGTTCATAGGCCCTGGGTCCGCCGCGGCCGGGTAGCGGGACTGCGGCGCCTGCGGGAGCGGCTCCAGCGGACGCAAGTCCGCGTCGCTCGGCCGATTCGGATTTCCGGCTGCGACCTCCTGAGGGTCGCTGATCGTTGGGCTGAGATTGAGGAGTTCATCGATCACGTCCAGCCACGGGCGGACGAGGACTCCTACGTCCGCCTATTCGAGGAGCTCGGACGCCTTCACACTGCGCTCAAAGCAGTCTGGGAGCCCAGTCCGCCCGAACCCCTCGACGACCACAGAACCTTCGGCCAACTGCGTTACGCGGTCGGCTTTACACGCCGCAGGCTCGGACCCCGCAGCGAGCCGGTCGTGCATCGGATGCGCCAACTGACTGGCGAGCTCTCCAAGCTCCGGAAGGAGGTCGAACTGCCATGCACTCCGATTCATGGGGACTACAAATTGGGCAACGCGGGAGAACTGTCAGACGGCTCATGGGCCACCTTCGACCTGGATTTTGCGAGGGTCAGGGAGCGGCTGTACGACATCGCGGCCAGCCTGCACCACGTCGCACAGGGCGGCGAATTGCTCGAGCCGCGACGACTGCTCGACGCCTACGAAGGCACGGCTCCGGAACCGCTGACTCGCGACGAGCACCGTTGGCTCCCCGGGGCTCTAGCCCTTGTACCCTTGCACTGGGCTGCCACCGCAGGGCTCGTGGGCGACGGCATCCACGAGGCCGAGAGCGCAATGACCGCCGCCGAGGCCTGGTGGTCGCGCCGGGCTGAACTCTCGTCGTAGTCCGGCGGCCGCGCTCGGGGACTGGAGTTCTCGGCCGAGCTCCGACTCCACTGAAGCGGCTGGCATGTCGCGCTAACTGTGAGATTGCACGAAACTGTCAGTGGGTTTCTTGCACCAAAATGTCAGCGGCCGTGTGAGAATGCCCTCTGGGTTCCGGCGGGTCGGTCGCACGACCGGGCGTCAGGGAGGTGCTTCAGTTGGCAGCGCGCGGAGGGCAAGTCGGCGATGAGCGTCGAGAGGCGACGGTCCTCGTCCTGAGGGGCTTGCGGCGTTTGGGGGAATTGGATCGTGCCAGGGTCGCCGCCGCGGCTCGAGGACTCCGTGTCGCGGAGAGGACAGTGTGGCGATGGCTTGCCGAAAGCGACCGCGGAGATATTGGGCGCAAGCCTCGCCCTCGGTTCGAAGTCACGACGAGCGACATCGAGGATCTGGCGTACTGGAACGGCAACGTTGCTGCGTTCCACCGCGCATTGCGCGAGCGCGACCCATTAGCGCCCGCGGTGGAGACCGTTTGGCGCGCGTTCCAGCGGGCGCTCACGCCGGGCCAACTCGCAGGACTCGCGCAAGGGGAACCGGCGCGGCGGCGGTTCGATACTTTTCTGACCAGGACACCACGATCGCGAAACGACTGTTGGGAGGCGGACCACGTCGAACTCGCGATCCAGGTGGTCTTGCGCGATGGTCACGTTGTCAAGCCATGGCTGACATCTTTTATCGACGCCCGGTCGCGAGGTCTGTGCGGGTGGGCGATTTCGGAGGTCCCGAGCCAGGAGGGCATCTTCGCCGCGCTGCGCGCTGCCATTCTCATCGATCCACCTTTTGGCCCACTCGGCGGGATCCCCCGTGCAATCCGATGGGATCGTGGAAAGGACTTTCTGGCAACAGCGGTGGGCGTCGCGACCGACGCCCTTGGGATCGACGGGCGGGCGCTGCCCGGGTACGCCCCGTACTTGAAGGGAATTGTGGAGCGATGGCACGAGACGATCGAGACGATGTTGCTCGCGGAGTTGCCGGGCTTCACCCACCGACCAAAGGACCGCCGTGCGCGCCCGGTAGACGAGTCGGCGCCGCTGCTCGGACTCGACAACTTTGTTGACCTGTTTGCCGAATTCGGCATCCGCTACAACGGTGAACACAGGCACACGAGCCTCAGCGGCGCGACACCACTTGAGGTATGGCAGCGAGACACAAAAGTCATCGTCACGATTCCTCGCGAGAAGTTGGGCTATCTCCTCTTCGCGCGCACCAATCGAACGGTGACAACGAAAGGCATCGGCCTCAATGGGCAGCACTACAACGCGGCGGAGCTGGTCGGACGCGTTGGGGAAGTGGTCGAGGTGAGACATGTTCCTCATCGTGTGGAATCTGTCGAGATATTCCGAGGCGATGTTCATCTGTGCACGGCCTGGCCGGCGGACGACATGTCATCGGGTGAGGACCGACGTCTGGTGGCGCGGCGAGCACGTGACGTCCGCTGGCTGGCGCGACGACAACAGATTGCGGCGGATCGGCGGAGGACGCGGTTCGCGGCGATCACTGAGCTGCGTGGAGCGAGCGATCGTGCAACGGATAAGAGTGGGGACGCCAGCCGCAAAAGACTGACGCCGAGTCGCAGCCTGGATGACTACACCGTGATTCCACCGCATATGGTGCGACCGCTATCGCAACCCATCCAGGACGGAGACTCAAAATGACGACGTTGGTCGGGCACTATCAGAGCGTGGCGGGAGCAAATGTCATCGCCACCAAGCAATTGCTACGGGCGGCGGATCTTGTGGGAGACATCGTCGAGGTGCGCGCCATGGGCGCAATCTACGGACCTGCCGGCACAGGCAAGACGTTCGCCGTGGAGCAAGCGCTGGCCGGTCAGCCGGAGCGCTCATGGACGCGGACGGCGTTCCGCAGCAGACCAACCACCCGGTATCTACGTCACGAGCTGTACTCCGACCTCGGCCTCGGCGAAGAGGTTCCCAACAGCCCGGTGGAGACTGACCGCATCCTCAAGGCCGCGCTGGCGGAGCGTTTTCGCCTGTTGGTCATCGACGAGGCGCAATGGCTCAACCGCGAGTGCCTGGAATACCTCAGATATCTTCACGACGACCCGCGCACGCAGTTCGCTCTTCTGCTTGTCGGAGGCGCCGGCTGTTTCGAGGTGCTGCGTAAGGAGCCGATGCTCGCCTCTCGCATCTACGAGTATCTGCGCTTCGCGCCGCTCACGCGCGACGAGGTCCTGCAGGTCATCCCGGTCTATCACGCGATCTACGAAGGGGTGCCGGCCGCACTGATCGGGCGCATCGATGAAGACTTCGCCGACGGCAACTTCCGCCACTGGGCCAAGTTCACCGACCACGCGCGGCGATTTGCGACGAAGGTCGGCAGGGTAACTCTCGACGAGGAGATCGCGGAGAACGTGCTTGCACGCATCGGCAACACCAACCCCGAGCCGGTGTACACCAACTAACGATGGGTTCCGCCCGTCGCCGACCGATGCGGAGCTTGGCGGCGTTTGTCGTGCACGATCCAACCGACGATGTTGGGCTTGGAACCCCATGCTGGCATTGGCCAGTGGCTGCACGACGAGATGGGCGAGGAATGAGGCCCATGCACAGGCCTCCGAGGAGGTCTTGGCCCATGCGTAAGAGCAGTTCTGCGGTAATGCCCCCCACGTCAGTGCCGTTTCACCGGACCTTACTTTGCACTTGGCTGCAGCTTCCGTAACACTGGGCCACTTAAGGGGCCTGAGCGGTTCGTGGGAGCGGCGTCGGCAGTCCTGGCGGCTGCGGCTGATGGAGGGGACGGCAGGCAAAGGGAAGGACATTACAACGCGGATCGCCGCCGAGGAAGCCGAGGAGCAGGCGACGGACTTGCACCGGCCGGGCTATGGCATCGTCAAGGTGGGGTGCTATCTCCGGCTAGAGGGGGAGACGCGGGCGCAGCTCGACGGACGCGTGGGCGCGGCGCTCCGGGCGATCCGCGACGGCATGCACGCCGAGCCGGGCTACGGCCATGCCCACCAGGAGCCCCTGTACCGCTCCACGCTGCCCGGCTACGGTGACGTTGCGCGCTCAACCTACCGCTGGGATTCGATCACGCTGGGGCACGCCTGGCCCTTCCTAGCATGGAATCCGGGCACGCGCACCTCCGGCGTCCCACTAGGCACGACGGACGCGGCCGGCGACCTGGTGACGCTTGCCTTCGATGACGCCGGCCTGTACAACCGCATCGGCGTCGCCGTCGGGTTGGTGGGATCGGGCAAGACGGGCCTGCTGCTCAAGTGCGCGTTGTGGTTCCTCTTGCGCGGCGGGATGGCCACCATGGTCTCGTCCGTGGATAGCTTCGGCGCGCTGTGCGTCATCTCACGGGGCGAGCGTGCTCTCTTAGGTGGGCCCCAATCGGCCACGATCAACGTGTGGGCCTGGCCGGCCGACGATGACGAGGCGCGGCGCGAGCGGGTACGCTTTGTGTGCGCGGCCGTGGACCTCTTGCTAGGCGGCCTGGACGGGCTTGAGCCCGCGTTCCTCGACGAGGCGGTGCGCGAGGTCTACGCGACCGCGCACCCCACCCCCGCGACCACGCCGGTCATGTCCGACCTCTATCGGGCGCTGCAGGCGCGGGGGGCGGCGACCACCGATAGCGAGGACCGCAAGGTGTACCGGGGCCTGGCCTGGCGACTCTCTCCCTACGTGGGCGATGGGCAGCACGCGCGCTTAGTGGACGGCCCCACCTCCGTCAACCTCGCCGCCCCCTTGCTGGCGTTCAACACGGAGCCTCTTGAGGGCACGGCCGCGCTGCGCAACTTCGCCTACTTCGCCGTATTCGCGGTCGTCGACCAGCGTCGCGCCCTGGCGCGCGGCAGGAGCCGCGACCGGGGCGCATCCAGCGCCGACCACCTGACGGGCCTGGACGAGGCCTGGGGCCTGCTCACGTCGCCCCTTGCCCGTGAGCACCTTAACCGGGATGCCCGCAAAGCACGCCACGGCGGCAACTGTGTGTTGTTCGCCAGTCAGCAGATCAAGGATCTCGTCGGCAATCCGGACGCCGAGACCTTCTTTACGCAGGCCTCGTTTAAGGCGCTCTTCAGCGTCGAGGACAACGGCCAGCAGACGGAGGGCAATCCGCGCCTGTGGCTGGAGCGCATGTTGAAGCTCACGCCCGAAGAGGTGGACACCGCGCAGCGCATGAGCGGCGAGAAGGGCGTTTTTATGCCCTGCTTCCTCACGCGGCGCGACCGCCGCCACGCGCGCGACCTGCACGGCGTGGTGCGGGTTGAACTGACTTCCGATGAAGCGATGCTCTTTGCGAGTGATACAGATGACCTGAGCGCGCGCGATTGGTGGACGCAGCGGGCGGGCGGTGATGTATGGGCCGGCATCAAAGCGGCCGTCGACGGCGAGCCCATGGAGGCAACGGCATGAGGACCCTGATCCTGACCACCACGCTGGTGGCGACACTTGCGCTGGCCACCATGGCCACCATGTCCGATGTGAGCGCGGCCGCCTCGCCGACGCACACGCCCGTCCCCACCCAGACACCGTACCCGACGTACACGGAGCGGCCCACGTACACGTCCGTCCCGACGGCAAGCCCCACCCCGAGCCCGTCCCCGTCGCCCACACCGCATCCGCAAGGACAGCAGTCCGATGGCTCCTATTGCCTTGGTCTGCCTTTTACAAATTGGTGTCCCGATTTGGGCGGCCTCGTCTCCGGTGTCGCCGGCGCGGCCTGGAGCGCGCTCACGGTGGGGCTCAGCGGCACCCTCCATAGCATGTCATCGTCCCTGCTGCACCCGCTCACCAGCACCCCAGACCTGCGTGGCAATCAGGAGGTGACGCGCGTGCAGGGCGTGCTGTCGCAGGACGCCACCGAGGCCATCGCCGTGCTGTTCGGGATCGCGGCCCTGTGGTGCGTTCAACCGCGCTTCTTCGGGAGCGTGGAGCAGGGCGTGGCGCTTTTGTGGCGCTCCGCCCTGGTCATTGCCACGCTACGCACCCTGAACCCGCTGATGACCCTCTGGACCGACGTGGTGAACGCCCTGGCGGCGGGTGTGGGCGGCGCCAACATCGCGGACACCGGCCATAGCGGGATGACGTTGGTGGTCGCGCCGGCCCTCTTGCTGTTCGCCGGCCTGGAGCGCGCCGCGAGCCTGTACACGCTGGGCCTCTGTTACATGGTCGCGCCGATCTTCATCGTGTTGGCGATCTATCCGCCAGCGGCGCGTCTCTGCAGAGCGTGGCTCTTCCTCTTCATCAGCACCTCGACCATGGGCGTGGCCTACGCCCTGGCCATTAACGCGATCGTGGCCATGGGCATCCAGGAGCCGGGCCTGTGGGGCGAGGTGATGACGCTGGCCGGTTTCTTCTTCCTGACGCTGGTGCCCGCGATCTGGGGCGGGCTCACGCTCGCGGCCGGTCAGGGCACGGGCGGCGCGTTGGGCAAGGCGGCCGGCATCGCCGAGATGGCCCTAGCCCTCTAAACAGACAACCACACCAACAACACAGAGTAGACAGACAAGGAGACGAGGATATGAACGGCGGACTAGAACTAGTGCTAACGGCCATCGGGACGGGCATCGCGGGGCGCGTCTTCTTCGGCAAACCGTGGCTGTGGGTCCCCCGCGCCATCGGCCGGACGGCGCTCCGGCTGGCCCTGTCGCCGCTGCATCGCCGTCGCTGGTAAGCCGTGCCACTCGACATAACCGACGGCGCGCGTGGGGCGGAGGCATGATCGGAGCGAACGTGTCGGAGCCCCCAAAAAGCCCCCCGATCATGTTACAGGGATAAGCACCGTCCCGCGCGAGATACACCTCCCCTCCCGCGCGCCTAGCCCTACGACGAGGACGACACGCGCCGCTACGCGGCTGTATGAGAGGAGACCGTACCGATGACGGAGACCACGACCGGCGAGGAGAGGGCCGCGCGCTCGGACGTGATTACCGATTGGCGCTACACCCCGACGACCTCAACGCACGCCCGTCAGCGGACGCAGGAGGGCGTCTACTACTTGGAGCGCGAGCGCGTGGCCCACGTCGGCGCACAAACCGAGATCCGGGAGTTGTTTACCGGCGAGGAGACGGGCATCACACGAAAAGACGCGCGGGACCTGCTGTGGAGCAACAGGGGGCCGAAGGTGAACTTCCACCGCTATATCCTGTCGCCCCGCGCGTCCCTTGAACTGGACACCGTTGAGGAGTTACAGCGGTGGACGCGCGAGACGATGGACGAGTATGGCCGCCACTTGGGGCTCGATCTCCGCTACGTCGCGGCCGTGCATGGGAATGTGTGGCACCCCCACGTCCACGTCATGATCGGCGGCGGCGCCCTGGCGCCAGCGACCGGCAAGACCAAGGGCGTGCGCATCAGTAAAGCGGACCACGCGGTCCTCAAGCGCATCGGGCGTGAGGTTGCCGCCCGCATCAGCGCCCCGAAGGTGGCCGCCCGCGACGCGGCACGGCAGCGCGACATGGCGGCGCTGGTGGCCAGGGCCAAGGCGCGGGAACACCGCGACGGGACAACAGAAACAGAAACGAAGGAGAAGGTGCATGAAGGGGTTTTTCGTCGGTTGTTTGGTGGTCGCCGCTAGCGTTGGCATCGCCCTGCTTGTCCGGCCTGCGGCTGTCGGGACGTGGCACACGGTAGAGATCGCCGCGGCGTGGCCGCCGCATGTCGTGGCAACTTTACCCAGGGTCCATCTTATCCCGCGCCTTGAGCACGGCTGGCGCCCCTTGTCCTGGGGCGCATGGACGGACCCCCATGCCCGCGCCGGCCGCATCAAGGAGATCAACGGACCGACGTCGCTGGGTACGGCGATGCGTACCGGCTTGTGGATCGAGGCGGGGCTCGTGCTCCTCATCGTGCTGGCGCTGCTCAGGGGGGCATGGGCGCCCTTGTGGTTCGTGGTGGGACGGGCCGGCCGCCTCACGCCAGGGACGGCGCACGGCTCCGCTCGCTGGGCAGGGCAGCGGGACGCGCGCCGCTGGCGACCACGGCGGGGGACGGGGTCATTCGTCCTGGGGCGTGTCATCGGACTGCGCCGGACGATCGCGTTACCGGACGCCCTGACCTACGTCCATTCCCTCCTTGTCGGGCGCTCAGGGTCCGGCAAGTCCACCCTCCTTCTGGGCCTGCTCCTGCGCGAGAGGGACCGACGTGTGCCGCGCTCTCTCGTCGTTGTCGATCCCAAGGGAGAGTTGCACGACCTTGCCAGCGCGGCCCTGTCCCGGACCCACCACGTGCTCAGACTCAACTTCTACGACCCGCGCGGCGTGGGGTATAACCCCCTCACGCACATTGGAGCCGACCCCGAGCGGGCGCTCGACTTCGCGCGCGCCTGGGTGGCTAACACGCGGCGTCAGGACAGCTCAGAGGGCGGCTTCTGGGATGATACGGTGCTCTTGCTTATCCAGGCGACCGCGTTGCACCTGAACGCTCTCAACAAGCCAGGGACGCTCTCGCAGCTCGCGCAGTACCTCTCGCGCACGGACATCAAGGCCATACAGCGCGAGCTACTGGAAAGCCCGGACCTGAACGCACGGGACGCGGCGCAGGGATTCCTGATGCACCTAAAAGCCGACCCCACGCTCGCCGAGAAGGTGCTGACGGGCATACCACTGCGGTTTATGGGGCTCAAGGGCGAGGCAATCCAGGCGGTCACGGACCACGACGACCTCGACTTCGAGGGCATGGGCCTGTGTGAGGGCCGGCCCGTCGCCCTCTTTGTCCAGCTCACGCCCGGACGGCAAGACACTTTGCGCCCTTTCGTGGCCGTCCTCTTCGGCCAGATGTGGGACGCCCAAGTCGCCCTGGCCAACACCTACCCCGACAAGGCGCTGCCCCGCCCCATCCTCAATCTGATCGACGAGGCAGGCACCATCGGGTGTATCGCGGGGCTGCTGCACGCCCTGAACACACTGCGTGCCGCCCGGATCGGCGTCTTACTGGCCTTCCAGTCCCCGACGCAGATGAGCGATGAGTACGGGGTGGATGCGCCGGCGGCCTTCGAGGACGGCTGCAACAATCTGTTGTTCTTCGCGGGGGCCGGCCCGACGACGGCAGAGTGGATGAGCACGGCGTTAGGGATGCGCACGGTTGTCAGCGCCAGCGCGGGCGCCTCCCGCGAGCGGGAACGCGTCTTTACCCAGGGGGGCAGTCGGAGCAAGAGCGAGGCGGGGGCGCCCCTCATCGCGGCTGACGAGCTGCGTGCCTTGCCGCGGGGGACGCTCATCGTCAGCGCGGCCAACGAACGTCCCTTTATGGTCCGCGTTATCCGGTGGGACAAGACGCGCCTGCGCGCCCGGGCGGGCTGTGTAGACAGCCTGCACACCGCACGATCTCGCCCGCAAGAGACGCGCACCGCACCTCTCCCCGTCGAGGCCGTCGGCACGAACGAGCCGGCCTGATCTGTCGTCGCAGGAGGCCCCGCGCTATAGTGCGGGGGAGTAGGTCAAACGAGACGAGGAGCGCATGTCGATGGGACACCTGAGAGACAAACTGAGGGACGTAGCGACACGCCTGGCGATAGTCGCACTTAAACGGGGGGCTGTCGAGGCCAACGGGGGCATCTGGGATACCAACCCGCAGGGGCGGCGCGCACCATATCCCTTTGTATGGGTGGAAGAATCCGCCCGCCCACGCGTCCGCACCCTGGAGCAAGCGCACAACCGGGCCACCGAGCAGGGGCAGGACGACATAGACTTTCTCTACCAGTGGGTCTCCACGCGTCCGACGCGACAGGCACACGCCAAGGGAGTCGCGCGCCTCAACGTCACCTTCCCCGCTATCGACGGGAAACGCGAGACCATCGCCTTCTGGTTCCCCTTACCCACCTTCGTTCCACAGCTGCGCTTTATAGCCGACGCGAGTGGCGTCATCGTGACGAGCATGACCCCCGCGCAGATCATAGGCGAGCCGCTATGGCGCGGCTTTAGTGTCGCGTTCACGCCGCCTGTTACTGAACTGCGCGCCATCTGCGACGCGTGGGACGCCACGACAGCCCCCTGTGAGTGAGAGTCGCGCCGTGGTACCGCTCCTGGCGCCTCAAGCGACGGGCGGGGCGTGCTCCTTCTTTTTCAAGTAGTGAGCCCATGGCCCGTAGAACCCTACCGGAGACGGACGCGTTCGCTTCGCCAACGCCGGCAGCCACCATCATGGCTATCGGCGAGACGTCGCACCGCGACGTGTAGCACTCCTTGGAAAAGAACAATGGGTGTGTCCTCGTGGCGTCCTTGGGCACAGGTGACCAGGCGGCACGGCCGGGTGTCCCCGCGCGCGCATGCATGCTCCCCCAGGGTCACATCCTGGACAGCGCGCGCGACGCGCCGCTGAGCCTTGTGGGCCCCCCCTCCCGTGCCTGAGCGGGACGGCCATGGCGAGGAGCACCACCGTGGAGGGCACGGCCACTACGCGACCGATCCACGGGCGTCACCGCTACCAGCCCCTAAAGAGCATCCTGAGCCACCACGGCCACGCTCGTTGTGCCCGGCGCGTCTCCTGCAACAGCTGCTCGGCCTGCTCCCGTAAGGCCCGCTCGTGCCCCAATTCCTCGCGCACCGTGCCGAGCTCCTGCTGTGTGCGCTCCAGGCTCTCGACGAGCGGGGCGACCAGCTGCGCGACGATGGCCTGCACGGCGGCAGACTGGACAGCCTGGACAGGCTGGACAACGGTGTCTGCCTGGCTTGCCTGGCTTGCCTGGCTGTCCAGCCTGCCGGTCTTGCCGGTCTGTCCAAACTGTCCAGTGTCGCCATCGAGGGCCTCGCGCCGGCCCATCCACTCGTCGAGCGCGGCTACGGCGATGCGATACTCGGACCCCCGCGGTCCCTTCACCCGCCAGGAGGGCAGGTAACCCGCGTCACCAGGGCGCGTCTTGAGCGCGCGCCTGATCGTGCGATCGCTGACACCGGCATGGGCGGCCGCCTCGTCTACGGCCAGGCTGGCATCGGTAGACACGCCGGCGCCAGGGTGTCCATCGTGTCTATCGTGTCCAGGGTCACTGTCTAGCGTGTCCATCGTGGCCAGTGTACCATGGTCCCCGTGCGGTCGCGCTGACAGCCCTGCGGCGGCGCAGGGGGCTAGGAGCAAGGTATGTTTTGCATCCTGCAAAACTCCCGCCGGCGCTGCGCTTGGCTTCCCTAAACAGCAAGGGGGGGGGTCGCCG
>JAABUX010005494.1_pt1 | contig 15544 bp, 26 predicted proteins | sample 5561851 | NCBI WGS metagenome assembly JAABUX01 (sample SAMN10711883, study PRJNA513361) | rock metagenome | isolation source: Antarctica rocks | place: Antarctica: Victoria Land, Richard Nunatak red sandstone | collected 2016-01-03 | reverse complement strand
AGGCCGGGGCTCCCCCGCCCAGCCTCCGCCGCCGCAGGGCGCTCGCCGGCCTGCGCTCGCGGCGGCGCCGCGACGGCTAGGCTGTGCACAAGCGGCCCGGCGCGGTCCCCGCGCGCGTCCTGCCCCCTTGCAGCTTCGCTGGCGCCCCTGCCGTGCAGGCGCCCCACGTCATAGGTCGGCCTACCCGCCTCTGCCGCGGCCGCCCCCGCGCCCCTGCTCGCGGCGATGCCGGCCACGAGCGCCGCGGCGCCCCAATCCGCGGCGCCGCCGTGGCGCCGGACAGGCGCGTCACGCGCCGGCGGGCTCGCGGCCGGCGCAGCTGCCGCCGACGGTGCCGGCGGCTCTGCGGCCTGATGGCCCACCCGGTCCGCCGCGCCGCCGGCGTCGGCGCGCGCGCCTGCCTTCCCTGCGCGCGCGCCGCCCCCCGGCGCGCCCGCCTCGCCGCCGCCCGCCAGCCTGCGCGCCACGTGGACGCTGCCGTCCGGGCCGATGACCAGCACGGGCGGCCCGCTGTGCCCGCCGGCGGGCGCCCCGGCGCCGCCGCCGGCGCCGCCGCCGCGCCAGCCCGCGCGGCGCCGCGCCGCTGCTGCGTGCTCGGCGACCGCCTGCGCGAAGATGGCGGCTGCGGCGGCCTCCGCGTGCGCACGCGCCTGCAGCAGCTCCTGCGCGCCCGCCGCGGCGGCTCACGGCGCGCTGTTAGGGTAGGGTTTCCAGCCTGCCCTACACCCTACCACGCTCGGCAGGCGGAGAAGCGCAGCGCACGCTGGTCGAGCGCACCACGGCGGCGCCTGCCGCGCCGGGCACCCGGGCACCCGCGCAGCACCTGACCAGCTGCAAGGCACAGGACGCGCGACGACCCGCGCGTGCGACGGTAGGGTCGGCGCCGTGCCAGGCGGCTGCCCTTGGGAGCAGGCACACAGATGCCCCAGCAGGCTGCGCCGTCCTGCAGGGCGGCCGCGCGGGCGCGCCAGCTGCATCTGCCGCCTGCGGGTGCTGCGCCCGAACGCCGTCATGAGGCCCAGCAGCAGGCCGCCCGCGATGACGACCGAGATGGCGATGGCGCAGGTCACCTGCGCGGGCCGCTGTTTACTGGCCTGCCTTCATGGCCCCAGCTTTTCACACATTGGGTAGTACGATGGGCAGGGTGATGACGTCAGCAGTGAGGACAGCGGGGCTGTCTGCGCGCAGGTGCGCTAATGTCAACCCCTGGTGTGCCCCACCTTCACCCATACCCGTGCCGCGCGGCCCGCGCGCCTGCAAAGTGCTCTGCACGCTGCCGCCGCTGCCGCTGCCGCCGCCGCCGCCGCCGCCGTCCGCGGCGGCACCGGCGGCCGCGGGCGCCGGCGCGGCTGCGGCGGAGGCGCCCGCGTGCGCCATGCGCGCGCTGCCGCCGCCGGGGCATGCGTCGCCCTGCGGGAGCGTGCCGTCGGCCGCGACGGCCGCGTCGCGCCACAGCTGCGGCCACGCGCACAGCGCGGCATTGCGCGACAGTTTCCTGCGCGCCCGGTCCCCGGTCAGACGACCGCCGGCGAGGGCGGGTTGCCCTGGGTCGCAGGTCGGTGGCGTCGCGACACGCGCCCGCCATGTCAGTCAAGCTGAACGGCCGCACACAGACGCCAAGTACCGCAGCGCTGGCAAACCAACTCCCCTCAGCAAGCGGACCGCTCCTCTCAGCAGAGCAGCAGGCACGCTCGGATACAGGCACAGCTGCGCATGCACAGCGCGCATGCGGTCTGTCGGCAGCCCCCTGGTGCCGGCCCCGCAACAACCTAACGTGGTATCAGGAAGCGGGCGCGCGCACAGGGAGCGCAGGCCGGCCATGCTGTACCACCGCAGCGGCAGGCTGCCCTGCAGCGCGTTCCCCGACACATCCCTGCGGGGACATGGCACCTCGAGTCAGCGCCGCATTGCACACACTCGCGCATTGCAGGCTCCGATGCTGCTGCACACCGGCCTGTCTGCACAGTGAAGCGCGAGCACCGGGCACGGGATGCTGCCGTGCTTGCAACATCGCTTCGCATCGCGCCGCATTGTTACACTCAGGTGTTGAGGCTGGGATGATGCCAGCACGCGCGTCGCAGCAGCCCTGGAGCGGGTGCACCAGCGCGAGCGAGCAGTTGTGGGCCGACGTTATGCTTGGTACTTTAGGTTAAGGGTCAAATAGGGTCGGGCAGGGCTGCGCACAGCTGCGCCAGCGCGCCCAGCGCGCCCCACTCCGCCGGCAGCGCGCCGGTGAGGAAGTTGTCGCGTAGCACCTGCGCGCCCGCGCTCCAGCCCGTCGCGCCGCTCCCGGCTGCTCACGCCCGGCCATGCGCCCACATACCCGACAGCCTACCTGACCTGCGAAGAGAAAGCACCAAGACCTTTGGCTGCATCTGCTCTCGCAGAGCGCAGCCTCCACCGACGGCGCACGCAGCCACACGCAGCAATCGACATGGTATCAGCAAGGCGGTGCGGGGCGCGTGGGCGGGCGCGGGCGCACGAGCGTTGTGAGGTTGCTCAGGTTGCTGATGTTCGCTGGCAGCTGCCCGGTGATCCTGTGCGCGCAGGCGCGCGTCAGGCGAGCAGGGCTTCGGCAGCCAGCCAGGAGGGCGCTGCCGTCACTGCAGCCCTGACCGCACGCCCGACTGATTCACGGCATGGCACCCCTGAAAAATGGAGGTCTGCTTCTATACATTTAACCGAAAGAAAAAAACACAACACCCCACCACTGCGCATCCCAGTCGCTGAAACAGTACTAGTGCCGCCAGGCGCCATGAGCCCGTCTCTGCTCGCCCGCCGCGACCACAAGGAGCCCTCACACTGGGCGGGGGGGCCCACATGCGCTTACCCGAGTCCTGGCAGTTCCAGCGCCTGTACCGCCGTCAGCAGCCCGATCGCCGGCGCCAGGCCGCCGACGCGCTGCGGGGGGCTGCCGGCAGGGTCCAGCTGCAGCGCGGTGACGCGCCAGCGCCTGCGCCACCCGCCAATGCACTATGTATTAATGTTTGTTATGTCAAAGTAAGCCCAGCCGGCACCGACAATCGAGCATATGAAAAGTGAGTCGCTCTGCCGAGAAGAGCGCATGTGCCGCGCATGATACGCGCCCATGGAAGAGGCAGCGCCCTGGTGTTGCATGACGGCCCCATGCATGCTGCACTGACAGGCGACGCCCTGCAGGCGCACTGGCCCTGCTAGGGTTGGACGTCATACACCCCGTGTCGCGCCCAGACGCGACCGTCCGGCCCTGCTGGGGACCGCGGCGGCCACGCGCGGCGCACCTGCACGTTGCGCCTTCCCAGGCGCACTGGCCGCGCTCGCAGTCGGGGGCGCCGCAGGGGTCCGCGCGGGCGTTCCACTTGGGCGCCCAGCCCTGGCCCGAGCGCGGGGCCGCCAGCAGGCTGGCGCGCAGCGCCAGCAGCGCCATGACGTCGCCCACCGCAGTCCCCTGCCGCTGGGCCCCGCAGGGTAAGGGAAGCCCCCGGAGGGAGCGGAGGGGCCCCTTGCACGCGCCCCACCTCCTCACAGAGCAGTCCCTGCTACCTGACACACATATGCCCATGCGCAACTGTTGCTCTGCCAGCCAGGACAGCTATCTCCCAGCTGCTGGGGAGTGTAACGCTAGGTAGACGGCAATATATCAAGGCGAAGCGTGGCACAGCGCAAAGCAAGCCAAGAAGGACCCCGCTGCAAGCAGCTGCCTGCAGGGGGCCAGGCGGCGGCGCGCTTGGCTGGGCGGCTGGTCAGACGCGCTGCCGGCCGCAGCGGCCGATGCGCCGAGCGCGGCCCGCTGCTGCATCGCCGCCTGCACGGGCGGCCGGCCCAGCGCGTCCACGGTCACCGTGCTGCGCGCGTCCTCGCCCGCGCGCGCCGCGCCGCCCTGCGCGGCCGCGCCGGCGTCCGCGCTGGCCAGCCCGCCGCCGCCGCCGGGCGCGCCGCGGCGGTCCAGGTGCCGCGGCGCGCGCGGCTGCCCGAAGACATCCGCCAGCGGCGCCGCCGCTGCCGCGCCGCTGTCACCCGCCGGCCAGGGCTGCAGCACTGGCGCCGCCGCCTGCGCGGCGAAGCTGGCGTACACGTTGGAAAGTCTGCCGCCGAGCGTCGCCGCTGCCTGCGCGGCGGCGGACGGAGCAGCCGCGGCTACAGGTGCCCAAGCTTGTTGACCCGGGGACGCGCGGTTGGCGTTGGCGCTGCCTCTCAGAGTTGACTGAGCTTGGACAACGCTTGCGGCGGCTAGGACGGCCAGGACTAGCTTTGCTGCGAGCCGCATGTCCACCAGTGCGCTCTCCGGGGCCCTGCTGCGGCACTGACACAACACCTGCTCAGTGCTGACAGTCTTTAGCTCAGCTAGACGCGCCATTCCAAGACACCATGGCCTATAGCAGGACTTCGCGGACACTCTAGCATGCGCAACGTTACTGAAAACAACACGCCGTCAAGTCCTTGGACTCCAGAGCTCCAAGGTGAGTGGACCTACTCGCAAAAGGCACTCGAGCTGGTGTGTAGGCAGCCGCACCTCACGCAGCGTATTGCATGAGGTTCACCTCGCTCATGTGGACGCGTCCCTGCGGACAAGTGCAGGAGCAGCAAAAGCAGAGTGGCTGGCGTATGTGTGGGACAACAATGAAGTGCAGGGCTACGCCTGTATGCGGCACACTTGATGAAAGCCAAAATAATTATTGTGGTCTATCTAAGCTACGTTAGACCCACGTAAATGTTAGGTGTCTGCAGCTCTTGCCGGTGCCCAGCATGCATCTTGATGACTTTTCCGCGTGACAGAGGCAAAGCCTTTCAGCCAGCACTGACATGGGGATCAGCACGAGCAGCAAGTTCACATAATTTACTCTTGCTGCACGCTAAACACGGCAGCATGGTTGCACCATAGTCAGGGCACTTTTTGCAACCAGGTGTTACACCTGATGTGTCAAGTGGACAGCACAGATGCCATTCTGCTAGGTCAGACCTGGCCATCCGCATGTTCCGTCACAGACGTGTTCCAGGCACTCAAGCTGCGCCTCCATGCGGGTTTCAACCAAGCTATTTATGCAGCCTGACCACCCGGGACCACCACAGAGGACACTGTTTGCTGCAGCAGCAGCGCAGTACAGCCAGGCCTCAGTCCAGCTTGAGCGCGCGCCGGCCGCGGAACAGCCAGGCGCGCGCGCGGAACTCCAGCGCGACCACGCCGAAGAACGCCCAGCAGGCGGAGTAGATGCCGGCGTACGCCGCCGGCGCCCACGGCGCGCTCGCGTCCAGGAACGGGTACAGCCAGATGCCAAACACGCGGTACACGGTGAACGCTGCGGCGCCGCGGCGCGCTCAGCGTCGGGGGCGAGCGGGCGCCGTGCGGCGCGCGCGGGCAGCACTGTTGCAGCGCATGCGCGGCGCGCAGGCGCCGACAGCCAGAGCCAGCAGGCCTCTCATCAGCCCTTAAATTGCAAGTTATGAGGCAGCGGCCAGGGCAGATGCACACATAGGGTCGAGTGCGGACGCCGCAGCGCGGAGCTGGCAGGCGCGCAGGCCCGGGGCGCACCCCAAATGCCAAATGCGGATGTCCAGAAGCCCACGTAGCCCATGAGGTGCGGCACGAACGGGATGGTGTTCAGCAGCAGCTCGCCGATGGCGAACAGCGCGTTGGCGCCGTGCTGCGCCGGCGCCCCCGCAGGCCGCATGTCAGCAGCAAGTGGAGCCGCAGATGCGCGCAGTGGGAGAGCCACGCAAGGTTGCATGATCCTGCATGGCCTGCATGATGATGGAGAGCCAGCATGTGGCGCTCAGCAGCGCTGCGTTCGTGCGCTTTGGCTGCCAGCATGATATCCGTGACGGCCGCACGCGCACTGGCGGCGCACAGCAGCATGCATCCTGCGCCTGGCATCACTGACGTTCTGACATGGCCGGCATCAATGGGCAGGCTGCTGGTCAACAGTTTGCTCAACACCGCTCACGCCTGCCCGACGGTGAGAGCTCGATGCGCCGCATCGAGCACAGCGCAACACCTCAAAGGCTGTGCTTGCGCTGTGCGCCAGTGTGCGCGCGCCGTGCACCAGTGCACGCGCCCACAGCGCGCGCGCGCGCACCGTGTTGTAGCTAAAGAAGTTGTAGAAGAGCTCGCGCGCGTGCGCGACCTTGACGGGGTCTGGGTTGGCCTCCAGCATGGGCACGAGCAGGCCCCAGGTGAAGATGTCCACCATGGCTGTCGTCTGCGGGCGCGCGCAAAAGGCAGCAAGGATATCGCCACACGACCATATAAGAGCCGTGTCAGCAGACAACATACAAATGACCTGTGTGCTCACACGCGACAGCCAGAAGTGTTGGCGCCTGCAGGGGCGGCATCAGTCCAGAGCTGCTGTGCTGGCACGGCAGCACCAGTGGGTCTGAGCTTACAGCACCCAACCATCAGGCAAGTCCAAAAGGGGTGCTCACCCGCCCGAACATTGCGATATGATAGCGGCACGACACACCCACCTGGGAGCCGGGGGGCGGCACGCGCGCACCGGCAGAATCAGGTGGAACAGCACCACCACCGCGTAGCCCAGCCGGTCGAGCGGCGCCCCGCGCAGCACCAGCCGCTCCTGCCCGGCCGCCCGCAGGCTGGCTAGCGTCGCCAGGCCAAAGTAGGCGACCAGCGCCCACCAGCACCTGCGCGAGCGCAGGCCCGCTCGGGACGCGGCGGGCGCACAGCGGCCTGTGCTGCCGCGCCCGGACCACGTCTGCAGGCTGTCACTGCACTGTCGCGGGTGCAGCAGCATCAGCAGGTGTGAGGCTGCTGCGTGGGTCGACGAGGCGGGTCCTTGCGCGCTCGGACCGCCCGCCAGCGCGCACCACATTGTGTAGTATGCAAACACCCAGACGCCCCGCGTCAGGGTCTGCGAGATGCCCAGGCCGAGGCAGTAGCAGAAGAGCAGCGCCCGGTATGTCAGCAGCACCTGCGGCGGGCCTGCACGGCAAAGAGTCTTTGTCAAGTAGCTGCCGTTCTGGAGTCTCTGTGCCGGCTTGAGGCGCACGCCTTTGATAGTCTGACAGGGGCTGCACACACATCCTTCGCATATGCCCACGTGAGGCAGAGAGCGCAGGCACACCGATGCTGCAGCGCGTGATGACGTCAGAGGGGATGTCCCATGCGCCATTGGGCCTGTGTCAACACACTGCGCGTGAGCAAGTCCAGCACTGCCGCTGAGCGGTGCACATTAGCAGGGTCAACGGCAAGCTTGTGCATGCATGCAGCGTTACGGAGGCGCACGTCTTGGACCAGGGCTTGATGCCGACCAGGAAGGCAGAGGTGCTGAAGCCAAAAGCCACGACTGCCAGGACCGATGCTGGGATGTGCGGCTCTGTGCGGTCTGGTTCCAAAAAGAAGCTGGGCATTGGATTGCTCGAAGGCTGGTCACTAGTTGGCCCCCCAAAGAGGACCTGTTGCTGCGACTCGATGCCTCCCCCTTGCTAATGTTCTTTAAGTGAAGGTCGACGTTCAGCAGTGCTTCTGGTGAAGGGAGACCCGCATTCCCACCCAGAGGCATTTGCAAGCAGAGCTGGGCTCATAAAGCTTTTTGGAGCTCTACAGGTCTGTGATAATCACACCTCCGTTCAGTTGCTAACGCACAACGCAGTTGCGCCGAGTACAAGTGCTGGCTATGCAAGGAGGAGGACTGTCTTGATGCATGCCCGTTGCTCAGCGACCTGCAGTGTGCTCCTTGGCTTGGTGCTGCCTGCGTAGAACCAGCGTAGACAGACGCACCGCGTGGCAATGTGCAACCACGCCCAGCCTGACCGCATGGACACGGCGGAGGACGACGAGGAGCTGTTCGATGTGCTCAGACCGGACGACCACCAGCCGGCCGGCTATGCAAAGCCCCGCAGCGCTGTGCACAGGGACGGTGCGCCCGTGGCCGCCTGGCGCCTGCTCGGGCAGGGAGCGTGTGCATCCCCGGGTGAGCGCGCAGCTGCCAAGCCGGCTGCGGCGCGCAGGCGACTGGCACCGCGCGGCCCACGTCTGGGTGTTCTGCCCGAGCACGCGGGAGCTGCTGCTGCAGCAGCGCGCGCTGGGCAAGGACTCCTGGCCCGGCCTGTGGGACATCTCCGCTGCCGGCCACGGCGCGCCTGCCCGCTGCCCTCCTGCTTGCTCTCCAGCACGTGACCTGAGGCCTCTGTTAAAGGCCATCGCGATGGGCATCGCAGAGGTCCTGCAAAGCATGCTGTGGCTCACGCCTGCGACGTGCCAAGCCCGCGCTCGTCAGTAAGAGCCGTGTGGCGCGCGCCGCGCAGTGACCGCCGGGAGTGACGCGCCTGCAACGGCGCAGCGCGAGCTCGCAGAGGAGCTGGGCCTGGCTCTGCCGGCAGCAGTGCGCCCCAGACAGGCACTCCGTCTCGCAGACGTGTGACCGCCGCGTTTGGTTCACACTTGCTCGCATGTGTCCTCTACACATGCGTCAGTGTCCCTGCACAAATGCGAGCGCCCCAGCCTGTGCTACGCGCACGGCGGTCGCTGCCGCGCTCACGTCAGTGTCCCCGCAGTGAGCAGGCACTGGAGCGGCTGTTTGCGCTGGCCTCGTCCTCCGTGACCAACGGCGGCGCTTTCGTGAACAACGAGGTCCAGGACGTCTTCCTGGTGCGCGGCCGCCTACCCCTACCCTAAATGCGGCCGCCACGCCAGCAGGGCAAGGCCCGGCGTGCGCTGCTGCGCCTGACGCAGGGGTGGACACACACCTAACCGCTCTCAAGCGCTTTTTCCTCCTTGTGCAGGCCCTATCCGTGCAGGGTGAGCTGGTCAAAAATTAGTGCACAGGGGGCAGAGTGCAGACTTGCGAATAGGTATTGCATGGGCAGCACGCATGCTCTGGTGGGCATTAAGCAGCGTGACGCAGCTGCTGTCACCGTGGAGCAAGTGAAGCTGGCAGGGGTGCGTGCCGGCGAGGGTAGGTGTAGAGTACGACTGAAAGTGTTGTCGCATGGCTACTGGCGCGGCGCAGGCGGCATCGGCGGAGCGACGCTGCCAGCGAGGGTCGGGGGTGGGCAGGGGCGTGGAGCATGTCACACAGCAGCGCAGCGCAGCGCAGGTGACGCTGGCGGAGCGCGTGCCGGCGAGCTCGCTGCGGCTGCAGGCGAGCGAGGTGGCGAACGCGCGGTGGGTGCGCGTGGGCGAGCTGGAGGCGCGCTACCGTTGCGCCGATCCCACGCTCGTGCCCATCGCCGCCGACAGCGAGGCGCGCCGTTCACAAGCCGCATAGCTTGGGTTTCAATTTGCCTCAGTGCTTCTCAACTTATCGGAAGCAGCATGACACAGGACGGGCCTCTAGTTACAGGGAGGTGCTTCTGACTGCTGCCGCGTTGTGCCAAGAGAGTGAGCGGAGAGGGAGGGAGCAGGATCATGAGGGTTTGCCTGCTAGCTCTGGCTGTTGCAGAGGTGCGGGGTACACAAGCACAGGCTGCGCTGCTATGAGCAGGCTCATGTCAGGGTGCTGCGGGAGGCACGACCGGGGTGCCTGCGTGGAGCGGGGAGGCCATGAGGAACAGTGACACAAACAGGTACTGCTGAACGCAGGCTGTGCGCCGCGCCCGGTTGTGCCGCGCGCGTGTCACGCGCAGCACTGCTACAGATGAGAGCATGCACATGCGTCTGATGCCTCTTGCCGCTGTGCCGTCAGGCGTTGCCGGCAGGCACTGTTAAGTTTAGATGTGCACGGTGGGATTTTGCGTGGTTTTGAGTTTCCAAGACAAGGGTCTACACGGTGGCAACAGTGTGCGCCACAAAGTTAAGAGAGTGGAGCCTAGTAGATGAGGGCTGAGGACAGGTTCAGTAGGTCAGGTCCAGTGGGTTGGCAGTGAGGCGCGGACGAAGAAGGACTGATGAGTGACTCTTGTCGTGCACAAGCCACATGCGCGACGTGTGGGTGCCGGCAGTACTGGCGCCTCTTCCGCATCCTGGACAGCCGCAGTGATGGAGCTGTGTCCGGCGGGCCTGCACGGACTGCAGCAGTCACATTGCCGGTAAGCTAACCATGCTTATATGGTTATGGCAAGATGGTACCAAGGCCTTTGCACTGTACTTTTCCGTGTTGTGTATTGCCCACGTCAGTGAGGAGCGCATCTCAGGATCATGTGAGCAGGATTGATCGCCTTGGGGTATCTTTGCTGAGTACAGCGCATGCGCGCGAACAGGGAGGAGTGTCTGTGAACGTTCTGCTACGTGAAGAGCGCGCAGAATAAGTGCGTCATGAACCTTTGCCAACCATTCTTTACAGGATCGTTTGATGGCGGTGGGACAGACGCAAGTGCTAGCTTGTCATGCGTGTATTGACTTGCAATGGACACTGCCCCATGTGGCAGCTTTTGTGCAGGCTTCAATTGCACCCGTGCTAGTGTCAGGTTCATTATATGCCCTGGCTAATGTCGTGAACCTATAGGCAGTACCTACAAGTGCGTGCGACACTGAGCTGCTAAGTGGTAAAGTGGTTTTAGCATGAAAGACCTGTCATCCGTTGACAGGCATGCGCGTCGTCCCTGCTGGAAAGCGCAACCATGCGGTGGGCCCAAACGTACAGACCAACTTAATGTTGCTGGTTCACAGCGACACTGTCTGCAAGCGTTGCGATGGCGTCGTGGACTCGGCAAACAGTTTTGCCCTGCGACGCATGCATGCAAACAATCAAGTGCAAGCAAGCACAAGCAAGCGCATGAACAGGTTACTGGCATGCATACAACCGTATACGGTAGGCCTCACACTAAGCAGAGGCTGTAAACGTTCTCTAACAGCAGCATTCCCAGCCATGGGCCCTGAAGACAAGGATTGCAGCGAGGAGCGTTAATAAGCACAGCACTTGTCTCAGGTCGTCAGAGCGCACCTATGGACCGCCTGTTTGGGGCCCCGGCTCCTGCCTCAGCGCCGGCTGGCGCTGTGGCGGGCCAGCCGGGTGCTGCGGCCCAGCCGGCGCAGCGGACGAACCCGCTGTTCGGCATGCTGCGCATGGCAGTGATGTGGTACATGGTGCGGCAGTTCATGGGCAGCGGCAACAAGCAGAAGGACATGCCGCGCGAGCAGCTGATCATGCCGAAGCTGGCGCGCGGCACGCCGCTGGACATGTCGCTCTACCTGTCGGAGCAGCCGGTGTTCAGCGACTTTGGCAGCCGGGAGGCGCTCATCTGGCGCGAGACAGACCTGGAGCTGGGCGTGAGCGGCGAGCGGACGGCCACATACAACTACCGGCCCTCGCTGGTGCGCAGCGGCGTGCGTGCTGGCGCCGCGGAGCGGCGCAGGTCGTGCCAGGTTTCCGACGCGCGCATGGCTAGCCAAGCCTGCTGTTTCGCACTCGTGCCAGCTTTACCGCTGAGGCAGGCTGTTCGGTCACGTGACTAGCGCTTCGTCCTTTTACAGTGTTATTGCCCTCTGCTGTCGTCGGCTGCCGTGCTGCCTTCCTGTGCGCAACACGGAAACATGAAGCCTCAACCACGTGCGGCCCCGTGTGATGTGCAGGCGGTGCAGAACAATGGCAGCGTGTACCTGCATGCCTTCTTCGCGCCGACGGGGCTGCCGCTGGACCCCAAGGACCCCGACCACGACGCGCAGACCGTATTCCAGCGCACCGAAAGCGCGCGCCCCCGGGCCCGCCGCCCCTCCAGCGGCCTTGTCCTCATTGCTGAGCTTTACTTGCTTTCTCATGCGGGCACGGGCATCGCCGACGCTCGGAAGCATCTCTGCATAGGCGAGCTGCCTCCTGTGAAGTGCTCACGAGTCGGCATCGCCCTGCCAGGACCGGTGTTGTTTAGAACCTGGGTCATTGCTGGGCGCCTTCATACCGCCCCTGCCTTGCAGGCACTATTGGAATTCTTGCAGGCAGACGCGTGTTTGCACATGCCCCGCCACTGACGCGCCGCATGCATTCCTGGGCCAGTGCTGAACGTGTACCTGCCGCGGCCGCGCAACAAGACGGGCGTCAACCTGCTGTCGACGGAGGGCGAGCAGCGCGCGGCGCGCGAGCAAGCCGCCGCCGAGGCGGGCCGGCCGCGCGAGATCATCTCGCTGCTCAAGCCCAACGTCACCCTCGCGCTGGTCGACGACGCGACCGTGTACCCCGCGGAGAAGGTCCCCGAGCATGTGCGCACGGGGGATGTCTTTTCGGGGCTCTCTGGTGTCCTTTGGCATTGGTGAACAACGTGACCGCGTACCCAGAGACGCCTTCCGCATGAATGTGTGCACTAGCCAGGTTCAGGACTTGCAACTTGCTTAGAATTTTGTGCTTGTGGGCGATGCGGCCGTGGCGCTCGCAGCAAAGGTCCCCACGCATGTCCCCGCGCCGGCTAGGTTGTAAATGTGCGTGCCCTACCTGGCGTTGTGCCAGGGATTGGCTCGTGCCTCCTGGAGGCTGCACAGGGGAAAGGGACATGCAGTCCTATGCGGTGCGTGCGTCAAGTCCGGGCGCTGATGCCCTACGGTCCAACATGCTGTGCTCGCCTCGCCCCCACGCGCCCTCAGGATTACCGCATCGAGGCACGCCTGCCTACGGCGCGGTCTGCGGCATTGCACGCATGCGCCTTGCACTGTTGTGCAGGCACTTGCAGCCGCCTGCAGGACTGTGCTGTGACCACGGTTCACCTGCGCCGTGACTCGCGCGCAGGTGAAGCCCCACCTGGACGTGGACTATGGCGACATGACGTACCGGCCGGTCGTGTGGTTCAACGAGTTCTGGCTGCTGCGCGACAAGCTGGTGCCGCTGAACGGCAGCGTGGCGGAGGTGCCGCTGCAGCTGAGCGTGTACCCGCTCGCGCTGTGGAAGTTCACCATCTACCAGCAGATGGAGCAGTCCTTCAACATGCAGGCGCGCCCCTCGTTTGCCCGGCGAGGCCCTGTTTTCGGAGCTGGTCATAGGCAGTGCAAAAAGTGGCGGGCTTTCGGTGCGGGCCGCAGTGCAAGCGGTGGGGTGCGAGCTTCCCAGTGACGCGGCGGGCGCGGCCGCGCCTGCGCCGCGCCGCCTGACGCGCGCTGCGCGGCGCCGCGCGCGCAGAAGACCATGGGCGCCATGGCGGACGGCGAGAGCGACGACTTCAAGCGCATCCTGCTGGAGGGCAACCCGGTGCTGCTGGGCGTGACGTTCGCGGTGTCCATGCTGCACAGCGTGTTTGACATGCTCGCCTTCAAGAACGACATCGGCTTCTGGAAGAACAAGAAGAATGTGGAGGGCCTGTCCGTGCGCACCATCCTCATCAACTGCGTCTGCCAGGCGCGCCCGCGCCGCCGGCCCGGCAGCCCCGCGCGAACCCTGGTGTGCGGCGACGCGCATGGCGTTGCGCTTTGCTTGTCGGCAGGTGGCAGGGCCGCGGTCCTGCAAGCAATGCACTGCAGACAACTTTTGGGAAACTTGCCTGTTACTTTGGAAGATTGTGTGCTGTGGGCGATTGGCTTGACTGTCAGGCCAGCGCAAGGCGATGCCGGCGAGGCCACCAGCGCGGCGGCGCCAGCCCAGCGCCGTCTCGGCGCGCGCCCGGCGGCACGCCCAGGGGTCGGCGGGCCTGACGCGGCGTCGGACTCGCGCGCGCGCGCCAGCTGGTCATCTTCCTGTACCTGCTGGACAACGACACCAGCTACGTCGTGCTCATCAGCAGCGGCGTCGGCCTGCTGATCGAGCTGTGGAAGGTCACGCGCGCGATGAACGTGACTGTCGACCGCAGCCGCGGCTTCCCCTGGGTGCACTTCTCCGACAAGGCTGGCTACGGGTGCGCCGCTCCTGTGCGCGTCGTGCGTGCATTGGGTTAGGGTTAGATAGGGCATGCTGATCGAGCTGTGGAAGGTCACGCGCGCGGTGAACGTCGCGCTCGACCGCCGCGGCTGCTTCCCCCGGGTGCACTTCTCCGACAAGGCCGGCTACGGGTGCGCCGCTGGCCGCCTGGGGCGTGCGATCTTAGGGTTAGGGTTATGCTTAGGGTGTCTGCGTAGGGTTATTTATCATGCGGCATCAGACGCTGCTCCGTGGTCATCATAGTGCCCCATAGGTTCCGGCCTGGCGGCTGCACGCCTGCGGACCATGTGCCAGCGGCGTGCCTGCCGCCTCGGCCCGCCGCGCGCCCGTTGCCGGCCTGGCAGCTGGCTGGCAGCTGGCTGAAATGCGCCTTGGCGCCGTTCCCGCAGCAACACCATGACGAAGCAGTACGACCGCGAGGCGATGCGCTACCTGAGCTGGGCGCTGTACCCGCTGATCGCCTGCTACGCGGTGTACGCGCTGCTGTACGAGACGCACCGCTCCTGGTACTCGTGGGTGCTCAACTCGCTCGTCGGCGCGGTGTACACCTTCGGCTTCATCCTCATGTGCCCGCAGGCAGCGCCCGCCGCGGGCCCCCCGCGCCCGTTCCCCCAACGCCAGGCAATGTAGCTTGAGCGCGAGGAGTGTATGCTGACATTGCAGCGCTCGTGGGAGCAGGCATGCCGGGCAGTGCACCGCGCATACGAGTCATCCCTGTGTGGGCGTAGTCACACGTGTGTTGGGTGGCACAGACATCATGTGATTGTACCTGCCGCTCGTGTGCATGCGCGGCAGCCACGAACCGGCCTAAGGGCACACCCGGCCGTGCCGCGATGCATGGGAAGCAGAGCAGAGTGGCCCGCTTCACGTGGCCCGTTCCATGGTCCCCCCGAATTTGACGGCAGGCCACTGAGGCCCCCCGTCTGTGCGGGGCCCGAATGCGGCCAGCGGGTCGCTGACGCGCGCTGCGCGCGGCCGCACAGCTGCACCCAAACTACAAGCTGACTGGGTGTCGGCCTGCGTGGGCCTCAGTGTGGCCAGCGGGGTGCCGACGTGGCGCTGCGGCCAGCGGGGCGCTGACGCGCGCTGCGCGCGGCCGCGCAGCTGTACCTGAACTACAAGCTGAAGAGCGTGGCGCACCTGCCCTGGCGCCAGATGACGTACAAGTTCCTGAACACCATCATCGACGACCTGTTCGCGTTTGTCATCAAGATGCCGCTGCTGCACCGGCTGTCGGTGTTCCGCGACGACCTCGTGTTCCTCGTCTACATCTACCAGCGCTGGATATACCGCGTGGACCGCAAGCGCGCCAACGAGTTTGGGCGCGCCCCGCGCCCGCACCTGCGCCTAGCGGGCCCCTGCATGGGGCAGCGAGCACACATAGTAGTTCTCCGACTATGGTTGACTAGATCGGTGGCGTAATGCCATAAGCAGCGCTGGCTTCCTTGGATGTCATTTTGCGGACTGCCTCATCAATCTATCTGTGACCTAGTTACAGAAATAATGGGTGAAGTAGAGAGGGCGTGCTCGAGTCAGGATGACGCCGAACCGTGAAGCGCATGCGCTGACGCCTTGAGCTTTGGGAGATTGCTCGCAGACTCACTGACGGCTCACATGCCGATTCAACGCGCATGGCACGATGCCGGCAGTGACCATTAGGAGCTTGCATGTCTGCTTGTGATGGAAGCGGTCGTCAGGCAGCGTCAAGGTGGGTCGCCGCCGGCAGGTACGCCGCGGAGGAGGACGAGGCGGACGCGGTCGCGGGGGGCGCCGCGCCCGCGGCCCTGCCGCCCGGCGGCGCTGCTGCGGACGGGGTCGTGGCGATGCCGGCCAGGGCGCCG
>JAABUX010005489.1_pt1 | contig 15555 bp, 15 predicted proteins | sample 5561851 | NCBI WGS metagenome assembly JAABUX01 (sample SAMN10711883, study PRJNA513361) | rock metagenome | isolation source: Antarctica rocks | place: Antarctica: Victoria Land, Richard Nunatak red sandstone | collected 2016-01-03 | reverse complement strand
CATACCCCCCGAGATCGAGTTCGAGCCCCGCCAGCCGCTCCCGCTGGATTCGCAGCATCATCACCACCTGCGACTGCCCGAGCGCACGTTCGAAGTCGCGCTCGATCGCGACGCCCTCGCCCAGCCCAAGCGCCTCCTCCGGCAACAGCGCCTTCGGCCCGCACAAGATCACCCGCGCCCCCAGCCGCGGCAGAAGCATCGCATTCGACCGCGCCACACGGCTATGCCGAATGTCCCCCGTGATCGTCACCGTCACGCCGCGCAGCGTATCCTCGCCCACCCGCGACGGATCGAACCCCGGCAGACGCGTCAGCATCGTCCGCAGATCCAGGATCGCCTGCGACGGGTGCTCGTGCATCCCGTCACCCGCGTTCAACACCGGCAGCCCCGTCACGCGCGCCAGCAGCGACGGCGCACCTGACGACGGGTGCCGCAGGATGATGCACTGCGCCCCCAGAGCGCGCAGCGTCAGGCCCGTGTCCTTCAGGCTCTCGCCCTTCTCGATCGACGACGACTTATCGCTCACCAGCGTCGTCGTCACCCCCAGCGACTTGGCCGCGAGCTCGAACGACGTCCGCGTCCGTGTACTGGACTCGTAAAAGAGCAGCGCCACCCGCCGGCCCGCCAGCCTCTCCGACCGCTCCCCGTGCGGCATCGCCTCGATCTCCGAGGTCAGCGCCAGAATCGACGAGACCTCCGCAACCGAAAGGTCGTCGACGCTGAGCAGCGATCCGGGAGCGAGTCCAGGGGCCTGCTGCGGAGACTGTCGGGCGGCGATGGAAGCAGGTGCAGGGTTCATGGCGGCGGCAGATCGCTCCGTCTACTCGGAGAGCTCCACCAGCACCACCTGGTCCTGGCCGTCCACCTCGTTCAGCTTCACCTCGATGATCTCGCGGCTCGACGTCGGAACCGTGCGCCCCGTGAACGTGGCCTGGATCGGAAGCTCGCGATGCCCACGATCGATCAGCACCAGCAGCTGCACGCTCTTGGGCCGCCCCTGGTCGAACAGAGCATCCAGAGCCGCGCGAATCGTGCGGCCCGTATACAAAACATCGTCCATCAGGATAATGTCGCGACCGGTCACGTCGAAGCCGATCGCACCGGCGTTGACCACCGGACGCGGTCCCGAGGTCGACAGGTCGTCGCGGTAGAAGCTGATGTCGAGCACGCCCGTGTCCACCGGGTGCTTCTCGATCTTTTCCAGCAGAACGGCCAGCCGCTGCGCCAGCGGAACGCCGCGCCGCTTGATGCCAACCAGCCCGATGTTGGCGGTGCCCTCGTTCTTCTCGACAATCTCATGCGCGAGCCGAACCAGCGTGCGTTCGATCTCCGAAGCCGACAGGAGCCGGCCCTTTTCGCGAAGTCTGGTCTGCGGAGCTGCGCCCGTCTCACTCATAACGATTGGGGTCGATCATACCAGCCCCCGGGCGCTCCTCCGCCGTCACGCCGTGCGGTTGCGTGCCACCGCGACCATGCCGCTCAGCAGCCCGCTCACCGTCGAGAGCAGCAGAATCAGCAGAGCGAAGATCAGCAGGCCGGTAAGCATGATCCCGGTGCGAAACTCCTGCGAGAGCATCTGCTGCACAATATTCGCGGGCGCTGGATTGGCCGCGATCGCCCGCTCCACCTCCGCGTGCAGCCGCTGCGTCATCTCCGCGTCGAAGGCCGCCATGGAATGCGTCCGGAACCGCGCGATCAACCCGATCGCCGCCAGCGAAACAGACAGAAGTGCCGTCATCAGCACACCCACCGAGAGACCGATGCGCGCCCCGATCGACGCATCCATCCGAAGTAAAGGCTCGCGACGCCGGTAGAGCCCGATCGCGATCGAGGCGGCGCTCAAGATCCACAGAAGGCTGAAGCTGGTGACCACGGGAACAAACGAAGCGACCGCAAACAGCACGGCGCCCACGGTAGCGACCAGCATCGACGACCGCAGCGCCGCCTTCCAGTTCACCTCGGGCAGCTTCGGCGGCGGCGGCGCACCCGTACTCTCCTCCTCCGATGCGGCAAGGTCCGTCATCGCCTGCGCAAGATGAAGCTGCGGCGACCCACAGTGAGGGCAGCAGAAGGATCCGCTGGCGGCAGGGAGGTCCGCTCCACACCGATGACATTCTTCAGGCATCTCTCGACGTTACGCCTCCACCCGGAACGCGACAAGCCCGACATCCCCCCACGCCAAAGCCCGCCCAGGAACGCCCCTACTGGCTCGACTCCTGCTTGTCGCCCAGCGACAGATGCCCCGGCAGGTCGAGCGCCACCAGCCCGAACTTGGTGCCATCGCCCTCCGGTTCGATCGCAACAATGTGCTGGTGCTGCGCGGATCCCGCCTTCAGCTCCCGCTTCTTCGAAAACTCCCGGTTCACCTGGACGTGGTTGCTCTTCTCGTTGTCACAGGTCAAGCCCTCCGCCGTGCGCGTCGGCGAACCCACCGGCCGGTCGTCCGAACACTGGATCACATCGCCAAACCGGCTCAGCGCACCCTTGTAAAAAGCCTGCACCTTGTCAGGGGAGTCGCTCGTCCGGTAGCTCATCGCCTTCACCCGGAGCTGAAAGCTCCCAAAGCTCATATGGATGTCGGCCGCGCCATTGTCCTTGTCCTTCTTCACCAGGGTCGCTCCCGGGTACTCCGGCAGCCCGATGCCGCTCTGCACCGCCGCGTCGTTCGTCTTCACCTGCATGCCGCCAAAGGGCGTCGCGATCTTGACGTTGTCGCTGCCATCCTTGCCCTTCGAATCGATGCGGCAGCCTGTGGCGGCAAAGGCAGCCATACCCGCAAGCAGTAAAAGTGTCTTCCTCACAGCCATACGGGGACCTCTTCGTGGTGAGACATACGCCAACTCCCGGCGAAAAGTTCGTTGGGATCTGCTGATCACCATACCGCTCTCTCGGCCCCATGGAAATAGCTGATTGCAGACGCGATGTACCCTATACTGAACCGGTCGGGCAAACATCAGGCAGATGCCCGGCAACGGAGCTTGGCATGGCTCACCAGTCGCCGATCCGCACTCCCCTCCTCGCACCAGCCTCCGGCATCCCGGATAAGCTGTACTTCCGCATCGGCGAGGTTGCGCGGCTCTGTGACGTGCCGGCCTACGTCCTGCGCTTCTGGGAGAGCGAGTTCCCGCACCTCAAGCCGAACAAGGGCGGATCCGGGCAGCGCCTGTACCGCCGCAGAGACGTCGAAATGGCCCTGCGCATCAAACGCCTGCTCTACGACGAGGGATACACCATCCCGGGCGCCCGACAGATTCTCAAGGGCGAGCAGCGGCTGCAAGAACCGCAACTCCCTCTGCTCCCCAGCGACGCCAGCCATCCGCGGCCCCTACCCACACTGCTGCTCCAGCAACTGCGCCGGGATCTCCGCGAGCTCCTGTCCATGGTCTCCAGACCTCCATCCGCGCCCGCGCCCCGCTCCCTGCGCCGGCAACCGCCGCCGATCGCCGCCGATCGCCAACCGGAGATCCTGCTCGACTTCGCCAGGCCGCCCGACGAGACGCAAGCCCGAACAGACCAACACACCCCAGCCCAACACACCGCAGCCCAACGCACTGGAGATCGACCTCCCGATCAACATTAGAATAGAGGCATGAGCGATCTCCCGAAGGTCCCCAAGACCCTCCAAGACGAGCCGACGTTCGTAGACCAGACCCCCGCCGACGAGGTCGAGGTCGACTTCGCCGACGAGCGCGGCGGTGTTCCCATCCGCTGCCAGTTCTGCATCGGGCAGACCTTTCGCCGGTCGCGTCTGCGCGTCGACGATATCCGGTCGCTTCTGCTGATGCGCTACCCGGTCCGCTGCACGCGATGTGCGCAGCGCCAGCTCGTCAGCTTCACCATCGCCGGCATCTCGCTCGGTTCAAGCGTGCGCACCCAGCGCAGGCGACGTTCGGCCCAGGGCAGGACTTCTCCGGGATCCGCCGAGAACGAGCCCGCAAACCCCTCGCCCCGCCTATAACGCGATCCAACCCGCGTGGATCGCCCAGAGCGACATCGACGCCACCACGATCCAAAGCGAAATCCCCTGCAGCAAGGGCCGCACCCCGACCTCGCGCAGCGTCGACCGCGTGATCCCCGTCCCAATCAGAAACAGCACCACCGTCAGCGCCGCCCTGCCCAGCTGCGCCAACGCCCCAAACATCGGTTTCGATGCGGGCGCCAGCGGCGGCACGTAGCTCGCCAGCATCGCCGCCACGCAGAAGTACCCGATAAACCACGGCCACTTGATCCGTGTCTTGCTCTTGCGCAAGGTCGACGTCGCAATCGCCAGCGGCACAATCCACAGCGCCCGCGCCAGCTTCACCGTCGTCCCGATCGCCAGCGCCACCGGCCCGTACTTCGCCCCCGCTCCCACCACCGAGCTCGTATCGTGGATCGCCAGCGCCGCCCACAGCCCAAACTGCGTCTGGCTCAGGTGCATCGCCCATCCGATCGCCGGAAACAGCAGCAGAGCCACCGAGTTCAGCACAAACACCGTTCCCAGCGAGACCGCCATCTCCTCCTCGCTCGCCTGCAGAATCGGCCCCATCGCCGCGATCGCGCTTCCCCCGCACACCGCCGTCCCGAAGCTGATCAGCAGCGACTGCGTCCCCTGCACCCGCAGCACCTTGCCCAGCAGCACGCCCAGCGCCAGCGCAAACGCGATGCTGATCGCCGTGTACAGAAAGCCCGATCGCCCCGCATGCACCACCTGCTGCAGATTCATCCCGAAGCCCAGGCAAACCACCGCCGCCTGCAGCAGAAACTTCGACAGGGTCCGGCTCTCCACATGGAAGTGGTGCACCGTCGTCAACCCGAAGATCAGCCCGCCCGCCAGCGCAAACGGAGGCGAGATCAGACCGCTCGCCGACAGAATAATGCCAATGTAAAAAAGATTCCGTACCATCCGCCTCTAAGCATGCGCTGCGGAGATGTCCCTGTCCATGCGGATCTCCTTCCTCTCTCCATCGAGCCGGCCCACCGCCCGGTAAAATAAATCCTGGCTTTCCGCGAACCTTGTTCCAGAGCTCCGCTCGCGACGCCACCCTTGCCCACACCCGTGACCTCCATCCCCACCTCCGCCGCGACCGATCCCCATCCGAACCTCGCGCCCGGCCCCACCCAGACCGATCCCGCGCCGGCCCGCCGCTTCAGCTTCCTCCGCCCCTCGCACCAGCACAGCGCCAGCTCCGCCACCATCCTCCTCGGCGGCTTCGCGCTCCTCTCCCGCGTCATCGGTCTCATCCGCGATAAGTACATCGCCTACACCTTTGGCGCAGGCCCCGGCACCGACGCCTACAACGTCGCCTTCCAGCTCCCCGACCTCATCACCAGCCTGCTCATCGGCGGCGCCGCCTCCATCAGCTTCGTCACCATCCTCACGCGCTACCGCGAGGCCGGGCAGCACGAGGAAGGCGATCGCGCGCTCTCCGTTATCCTCACCACCATCTCGCTCGTGCTCGGCCTTGCTCTTGGGCTCACCGAGTTCGCTGTTCCCCTCTATACCCGCTACTTCTGCCCCAGCGATCCCGTCGCCGTCGCGCTCTGCACCTCCATGACGCGCATCCTTCTTCCCGGGCAGATCTTCTTCTTCTTCGGCGGCGTCCTCGCCTCCGTTGCGCTCGTCCGCAAACAGTTCACCTACCAGGCGCTCGCCCCCCTGGTCTACACCTCGGGCATCCTCCTCGGAGGTGTGCTGCTCAAGAACTACATCGGCATCCGGTCCCTCGCCTGGGGTGCCTTTTTCGGAGCCTTTGCCGGTCCCGTCCTCGTCAACGGCTACGCCGCCCACCGCGCCGGCGCCCGCATCCGGCCCATGTGGGACCTCGGCAACCCCGGCCTCCGCGAGTGGGTCCGAATGTCCCTGCCGCTGATGTTCGGCTTCACCGTCGTCTTCATGGATCAGTACATCCTCACCTACTTCGCCAAGCACTACACCGGAGACATCTCCCGCATCCTCGCCGCCAAGCGACTCTTCGGCGCACCCATCGCCGTCCTCGGACAGGCCGCCGGCGCCGCCTCCATGCCCTTCTTCGCCGCGCTCTTCTCGCGCAATCTCTTCGCCGACTATGCCTCCGCCGTCAACCGCTCGGTCACCCGGCTCCTCTCCGTCTCCCTGCTCGCAGCCGCTGCCATGCTGGGCCTGGCCCAGCCCATCATCAACGTGCTCCTCCGCGGTGGACACTACCAGCCGCAGGATGCTCATGCGACCGCGATCTACTTCGCGATCTTCACGCTCTCTCTACCGTTCTGGGCTGCGCAGAGCCTCTACGCCCGCGCCTTCTTCGCCGCCGGAGAGACCCGCCTCCCCATGATCGGCGGAACCGCCGTCATGCTGCTCAGCCTCCCGGTCTACTGGCAGCTCCATCGAACCTTCGGCATGGCCGGCCTGGCCTGGGCCTCGGACATCGCCATCGCCGCCCAGACCGTCACCCTCGCCGTGCTGGCCCACCGCCGCCGCCTGGTCCCGCTCTTCGGTCTCGACCGCCCCGAGATCGCACGCGGCCTCGCTGCCGCCCTCCTCAGCTACGGCGCCATCCTCCTTCTGCTGCGCCTGCTCCCGCATCTCGGGGGCTGGTGGGGCTCGCTCGCCCTGCTCGCAGCCGGCGGAACAGTCTGGGCGCTGGTCGCCGCCATCTCCCTCAAGCTCCTCGGCTCCCACTCACTCGACCAGATCCTCAGACGCCGCACAGCCTGACACCAGGCCCTAAGCGCCCAACAGACCCCCACCCCAAGTCCGTTTGCAGGCACTCCCGCGACCAGCGGCCCCGCGCGTCTACTTCGCGTCCTCAAACTCCTCATGCCACGCCGTTTGAATCGCCTCCAGCAAACCCTCATTCGACTTCACCGGGTCCCCCACAAACCCCGGCAGCTCCATCACGTACTGCCGCAGATCCGTAAATCGAACGCTGTACGGATCAAGCTCCGGGAACTTCTCCTGCAGCTGTATCCCAATCTCCTCAGTGTCAGTCCAGTCAATCTCGCGCGGCATCGTTGCTCTCCTCTAACTCTCTGGCGAATCGTTCGCGAAGGGATCTCGCTACGGGCGTGACCGCCAGGCCTACGACCCCGGCCCGTGCGACGGCTTGCCTTCCTGCACGTAGTTCCGATTCCACTTCGGAATCTCCACCACATACGTCCCCGGCCTCTCAATCACCGCCTGGCACCCCAGCCGTGAGTTCAACTGGATATCCGCCGCCGTCTCCATCCGGTCCAGCTCCAGATCCTCCGCCTCGCTCACGCCCGCCGCGCCCTCCTTCACCCACAAGTGGCAGGTCGTGCACGCGCACACACCGCCGCACGCATGGTCCAGAAAGATCCCGTAGTTCTCCGCCACATCCAGAAACGACATCGGCAGGCCATGCCCGTCGTACGACATCGACCCGAACGGAAACTCCACCGTGCGGTTCTCAGGCAAAAACGTCACCCGAACATTTCCCTCGGCGACCGGCTTGGTCAGGTCGACCGTCTCACTTGTTGGGCTCTTCTCGGACATACTCTCTATCTTCTCTTACTTCTTCGCTTCATCGGCAGCTTCGTTCGCCCCAACCACCGGCAGAGCCGCCGGCGGATTGATCTCCGCCTTAGCAAACGGGTGCGGCGCGCTCGGCCCCTCGCCCATCCCCTCCCCCGCCGACTCCATCGTCTTGCCCCGCATCGCGCCGCCCACCGCCGTGTCCATCATCAGCTCCGCAAACCGTCGCGTCGCCTTGTCCAGCCGCTCGATCGCCTGCCGGATTATCTGGTAATCCCCACCTTTGACCGACGCCGCCAGCTCACTCTCCCCGGCCTCGATCGTCTCGATCTCGTCCCCTGAGAGCATCTGCCACGCCTCATGACCCTTGCCCTTCTTTACCGCCGCCAGAATCGTCTCCGCCTCATTCTTCGCCTCGATCACCTGTCGCTCCCGGATGTCCGCTTCCGCGTTGTCGAACGACGCCAGAATCATGGTCTCCACCTGCTCGTCCGTCAGCCCGTAGGTCGGTTTCACGTCGATCTCCGCGTTTTTGCCGCTCCTCTGCTCCCGCGCCGACACATGCAGAATCCCGTTCGCATCGATCAGAAACTTCACCTCGATCCGCGGCAGCCCCGCCATCATCGGCGGCACGCCTTTCAGGTCGAACCGCGCCAGCGACCGGCAGTCCTTCGCCAGCTCCCGCTCGCCCTGCACCACGTGGATCGCCACATTCGTCTGCCCGTCTACGCCCGTCGTAAAGTGCTCCGTCGCCGACGCCGGTATGGTCGAGTTGCGCTCGATGATCTTCGCGACCACACCCCCCAGCGCCTCGATTCCCAGCGACAACGGCGTCACATCCAGCAGCAGCAGATCCTCCAGGCCCGATCCGGCCACGGCCCCACCGGCCAGAATCTGCGCCTGTACCGCCGCCCCCAGCGCCACCACCTCGTCCGGATTAAGCTCCGTGTGCGGCCTCTTTCCCCGTTCCGCCAGCCCAAAAATCTCATCCACCAGACGCTGCACCGCCGGTATCCTCGTCGACCCACCCACCAGCACCACCTCGTCGATCGCCGAGGCCTCCATCCCCGCATCCTTCAAGGCCTGTCGGCACGGCCCCGCCGTCCGCCCGATCACCGCCTTCGCAATGCCCTCGAACTGCTCCCGCGTCATCTCCCGCGTATACCGCCTTCCGCTCGGCAGCATCACATCCAGCTTCGCCGAAGCCTCGCTCGACAGCCGGATCTTCGCCTCGATCACCGCCTTGCGAATCGCCTGCACCGCCGCCGCGCTCCCCCGCACATCCTCTCCGAGATCGCCCTTCACATCGTCGACCGCAATCGCAATCAGCAGGTTGTCGAGATCATCCCCGCCCAGGTGCGTATCCCCGCCCGTCGCCACCACCTCAAAGATCCCCTCATGCAGCTTCAGGATCGACACATCAAACGTGCCGCCCCCAAAGTCATACACCGCGATCACGCCGTCCTTCTTCTTGTCCAGCCCGTACGCCAGCGCCGCCGCCGTCGGCTCGTTCACCAGCCGCAGCACCTCCAGCCCCGCAATCCGCCCCGCATCCTTGGTCGCCTGCCGCTGCGAGTCGTTGAAGTACGCCGGCACCGTCACCACCGCCTTTCGCACCGGCCCCCCAAAAAACCGTTCCGCATTCCGCTTCAGCTGCTGCAGCACATACGCCGAAACCTCCGGAGGCGTCAGCGTCCGCGACCCAATCTCCAGCCGAATCACATCCGCCTGCGCCGAGCCTTCCCCCTCCTCGCCCGCCGCTCCCACATCGCCCGCACCCGGCGCCAGCCGAAACGGAAACAGCGTCAACTCCTCCTGCACCTCCGCTACCCCACGCCCCATCAGCCGCTTCGCCGAGTACACCGCGTCCCCCGGCGACTCCAGCAGCGTGCCCCGCGCCGCGTTGCCCACCAGCACCGTCTCGCCCGCAAACGCCACCACGCTCGGCACCAGGCGGTCGCCATCCTCGCCCGGAATCACCGTCGGCGTGTCGCCGTCCATAAACGCCACCAGCGAGTTCGTCGTCCCCAGATCAATGCCTACAACGCGCTCTTCCGCCATCTCTGTCGCCATCCTGTCCTGCCCAACCTGTTAGGGGGTTACCGCTGCCCGTACGCCGCGGCGCACGCGACACATCCGACCCGCTTTCATTGTCCTACATCCCTGCCGCCCCAGCCCCGAACCCGCCCCACGTGTAATCTGACACAGAAATCAGTACTTTCCCGTGGTCGTGGTAACGTCTTGCCATGGATCTGAACCCTTACGCCATGCACCTGGGCGACAGTGATCCGATGGAGATCATCGCCACCACCGCCGACCGCCTCCACCGGCTCACCTCCGGCCTCGGACCCGAGGTCTGCAACCGCTCTCCCGCACCCGGAAAATGGAGCGTCCGCGAGATCGTCGCCCACCTCGCCGACTGCGAGATGGTCTTCGGCTTCCGCCTCCGCCAGGCGCTCAGCGAGAAAAACCCCGTCTTCCAGCCCTTCGACCAGGGCCGCTGGGCCGAGCGGTACGCCATCTACGATCTCCCCTCCGCCATGGCGCTCTTCTCCGCCCTCCGCGGCTGGAACGTCAAGCTGCTCCAAGGCGCCTCGCCCGCCGAACGCAAGCTCCCCGCCACCCACCCCGAACGCGGCACCATGACCCTTTGGACCATCGTCGAAAGCATGGCCGGCCACGACATCAACCACCTCAATCAAACCGAACGCCTCGCCCTCGGCCGCAGCTGAAGCCAACCTTCGCCCCGCTCCACCTTCTTCAACCGAGGAGCCTGCCGAAGCTGGTCATCCTTCGCCCCCAACGCCGTCAACACCTCGCGTGAAAGTACCGCAAGCCATCTCCACGCAACCCACCGCCAACACCGTGGCCTAGCCCTCCAACGCCTCGTTCACATCCCGCACCAGGTTCCGCAGATACCGCCGCTTATTGAGCAGCGTCACCATCGCCTCCTTGGCCCGCTCCTTCCCACCCTCATCGCTGGCATCCAGTGCCCCGTCCCACGCATCCCACTGCCGCTCCAGCTCCGCCTGCGTCCCATCCATCTTTGCGTCGAAGCCCCCCTTAGCCGTCTCGAGCTCCCGTCGCAGCTGCGGATCGTCCTCCCCTATCCCCTTCGCCGCCCGCATCTCCGCCAGCTGCATATTCAGCTCAAAGACCTCCTCCAGCAGCTCCGGCGGAACCGCCTGCTTCTTCTCCGCACCTGTCGCCCGCGCCGCATCCGTCGCCGCCTTCGACTGCTCCTCCATCTCCACACCCTCAAGGTGCAGCAGATGCTGCGTCCGCAACACCGGGTCCCGCAGCGTCCGGTACGCGTCGTTCACGAGCGAACTCTGCCGTAACACCGCCTCCTGCTCCTCGGCCGGCCGATTCACAAACCGATCCGGATGCAGCCGCCGCGACATCGCATAAAACCGCTTCTCGAGCGCCGCGGTATCCACCCGCAACTTCGGAGGCAGCTCAAACACCCCAAAATAATCCGGGGGCAACGTCAAACTCGTCTGCTCAGTAGCCATTCATCCAGCATAAGCGTAGACCCGCACATACCTGTCAACGCAGCATCGTTTCCGCCTTCCACAACCCGGCACGTGCGCCAGCCAGCCAGCAGGTCTCCCCTAGTCCACCGTCCTCTGCCCCTTTTGCCGTTGCTGCTCCAGCCGCGCATCGCACGCGGGTGCTAGTACCTGCTCCTCATCCGTCACCGAAGGCCGCAGAAATCGGGACGAGGTGATCGCCCCATCCACAAGCTTGTCCTGCCGGATGATCCTGCCATAACCAAAGCTCTGATTGAGCACGTTCAGTTCCTGCGCGAGCGCAACCGCGGGAAGCGCCAATCTACGTTCCACGCGATATCGCGGCGCATCGATCCGCACAGGAATGCCGTACGTTCTCGGCCGTGCATCCGGCGGGCCCAGAAAGATGAAATCCCCACCGTCCCTGGAAAGAACCCAATTACCCTCCTTTGTTCCCCCGATGTGGATGCTGCCCAAATCGCCATTCGCCTCGTAGTTCGCCGCGACGACAACATACTCCTCGCCCGTGCGGAAGATTCTGACGAGACTCAACCCGGTGAGCGGCGGCAGGTCACTCTTCGGATCGGACACTTCAGATGGGACCTCCCCACCTCCCTTCGTCCACGCCCCAACCGAAACCGAGCCCACGTTGTCCGCAGGCCGCCGGTTATAGAAGCAGGTCTTTTGGCTGTAGACGGTTCCGAACGCCCCCTCCAGAATCACATCTGTCTTCACGGTTCGGTCCAGACGCTGGTCGAGACTGGCTTCAAGATGAAAGGCGGCCTCAGGCGTCGCTGCGCCAGATCTCTTCAAGAAGTGCTCAATCATGATAAGGAATGAGCCACGAAAAAAGGAGTAGTAAGTACCGCTCGTCGGTACAGCGAGCGAACGACTTCCCATAGGAACTAGACGCAGGCCTGGATCCACCCGGAGGTGGTCGAAGTAAAAGTTCGACGGTCCCACACGGCAGGAGCTGATCAGGGGCGCGGCCAGAAGCATTGTACCCAGCGCGATGTTTCTCACGGTTCCACCTTTTCGCAAAGCTCTTGCGAGAACAGCGCTTTGCTTCCCTCTGCCACTGGCATGCCACCAGACCTATCGCTTCTGCACCGCAATCCACCGCCCCACCCGGGCATCCAGCACATCCAGCGGCAAAGCTCCGCCGTCCAGGATCTCGTCGTGAAACGTCCTGATATCGAACTTCGGCCCCAGCTCCGTCTGCGCCCGGTCCCTGAGCTCGCGAATCTTCAGCTGCCCCAACTTATAGCTCAGCGCCTGCGCCGGCCACGCGATATATCGGTCCGTCTCCGATTGGATCGTCGGCTCATCTACCGCGCCCGACTTGCGGAAGAACTCCACCACCTGCTCCCGCGTCCATCCCTGCGAGTGAATCCCCGTATCCACCACCAGCCGCACCGCCCGGAACAGCTCGCTCGACAGCCGTCCATAGTCGCTCACCGGATCCTGGTAGAACCCAACCTCCTTGCCCAGCTGCTCCGCATACAGCGCCCACCCCTCTGTATACGCCGAGTTGCCGCCATGCTGCCGGAACTTCGGCAGCCCCGTCAGTTGCTGCTGGATCGACAGCTGCATGTGGTGTCCCGGAATCCCTTCGTGATACGCAATCGCCTCGTCATCCACCAGGCTGCGCTTCTCGAACTGCGACGTCGCCACCGACACCCGCCCCGGCCGCTTCCCGTCCGGCGTTCCCGTCTGGTAGTGCGTCGCCATCGCCGCCTGAAACGCGGGTATCGCCTCCACCGTCACCGGCGACTTCGGCAGCAGACCAAACATCTGCGGCAGCTTCGGCTCCATCTGCGCAATGTATTTCCGGAACTCATCCAGAATCTGCTCCGACGACGTCGGCACATACTTCGGATTCGTCTTCACCGAAGCCCGAAACGCCGCGAGATCCGCAAACCCTTCCTTGTGCGCGATCGCCGTCATCTCCCCCTCGATCCGCGCAATCTCCTTCAGCCCGATCTCGTGAATCACCTCCGGCTTCATGCTGGTCGTCGTCCGCCCATGGATCGCATTCGCATACCGCGCCGCACCCCCCTGTAGCGACTCGATCGATAGCGTCGTCCGCCCGTGCGGCGCATAGTCTGTCGCGATATACGTCGCAAAGCTCTTGTACGCCGGCAGCACCTCGTTGTTCACCGCGTCCGTGATCCCCTTCGTCAACCGCGCCTGGTCCTCGGCCGAGATGCTCGCCGGATACTTCTTCGTCGGCCCCAGAAACGGATCGGCCGCGATCACCCCCTGGCACTGCGCCGGAACCTTCTCGAGCAGAAATCGCACCGGCATCAGGTTGTCCTTCATCCCCGCGCGCAGCACCTCCTCCGTCTGCTCAAACACCCGCGGTATCTGATGGAGCCGCGCGATGTAGTCCTCGTAATGCTTCACCGAGTCGAGCGGCGCCGACAGCGGCAGATCCGCCAGATTCGTGTGCGGCCCGCTCATCTGGTCCACCGGCATCTCGTAGTCCTTCATGTCGAAGTCCGTAACCCGCTGCTCCAGATTCCGCACCAGCAGGTCATGCGACAGCAGATCCTGCTCCGCGAATCCATCCGTCGAGATCGCCTTCAGCTTCACCAGGTAGCCCTGGTCCACCCCATGCCTCTCCGCGATCGACGCCAGCGAGTGGTCGCTCAGCTTGTCGTTGTACCGGTAGTCCCCCACCGCCGTCGCCCGCTCCGGCGAAAACCGCAGATCCGACTCGTACTGCTCCGCAAACAGCGCGTTCTGCGCAGAGACACGATCCGCCGCAGAAGTGGGAGCCGCCGCACGAAGCGAGGGCGCAAGAAGGACGCAGGCAGCGGCAAGAAAGGTCGATCGAAGAAGTTTGGACATGTGAGGAAAAGCGTAGCAGAGCTTCCCCGAGAGGCGCGACCCGAAATTCAACCCCCAGGCCGAGATACCTGCACCAGCGCCCCCACGCCCTCGCCGCACCTACGGCCTCCGCCCCAGCGCCACCCGCGCGATCCCCTGCAGATCGTCCAGGAACTGCACCGCGCGCCACCCGCCCAGCAACTCCTCGATCGCCTCCCTCTGCCCGTACCCGATCTCCAGCCCCAGCAGACCGCCCGCCCGCAGCGCCCCATGCGCCTCCGGAATCAACCGCCGGTACACCGCCAGCCCATCCGCACCCGCAAACAGCGCCTCCGCCGGCTCATGGTCGCGCACCTGCGGGTGCATCCCCGCCCGATCCCCCTCCGGAACATACGGCGGATTCGACAGGATCGCATCGAACGGCGTCGCCACATCCGGCACATCCCGCAAAAGGTCCGAGCCGATCAACGTCACCCGGCCCCCCAGCCCATGCCGCCCGACATTCCTCCGCGCCATCGCGAGCGCCGCCGCCGAAAGATCCACCGCCACCACCTCGGCCCCCGGCAGCCGCGACGCCACCGCAATCGCAATCGCCCCCGTACCCGTTCCCACATCCAGCACCCGCACCGGCCGGTCCTGCGGCAGACGATCCAGCGCCGCCTCCACCAGCAGCTCCGTCTCCGGCCTCGGGATCAGCACACCCGGCCCAACCTCAAACGCCAGTCCAAAGAACTCCTGCGTCCCCGTGATGTACTGCATCGGCTCCGACCGCATCCGCCGCTCGATCGCCGATCGGTACGCCGCCTCCTCCACCCCGCTCAGCAGCCGTCCCGGGTACGCATGGAGCACACTGCGCGGAAGCTCAAGCGCATGCAGCAGCAACAGCTCCGCATCGCGCACCGCCGTCCCCGCTAGGTCCCCGTTGCCGGCCAGCTTATTCGCGCCCATCGAGACTGCCTGACGAAGGGTCATGCCCTCCAGTGTTTGCAATCGAGAGTCCATGTCGCCCTGTAACTCACCTTCCACGAGCACTTCAGGGCAAAGCTCACGAAACCTCGCAAACTTCGCCCTGAAACAGATCACCTCCGGCAGCACTCATCCCGCATATCTCGGCCGCACGCATCGTCAACGGCCCGGAAAGGGGAAAGTCGTGGGAACAGAACGGTAAAGTCCTTCCTCCACCTCTCCTCAGGCCGCCGTCGTCTCCGCCTTCATCTTCTCCGCCACATCATGCGCAATCAGCGCATCCACCGTCGGCTGCAGCTGCCCCTCCATCACCATAGCCAGCTGGTGGTTCGTCAGCCCGATCCGGTGATCCGTCATCCGGTTCTGCGGAAAGTTATACGTCCGTATCTTCTCCGATCGATCGCCCGTCCCCACCTGCTGCTTCCGGTCCTTTGCCTGAATCTGGTGGATCCGCTCCGCCTCCACCTCGTACAGCCGCGCTCGCAGCACCCGCATCGCCTTTTCGCGATTCTTGATCTGCGACTTCTCGTCCTGGCAGCTCACCACCGTCTGCGTCGGAATGTGCGTAATCCGGATCGCCGAGTAAGTCGTATTCACCGACTGCCCGCCCGGCCCTGACGAGCAGAACGTATCCACCCGCAAATCCTTCGCCTCGATCTTGATGTCGACCTCCTCCGCCTCCGGCAGCACCGCCACCGTGATCGCCGACGTGTGCACCCGCCCCTGCGTCTCCGTCGCCGGAACCCGCTGCACCCGGTGCACCCCCGACTCGAACTTCATCTGCGAGTACAC